>Ga0118677_10000304_pt1 | contig 108268 bp, 100 predicted proteins | sample AliMusrvi5mmetaG_FD_86154 | JGI IMG/M metagenome (GOLD analysis project Ga0118677, IMG submission 86154)
AGCTCCGCAATCAAATTCGAAATGAAGCAACGCAACAAGCTCTGGATAAAACAGCGGTGCAAAATCGGAAACAAAGAAAGCACCTTAAACGATTAAAGAAACCACATGCAATTTCCTGACCGGATATTACTGAGATTGAGTACCATTTTGTATGGGTAACCAAGTATCGTTACCATGTTCTGTAAGGAGATGTTTCTTTGCGAGTACGAGAATTTGTACGGCAAACGTGTGAGCAGTTTGAGATCAAAATATTGTGAGGTGTTGTCAGTCAAGATCATGTGCACATTCTGGTTTCAGCTCCGCCTGATATCTCGGCATCGGATATCATGCGTAGGATCAAAGAGAGGGTATCTCGGAAGATTTTCGAGGAATTCCCTCAGCTCAAGAAACGATATTGGGGGCGTCATTTTTGGGCCAGAGGGTATTTTTGTGTCACCTCTGGGGAAATCACAAAAGAAATGATTCAGGAGTATCTGGCGCATCATTTCGAAAAAGATCCCAATGATCGTTTTGACATCGAATAACTCAACCGGCTGAAGCCGGTATCGCTGGACTTTCAGTCCGCGAATGTAAACCCACCTGCTTCTAGCAGGTGGTTGTTTAGTTTTAACGTGGCAAGGATAAATAATGAGAAAAAGTTCCGTAATCGATATTAACGGTAATTTTATAGGTGATGATGCTCAATGTTTCATTACTTTCGAAGCTGGGCCAACTCACCAAGGGCTCGAGTCAGCAAAACGTCTAGCTAAACATGCGAGGGATGCCGGTGGAAATGCTATTAAGTTTCAGGTTTTCGACCCACTGAGATTGGTTGCAGATTCAACCTTACCCTTTTCCTATGGAATACTGGTAGATGTGACAACCGGGAAAATGGAAACTATTACTGAACCTCTCCGTGACATTCTTTTCCGTCGACAAATGAAATTGGAAGAATGGCGTGACCTGAAACACTATTGCGACAGTATTGGCATAGCGTTTTTTGCCACTGCATGCTTTCATGAGGATATTGATTTCTTGCTCGAAATTGGATGCTCATCTATCAAAATTGCGTCTGCAGACGTTAATCACCTGCCCTTAATTCGTTATGCTGCAAGCAAAGGTTCCTGCATCCAGTTGGATACAGGAATGGCTTCTATCGGAGAAATTGAGCTTGCCGTAGATGCTATACAAGCGGAGGGCAACAACCGCATAATTATTCATCACTGTCCATCAGGTTATCCTGCCCATTTAGAAAGTATCAACCTGAGAGTCATTCCGACTATAAAACAGCTATTTGGCTGTCCTGTAGCCTTTTCCGATCACAGCGTGGGATGGAATATGGATATTGCCGCTCTAGCTGTTGGTGCAAATATGCTTGAAAAAACCATAACAGAAGATCGCACTACTCGATCTGCTGAACATATTATGTCTTTAGAGCCACAAGATATGCGCAAATTTGTAGAAATAATTCGTGAGATTGAGGTGGCACTGGGAAACCACAGGCGTGTGTTATCGGATGATGAGCGTAATAAACGAAATGCTGTTCGTCGTAGCCTGCACGTAGTATGTGATTTGCCAATTGGTCATATTTTAACGGAAGCTGACATTGATTATCGCCGTCCGGGGACAGGCATTGCGCCAGAAAGATTGCCGGAAGTGCTCTTTAGGCCACTTAAAGCGAAAAAAGCCGCTGGCCAAAGATTGGAATGGGATGAACTAGGATAATGGTTTCGCAAAATATTGCTATTGTCGATTACGGAATGGGCAATTTGCGCTCAGTGCAGAATGCTATAGAACATTTAGGCGGTAAGCCTGTTATTGTGGCGAATCCTTTGGAATTGACAGCCTATGGCAAGATCATTCTTCCGGGCGTTGGGGCTTTTGGTCAAGCTATTGGCTGTTTACATCGAACTGGTCTTGACGTAGCTCTAAATCAATGCCGTGAGGCTGGTGCACACATTTTAGGTATATGTCTCGGTATGCAATTGATGTGCAGCTTTTCTGAAGAAGACGGAATTCATGAAGGACTAAATTGGTTTGCCGCACAAGTAACTCGGTTTTTACCGGATCTGGGTCTGTCTATTCCACATATGGGATGGAACAGCGTGGATTTTATATCCGAAGATCCTATCCTCGCAGGACTTACCTCAGGTAGTGATGCTTATTTTGTGCATAGTTATTATGTGCATTGTGAAGATCCAACTGATGTTCTCGCCAGCACGGAGTACGGCCTTCGATTTAGTTCTATGGTTCGATGTGGTAATGTGCTCGGTGTGCAATTTCATCCGGAAAAAAGCCAGGAATTCGGCCTAGGAATTATTCGCAACTATCTTGAGATGCCGTGCTAAAAAAACGTCTGATAGCAGTATTGATCTTGCGTGATGGTCAGGTTGTACAGAGCGTTCGATTTAAACATACGAATGTCATTCACTACGATGCTGTTCACGCAATGGAAACTTTCAATAAATGGGCAGTGGATGAGATCGTTATTCTCAATGTTAGTAGAGATGTTGCCAGCCGTGAAAAATTTGCCAAAGTAATTGAAAGAATTTCCTGCCATTGTTTTGTGCCACTTACTGCCGGGGGATGGATTACTAACGATGCTTATGCACAGAAACTATTACTAAGTGGTGCGGATAAATTAGTTGTCAACACTGCACTAGCAGATGACAAGCAACTTGTCTGCCGTTTGGCTTTGCGCTATGGTAGACAGTGTATTGTCGCCTCTATGGATATGAAGCGGGATTCATCAGGACACACGAAAATTGCAGTTGATCGAGGTAGTCGCCTTATTGATGTTAGACCCGAGGCATGGGCCTGTATGGCGGTCGAGTTAGGGGCTGGAGAAATTCTGTTTAATTCTGTTGATCATGACGGTGCTCGGAAAGGCTATGATCTCGAATCGTTGAAAAAAGTTTGTGAAGCAGTGACGGTGCCCGTGATTGCGTTTGGCGGTGTGTTTACTTGGAGTCATCTGGTTGAGGGTATCAAGGCTGGTGCGTCAGCTGTTGCCGTCGCCAACCTTTTTCACTACACCGAGCAAAGCACCCGTAAAGCCAAAACATATCTTGCTGACTCAGGCGTTTTTGTCAGGAAACAAGGGCAATGTCTTGCACCAATGAAGGCTAAGTAGCCTTCATAATCCATGAATTCATCCTAACTATCTAAATTTATGGGGTTCATATGAGATATTGTGCCCGATGCCTTTATCCTGAAAACGCTCGTCCTACTATTATTTTTGATGAAGAAGGTGTGTGCAGTGGTTGCCGTTACCATGAGAGTCGCATCAAGCTCGAGGTTAATTGGGAAGAACGCTCAGTAATGCTTGAAAGGATTCTTGAAGAGGCTAAACGAATAGCCAAAAGAAATGGCAACAGCCATGATTGTATCATACCCGTCTCCGGTGGCAAAGATTCGCACTATCAAGTGTGGCTTCTTAAGAAGAAATATGAAATGAATCCGCTACTGGTTACTTTCAATCACGCTTATAACACACCAGCTGGTAATAGAAATCTTTACAATCTCGTTGAGAAATCGGGGTGTGATTTTGTACGCTACACAGCAGGAGTCGATTCAGTTCGACGTGTTTCACGGTATATGCTTCAAACGGTGGGTGATTTAACTTGGCACTATCACGCCGGAATCCGTACATATCCATTTCAGGTCGCAATTGAGCGCAATATTCCTCTTGTCGTATGGGGAGAACATGGTTTCGCAGAACTTACCGGGATTGTGTCTCTGGAGGATTTTGTCGAATTTACGCGTTGGACGCGTAAGGAACATGATATGCGTGGTTACGAGCCACATGATCTGATTGGTAAAGGAGGTATCACTGAGAGGGATATTGCCCCATATATATACCCGACGGATGAAGATATCGCACGCGTCGAAGTGCGTGGGATTTATCTGTCAAATTTCATTTACTGGGATGCGAAAAAGCAAGCAGAAATAATGATGAAAGAATGGGATTTTGCGCCAGTAACCTATGAACGTGAACGTACTTTTAATTTGCATGGAAAAATTGAAGATCACGCAAACGATGTGCATGACTATCTTAAATATATCAAATTTGGTTATGGACGTGCTACAGATGATGCCAGCATGGAAATCAGGCATGGGCGAATGTCAAGAGAGGAAGGAATGGCAATGGTTAATCGCTATGACGCCAGGGAACCATCAACTCTTGGAACCTATTGTGATTTCCTTGGTATTTCAAAGCAGCGATTTTACGATTGGATGGAACCAATGCGCGATAAAAGGCTCTGGCAGAAAAATAAAATTGGGATATGGCAGCCTCAGGATGAAGTGTTTCGACACGAAATTGGCGATTTAGAGGAGCATGCCAGAGTCTTACCATCTAAGGATCGAACAATGTCTGACTCGAATCGGCGCATGTATTATAATCCTAACAACCCGCCACTCAAGACCGGTATTCAGGCACTGGATCAGCCAAGTGTTTCATTCATGGTTATATAATACAAATGTCTATAATTGGGCTCATTCCAGCACGTGGGGGCTCCAAACGGCTACCCCGAAAAAATATTCTGGAAATTGGAGGGATACCCGTATTAGCTTATCCCATCCTGGCCTCGCGCGCATCAGGTCTATTTAGCCATATCTATGTTTCTACTGAAGATAGGGTGATTGCAAAGATCGCGAGAAAATATGGTGCAGAAGTCATTGAACGACCACCAGAAATCGCACAAGACAGTTCAACAGTTGCACAAGTCTGCCTCCATGCACTTGAAATCTGTCCTGAGATAGACCTCTTCTGCTGCATTTACGCTACAGCAATTTTTTTAACACCTGCAACGCTTATAGCTGCGTACGAACAACTTTTTGGTGAACCTGAAACGGATTTTGTGATGGGGGTATCGGAATTCGAACACCCCCCTTTACAAGCGTTGATAACGGATGGTAATGGTTACCTCTCCTATATGTGGCCAGAATATAAGGGGGTACAATCTCAGTTCCAGCCTCGTCTTTTGGTAAGTAATGGGACTTTTTACTGGGCAAGAAGGCAAGCTTTCATTGAAGAAAAGACATTTTATGGACATCGGTTAAAAGGTTTTGTTGTTCCACCTGAGCAAGTTACTGATATAGATACTCCCGAAGATATGGAAAAAATTATATCTCGATTTTCGAGTAAACATCCATAAAAAAAATATTGCCATGACGAACAGGAGTGAACAAGAGAGGTTCTGGACTGAGAAATACGCTAAAGAATACATTAAAAAAAATAGTCAGTTTGATAATACGTTAGGGATTGAAGCATGGAGGAAAATGTTAAGCAATGTTAAAGATCAAGTGCGTAATTATCTTGAGTGTGGCTCAAACATTGGCCGCAATATTGGTCAGTTAAGCATACTAATACCTAGCGCGAAACCCTCGATTATCGAGATTAGTGAGCCGGCATTCAATTATGCTTCAGTTCAATATAATCTTGAGTATGCTTTTAAAGGTGCAATATTAGAATCTTCATTTGAAATTGATTCTTTTGATTTGGTTTTTACTATTGGAGTTCTCATCCACATCAATCCTGATCAATTGCTGGCGAATATGGAGAAAATGTATAGGTATTCACGAAGATTTGTCCTGTTCGGTGAGTATTTCAATCGCACTCCAACCTCTATTGTGTACCAAGGGGAAACGAATAAATTATTCAAGCGGGATTTTGGCAAGCTTTTCATTAATAGTTTTGATGTGAAGCTAGTTGATTACGGTTTTCTTTGGGGTCACCTCTATGATGCGGCTGGCTTCGATGATATCACATGGTGGTTATTTGAGAAAAGTTGAGAAAAAAATTGCCTTCCGTACTGACGCTTCTGATCAAATCGGTACTGGTCACTTCATGCGTTGTCTGACTTTGGCGGATGCGCTGAAACAATACGGTGCACATATTCGTTTTATAAGCCGAAACCTACCTGACCATTTGCATACTATGTTGTTAAACAAAGGGCATGAATGTTTGATGCTCAACAACTTTGAAAACAATTATAGATTTAATGTATTAGAACACAAACTCAACCTTGGTGTTTGCCAAGAACAGGATGCTGTAGACACCATTAAATTAGTTTCTAACGAGAAATGGGATTGGATAGTTGTTGACCATTATGCACTCGATGCTAGTTGGGAAAAATCACTTCGGAAAGTGGTGAAAAACCTTATGGTGATCGACGACCTTGCTGACCGCGATCACGACTGCAATGTGCTCTTGGATCAGAATTTTTATATAGACATGAATTCACGATATATCGATAAAGTTCCTGCACATTGCCGATTATTGCTCGGACCACGGTATGCATTGCTCCGTGAAGAATTCTGTAAATTACATGACCAGGTAAAACCACGCACGAAGGCACTTGGACGTATATTGGTTTTTTTCGGAGGTGTGGATATTGACAACTATACAGGCAATGCTATTGAAGCTTTGTCAGATCTTGGTATTGAAAACCTGTGTGTCGATGTTGTGATCGGAACATTGCATCCATTTCGTGATGAGATCAAGTCTGCATGTGAAAAATATAAATTCGATTTCCATCTTCAAACAGATCGAATCGGAGAATTAATGGCAGCAGCAGATTTAGCAATTGGAGCTGGGGGTTCTTCAACGTGGGAGCGTTGTTGCGTCGGATTGCCTACATTTGCTATCTGCACTGCTTTTAACCAGATCCATCAAATTGCTGATGCAGCATCTGAAGGCTTGTTGTATGTACCGGAAATTAAGGATGACTTGACTCAAGCAATCAAACGGCATACTGGAACGCTATTGGAAAACAGCTTCTTGAGGCAGGCCCTGTCGAGAAAATCAATGCAAATAGTAGATGGTCGAGGCGTTTTTCGTGTTATTGGAAATCTTATTCACAACTGCATCAAAATTCGAATTGCATGTCAGGATGACATGGAGCAATTGTTCGAGTGGCGTAATCATCCAACCATTAGGGAAGCATCCCGCACTCAAAAAGTAATAAATTGGGAAGAACATAAAAATTGGTTTGCTAAGGTGTTGTTGTCATCTGATAAGAAGCTACTTATTTGCAGTCATGATGGAGTAACAGTTGGGGTTGTGCGTTTTGATATACAAAGTGATGCCGCAGAAGTATCTATCTATCTAGATCCAAATATCAAAGAATCAGGTCTGGGACATGACGTGTTGTTGAATGCAGAATGTTGGCTTGCAGCCAATCGACCAGAGATTTTCAAGGTTCGCGCTGAGGTACTCATGAATAACAAAAAGTCTCAGCATTTTTTTTTAGAAGCTAGCTATAAGGCCGAGATCACCCGTTATTCTAAGAGGATACGAGTATGAAAAGCGGCTACAAAATCGCTGGCAAGTTGATAGGGAGAGATTATACGCCTTTCATTATTGCTGAGATGTCTGGTAATCACAATCAGTCTTTGGATCGGGCATTGGAGCTTGTTGAAGCAATTGCAAAAACCGGAGCTCATGCATTAAAACTTCAAACCTATACGCCAGAAACGATGACTATTGATTTGGATGAGGCTGAGTTTCATATCAGCGATCCAAATAGCTTATGGGCAGGTAAATCTCTTTACAAACTATATCGGGAGGCCTATACTCCATGGGACTGGCATAAACCAATTTTTAATCGCGCTCGAGAACTGGGTATTGTTCCATTCAGCACGCCTTTTGATCGTACCGCAGTGGATTTGCTGGAAAGTTTGGATGTCCCATGTTACAAGATCGCGTCGTTCGAGAATACCGACCTGCCGCTGATCCGTTATGTGGCATCTACCGGTAAACCATTGATTATCTCCACCGGTATGGCCACCGTGACCGAACTAGATGAAACCGTACGTGCTGCACGAGAGGCAGGCTGTAAGGATTTGATCTTGTTAAAGTGTACTAGTTCTTACCCCTCCTCAGCAGAAAACACCAACCTCAGTACCATTCCACATCTGCGTGAGTTGTTCGGCTGTGAAGTAGGCTTGTCCGACCACACCATGGGCGTGGGCGTGTCGGTAGCAAGTGTTGCACTGGGTGCTAGCGTCATTGAGAAACACTTCACTCTCAAACGCTCTGATGGTGGTGTGGATAGTCTGTTTTCGATGGAACCAGATGAAATGGCTCAGCTGGTAGTCGAGTCCAAGAGGGCTTGGCAGGCACTTGGTAAAGTGAGTTATGGGCCTCTAACGACCGAAAAAGGTTCCCTTCAATTTCGTCGCTCTCTGTATGTAGTGCGAGAACTCAAGAAGGGTGATGAGCTCACATACGAAAATCTACGAGCAATTCGGCCTGGTTTGGGACTGCCGCCAAAATATTTAGAAATACTGGTGGGCAAGCACGTATGCCGGGACATCCGTCGAGGCACCCCTTTCTCCTGGGAATTACTAGATTAAACATATCATGGAAACCATTCCATCAAGACTAGCTGTCGTGGGAATCCTTTGCTGGGATGAGTACGTCAATATTTATGCTGAGACACTTAGATTTGTAGCATGGAAACTGAATCGCACAGGGTGCGATGTTATCCGGTTTGGATGCGCAGGTGCGCTTGCTACATGTACGTCTATCAACTCCACAGGTGCTCGTGAATTGACCAACAACGACCGAGCCAAAATCTGTACGTCTTGCATGATCGCACAAAAGCTTATATCAGTACAGGCGGTTTTTGAAGCAAATTCCAAGAGAGTAACGGAAGTCGAATCTGCCGCTTTGTTCATTAATACTTTACAACAACGCCTAGCTATTAATAACAAAATCTCCGATGTGTTGGATATGGAATATGCAGGCTTTAAGCTTTGTCGGATCGCTTTCTTTGATTTTGCGATGGTTCATAAACTTGGCGTTGAATCTGAATTAGTGGCCTATACTGCAGGACGATTTGTTGCGGGTGTTTCTGATTTAATAAAACTTTTGCACTTATTTGAACTCTTCCAGAAAAACAATCGAATTACCCATCTGATTTATGTGAATGGGAACTACAGTCAAAATTCATTAGCATGTCAATTCTTTAATAAATATGGTGTGATTTGTCTGAGTGTTGAGCCTCAATTGACCTCGCAGCATATTCTTAATCGTATTTTATTCAAATTGCATAGAATTGAATTACAGCCAGAAGGAATCTGTTCCGTAATCGATGCATCTGAATCTTCAGTACTTCGAAACGCAGTGGCTTGTTCTAGTGTCTTCAGAAATTTTGGAGCAAGGATTAATGGTGGCGATTTTAATGCTTATACGTCGCTTTGTGAAGATGATATTTCGTCTAAAGAGGCGCAGGACCTTAATCAGTTTATGAAAGGTCATCATAGAATCCATTCTTTTTTCCTTAGCAGCGAGGATGAATTGATCCCCCATGTTGTGACACATGGTTTTTTGGGAGACATCGGGAACAACAAGCTAGGAAACTACAAGTCGCAGTATGAATTCACTGTTTATTTATTAAAAGAAGCCGCAAGAAAACCGAACATTGGATTTATAGTTCGAATTCATCCTCGCATGGCGATTAATAAACGTGATATGTTTGAGTCGGCAGAGCATAGAAGATACAGAAGCCTTCTGTCTGAAAATGAGATCCCTCGGAACGTATTAATACTTTATGGCGACAACAAGATTTCGTCCTATTTCATCATTAGTATATCAGACTTAGTTTTGGTTTCCTGGTCAACAATTGGTCTGGAGGCATTGTTACTAGGGGTTTCTGTTATTTCAGTTTTCCCGAGTCATCTGATGTATCCCATTACTAGTTTTTCTCTTCAACCCACAACTCAGGAAGAGATGGAGCAAGCTCTGTTTTGTGAATCGAATTTCGGTGTACCTCAAAACAAGAAACTTATGAACTGGATTAGCTTCGCATATGAAGGCCAATTCTTTGCAACTGCAGCCCAAAGAAACAGAGAGGGAACTCTCGGTCGACTGTTTAGAATAGTTTATCGTATTTTTACAAGTATAGGGGAATACGGCACACTCGCCTGGACAATTGATGCCATCTTCCTGCGTTCTGTTAAGTTTGATTATGATCGGCTTTTTGTTAAAAATTATAAGTGGTCAAATTTGATCAGATCTCCACGAGATCCTTCAGCGAAGATGCTGGATAAATACAGAAAAAGAAATCATGCTTTATTGGCTGAGTATGGCCATAAAATTAATATCTCAAAAGAAACAGGCCGATCTCCTCGCTTTTAATTATTAAGGAAGTGGTCACTGATCGCCACCTTATGTGTTTTCGTTATTGGGTAAATGCAAAAAAATATTTATATTTATGCTCTGGGCATATAAAATTTTAATTCTGTTTGTGAAAAGGAGTAGTAACTTGAGTTTCTTGAATATTTTTATTTCAAAAATAATACATAAATTCAATTATCTTGAGATAATTGGACTACGTAATCGACCTCAGTATGAGGGTGAAATAGATCGATATTCATATCAATCTAAATACTTCGATTTTGATATAAAATCAGAAGACAAAGTACTTGATGTGGGGAACGGTGCCTATCCATTCCCACTCGCCACAATGCTGGTGGATCTCTACACCGAGAAAACTCGACACCGAAGCGAAACTTTGAAAACAGATGGTAAATTATTCAAAGTAGCCGATATTAATCATCTTCCGTTTGAGGACAAATCATTTGATTTTGTCTATTGCTCACACGTTTTGGAACATGTTGATGATCCTCATCGTGCTTGTGAAGAATTAATTCGTGTTGGTCGTCGCGGCTATGTCGAAGTACCTTCATTTCTTACAGACGCCCTTTTTGCCTGGGCTAAGGGTATGCACAAATGGTACATAATCCGAATCGCTGATAGGCTTGTTTTTTTTGAATACGATCCAAGATTAGTTGATGGTGTTCGAAATCCATATTGGGAAAAATCTATCTTCTCTAAAAAACACCATCCATTGCAAGATGTTTTCTTTGACAATATGGATATTTTCAACAACGGCATGATCTGGAACGATTATTTCAATCACACTGTTTTTTACTTGGACGGACGTGTTGAGCAAATCAATCACACTATCCAAGATTTCCAAGTAGATAAAGCATAATCAAATGCTTATTTCACAAATTCCCATCGTCCTTTTCGTTTACGCTCGACCAGACCACCTCCAGAGGACATTGGACTGTCTTCAAGATAATCAGGTCCCACTAGTCTATGCCTTCAGCGATGGTCCGCATACGCCGGAAAAAACTTCTGCTGTGGTCCAGGTACGAAAAATGCTTCGGGCCATTGACTGGTGTGAGGTTATCCTCTGCGAACGAGAAAACAATCTGGGGCTTGGGCGCTCCATCCTTGCCGGGGTTACGGAAGTGCTTGACAAGCATGAAGCTGTAATCGTCTTTGAGGATGATTTGATCTGCGTGCCTGGAACATATAGGTATCTTTGTGCGGCATTAGATCAGTACAGGAATGATGAGCGTGTTATGAGCGTTACCGGATGGACACATCCGCTCGTTACACCAGGCGATGTGACCGACCTGCCATACTTTGATGGTCGTGCCGAATGTTTGGTCTGGGGCACTTGGGCCAGATCATGGCGTGGTATGGGAATAGACGCTAGGACGTTAATGGAGCAATGTAAAAATCGAGGTATTGATATTTACGGGTACGGTGCAGATCTGGTTAATATGGCTAAAGTAGAACTTCGTCAAAACATCTGGGCGGTGCGATTGCTATACTTACATATTCTCAAAAGTGGACTATGCCTACGGCCGCCGTGGAGTATGGTTGAGCACATCGGCTTTGATGCCAATGCGACTAATGCAAACACTGAGTCCTGGATAAAGAATCCACCTCTTAAGCCTTGTCCACCTCTTCCAACACAGTGGCCCGTGCCGGTGGAAAATATAGAATGCACACAATTGCATCAGAAAATGTGTGGTATGCGTCCAACTGTTTCTGGTTATCTGTATCGCTTTGCCAGCCGTTTGGTTTCGAAAGCCTTACGCGCTTTTTCCCTGAGGTGAGGTGCCTATGGTATTGACTCCGAAAGAAATTATCAGCTTGGTAACACCGCCTCTGTTCATTCATCTGGCAAAGCTTCTTCAAAAAAATCAATACGGACTATCTGGTGACCACCGAGATTGGGCCGAAGCGATAGCAGCGAGCACAGGCTATGATAGCGACATTATCCTAGAACTGACCACAGCAGCTCTAATGAAAGTTAAAAACGGTGATGCGGTCTATGAGCGTGATTCGGTCTTGTTTGACGAGATTCAATATTCTTGGCCGCTTTTAGCCGGCCTGATGTGGGTGGCCGCCCGTTACGAGGGAAGACTCAACGTATTAGATTTTGGTGGTTCACTGGGCAGCACTTTCTACCAGAACTTAGCGTTCCTATCAGATCTACCTATGGTACGATGGAATATTGTAGAGCAATCTAGTCATGTCAAAATCGGCAAGGAATATTTTGAGGACCACAATCTAAGGTTCTATACTTGTATTGAAGAGTGCCTAACCGACACCAAGCCCAACGTCTTGCTCCTCAGCAGCGTTCTGCAATATCTGGAACACCCCGACATACTTTTCAATCAGATGCTGAAACTTCCCTGTGGCTATATTATCATCGACCGCACGCCATATTGGGCAGGTCCAACCGACCGTCTATGCGTGCAAACCGTACCGCCCAGTATCTACCCAGGCAGCTATCCCAGCTGGATTTTTTCTCGGTCTCGGTTTCATTCCAACATACCTGATGACTGGCATATCATAGTGACATTTGACAATTCAGACAAGTTGGCTGGACCAGTCGATTTTGCGTATCAAGGAGTAATCATCGCCAGGAACAATTATGTATCTTAATCTCGGCTGTGGTAGTCGCTATCACCCTGATTGGATCAATATTGACATCGCCCCGCAGGGACCGGGAGTCATTTGTAATGACCTTAGCCGTGGAATACCATTTCCCGATACAAGTTGTGAGGTCGTATATCATGCAGCGGTGCTTGAACATCTCCGACGTTCAGACGCTGCATTGTTTATGGGTGAATGCTATCGAGTGTTAAGACCTGGTGGAATTGTACGGGTGGGTGTTCCCGATCTCGAAAAAATCTGCAGGCTCTACTTAGCTAAACTGACTGCAGTTTTGAATGATGACAAATCGGCTGCTCATGACTACGACTGGATTATGCTTGAGCTATTCGACCAAATCGTACGTGAAAAAAGCGGTGGCGGTATGCTAGATTATCTTCGTCAGGAATCGCTGCCTAACGAAATATTCGTCTATGAACGAACGGGAGAAGAAGGGCGAGAATTGGTAAAGGAGTTGCGCTGTAGTTCCAGCCAGTTAGGGAGGAAGCGGCAACTACTTCCTTTATTACTCTACAAGCTCCGGAGGGGATTCCGCACCCTTCCGTGTTTAGTAAAAAGTCGCATACTTTTTTGGATGTTGGGGACGGAGGATAAGCGAGCACTTGAGATTGGTCGTTTCCGTTTGGCTGGCGAGGTACATCATTGGATGTATGATCGTTACTCGCTTGCACGATTGTTGAGCCTAACAGGATTCAGAGATCCTCAATTACATGAAGCACATAGCAGCTCAATTTCCAATTGGACAGATTTTCACCTCGACACATTGCCTGATGGGCAGGCCATAAAACCAGATTTGTTTTTTATTGAAGCCATTAAGCCAGAAGATCTCAGCTATGATTGAAAATCCTGGTCTGGCTGTAATGAATATCCTTATCACCCGCGAGATGACTTCATCAGATCTAATATATAGAGCCAGGTGGCCTGTTGATATAGGTATTGATACCATCCTGATATAAAATCAACAAAATCATTTAGAGTCAAATTAAAAGATTGAGCTATCAATGATAAGGATATTACACAAAATCAAGAAATATATAGGCAAGATGGTCCCGAAGTGCCTTTATGAAACATTGTCAGAGGCGGAATGCGCAATAGCAAGACGATGGGTGTCAAGTGCACACCGCCGCTTGATGGCTATTCAGTGGTCTTTACCACCACAACCGGAATTTTTTGATCACAATATTGATCTCTTTTATCTTTGGCTCGCCAAAAGAAATTCTTTATGGCTGGAAAGAGGTGTGTTCGGCAGCCTTGCACTAAGGGAGAGACGCGTCTTGGAATTAGCCTGCGGCGATGGTTTCAATGCGCGGAATTTTTACAGCTTACGTTCTGAACATATCATCGCCTGTGATTTCGACCCCAAAGCAATAAAAACTGCACGAGGAAAGAACGGTGCATCCAACATTGAATATCTACTGGCAGATATTCGAACAGAGATGCCAGGGGGGAAATTTGAAAACGTCATTTGGGACGCAGCGATTGAACACTTCACTCCTGATGAAATTATGAAGATCCTGGATGATATAAAATCAAGGCTAACTGATGATGGCATATTGAGCGGTTACACTATTGTAGAAAGGGCTGATCGTGAAAAATCGTTATCTCATCATGAATATGAATTTAAGAGCAAGGAGGATCTTCTACGCTTTCTCACTCCTCATTTCAGGAATGTGATGGTGTTCGAGACTGAATATCCTGAGCGACACAACCTGTATTTTTGGGCCACGGATGGGATATTGCCATTTAGTCCTAGTTGGTCGAAGGCTGCAATTCATCGTTGGTAGGAACATACATGGAAAATTTTTTTTCCGAAAAAAAAGTGATTATCACCGGCGGACTTGGTTTCATCGGCTCTAATCTTGCCCGGCGGTTGGTGGAGTTAGGGGCAAATGTCACTCTGGTGGATAGTTTGATTCCTGAATACGGCGGCAACCTTTTTAACATTGCGGGCATCGAGAACAGGGTTCGAATCAATGTCTCCGATGTGCGAGATGAACACAGCATGCGGTATCTCGTGCAGGGGCAGGACTACCTCTTTAATCTTGCTGGGCAAACCAGTCATATGGATTCCATGCAGAATCCATATACTGATCTTGAGATTAATTGCCGAGCTCAACTCTCAATTTTGGAAACTTGTCGTCATTACAACCCAAAAATCAAGATCGTCTTCGCCAGTACCCGTCAAATCTATGGCAAGCCGGACTATCTCCCGGTAGACGAGAAACATCTGTTGCGCCCCACAGATGTCAATGGTGTAAATAAGATGGCGGGTGAGTGGTATCATATCCTTTATAATAACGTCTACGGGATTCGGGCCTGCGCCCTGCGCCTGACGAATACCTACGGCCCACGAATGCGTGTCAAGGATGCCCGCCAGACCTTTTTGGGGATCTGGATCAAGCTGCTTGTTGAGGGAAAGCCTTTTGAAGTGTGGGGTGGGGAGCAGTTACGGGATTTCACGTATGTAGAAGATGCCGTCGACGCCTTACTACTGGCTGCAATTAAAGAGAAAGCTAATGGCCAGATCTACAACTTGGGTGGTAGTGAGGTGATCAGCCTCAGGGAGTTGGCGAAATTGCTTGTAAAAGTGAATAGTACAGGTGAATTTGAGGTGCGCGAGTTTCCAGATGATCGCAAACGCATTGACATAGGAGACTATTACGCGGACAACAGTCAAATACATTCAGAATTGGGATGGACGCCCAAAGTGAAATTGGAAGAAGGGTTGATCCACTCATTGGAATTCTACCGGCATTATTTGCAGGACTACATCTGAGCATGGATCAACCGATTGAAGTGCCACAGTCCAACCCCAAGGCAGGCTATCTGGCCCATCAGGCTGACATCGATTCGGCAATTCAGAGGGTGCTGAATAGCGGTTGGTACCTCCTTGGAAAAGAAGTGGAATTGTTCGAACAGGAATTCGCAACCTACATTGGGGTCAATCATGCTATCGGTGTGGCAAATGGTACCGATGCCTTAGAATTATCTTTACGGGCTTGTGATGTTGGATCCGGTGACTTGGTGTTCACTGTTTCCCATACAGCCGTAGCGACTGTAGCAGCAATTGAGTTAGCCGGTGCAACCCCCGTGCTGGTGGACATTGATCCAGCTAGCTTTACAATGGATCCACAATGCCTGGAGGATGCATTAGCCCATCCACCGGCGGGCACGCCAAAGGCCATTATCCCCGTGCATCTCTATGGACATCCTGCCGACATGTCTTCGATTCTCGAACTAGCTAATTGTCATGGATTATCTGTGATTGAAGATTGCGCTCAGTCTCACGGTGCAGCCATCGGAAGTCGTAGGACAGGGACTTGGGGCGACATAGCGGCTTTCAGTTTCTACCCAACCAAAAACTTGGGTGCACTGGGTGATGGTGGTATGGTTGTGACTAATAGACCTCTGCTTGCTGAACGAGTGCGACTCTTGCAGCAATATGGCTGGCGAGAACGGTACATCAGCGAAATCCCTGGCGGCAATTCACGATTGGATGAAATTCAAGCAGCTATCCTCCGCGTAAAACTAAGAAACCTTGATAAAGAGAACAAACAGCGTCAAAAACTGGCACAGACATACAACGCACTTCTGCGAGATTTGGAAATGACCCTGCCGGAAACCCGTTCAGGGGTGAGCCATGTTTACCACCAATATGTTATACGCCCTCCTCGACGCGACGCACTTCGAAACTATTTGCGGCAGGTTGGGATTGGCACACTTATCCACTATCCCGTACCTGTCCATTTGCAACCAGCCTATCAAGGCCGTCTGACTGTGGCGGCACTGCCTTGGACAGAACAGACAACTCAACAAGTACTCAGCCTACCCATTTTTCCTCAACTCAATACTGACCAAATTCAACACATAGTTGAATGTATTAACTTTTTCTACAAAGATGGCATGGTAAAAACCTGATGTACTATTTTTGCACATACTTTGATAAAAATTATTTGCCCCGCGGTCTAGCTCTGTATTACTCGCTCCAAGAGCACTGCCATGAATTTACGCTCTGGGTGCTGTGCATGGATCATGCATCCTTCGAGATACTGGAAAAGCTCGCTCTTCCTATGGTAAATCCGATCTCGCTGGAGAAATTCGAACAGGATGATAAATTGTTGTTAACCGCGAAACAAAATCGTTCCAAAATCGAATACTATTTCACATGTACTCCTTCCCTGCCGTTATTTATCCTCAACAACTGGCCTGAAGTTGGTCTAATCACGTATCTTGATGCGGATCTTTTCTTTTTCGCCTCTCCGTTACCACTATTTGATGAGTTTGGGAAGAAATCAATCGCTATTATCGGCCACCGTTTTCCTCCACACCTACAAGGGAGAGAGAGATACGGCATTTATAATGTCGGCTGGCTATCCTTTAGGCGCGATGACAATGGCCTCGATTGTCTCAAATGGTGGCGACACCAATGTATTGAATGGTGCTATGATCGCGAAGAAGATGGTCGATTTGCAGACCAGAAATATCTGGACGACTGGCCGAGCCGTTTTAAGGATGTAGCTATCTTGGAGCATAAAGGGGCCAATCTGGCCCCATGGAACCTATGCAACTATAACCTTCGATCTCTGAATTGGAATGAGGTAATGGTAGATGAAGAGCCGTTAATCTTCTTCCACTTCCATGGTCTAAAAAAAATCAGAGATTGGTTATACAACCCTAGTTGGGGAGAATACGGCATCAATACATCAAATGTGTTGCGTAGAACAATCTATTCGCCTTATCTGCGATCATTGTCTTATGCCAATCGCCAAATATTGGCAATAGATTGTATTGATCTGGACTATAATGTCAGAATTGGTATGGAAGACCAAAGAAGAAGGCTTTCGCTGCTCAAAAGAAAAGCCTTGCAAATCATAGCACTGGGATTATTTGTCCGGGATTTATTTGCGCGTAAACTGATTTTTTTTATAAATGAATAGGACTATGTTGTTTGAAAATGTTACTACCGCAAAAACCAAATTTTTCGAAGTTGTACTAAATAAACAATTATATGAATTCAATTATTTCGAGAACCATCAGAATTCTTAATTACCTTTTGAAACCTGTTGGCGCTAAGATTATAGGTCGAAGTAAAGACAATTTTGATATGTGTTCAGCAATTAAACGCATACATGATCATGGTATTTTAATTAACAACGTTATTGATATTGGCGGTTCAAATGGGATTTGGAGTATTAATGCAATGAAGATCTTCCCTTTTGCGTCTTTTGTTGCCATTGAACCCCTCGTAGAAAGAGAAAAATCTCTTCGTAACCTTGCACAAAGATTTACAAATTTTTCTTTTGAATTATGTGTCGCTGGAGAGACTAACGGCGAAACAGCCATGCTCAACATTTCAGACGACTTGGATGGCAGTACAATTAATGGGTGTGGTGGAGAGTTAAGGCAAGTTCCAGTAAAAACGATTGATGCAATTGTTTCAGAGAGAAGCATGGACGGAACATTTTTATTGAAATTTGATACCCATGGTTATGAGTTGCCTATTCTTAAAGGTGCAAGACATACTCTTAATAAAACGTCAGTATTAATAATTGAAGCCTATAATTACCAAGTTTCTGACAACTCTCTTCGCTTTCACGAGATATGTGCTTATTTGGAGTGCTTGGGTTTCCGCTGCTATGACATTGCTGATCTTATGCTCAGGGAATATGATAAATCCTTGTGGCAAATGGATTTGTTTTTTTGCAGGAATGACGAAAATATTTTTAAATACCCTCATTACAAATAAGTGGAACCTATTGTGGTTTCCTTTCAGACGGGAAAATAATGAGTGTTATTAAATGGCCAAAAATCAGTGTAGTGACACCATCATTTAACCAAGGGCAATATCTTGAAGCAGCTATACGATCGATCCTTTCTCAAGGATACCCAAACCTGGAATATATTATTATTGACGGGGGATCTACTGATAATTCACTAGAAATAATTAAAAAATATTCTCGACACTTACACTTTTGGTGTAGTGAAGCTGATAATGGTCATTACTCTGCCGTTAACAAAGGATTTATAAAAGCTAGTGGTGACATTTTTGCGTGGCTTAACAGTGACGACATGTATTGCCCGAATGCCTTCACAACTGTGGGAACCATCTTTTCTCATTTTCCGAAATTAGCGTGGCTTACGACCTTAAAACAATTAGTTTGGGATAGACATGGTCATTGCAAGTTAATAAAGACTATCCCTGGTTATTCTAAAGAAGCTTTCCTTGATGGGTGTTACTTTACTCGCAAATTCTCCGGACTCGGTTTTATACAGCAAGAATCGACTTTTTGGAGACGTGAATTGTGGGAGAAAGTTGGGGGGATAAGGACGGAATTCAATCTCGCCGGTGACTTCGATCTATGGGCGCGATTTTATAATCATGAAGGTTTGTATGGTGTGGATCACCCAATAGGCGGCTTTCGTAGTCATAGCGAAAATCGCAGCCTTCAAATAAATAAATATATTCGTGAAGCAGAACAGTCCCTTGAAGAAATTCGCCTACTATCTCATTGGACTAGAAAAAATGATCTTTCTACTCTCTGGAATAACATAAGATTGCCCTCGACAATTCTTTTTCTAACAAAGTTGTGCAATATATCCCCAAAAAAGACATATTCTTCAACCATTATTTCGCAATCTGATCCACAACAAGTAAATCAATGGCATATGACGACTACAAAATTCTAGGAAAAAATATCGCAATTGTCGTAAAGCTGTTAATTTTTATTGATCGTGCTTTTTTCTTTTGAGTGATTTGATTTAATTCTTAACAAATAATGATAAATCGTAACAGCAACTTTCTCAAATCTTAATTTATTTAAAGTCGTTAAGAGAAATAATCGGATAACAATTAGTAGATATATCCAAAGAGGGAATTTATTCTTTATCAGGGCTAATTTGTCTTTTTCAAACACAGTATCTACTTGTGTTGGGCTGACGCCACCTTCATCCCAGAAGATAGCAATTGACACCGGTACATACTCAAATTTTATGTCAGAATCGGCAAAACATCGCAAATTCAATTCATAATCAGCAAGAATCGGATACTTCAAATTGTAAGAATATTTTTCCCATATATGCCTCGGATAAAATATGCCTTGATGGCATATATTTCTGCATGCTAATTTATAAGCTGAAAATTTTCCATCATAGATTCTGTTAATGATGGGGCGATAAACATTACCATAGTAGAGAGTCTTTTCATTTTTTAGATAATCTACTGCCGTTGCAAATCCCTCTAGTAAATGATCGTCTGCTCCCAAAAAATAAATCCACTTTCCACGAGAAAGTGGCACTGCTTTGTTCATTGCATCGTATATACCTTTATCAGGTTCACTAATCCAACAGGCCAATTTTGATTCGTATTTCTTTATTATTTCGATACTTCCATCTACCGAATTTCCATCAACAATGATATACTCGTAATTTTTAAATTTTTGATGAATGACACTCTTTATAGCCTTCTCCAGAGTTTTAGCCCCATTAAGTACTACTGTAATAATGCTGACTAGTGGTTGGCTATGTGTTGCCACTACGCGATTGTTCAATGTCTTTAATTCCACCGATTGTACTCAAAATCACCGCAAATTCGGCATTCCATAAATAAACAACATTCTCATTTTGTGTGGAAAGAAAGTGAAAGTCGATAGAAATAGAGATGTACTGCACCGACGATCATGTTGAACAACACGCCTCTGCTCCACCCACAACATACGTTTTTTCCAAACTTCTCTCAGACAGAACCAGTAAATCTGCAACCAAACACGCTTATCCTGCTTTATTACCGTAAGCAATAGCCCCTCAAAAATGAGTAAAACCAAATGCAAAGGAATGAGCAGATAAACCAATAACGATGGATAACAAATGAGCATAACAAAGGTTTTATTACGCTCACTCAACGATCTTCTCGATAATTTAGTAGAGAGTTTTTTATTACTAAGAATTCTCCCCCCACCAAAACTTTGACCGACCCAATGATAAAACCCAGAAGTTGCAATAGCCTTTACGGGAAACCCTCTCAATCGAGCATAAGAGCAGAGATACAAATCCTCAGACAACGAGCCAAACCATTCAGGAAACCCTCCAAGAGTTTCCCACAGATGTTTCGGCAAGAATAAGCACGCACCTATTATCATTCCAACATCAGTTCTATCTAAATTTTTATTTGGAATAGGGTTGAGAAACGGGTCAAAAACACTGCCAATGTCTATTAATTCTCCAGTTGAGGCATCATATTGCGGCAATCCGTAAATTCCATCACCGTGTGCGACAGACGCCTCGTATAAAGTTCTTAAAGCATCCGCATGGAGTGTAGCATCATTATTCAGCAGTAAAATAAATTTACCTTTTGCCATAGCTACCATTCTATTGTTGCTTATACAAAACCCAAGGTTTTCTTTACTTTCGAGCAACAGAATTTCCGGGTATCTGCTTCGGATTAAAGCAACTGAATCGTCTTTAGAGGCATCATCATGAACTATAATTTCAACCGCCCCAGTAACGTTTTCCTGTTTTAGTATCGATTCGATACATTTTTCGATAAATCGTTCTCCATTGTAATTAGCAATGCAGACTGAACATAGTGGTGCAATTGTTTCATTTATGCTTGATGTGAACGAAACCATTCCCATATCTTTATTAAACCTTTCAGCAAATCGGGTTGGGGTGTCCAATGAAACCTACTGTTGATTCGAGAATTATCTAACACTATACGTTTGCCGCCATAACAAATACACATAGATCAGCCACAACCGATAACCGTGATCTCGATTCCTGGATTCATGAGATTTTTGCAAACTGCGAACAAAGCCAGGTTGCAGAGGACCAGGATCATTAGCTAGTAACTCGCTAAGTTTTGTCCCCAGTGAACCACGGAACCATTCATGTAAAGGCACCCCAAAACCCTGTTTGCGGCGACGCCATATCGAGGATGGCAACAATGTGTTGAACGTATTGTGCAGCATACGTTTTCCTTCGAAACCATTCCGGTGCCACTGGCTTGGCAAACTAAAGGCCAATTCGACGACTTCACGATCCAGAAATGGCGCTCTTGTCTCAAGAGACTGGGCCATACTGGCTCGGTCAACCTTTACTAGAATATCCTGAGGCAGATAAATACAGGTATCTGCCAGCATCATACGTTGCAGGTCATCAGGGGTTGTAGCCTCAGGAATATTCGGCGGCTGATGACCAAGTCCGACTGTATCGGGAGCCAGCTCCTGCAACCAGGCAGGGCTAAACATAAGCGGAGCAAAATATGGCGTCTCGGCAACCAACCTATCTGCTACATCTGCAAACAGATGGGCTTTTTTGAGCAAGCTGCGACTATGATGATCCATCGGTTCAGGGAGTGAGCGGATAAGACGAGCCACATTATTGCGTAGAAATTTGGGGAGTCGTGTATACCAACGCAACATCATCCGAGCTTGATAGCGCTGATACCCACTAAAGAGTTCGTCGCCTCCATCCCCGGATAGAACCACTTTGACGTACCGCGAGGCGACACACGAAACAAGTGCCGTGGGAAGAAGAGAGGCATCGGCAAAAGGCTGGCCTAAATGACCGAGAATCAATTTTTCCAGATCATTTTCATTCCATTGGCCCAATATCTCTTCGTAATGATCTGTGCCGAAGATATCAGCGACTATACGGGCATATTTACGTTCATCATAGGATTGCTCTTCGAAACCAATAGTAAACGTTTTGAGAGCAGAACCAATTTCCTGCCGCACAACCCCAACAACCAACGAGGAGTCTACGCCACCGGAAAGGAAAGCACCGACTTCCACATCCGCAACTAATCTTCGTTTAACAGCAGTAATGAATGTTTCGCGCAATTTTTCGGTAGCCTGTTTCGGAGTCCCGGTAAACTTCTCGGGAGAAAGGCTCCAGTAAGGACGTTCTTTGATTTCTCCGTACTTTGCTGACCATTTAAGGTAATGTCCCGGTAAAACTTCTCGAATGTTCTCATAAACTGTAAAACCGGGCAGGCAATAGCCATAGCGCAGATAATCGGCAGTACTATGTTCATCTTCATGCCACGGTTTGTCGCTCAGGAGGCGCAACGCAGGCAGTTCCGAAGCACAACAAAACTCATCTTCATGGCTAGCATAATAAAGCGGTTTCTTACCCATCCTATCGCGACAAAGCAATAATGTTTCGTCGAGTGTATCCCATAGGGCAAAGGACCACATACCTTCCAGTTGTGAAATGAAATCGACGCCTTCCAACATTAGCCCGGCGAGCAACACCTCTGTATCCCCGTTGGTAAGAAAATTCCAGCGTCCTGCGAGTGATGATCGAATTTCCCGGTATGTATATATTTCTCCGTTAAAGGTAAGTAGGTAACGCCCGTCTGGAGAACGCATCGGTTGGTGACTGGCAGCGAGATCAATGATAGACAGGCGACGATGTCCACAGATGGCCGGACCTTCCATGATCAGGCGTGAATCATCCGGACCTCGATGCGCCATGCATTCGAGCGCTCGATTCATAGAGAGCCGGCGCTCCTCTGAATGGCGCCTGGGGGCGTAAAGAAAGGCTATTCCGCACATCTCAAGCTTTCTCGTTATTGCAGAATTGTCGGAATTCCCGCATATATCTATCAGCCGTGTTTTCCCAGGTTAGACCATGCTCTATAATAAATTGACGTCCACCATCTCCAAGGCGAAGCCGCATTTCCCGGTTAGCTAGCATAAGCAAGCAGGCAGCAAGAGCCTCATAATTCCCAAAAGGGAAAAGCATACCGCTTGCGTCTGGAATAACCAATTCGCGAAGACCAGGAATGTCAGTCCCTACCACGGGAACCCCTGCAGCGAAGGCTTCGAGCACAACATTAGGACGTCCTTCGCTCTTACTGGTAATCAACAGTACATCAGCTTGAGCAAACCAGAGTGAAACCTCGTCGGGAGGGACATGTCCTTCGAAATCAATTCTGCCCTCGAGACTAAGATCAGTAACGAGTGATTGTAAATTAGCTCTTTCAGGCCCGTCACCTATGATGGTTAACGCAAATTTTGGAGGGAGAAGACTCAAAGCGTGCAGAGCTGTCGATACGGATTTTCTGGAGATCAGACTACCGACAATAAGCAATCGAATTTTTCCATCTTCATTTGATTTTTCATGTTTTTCCATCTTTGGAATGAAATCAACTCCATTAGGAATCATCACAATCTTGCTTGCCATAGTGGGAAATACTTTTAATAAGCCGGTGGCAATATCATCGCTCACTGTAACGACACGTTCATTCAACCGAAAACAAAGATTAATTAGGGTACGGTGTACCCGCGATACTTGAGTACGATTACCATCTTCCCCCCGGATTGTCGTTATTACTGGTCGCCCAAGGACACAACCGACGAAACCGGCTATCACACCGCAAATAGACCAATTTGCAAAAATAATATCAGCCTTGCCAGCATGCCTGAGGCAATTTACAAACATTGAAACGAGAAAAAAAGGCAGCAACAACAGGGTGAAAGGATAAGCTGCAAGCGTTGCCGGAATTCCTCCCCCCTTATGAGCAAGTATCTGCCATTTCATTGGTGCATACTTAAAGGCAAACAGAACATAGGGCTTGTTGTTCGATTTTTTAAAAGGAATATCAGATGCGGGTGCAAGAACTGTGAGTTGGCAATTACGCCCTAAACGTTGAGCCAAGCGCTCAACAAACACCCCACTGGAAGATCCTTCCTTTACAGGAAAGGATGTAGTTAACAAAAGAACTCTCATCAGGTAACTATGTAATTTTATTATTCACGGACCCGATCATATCGCATTTGTGATATCTGTTCAGAAACCAACCCAATCATGAAAATGATCACAGATATCGACAGGAGCATAGCCGACATATTAGTGAAGCGGCTGGCGGTAACAAAGGTGTAAAAATAATAAAAGAGACCGGTAAGAAAGAACAATAGACTGATGGGGAGAAAAATCCGAAATGGAGAGAAAAGAGTTGCAACCTTAGTGATAATAAGAAAAAATCTGGTGCCGTCCTGTATGAGTTTAATTTTGCTCTTGCCCAGGCGTTTTTTTGTCTCAATAGGAATATATTTGACACTTCGGCCACTACGCAGGTACGCCATGGTCAAAGTCGATGGGTAGGAAAATGTATTGGGCAACAAATAAATGAATTGTCTAGCTGTGTTTATGCGTAACATTCTAAAGCCGGAGGTAAGATCCTCAACTCTAAATTGTGTTACATAGGAAGCAAACCAATTATAAACCAAATTGGCGATATTCCTGTGGAGAGCTGTCTCCGATGAACTGCTCCTCGCTCCCACCACCATATCGTATGTGTCTTTAAATTCCAGCATCCTGGCAATATCTTCGGGGTTATGCTGGTTGTCCGCGTCCATCATGATAACCCATTCGCCCTTGGCTATCCGCAATCCCGATTTTATCGCCGCACCATTGCCGATATTATAAGGATGCGGCCACACATTGGCCCCGGCATCCATGGCCACACGAAGAGTATTGTCCGTTGAACCGTCATCAACTACCAGAACTTCAAAATCCGGATAGAGTTCCTTTATTCTTGCTATGGTGTTGCCGATGCTCTGTTCTTCATTGTAAGCGGGCAGCAAAATGGTGACTGGAACTTGTTTGGTGTTTTCTTTCATGATAGTTCTTCCGCATCTTTCAATTTTGAAGCAAATTAATGCAATGGTTTGGAAAGGTTTGCAGGGTGTGTGTGATTAGTTTATAGCTTTTATCTCCTCAGGAATGAAGATTACTTGGCCCAAAACCTGCTCAAAAACACATTCAATGTAATGTGATCTTAATAAGTTACAAAATTCTCACCATACTCTGCCGCACATGGTGCCAGAATCCTGTTTTTTCCTGTAGAAGGATAGCAAATTCATCAGAAGTATAAACCAGGATATCTATAGGAATATTAAGATCGAAGAGATCGAAAAAGTCCCGGGGTCTTTCGACAAACACTTTATCGCAGGCCTTTACGATGATGAGATCGATATCCGACCACACATGGGATGTCTCGGTAGCAAATGAACCAAAAATATAGGCAGCATCAACATTTTTATTTTCAAGTTTCTGCAGAATACGATCAATGAGACTCTGTCGATCAAAATCAAGAATGGAAGTATTCGGTCGGCTGTTAAAAAGAACCCCCTGAGCTGATTGTTTATATGGCATGAATCAGACCATTTACCAGCACACACAATCTTTCTGCTGCGGCAAGTGCTCGTTCCGCCTGTTCAATAGTAAACATTTCGAAAGGAGCTCCTGCCGGAAAAGCATCGGGATATCTGCCACTGATATAATAGAGATCCAACTCCTTAGCGATCTTTTCCCTTTCTCCATTGACACCAAGTGCTCGGATAATCTGGACCTGTGAATGTGTTTTAATTATATCAAAACCTTTGCGATAGCAAAGCGCTTTTAGAGCTTTTACTCCTGCTTGCTGGGAAATGAAACAGGTTTGCGAGTAGAAACCACCGCTAAGGGAATGCCGTGCCCATGTTAGATCATTTTCTGCTTGTATCATTTTCTGCTTGTCGTAGCCAATCAAGATATCGATCCGTCATAAAAGCCTCGGTCTTACAGAGTACCAACCACACCTTCACAATACTTACGCAGAGAATCAGTTAGTTCCCGGCAACGATTACGTATCAAATCATGATTAAGACTCATGGTAAAAACGACTCCTTTATTGCTCTACAACCTATCGGTTTCATAAGTGAAGTTTCCAAAAATAAGCGAAGTCGATGTTTTTATCCGCCTTAAGGATTTCAGGAAGAGTTTTTTTTATTGGTTCTTTCTGGTCAACTCCAGCTTCAAAGAATTTTTTTCCGCCGGTGTGGATGGCTGATGGTTAGAAAATTCTTTCACCATATTTCAATATCTCGCCGGCAACTGGATTACTCTCATTGAATTGGGAAATCAGATATGGATGCGGTTCTATATCCGAGTCAATATTTCTTGCCAGTTTTGTCAGCATGAAGCGGAAATCGAAGCTATCTCCAATAAACTCATTGGTGACAAGTGCCAAATCTATATCACTCCATTGATCTGCAGTTCCTTTGACATATGAGCCAAAAAGATGTGCCTGAAGAATATGAATGTTTTTATCTTCTAAGAGCGAAATATACTGTAGCACTTTCCTAAGTATTAGTTTTTTATTTTTTCCAGCAGCCATTCTCGCAGCCCTTTTATCTTCGTGATGTTATGTTCTGTAAAATCTTTGGTACACTTCTTGTGGAATTCTCGCTTATATTCTTCGTATCGCGCTTCGATGTTAAACAAGGTAACATACTGCAGAGCATCCATCTGATCCTCAGACATTTCAAGGTTGCACCTCATAGCGAGTTTATAAAGATCGTGGACCCTTGGAGCTACGGAATCAATCTCTTTAACATAACAGGCTTTCAGTAGTTTCTCTATACAGAGATGTCCTACAAACAATGCCCACACATATTCCTTGTTGGCGTACATATTTTGCATGGATTCGTGGTTCAATTCCGATGATTCCACCCAGTATGCAATAAGGTCATCTTTTGTCATAGGAACATCTCTATCCCCGATCCCCCTTGCGGATCACCTCGCAGAGTTCATCGGCCATGGCGGTTATCTCACCCTGGTCCTGTCCCTCGACCATCACCCGGATAACCGGTTCGGTGCCGGAGGCACGGACAAGTATACGACCACCTTTGCCAAGTTTTTGCTCAAGTTTTTTCACCGTCTCGGGGAAATCGGCGATGGTTTCCACCGGTATTTTGCTGGACATCCGGACATTTTTCAGGATCTGCGGAAAACTCTCCATCAAAGTGGCAAGTTCCGACAGGGGCTTTTTCCGCTTTTTCATGATCGCCAGCAGTTGCAGCGCGGCGAGTATCCCGTCACCGGTGGTGATATGTTCGAGAAACACTAGATGTCCCGATTGTTCACCACCGAACGAATACCCCTTGCGCCGCATGCATTCGACCACATAGCGGTCGCCGACACCCGTACGGACCAGGGTCCCACCCATGCGTTCCATCGCTAGCTCCAGCCCAATATTGGACATGACCGTAGCGACCAGGGTCTTCTTTTTCAATCGCCTTTGATGCATCAGTTCTTCGGCGCAGATCGCCATGATATGGTCACCATCGACGATCTTGCCATGTTCGTCGCAGACAATCAGCCGGTCGCCGTCACCATCCAAGGCAAGACCGATGTTGGCCCCAACTTCCTTCACTTTTTTAGCCATGACCTCGGGGTGTAAAGCGCCGCAATCCTGGTTGATGTTTCTGCCGTCCGGTTCGATCCCCAGCTTGGTAACTTTGGCTCCCAGCTCTTGAAAAACATGGGGCGCCACCCCATAGGTTGCGCCATTGGCACAGTCGAGGACGATATGAAAACCATCCAGGGTGTATTGTTTTGGGAAGGTGTTTTTTAAGAAAACAATATATCGCCCCTTGGCATCTTCGATCCGAGTGGCCTTGCCAACTTCTTCGGCGACCGGCCGGAGAGCCGCCATTTTCTGGGAAAATATCAGGTCTTCAATGTCCAGTTCCACCTCATCCGGCAGTTTAAAACCGTCGCTTGAAAAAATTTTGATGCCGTTATCCTGAAAGGGATTATGGGAGGCGGAAATTACCACGCCGGCATCGGCGCGCATCGAGGTGGTGATGAAGGCAATGCCGGGTGTCGGCAAGGGACCGACCAGAAGAACGTCTACACCCATCGAGCAGATGCCGGCAGCAAGGGCGTTTTCGAGCATGTAGCAGGACTGTCGTGTGTCCTTGCCGATAACAATTCTGTGCCCTTTGACCTTATCTTTGACAATAAAGGCAATTGCCCGCCCCACCTGCATGGCGATTTCTATGGTCATTGGGTAGACATTGGCTACGCCACGTATTCCGTCGGTTCCGAAAAGTTTTCTCATTGATTTAGTGTGTTATCTTTGACAGTTTTTCTGACTAATTGAGTTTGTAAACCTTCTCTTTATTTCTTTTAATACTTTTAACCGGTGTTATCCTGCCCACATCCACCTGTCTTGCACTCCTTTCCTCTGCCGTCTTCGGCGGTACGACAAGAGAATCGGAGGTAACTTGTGTGTCGTCAAGCTGCTCTGTTCCCGTCTCGCCAATGTTTTGCACGGTTGCGCCGCCATCCCCCACTACCCGCACCGTATCGGGTACCAAGGAAACAATCTCAATCGGCATATCAAGACCGGCATTTGGAACAATTTTTACTTTCAGATTGGCTTCACCTTCTTTTTTGATTGCCACTGCCGAGAGAAGGCCTTTAAGGTCGACTTTTTTATCAAGAAGCAGCTTAGGAACATTGGCAACGATCTTGACCTGATCAGGTTGAATTTCTCTTTTTGGCCCATCCCCTGCGGCATTCACCTTAAGCCCATCAATATTTACGGCCACCGTCTCCAGGCCGATTGTAAGCTCTGCCGTTACCGAAGTTTCACCGATTAATTCGACTATCGCCGGCTCCAATTCCAGCGGCACTTGCAACTGCATCGATTGTTTGACACCGTCCAGGTTGATCACTTTAGTGAAGAAATGATCGACCTGCGAAAGGGTGGTGTACGGTCCGGTGATGGTAATGATCTCGGGATCGGTCTTCAGGCCCTTTACATAATAGCCATGGGTGACTCGACCAATGGTTCGCGCTTCGACCGGAAACTGTTTCTGAATGAGCTTGTCGAGCGAAAGAATTATCGAAGAAGGCTGCACCCGCTGAACGGTAATGCCGCGCAGAACCGGGATGTGCTTGTTATCGTTTTCAATAACCAGTGTTCCTGGAGACGCGGTCGACAAATCGACCTGACGAGTCACTGCGCGATTGGCCATTTCGACGATCAACGACCGAGGGCCACTGACCGTTACCTCTATCTCCTTTTTAAACTGATTGGAAATAACCAGATCGCGGGGAAGATTGATAATTTCAATCGGCACCATGACGTTTTTATCTATCCTGTCCTCGCCGCCGACAAAGTACCAGAGAATAACCGCCAAGACCAGTGAGATAAACTTCAGGAGCCAGTCCTTCGACATAAGTCGGGTCAGTTTCTTCTTCTCGAAGAGTTTGGTAAAAATCTCTTTCATCGTCTACTCAGCAAATTTTTCCAGGAATGCGACAGCCCGTTATTAACTATAAATATTGCTCTCAGGCTGTTGGTTAAGCTGATTTCATCCTCTATTGTTGTCAATGCCCCATGCCGAACTATGGATATTTCCTGGGTCTCCTCCGAGACAACCATGACGACGGCATCGGTTTCTTCCGTCAAACCGATAGCGGCTCTGTGCCGTGTTCCATAACGTTTATTGATATAGGGGTTTTGGGTGAGGGGGAGAATACAACCGGCGTGCTGTATTCGACCTTTACTGACAATCACCGCCCCATCGTGGAGGGGGGAGACCGGCATAAAGATGGAAATAAGCAGTTCCTTTGAAAGACGAGCATCGAGTTTAAAGCCGGAGTCGATAAAATCTCCGAGATTTGTTTCCCGTTCAATGACTATAAGGGCACCGATACGCCTTTTGGCAAGATAAAACAGGGTGCGAATAATTTCTTCAAGATCCTTTTCGGCAACATCGGTATGTTTCAAAAAAGGGGATTTGCCCACCTGAGTGAGAGCCCTGCGGATATCATGCTGAAAAACGATGATGACAATCAACAGGATAGAACTGAGAAACGTCTGCATGACCCACTTCAAGGCCGCCAGGTCGAGGGCACCGGCCAGGAAGTAGACAATGGTGAGAATCCCGAGACCCAGCACCATTTGCACAGAACGCGTACCCCTGATAATGGAGATAAGCTGGTGGATGACAAAAGCCACCACCAGAATATCGACAAAATCCTGCCAGCGCAGATAGCTGAGAAAATCGAGCATGGGGTTTCAGTTATTTCTTATAGTTTGTGTCTCGTCTTGCACCCATGAAATCCGGGCGCTGTGACTTCGCATCCGGCAGACATTGTTCCTACACTTTATATGTACGAATAATGACAAGATATTTAAAGATATTTTTTTAGAAAAACGCTATTGCAAGCCACACAATTGCATAATTTTGCCGCATACAGGTGCGACAGCGGCTGATCTAGAGGCAGGACGGAAAAAAAATAGCACAGCTGTTTTCATTATGAAGAGTGTTTTCCGGTCTGCTTTGATAGATATTTTTTATGTTTTAAAGCTTTTGACTCTTGAAAAATATGAGCAGTCAGTGCATATCTTCAATTTACAGATTCGTACCAATGCGATAAATATGCTAGCCCAAATTTTCCTGAGGTCCATACCAGGATTGCCTTGCTCCTCTGTAAATAACCCCGATAAACGGGATAAGTCCCCACACGTATTTTTTTTATTATTGCCGTGTGAATATTTTTTCTCAGGGACTAAAGAACATCTTCCGCTATTTGGTTTCAACTGATATGCCTGATCGTTTCGGAAAAATATCCATCCCACACGTCGTTCCCGGCACCCCTGTCGTTGAAGAAGTGAAAAAGCCTCTCCCGCCACCACCTCCGAAAGCGCCAAAGATAAAAAAACGATCTTCTTCTCGGAAAAAAAACGTCGCCTTCATCTGGCTGGGCGCTATTGCAGCGATCTTTGGATTGTACAATGCCCTCGGGTTCCTCGGTATCCCCTACTATTTGACCAGTGCCTTGCCTGCTAATTTCAACAAAAAGACCGGAATGGTCTTTGATCCAGGGCACATTTCCTTCAATCCCTTTACCTTTCATTTTGCCACCGACAATGCAAAGATATTATCAGAAAGCGGAACATCTCTGGCGACCCTCCGATCCCTATCCGCCGATCTTGCCCCATTTTCTCTCTTGCGCCTGGATCTGGTGTGCAACACGGTAACTCTCTCCGAGCTTACTCTTAATATTACCAGGGAAAAGGACGGGACCTATAATTTTGCTAAACTGCTTCGCCAAAAACAAGACGGTAAGCCCTCGGAAATCTTGAATTTCAGCGACCTCCCCTTCTTGTTCTCCCTCAACAATATTGCCATAAAGGACGGTAAGATACTTTTCCTCGACGCGCCCACCGGCAAAACTCATACCATGGAGAAAATTCATCTGGAGTTGCCGACCTTTTCCAACATTCCCTTCCAAACCAATCAGTATCTGCACCCGAGCTTTTCGGCGGTGATCAACGGCAGTCCTGTTGAACTTACCGGGCAAGCGCAGATGGGTGACTCTGCTTCCGAAGCCACCACTCTCACCTGTAATCTCCACGCCCTCGATCTTCCGATCTATGCCGAGTATCTCCCCTTAAACCTTCCGCTCCTCTTGACCGGCGGCAAAGCGGATGGAAAAATAAACCTGCTCTTCGATCCCGCATCCCTGCAAGAGGACAAGCTCTCTATTGATTTTGAACTGCAGCTTACCGATACCGAGCTGCAAACCGCCGACGAAACGGTTTTTATCACCGCACCGGCGACAGAGGTTAAAGGAAAATTGAAACCGGTTGCCAAAACCATTGTTTTTTCTACAATTTCAACCAAAGAGCCGGTCTTGCAATCGGTTGGCAGCTCTCTTCTTGCAAGTCTTGAAACCCTGTTCAAAAAAGAAAAAAAGGCTCCCCCAATCGGTACGATTCCAGGACCAGCGACGGCTTCAGGTACTCCTTTTTCACTCACCATTGACGATCTGCTCATTAAAGACGGTGCCTTCCATCTCTGGAAAGAGAAAGGGGCAAAACAGCCGGAAGCCTCTTGGAAAGCGTTGCAATTGAACGTTAATAACTATTCTTCAACCGAGCCTGCGGAGAGTAAAAAAGATCCCGGAACGTTTCTTCTAAGCGGTGAAAAAGTTGGAACCGCCTCTCCATTTTCCTGGCAGGGGGACATGACTTCGGTCGAAAATCCCAGTGGCACATTAACCATTAGCAATATGGATTTTAAGGAACTCTTGCTTTCTCTCGGTGCCGATCAGAGCCTTGGAGTCAAAGGACTTGCCGGCCTTAAAGGGCAGCTTACCCTCTCCCTGCCGCAAGATTCCGCTTCAACCATTGCCTACAAGCTTGCCGATGCCGAACTCATGGTACAGAACTTCCAGCTCATAGATGACAAATTGACCGTTCTCTCCGCCCCCTCCTTAAAAATTACTTCTCTCGGTACGGCCTATAAAACTATCAATTTTGGCAATGTAACCCTGGAAAACGGATCTGTGCTTCTGACTGCCAGTCATATACCTGATATTTTCAAACAATTTACCGCCGCCAAATATCTCATCCAAGATATCGATTTTACGGGTCAAATAACTTTGATTTCCGACGAAAAAGGCAAACATAAGACCACCTATTCCGATATTTCTTTGAAAGCCAAAGATCTTACATCCCCGGAAAAGGCCAAAGACAATTTTTCTCTTTCGGCGAAAACTGCAAGCGGAGGAGTCATTGAAGGTAACGGCGATGTACGGATTTCACCCTTCTCCCTCACCTTCAACACCGAATTCAAAGGCCTGGTCGCCACAGAGGTCTTTCCGATCATAACCCATTCTTCACTGCTGAACAGCCTTACCGGGATCGTTGCCGGAAAAGGCTCCCTCAGTTTACCGAAGACGAGTTTTGCCGGAGACCTGCAACTCACCAAGGCCAACGTCCGTAGAGCACCGGACTCAATTATTTCATGGAATGACATGCTGTTGCAGGGAGTAAACTACACCTCCGAACCGTTTCATATGGGAATCGCCGCAACAATCATTAAGCAACCGCAGTTTTCCTGGCAGATAAAAGAAAATGATCCTGGTCCGATGCAGCAGCTGGCTTCTTTTTTCCAGCAGCATTTTCCAACAGTTGAATATGAAAAACCGACAGGAGAGAAAACGAAAATCGCTCTTTCTCCGGTTGATATAGAAGAAATTCAAATACAGCAGGGTAACATCCTCATTCAGGACAATCGATTGAAACCAAAATGGAAGGGTGATGTCACGGAATTTGCCGGAAATATGAAAGATATTCATTGTGCAGCTTCAGCCGGCAACAGTGAATTCTCTTTTAGCGGCAAGCTTCAAGATGTCCCGTTCACCCTTACCGGTGCGCTGGATGTCTTCGCCAAGGAAGCGAATGGCCTATTCCACTTAACCCTTGATGGCTACCCCCTGGTATCTTTTCACCAACAACTGGCCCCCTTGACCGATGTCGACAGCAACAGTGGCTTTTTCGACCTGCGGCTCGACTCTTCGGTAAAAGACGGCCAATTCCTCAACACTGGCTCCCTCTTGTTCTCCAAGATAAAACCGATTTCCGAAAAATCCGATTCAGCACTTACTCTGGCACTCCTCACCGATCCGGATAATAAGTTCCGACTCGATTTTGATTTTGCCCGAACAGCCCCTCTCGGCAAAACGATTTTTCTCGAAGAGATTCTCAGTTTTTTCCAAACTAAAGTGGTTAAAGCCGCCGTATCTCCCCTGCTTCTCGCATCCGGGGATTTTACCGATCTCATCGGCAATGAATTTGCCGAATTCGAACCGGGACAATCGACTCTTACGGAAAAAGGCACAGAGGTTCTTTCCCGCTATGCCTCATTGCTCACCACCCATCCCCAGCTCGGTTTGGAACTCTCCGGCGATATCGACAGGGATGTCGATGCTCCCGCCATGAAAGAACAACTTGAGGCGCTGGAACAGAAACGGGTTGAGGCGGAGAACCAAAAACGCCTGGCAGCCTGGCAACAGGAAAAGGCAATATTTGACGAAAAGGTGGCAGAGCAACAGAAGAAACAAGCCGTAAAAGGAAAAATAATTGAAAACAACATCCCACTCGCTGTGTTGAAGGATTACATCCCGGTGCAACCGAAACAGGTCGTCATCAACGACGGCATGCTTCTCGAACTGGCTAAAAAGCGTAGCCAATGGCTCTCTCAGTATCTGACCGAACAACTGGCAGTCGAAACCGGACGCCTCACCATTTCTCCATTAAAACGACTTTCCAATACTCAACCGGGTCAGGCAGTAAGAGGAGTGAAGATAACGCTTACAGCGATCAAATGATGGACTTCTCTTGCCTTCCCCTATCCGGCTCTCGTCAGGGCTTCTCTTGTGCCGGCTTAAAGGGTTGATACATGGGGTCTCCGACCAAAACCATCTGCCAGGACAAATATGGCAAAGAAGTAAGATATGCCTCGCCAAGACTCATATTTCCTTCAATCAATTGAGAAAAAAACAACTCGGGTAGAGGGAAACCCTGGATATACGGTTCATATACCGGCCCAATGGTGGCAGCAACACCTTTTTCGAGCATCTTCAAACACCAGACAGAACTGTTCTTGTCCCTGAGAGTCGTACATTCGGCACTGGCAAGGTGATAGCCAATGGAACCTCTCTGCCAAACAAAACTGTCAATATATTTCCCCAGAGAATACCAGCCGCAGTACAGGGCCGCTTCGGAACAGCACTTCTCGGCAAAGAGTTCTTCCCTCTGGTCGACAACAGTTTCCATCCGCGTTGCTACAGCATCGGCCGCCAAGTGCAATGAAAGATCATATCGCTGGTAACCTCCTAAGACCCCAACCCCCTCGGGACGCGGCCAGCGAGCATCGAAATATGCCTTGCCTTGCAGCCCTTCTTTTTCGACCTGCAGGGTATCGTTGATAATTCTGTATACCGTCGCGGCATCGGGGCCATCCAGACGACTGACCAAGAGTACCTGATCTTTACTTATTTCCGATGGCATCCCCTGAAAACCAAGAAAATAGGGGTTCTTAATCCATCCCTGCAAGTTATACTGCCCCTTCTTAACAAGGGTGAGTTCGGAATCCACAGCAGCCCTTTGGTCAGTTTTCAGCAATTTGTCAATGTTCTGAAGCAATTCATTTTTTTTCCTTTCGATCTCCTCATTCTTTCCCAGCGAATCGGCAGCCATGCTGTCGAGCCGACTCTTATCTTGCCGAAGCAGTTCGCTTTCCTCCCAAGACAACTCCGGAGGATCAACCTTCAGAGGAATTCCATAGATGAGAACTATCGCGGCGATACGCTGGGAAGATAGTCTGTCGAGGGCATGAAGAATTGCGACTTTCAATACATTGTCATATTCATCCCGAGACATGGTCTCATTCAAAGTGAGAGCAACCGAGACCAGATGGGTTGCGGGAATTTCTCTTTTATCCATATAGTAACGGGCTATTGCAACACTTTCCGCCATTCTTGTGTTTGCCACTACAAGAATTTCCTCTTTTGTCAGACCGTAGACTGCCTTTGAGTCCCCTATTACGGAAAGCAAAATGGCAAATATAACTAACTGAATATAATTGTATTTAATAATTTTCAAAGAGACCTCACCCGGAAAAAGTTCAGAAAAGAGAATTTTTTCGTATTTCAGGAAAAAACTATCCTTTTCTTTTCACACATTATATAATACCACGAAATTAGCTCCATCAACGGGATGGTTTGGCAAAATCACTTCCCCCAAGATTTCACACGTTGCGATTTTATGGAAGGAACACTTCAAGACATAGAAAGGGTAGTCTCCAACCAGAGGAGCCTCCTTGAAACCATTCCGGAAATGGTTCTTCTGGTCAAGGATAGTCATTGGGTGGAATATATGAACCCAAGCGCCAAACATTTCTTTGGCGACCTTTGTCCCCAGGGCTTGAATGGCGCTCCGGAAAGACAAAGTACCGCCTCCGCCCTCCTGCAAATCGTTGCGCAAACAATTCACGACAAGCATGTCGGCGACACCCTTGAGACAACATTTGGTCAATCGCACCTTGAATATACCCTGGCCCCCTTCAAGGGCTATAAAGGGGATTCCCTCTTTTGGTTTTTTATCAGGGATCTCACCGATTATAAAAAGCAGCTGGAGGAACTCTCCCGCTTCCATAACAGTATCGAGACCATTCTGTCACACAAGATCAGCGAATTAAAGGAAAGCGAGCGCACACGACAAAAACTTGCCAGTGAGTTGAATTCCTTGAAAGAACACCTCAAAGAACAACCGGCAGAGGGGAAAATGATAGGTTCGAGCCGGGCACTGACTGAATTACGCGACATGGTTTTTCAGGTGGCAAAATCGGATGCTACAATTCTCATAACCGGTGAATCGGGAACAGGCAAGGAACTGGTGGCCAACCTGATCAGGGAAAGCAGCAACCGGAATAATAAACCCTTCCTCAAAATCAACTGCAACACCATCAATGACTCTCTTTTGGAAAGTGATCTTTTCGGCCATGAAAAAGGCGCCTTTACCGGAGCGGATAGCAAGAGAAAAGGCAAGTTTGAGGTAGTCGATGGCGGCACCATTTTTCTCGATGAAATTGGCGACATCAGCCCGAGAATGCAGGCAGCCTTGCTCCGAGTTCTGCAAGACGGAGATATAATTCGGGTTGGCGGAAATTCGCCGACAAAAGTAGATGTCAGAGTTATCGCCGCAACCAACTTGGATCTCGCTTCAATGGTGCAGAACGGCACTTTCCGACTTGATCTTTATTATCGGTTGAATATCATCAATATTTCCATTCCTCCCTTGCGAGAACGCAAGGAAGATATAGTCGATCTCACAACCCATTTTGTCAGAAAATATCGTCAGGCCTTCAAAAAGGAAATAAATTTTCTGCCCCAGTCGATCCTTGATCGCCTCCTCCTCCATGACTGGCCGGGTAATGTCCGAGAGTTGGAAAATGTTATTCAACGAGCCGTTCTCATGGCAAAAAACAATATCATAACCGAGAACGAACTGTTTTTCGACAGCCCGCCGGGCAACAAAAAACAGACCCCGCAAAAAAACTATTTACAGCGGATTGACGGACGAACACTGAAAGACATGGTTGCCGATTTTGAAAAAGATATCATTCTCTATGCCCTGGAAAAAAACCATGGTAATGTCCCCCAGACAGTGAAACAACTCGAAATCGGGAAAACTGCCTTCTATGATAAAATGAAGCGCCACAGCATCTCGCCGAAGGCCCTCAAATAAATGAAATTCACCATAGGCGCGTTTTTTGCATACTAATAGACAAGAGTGGTACCGAAGCAAGACATTTCTTGTTCAATGAAAAGAGCGTGATATGGCCACCAAGGATCCTAAATTTATAGAAAACTGCCCGTTCTGGTCAGAACTGTCGATGAAATGTCGAATGTGTAAGGGTGGTCTCTTCATACCTTTGGATGACCACGTTGAGGTGTATTGCAAAACCCTTGATTACCCCCAATGTTTGCAATACGCACTTCATCCGGAAAAGCAGCTGGAAATTGTTGCAAGGGCTGAGTGCAACAAAAACCGAAGAAAATTTGCTCGCGTCGAAGCCTGTTACAAAATAACCTTGGTTAGGCTTATTCACTCGGGTGCGGTTGTATCCCATTTTTCCACCTTGGCCAGGACCCTTGACCTCAGTAGCGGCGGCATGCGTCTGACGACCGACAAACCCCTTATTAATGACTCCGTAGTGCAGTTTTCCTTTGGCCAACCCTTCCCGGAAAGCCTGCAGGAAGGCAACGGTCAGGTGGCCTGGTGCAACAAAGAGATCGATGCCCCTGGTTATCAGGCAGGAATATCGTTTCAGGATGACCAGACAATCGAGGCTATGGGCCTCTACCTCGGCTTACATCATCACGACATTATTTCCTAACGGCTCCTAAAAGCCTTTGCACCACAAGTATCAGGAAAAGAACCGGAATCCCCAGCAAGGCAGTCATCAGAAAAAACTTCTCATATCCCAACCCTGAAACCATTGTGCCGGAATAACCACCGACCATTTTAGGGAGAAGGGTCATCATCGAACTGAAGATCGCATATTGCACAGCCGTAAAAGAAACACTGGTAAGACTTGACAGGAAAGCGACAAAAGCGGTGGTGGCAATTCCCGCACTCAGATTATCGGCGCCAATTACCAGGGTCAGAAGTGTGATATTCTTTCCGGCAGCAGCAAGCAACATAAAGAGAAGATGCGTCGCCACTGAAAGAGAGGCTCCTAAAAACAAGATTTTTTGCAGCCCGAAACGGATTGTCAACAATCCGCCCAGAAAACCACCCGCGAGAGTCATGCCCAGGCCAAAGGACTTGGTAATGCCGGCAATAACGGTTTTACTGTAGCCCATATCCAGATAAAAAACATTGGATACAACCCCGAGAACAATGTCAGAAAGCCGATAACAACCAATCAGCACCAATATAAGGCCGGCAGTTTTTCCGCTATAGCGGATAAAGAAATCCCGTATTGGCGCATAATAGGCCCGCGTGACCATTTCTTTGTCCACAAGGCCGATCTTGACAAAGCCGCAAGCAACCAAAAAACCTACGGTAACAGCCAGGCCGAATCGCAATATTTCAATGAAAAATGCGCCAATTTTACCCTCGGCGAGAAAAAAGAGTGGGAAATTTTTACTCAATTCCGCAACCCCGGAACCTGCCTTAAAGAAGGTCAAAGCAAAAGCCAGCATAACAAAAATAAATACCATTACAAATCGCAGATATTCCCTTGCAGAATAGCTATGCCTGTTGAGATATCTCGAATCGTCGGGCTCGGCGACACACAGGGTGGTGATAAGCCCGCAACCCATTATCGCGGCCATTGCCATGTAGGTTATCTGCCAGGCATGATAACTGTAGCCACTGTTACCACCAATAAAATCAGCGAGAAACAGCGATCCGGCACCTGCCACCAGCATGCCCATACGGTACCCGGCGATATACATGGAGGAGAGCAGGGCCTGCAGACTCAGTTCGGCACTTTCAATCCGATAGGCGTCTATGACGACATCCTGGCTGGCCGATGAAAAACCAAGCAATACAGCCGCCATGGCCATGAGGGTCAGGTCCTTTGGGTTTTTCGCCGGATCGATCGAGGCCATCCACAATATTGCTATAATTATACAACACTGGGCGATTATCAACCACGCCCGCCGACGCCCGAGCCTGCGGGTGAGAAAGGGCAACGGCAACATATCAATTATTGGTGCCCATAGGAATTTAAAGGAATAGGCGAGTGCTGCCCAACTGAAAAAGGTTACCGCCGCCCTGTCCACCCCCGCTTCCCGCAACCATACGGACAAAGTTGAGAAAATCAACAGAAGAGGTATCCCCGCAGAAAACCCAAGAAAAAGCATGGCAATGGCTTTGGGTTGCATCCAAGTCCTGAAACTGTCGCTCCAGGATCGTATTTCCGACCCTTCTCGGCTCATTGTTGTCTTTTCCTCATAAGAAGATTATGCTATTTTATTAAATACAAAACGCAATCTCGAAACAATTTCATTGCCCGAGCAGTACTTAATACATGATTTCCGAACTGTCTACATCCAGTTCCACTGAAGATGACTATACAAATCCACAACACCTTATCCGGAAAGAAAGAAGCCTTGCTGCCCATCGAAAAGGGTCAAGTCAAGCTCTACGTCTGCGGCATCACGTCCTATGATTATTGCCACATTGGCCATGCCCGCTCGGCACTCGCTTTTGACATGATCGTCCGCTATCTGAAATACCGAGGCTTCAAGGTCACCTATGTACGAAATTTTACCGACATCGATGACAAAATCATTACCAGAGCCAAGGAGCAGCAAACCACCTCGGAGGAACTCGCCAACCGGTTTATTGTAGAATTTTATACAGACATGGATAAACTTGGGATTGATCGCCCGGATATCGAGCCCAAGGCTACCAAGCATATAGACGAAATGATCACCCTCATCGGCGAACTTATCGACCAGGGCAAGGCCTATCCATCGGGTGGTGACGTTTATTATATCGTCGACAGTTTCCCCGAGTACGGCAAACTATCGAAAAGAAATCTCGATGACATGCAGGCCGGCGCCCGCATTTCCGTGAACGAGCAAAAACGCCATCCCATGGATTTTGTCCTGTGGAAGGGCTCCAAGCCCGGTGAACCTACCTGGGACAGTCCTTGGGGGCCCGGCCGTCCCGGCTGGCATATCGAATGCTCGGCGATGAGCCGAAAATATCTTGGCGAGAACTTCGATATCCATGGCGGCGGGCAGGACCTCATCTTTCCCCATCACGAAAATGAGATAGCCCAGAGTGAAGGTGCCAACCACAAACCCTTCGCCAATTATTGGATCCATCACGGCTTTGTCACTATTCGCGATGAAAAGATGTCTAAGTCACTCGGCAATTTTCTCACCATCCGAGACATTCTTGACCACTATCATCCGGAGATACTGCGCTTCTTTATCTTTTCCACTCACTATCGCAACCCTCTGGATTTTTCCGAAACGGCGATGCAGGATGCCACCGCCGGACTGGAACGGCTCTATGAATGTATTGCGGCCATTGATGCACTGCAACCTCTAACAAGTGTGGCGGATACTGCAAGTGTGTGCACCGACAAAGATATTCAGCAACTCGAAGGACTCGAGACTCGCTTTCAACAGGCGATGGACAATGACTTTAATACCGCTCAGGCACAGGGTATCTTCTTTGATTCAGTCAAAGCGATAAACCGAATTCGCGGTAAGTTGCCAGCCGTACCTGCAACCGATGATCTTTACCTTCTGAAAAGCAGCATAGAAATCCTTAAGAAACTGGCAAATATCATGGGCTTACTGCGAGAGGATGCAGGACAGTTTCTGACCGCTAAAAAAAATAAACTGGTCTCTGAAGGCGATATCGATATTGCAAGTATCGAGTCCCTCATCGCCGAACGGTACCAGTGCCGTCGGGCGAAAAACTGGGTGAGAAGCGATGCCATCCGCGACCAACTCCTGGAAAAAAACATCGAACTCATGGATGGACCCGATGGCACGACATGGTTGGTAAAAGGTAATTAAAAAAGCTTAACCATTGCCGGTTTCAGCTTTACCCCGAACGTATTTTGATCTTTGTGCGAATGGAGGTGGATGACAATGAGACAACCTGCGGTTGCCGACCGCTTCTATCCCGGATCGCCTGAGGCACTCGCCCTTGCGGTAAATGAACTCATGCCGACCGGCCTCAGCACCGGCAAACAAAAAGCTTTGGCCGTTGTCTCGCCGCATGCCGGTTATATCTATTCGGGCGCCCTCGCCGCCCAGACCCTCAGTAGTGTCGAGATTCCCGAGACCGTCATTATTATCGGTCCAAACCACCATGGCCAGGGAGCACCTGTTGCTCTGTCAACGATCACCTGGAACATGCCCCTTGGCAAGGTTCCGGTAGACCAGGAGATCTGCGACCTCATTCTTACCCATTCCACGAACATAAAGGTTGATGAACTGGCTCACAAATATGAGCACTCGCTGGAGGTTCAGATACCCTTCCTGCAGATACTGCAAAAAAAACTCAGCATAGTTCCCTTGGTAGTTTCCCGAATTTCCTACCCGCTTTGTGAAGAGGTTGCCAATGCTCTTGCCGAGGCGATCCGCGTCACCGCCAAGAACATTCTCATTGTCGCCTCAAGCGATATGAGCCACTACGAACCTCGCAAGACTGCCGAGCAAAAAGACCTGCTGGCACTGCAATGTATAGAACAGATCGACCCTCATGCTCTTTACCTCACGGTAAGAGACAAGCGAATATCCATGTGCGGAGTGATTCCCGTGGTCATTGCCATCCTTGCGGCCAAAGCCCAAGGCGGCAAAAGGAGCCGTCTGGTCGGTTATACCGACTCAGGCTATGTATCTGGAGATACAGGACAGGTGGTCGGCTATGCCGGGGTCGTTATCGACTGAAATTTGCTTGACAGTGCTCTGTAAATCTTTTATAAACTCGCCACGCTTCTAGCGAATTGGGGGATGGTCTAATGGTAAGGCGGCGGACTCTGACTCCGCTTATCGAGGTTCGAGCCCTCGTCCCCCAGCCATATAAATTCAAGCACTTATCGATTATTCGGTAGGTGCTTTTTTATTTTGTTAAAATCAGGCAATGCGGATGGTTTTCGCCGCGTCCGGCTTGAATCTGCCGCCGATACTATGCCGCGAACCGGGATAATAGAAGGTGCTCTGGGTCGCAATGTTCTCTCCCACCCAGGTCCGACGGTGCAAAACCAGGCAGGGTTCGGCCTCATTGATGGCAAGATGCTTTCTTACCCAGTGCTCCGGGATGATGGCTTCAATGACATGTTCAACCTGGGAAACCGGAAACAGGCTAAGCAGATAGGCGCTGGGAGTGATACTCTGAAAATCCTGCTGCAGAAAATCTCCGGCGACCAGAGGGTTGATGTAACGGTCGGCCAGTTGGATCGGTTTACCGTTCTCTTTGTGCAACAGCAGGGCATGGTAGACCGGGGCGTAAGCGGCAAGTTCCAGTTCAACCGCCAAATTGGGCTGCGCCCGTTCTTGCCGCAGCAGAAGGACCTCACAGCTGTGTTGTCCACCTCGTTGCTCGATTTCTTCATTGATGGGAATAATCTCAAACATCGCCGATTGCGGCTTACGGCCGGCCACGAAGGTGCCGACGCCTTGCTGACGAAGGAGACTGCCTTCGCCGGTGAGTTCCCGCAGCGCCCTATTGACGGTCATCCGCGACACCCCCAAAGCCTGCACCAGTTCATTTTCCGAATCAATGCGCATCCCCGGCTGTAATTCTCCGGAGCTGATTCTCTTGCTGATACGCTCTTTCACCTGCTGGTAAAGTGGTTGTGACTGCTGTTTCTTCTCTGTCGTCATAGTTTTGCTGTTGATCCGGGGTGGTAAATACCGCTTCTGTTGTATAGATATGTAGCGTTAAATATTTATACAATTGTATCTCGCCTACCTGCAACGAGAAAAGGAAATTCCAAGCTATATTTAGGGCCGTTAAGAAATAACTCCTACTATTTTCACCATTTCTTTACGGCCCCTTATGCCGTTCACGACATTGAAACGGATTACTTATTGTTGAACGACGGCTTAGTTTTTCGTTGGCAGGAAAAAGCACCTATGCTATACTTACTTGTATATACAACAAGAACCGGCGTGCCGTCACCGCCCCCAGGAGAAACTATGCTCAATAATGTTGAAATCGCCCAGGCGATGAAGATATATCTGGGTGAGGACCTCCCGCAACCACCGGTCTTCCAGGAAGATATCAGAAGAGCCCCCGATCGCGGCTTTCGCCTTAATCGCCAGCAGACGGCAACCGCCCTGCGCAACGCCCTCCGCTACATCCCCGAACGTCATCACGCCCTGTTGCTCCCTGAATTTCTAAAAGAATTACGCAGTCGCGGACGGATTTACGGTTATCGCTTTCGACCGGAGGGCAGAATTATGGCTCGGCCGGTGCAGGAATATCAGGGTAAGTGCCTGGCAGGTAAGGCCTTCCAGCTGATGATCGACAACAATCTCGATTTCGAGATTGCCCTCTACCCCTACGAACTGGTGACCTACGGGGAAACCGGCAGTGTCTGTCAGAACTGGATGCAGTACCGGCTGATCAAAAAATACCTGCAGGTGCTGACGGACAACCAGACCTTGGTCATGCAATCCGGTCATCCTCTCGGCTTATTTGCTTCATCTCCCGACAATCCCCGAGTCATCATCACCAACGGCCTGATGGTCGGCCTTTACGATAATCCGAGCGACTGGGAAATCGCCGCGCAGATGGGCGTCTCCTCCTACGGCCAGATGACCGCCGGCGGCTGGATGTATATCGGTCCTCAAGGCATCGTCCATGGCACCTACAACACCCTGCTCAATGCCGGGCGAAAAATGTGCGGCGTCGGCGCCTGTGCCGATTTGCGCGGACTGCTCTTTGTATCTTCCGGTTTGGGCGGCATGAGTGGCGCCCAGCCCAAGGCGGCGAAAATAGCCGGGCTGGTATCGATAACCGCGGAGGTCGATCTTTCAAGAATTACCACCCGCCAAAAGCAGGGTTGGGTCGATCTGGTGACCGACAATCCTGCAGGAGCGGTCGCCCTTGCCGAGGCGGCACGGCAGAAAAAAAAAGCAAGCTCCATCGCCTTTCACGGCAATATCGTTGATCTTATCGAATATCTGGTTGCGCAAAGGGTGAAGGTCGACCTATTGTCCGACCAGACCTCCTGCCATGTGGTGTATGACGGCGGCTATTGTCCGCAGGGTCTCAGTTTTGCCGAGCGCACCCGGATGCTGGCCAGTGATCGCCTGAACTTCACCCAGCTGGTGGATATCAGTTTAAAACGGCACTACCTCGCCATCAAGGAAATCACCGCCCAGGGCACCTTCTTTTTCGATTACGGCAACGCCTTTCTCAAGGCGGTATTCGATGCCGGAGTACGGGAGGTGGCGCGCAACGGCGTCGATGCCAAGGATGGCTTTATCTTCCCCTCCTATTGCGAAGATATCATGGGGCCGATCTTTGACTACGGCTATGGCCCTTTTCGCTGGGTTTGCCTGAGCGGTTTGGCGGAAGATCTGCACCGCACCGACCTGGCGGCTCTATCCTGCATCGATCCCGAGCGACGCTGTGAAGATCGCGACAACTACCTGTGGATCAAGGATGCCGAACGCAATAACTTGGTGGTCGGCAGCCAGGCGCGTATCCTCTATCAGGATGCCGGGGGACGGGTCAAGATTGCCTTCCGCTTTAATGCAATGGTCCGCAACGGCGAGGTCGGACCGATTATGCTCGGTCGCGATCATCATGACCCCGGCGGCACCGATTCACCCTTCCGGGAAACCGCCAATATTCTCGATGGCTCCAACGTCTGCGCCGATATGGCGACCCACTGCTTTGCCGGCAATGCCGCCCGTGGCATGACCATGGTGGCCCTGCACAATGGCGGCGGCACCGGCATCGGCAAGGCGATCAACGGCGGCTTCGGCCTGGTCCTGGACGGCAGTAAACGAGTCGATGCCATTATCCGTAGCGCCATGAGCTGGGATGTGATGGGTGGGGTCGCCCGCCGCAACTGGGCGAGAAATGCCAATGCGGTGGAGGTGGCTGCCGGCTATAACCGGGACAATACCAATGGCGATCAGATCACCCTGCCCTTTCTGGTCGATGATGGCCGGCTGGCATCAGCTCTTGACACACTCTTCGCCAAAGAGGGGGCCAAGCCGTGATACGAAAACTGGTGCGCAACGCCTCCCTGTTCACACCGCTTGACGGCGGTCGTCCGGCGGCCGGCCGGCAGCAGGGAGAGCTGCTGCATCTTCCCCGTGCGGCGATCCTCATTGAAAATGGCCTGATCGCTAGCCTTGGCGCGGAAGATGAGGTGTTGCCGACTTTGCAAGATGCGCCGATTGACGAAGAGATCGATGCCGCCGGTTCGTGCATGGTCCCCGGCTTTGTCGATCCGCACACCCATCTCTGTTTTGTCAGTCCCCGCGAAGCCGAATTTACCCGGCGTTTGCGGGGAGTTGCCTATCTCGACATCCTGCAGCAAGGTGGGGGCATTCTTGCCTCGGTTGCGGCTATTCGGCAAACTTCCGAAGAAGAACTCTATCGGCTGACCCGTGAGCGGGCGCTGCAAGCCCTGTCTTTCGGCAGTACGACGCTTGAAATCAAGAGCGGCTACGGCCTTGACACCGAAAACGAGATGAAGATGCTGCGCGTTATCAAAAGAGTCGGGCGCAGCACGCCCCTTGATGTGGTGCCCACCTTTCTCGGCGCGCATGCCGTCCCCCCCGCCTATGCCGGCCGGGAAGATGCCTATCTCGACCTCCTTATCGAAGAAATGCTGCCGCGAATCAAGGCCGAAGAACTTGCCGAACAGTGCGATATTTTTTGCGAGAATGGGGTGTTTTCCCTCGAACAAAGCCGCAGGCTGTTGACCGCCGCAAGAGATATCGGATTCCATGTGAAAATCCATGCCGATGAGGTCAATGATCTCGGTGGTGCCGGTCTTGCCGCCGAACTGCAGGCCCTTTCCGCCGATCATCTGCTGGCGGCAAGCGATGTCGGCCTTGCCCGGATGGCCGCCGCAGGCATAGTGGCAACTCTCCTGCCGGCTACCGCCTACAGTCTGAGAAAGCCCTATGCCAGGGCGAAAGACATGCTGGCCCACGGAGTTGCCCTGGCTCTTGCCACCGATTGCAATCCCGGCTCGTGTTTATGCGAATCCATGCCCTTCGTCATCGGTCTGGCGGTTTTGAATATGGGCTTGACACCGGCCGAAGCGCTGACCGCCGCCACCCTCAATGCCGCCTATGCCATTGGCATGGCGGAGAAAGTCGGCAGTCTCCAGGTCGGCAAACAGGCCGATTTTCTCCTGCTCGATGGTGAAAGCCCGGCGATTCTTGCCTTTCATGCCGGCGTCTCGCCCGTTTGCGCCGTCTACAAGCGTGGCGAAAAAATCTTCTGATCTCAGTGAGTGTGGAGCTATGAAAAAAATAGTCGAATGCGTCCCTAATTTTTCCGAAGGTCAGGATCAACAGGTCATAGAGGCCATTGCCACTGCCATTCGCGAAACCAGCGGCTGTAGCCTCCTCGATGTCGATGCCGGCCAGTCCACTCATCGCACGGTCTATACCTTTGTCGGTGATCCGCAGGCGATTGTCGAAGGCGCCTTGGCTGCGGCCCGGACAGCGCGCCGGCGCATCGATATGCGCCGGCACCACGGCGAACACCCGCGCATGGGAGCACTCGATGTCTGTCCCTTTATCCCGGTTGCCGGGGTGAGCATGGCGGAATGTGTTGCCATTGCCGGAGAATTTGCCATGCGCCTGGCAAAAGAACTGCAAGTTCCAGTTTATCTCTATGAAGAGGCGGGCCGGCAGGACTTTCGCAGGCATCTAGCCGATATCCGCGAGGGCGAATACGAGGGCCTTGCCAAAAAACTGACTGATCCCCGCTGGTTACCGGATTTTGGTCCTGCCGCATTTGTCCCCGAGTGGGGCGCTACCGTCACCGGGGCGCGGAGGTTTCTCATTGCCTATAATGTCAATATCCTCGGCACCGCCAACCAGGCGCACCGCATCGCCCTCAATCTGCGGGAAAGCGGTCGGGGCGAGGGGCAACCGGGACGTCTGCCGGCGGTTCAAGGGATGGGCTGGTATGTGAACGAATACCAAATGGCCCAGGTCACGGTCAATCTCACCGATTATAAAACAACGCCGCTCCATGTCCTCTACGAGGAAGTAAAAAAGGAGGCGGCAGCCCTCGGCATCGGGGTCGCCGGCTCGGAAATCGTCGGCCTGGTGCCGCGCGAGGCCTTGCTGGCGGCGGCTGATTACTACCTCAAGCGGGAAAAGATCTTTCTTTACCGGGAAGAGCAGAAGATCCGCTTAGCCGTCGAACGGCTGGGCCTGAATTCTATCACTCCTTTTCTTCCGCAAAAAAGAGTTATTGAGTATCTGGTTACCGAGCCGCCGGCGGAACCGCTTGCCTCGCTTTCGGTGCGCGGCTTTATTGAAGAGGTGGCGGCTCGCAGCTCGGCCCCCGGAGGCGGCTCGGTGTCCGCCATGCTGGCGGCGGTCGGCGCCGCCCTGGGAGCGATGGTGGCGCAGCTGACCTACGGGGTGCGCAAGTTCGAACAGGTGGGACCGCAGATGCAGCAGGCCTTGCCGGTCCTCGATGCCCTCAGTCGGCAGCTGATTCCCATGATCGATGCCGACACCTCAGCTTTCAAAGAATATATGCTGGCCCTGCAGCTGCCGAAAAATACGGCAGAAGAGAAAACCATCCGCCGGGCAGCCATGCAGACGGGCCTGAAAACCGCCGTTGAAGTACCTCTAACCACCATGCGCCTGGGCGATTCAGCCTGGGAGGCGCTTACCCTTGTCGCCCGTCACGGCAATCCCGCTTCCGCCTCCGATGTGCAGGTGGGGGTGCGAGCCATGGAGACCGGTATTTGGGGTGCCTGGCAGAATGTCCTGATCAATCTTCGCGGCATTGATGACCAAGGATATTCTGATGCAATACGCCGGGAAGCAGACGACATAGCCGCCAGGGCTGCGAGCAGTTGCGGCGAAATTCTAGCCATTATCAACCAACGCCTGACAAATTGATGATATTCCGCTTGGAGAAAACAACAAAGCACAAAGACCGGGCAACCTTGCCGAGACGAGACATTCACCGACACAATTGAAGGCTTCACCGGCAGAAGGTTGACCGCATTTCCCTCTACCCCCTTATTTCTTTTATACATTTTGAATGAAAGCCTAAACAAGAAAGTACCTGGTAGCCGCTCAGGGTAAACGTCAAAACCGAAAAATCTTGTCATCTTCTAAGCCTGACCCTCTCTCCAATATTTAGCCATCATATCCAGTCACTGCTTCCTAAATATGGGGAGTGTCCTTTGTTATTCCTAGTTACCGGTTGCCATGATGGCGACCGTTGATGAGATATTGTACTGAAGAAGATGCTCGGTTTTCTTGGTCAGATTGGGGGACTGCTGAAATAATGGGTGAGGGACGATGCGTTTGTTCAAGAGGGCACGGAGGGTGGCTTTTTCCGCGTAGCGGTTTAGTTCAACTAATATTATGTGAATCTAATTGTTCTTTGGGAGTTGTTTTTTAATATCTCATATCACTTTGTTCATATCATTTCCAGCATCCACAGTCTCTTGCAATACTTTATTTAATTCTCTTAATTGAGCAAGAGTCTCAGTTTTTTGAGTAAGAGTCTCAGTTTTTTGAGCAAGAGTCTCAGTTTTTTGAGTAAGAGTCTCAGTATTTATTTTTTCTCTGTTTGCAAAAGTTATAGTAACATCTCAATCAAGTCTTTTTCCTACTTCAATAATATTTTCAGGAAGTCATTCTTCATTTGTTATTACAAGTCATTTTATATAATCTGAAGCTCATGGAAATCAGCTATTTACTCAGTCAATATATGCCATAATTGATCATTGTAGATTTGAAGTATCTGCTCAAGCAGTTTTTACTATAACAATGGATGAATATATATTATTTAAAAACGATATATAAGCTGCTAATCCTCATGATAATTCTTTTTCATCAAAAGTTCACTTTTTTCAAGTGTTATAATATTCTTGTGCAAGTTCTTTAAAATTTTCAGGTAATAATTTAAAGGTATTAATAGTATCATTTAGATATTTTTGACCTCTTTTTGAAGAACTAAAAGCTTTTTCTAGGATTTTTGTTATTTCATCTTGAGACATTATTATTGATTCTTTAGACCTCTCAATTTCTTGAGGAAGCTGCTTTGCGTTGTTTTTCTCGATACTGGGGTTGTTTGAATTTTGTGAAGAGTTCGACAAATCCCCTGCTTGAGCAGATTGAATACCAATTATAAGAGTTGTAAGTAAACAAACAGCGTTCCCTATTTGTTTAAATCTAACAAATATCGATTTTTCTACTTGATAGTTTTTGGATATGTTAACTAATGAATTCTGATTACTACCGGTTCAGTGCATTTTGGCTTTCCCTTGGTTCCGGGTCGGTCGAGTCTTTTTTTACCTTTCCATGACTTCAGAGCCTCCATCGACTGCCCCATCCGGTTGCGCCTTCTGAATACCCCAGCCATTGAGGACCTACGCTTGCAGGGCTTATTTGAGGGTGTCCATCCCCGTTTCCAGGGCACCAACTTTCGTCCACTACCTGCGCAGATCTCGTCTGCGGTATCATTTGCCAGTCCAACCTTACCGGGATCTGCTCTCCCCATAACGGAAACCCGGAAATGAACCGGTACCGTTACGGACAGGAGGGTGAAATACGGATGAAGGTTACATTTCCCTTCCGCCGTGGGCAAACGTTTATTCCGTTTGCCGATTAACGATTAAAATCATCTTGATGAAAAGCATTTTTCTCCATTGATGTCAATAGAAAATGGAGCGGACAACGGGATTCGAACCCGCAATACGGGGGTGGCGCCCCCTACCAGGCTCTGAAGGCCTGCGTGTTGCCATTACACTATGTCCGCGTTGTATTCATATTTGCGCTCAAGATGAGATTTGTTTTTCGTAGGGTGCACTCTGTGCACCAACAAAACCAGGATGGTGCACAGAGTGCACCCTACGAAAAGCGTCAATTTGAAAGCTCATCGGAATTATTAGGGGTGTTTTCCGGTAGATGCTTCCCTTGGCTCAACTCCTCCAGCAAACGTTGATAGGTTGCAATGCGGGTGGGCTTGAGCCGTTCTCCTTCTTCGCTGAGCAGGGTAATCCACGCCTTCCCAGGGGGTTTGATGCGCAGAGAGAAGAACACCCTTTCTTGTTCATCGGTCTTAAAGGATTCCTTCAGTTCCGTGCCAAGCCCCCATCTTTTATTTAATCGCACCTGAGCCCTCTGGCGCAGTTGCTCGGGTGGCGCGAACCTCGATACCGAACTTTTAGGATACAGACCGAGATAGTGATGATACAGAAATCTGTATGTTGCAAGCTCGAAGAGTTGTTTGTTTGGTTCGCCGTGCAGACTGTGCAGCAAGATGCAATAGGCGGTATAAGCCCAGCGCTCCGGCTCGGTCCCAACAGGAAGAACAAGCCATTGAAAAAGGCCGATTCTTTGGGCGAGATCAAGAACGTAGCCACCTTTTTCGACCAATTGCTCCCACAATTCAAGTTGACGCCCGTGATCGGTGTGGCCCAGTTTCTCCATCATATCGAAAAATTTCAACAACAAATAGGCTTCGCCGCAACGCCTCGCCACCTCCAGTGGCGGCAGCAGTTGCCCGCCGGCGCTGGTGGGGAGTCTGATGCGCTTTCTGTCGGCCAGATGGTCAAGCAGTGGAGCGGTTATATGCTCAAGATGACGGGCCATTGCCTTAGGTGGAGTGTCGTGTTTTTGCGGATCGTCTCTGGCTTAAAGGTTACAATATAGACTCCGGAGCAATTCCCTACCACATAAAAACAATACAATCCGGCAAAGATCCAGGCATCCTTCAAATCGGCGGAGCGATCGTTACCACAATGCGCATATCGGTGGTCGCTCGAACCCCGTGCGGTTCTCTGATCTCCGAGATGAGGATATTGCCGGTTTTCGCCGGCATTTGCGCTCCATTCGCCCCGAGGAAAAAACCTTCCCCCTCAATCACTTGGATCGACAGTTCGCCGTCAAGATCGTGGGAATGGACGGGGAAGGTGACCCCGGCGCGCAGGTTGAAATTGATGATTTTAAAGAACTCGGAATCTTCCACGAGAAAAAAACGTTTCATTGCGCCTTCGGTAAATTCCCTGGTTGTATTGAGATCAAGCAGTTTCATAGTGCCTCCATCCTGGTTAAGAAAAAAAGAGTCAGGCTTACTTTTGCTTCAAGAAGCGGCGGGAGTTGGTGGCTCCTAACGCTTCTTTATATATAACAATGCCCTGTTAATGCGCCTTGACCTCAGTCAAGATTCCGGCAATATAGCCAAAATAATTCCGGCAAATTATGTTTTCGCCGTAACCTTCCGATAACATTTTCTGGAAAAAAAACTCCATTTGCCGTATTAGTGTTGCTGCAGCAAGGATGGCTTAACCGGTTATTCTTGATCTCAACCCGCGCCTCCGCCGCTTCTATGACGAATTGGCCTTCTTCATGCGACGGAGGCGTCTTTCTTTTAGCTGAATCAAAGGACACATAATGGTCGGACAGGATAAAACATCGCGGGTAGCAGACAGCCCGGAAAAGATGAGCGACGAAACAATTCTGAAAATCGCCAAAGAGATTACGGTCAAATTCATAGAGGTCGGCAGGATAACCCCAACGACCTTTGCTTCGGCTTTTGCCGGCATCTACAGCACCATCGATAAAGCAGTCCGAGGCAACAAATCATGACGGTTCTTGAGGCGGACCGCAATTACCCTCCGGCAGAAATCAAACATGTGCACCTGATGGGGATCTGCGGCACCGGCATGGCGGCCCTTGCCGGTATGTTGCAACAATCCGGCTATACAGTCACCGGCAGCGACAACCATGTTTATCCGCCGATGTCGCTGTTTCTCGATTCTCTTAACATCCCCGTGCACAACGGTTATGCTGGGGGCAACCTCAAACCGGCTCCGGATCTGGTGATCGTTGGCAATGTCATCACCCGCAAAAATCCCGAGGCAGAGGCCCTGGCCGAACTGAAAATCCCCTATCTCTCCTTTCCCCAGGCCCTGGACCATTTTTTCATCCGCTCGCGGACCTCCTTGGTCGTCGCCGGGACCCACGGCAAAACCACAACCTGTTCGTTGCTTGCAACCGCCCTGTATACAGCTCGACTCGATCCTTCTTTTATGATCGGCGGCATTGTTCGCCAGTTCAACAGCAATTTCCGTCTTGGTGGTGGCAAGTACTTCGTTGCCGAGGGTGATGAATACGATACCGCCTTCTTCGACAAGGGATCAAAGTTCCTTCACTACCGGCCGCATGTCGCAGTCATCACCTCCTTAGAATTCGATCATGCCGATATCTTTGCCGATCTGGAGGCGATAAAAAGATCTTTTAAAAAATTCGTAGCGCTCCTGCCGCAAGACGGTCTGTTGATTGCCAATCTCGACGATCCGAATGTTGCCGAGGTTGCTGCCGAAGCACCATGCGCCGTCCAGGGCTACGGCTTGAATCCCGCAAATGTTTGGGCTCTTGCCGATTTCCGAACCGCAGGGGAGGCCACCCGTTTTTCGGTCCTGAAAAACGGCAACCCCTGGTCCACCATGACGGTAAAGCTTTCCGGTCGCCACAACTGTCTCAATAGCCTGGCGGTTTGTGCGGTACTGCATCATCTGGGAGTAAGTCCGGCAACAATCGACAAGGGACTCGGCAGTTTTCAGGGAGTAAAACGGCGACAAGAGGTCCGGGGAATCGAGAAAGGGATCACCGTGATCGATGATTTTGCCCATCATCCAACGGCGGTGAAAGAGACCCTGGCCGGACTGAAACAGGCCTATCCGAACCGTCGACTCATTGCCGTTTTTGAACCACGCACCAATTCATCGAGACGGGCGGTATTTCAGAGAGACTATGTGGTCGCCTTCGATGCAGCCGACATTATTCTCTTACGGGAGCCCCTTCCCCTTGACGGACTGCCGAGCGAAGAACTTTTTTCATCCGTTCGTTTAGCAAAAGATTTGGTGCAGGAGCGGAATCTTGTAGCGGAGGCCCTGGCCGATACCGACAGCATCCTGGCGAGACTCGGTGCCATCCTTCGTCCTGGGGATGTAGTGGCTATTCTTTCCAACGGGGGTTTTGACAATATTCACGTCCGCCTGCTGGAACAGATCAAGACGCTTGCCTGAGATGCAATGCGAAAGATGCCTTTTATTCAAGAACCGGCTTGATCAGCAAACGCAGGTCTTCGACAAGTTTTTTGAAATCTGTTAGGCTGCCGCCCTGCCGTCCCTTTTCCTCAATCGTCAGAGCGATCTGCGCGCAATCCGGCAGTCCGAGGTTAAGAAAGGCGCCTTTTATGGTATGCCCGACCTTGCCAAGGAGAACCGGATTGTTTTCCGCCAACGCCTTCTCCAGATTGCCCATATGCGTCCCGAGGGTTGCAATGAATGTCGGCAGTAACATATCAATCTGCTCCAAGGGCAGATTGAACTGTTGAGTGAGATGCAGTCTGATACTCTCAATGCTCTTTTTCTGATTGACACTCTTGCCGATCATAGGTTTGTCCACCGATTCATACATCCTCAGCCCCCTGCTCGATCAATTGCAAGTCGCGGAGCTGTTCTTCAAGTCTCGTCCGGCTCACCGGTTTGGTTAAATATGCCTCACAACGACCGACGACCAGCGCTTCCATGATATTCTTCGCATCGTCCAGGGCGGTTATCATAAACACTTTGGTTGTATCCGCACCCTGGATGCCTTTACTTATCTCTATCTGCCGAAGTTCCTTGAGAACCTCATGACCGTTTTTCCCCGGCATCATGATATCCAGGCAAACAAGATCGTATCTGCCGTTCGGTTCGTCATAGGAGTGCCGCAACACATTGACGGCATCGTCACCATTCGTCGCCGTGTGGCAGTCGCCGAAGGGGGCGAGCATCTCTTTCAGCAGGGTTCTGCTGATAAACTCGTCTTCGACAATAAGAAATTTCAATTTCTTGGTCATGCGCTGCAAACTCCCCGGAATAGAGGCGTGCCGGATATCCCTCTTTATGGTAGTATTTAATCAAATAATAATGCAAATCCAAGAATTAAATGAAAACTATGACGGTAAAATATAAAGGTCATTCTTATTCAGCAGATACGTCGCTTCTTGGCCGCGTCTCCTTTCTTCTTCACGACTATAACCTGGTCATGCGTGGAGACAAAGTGGTCGTTGCCGTTTCCGGCGGAGCCGATTCCCTGGCTCTCCTCCACCTCCTCCAGGCAGTTGACCTGCAACTGCACCTCCTGGCGGTCTATATCGACCATGGCCTGCGCCCCTTGGAAACCCCGCATGAGCAAAGGCTAATCGAATTGTGTTGTAAGTCCCTCGGAGTTCCATTTATGGTCCGAGCCGTCAATGTGCAGCAACTGGTCGCCCTGGAAAAACGTTCGCCGGAAGAGGCCGCACGAATTCTTCGATATGCCGCCCTGGAAGAAATCCGTCTGGAGCACGGGGCCAAAATTATCGCCCTTGGCCACACCGCCGATGATCAGGTTGAAGAATTTTTTCTCCGCCTCATCCGCGGCAGCAGCAGAAAAGGCTTGTCGGGCATGCAGTTGCACTGTGACCGGATCGTTCGCCCCCTGCTGAAAGAAAACAAGGCAAGCCTCATGGATTACCTTAAGTCTCTTGCCATTGCCTGGTGTCAGGACTCCTCCAATCTTCAGCGACAATTTCTCCGTAACCGCGTGCGCCTTGACCTTTTGCCCTTCTTGGAACAGGATTTCAACCCGGCCATCCGGCATACGGTCCTCAAGACCATGGATATTCTCGGAGAAGAAGAGAGTTTGCTCGACGACCTGACGGTTGCCGCCTTTTCCAGGTGTGTTATGCCCGGGGAACAGGTGGTTGATGGGTCGCAACGACCACAGCTGGCAATCGACATGACCCTTGTCGAGTGTCAGCCGGCAATTCGTCGCCGGGTGATGGAGAAGTGTTTCTGGTACATGGCAATACCTCCGACCTATCAGCAGATCTGTACATTGCTTGATTTTTTGCAGGAAGGAGAAAATGGCGGGGAAATCCATCTGGCAGACGGGGTGCGGGCAGAAAAGCGCGGTCCGCACCTGCTCCTTTCGCGACCACTGGAAAAGGGTCGGATTCGCGGCTCAAGGGCGTCAGGCCAAGACATTTATCTCCCCATTCCCGGCCCCGGTTGTTATTCCGTGCCCGAGGCAGGAAGGGACTTGGTCCTCAAAGAAGTGCCTGTTTCCTCATACCGCAAAAAGAATGAAAATCAGCTTTTTCTTACACGGGAAAAGGTTATTTTCCCACTCCTGCTGCGCACAGCACTGCCGGGCGAACTGTTTCACCCCTGCAACGGGCCGGGGCGGAAAAAGATCAGCCGGTTTTTGAACGAGCGGAAAATCCCGGCCAAAAACAGGCCATCCTGGCCTGTTCTCGTGTCAGGAACGGAAATCCTTGCCTTGCCCGGGCTGCAAATCGACCATGCGTACCGGATTACCGAGGAAACTGTCACTGTCCTGGAAATCATCTGGAGGGAGAAACAAGACTGAAGGGATTTTTTGACAGGGTAATTCTGATATAACCTAACTTCTTTTCCTGAGAATCCTTCTATCGCCGATGCGCATGGTGATTTTTACCCGATCGAGATACTCAAGAATAGGTATGGAGAATTTCCGGGTCAACCCGATCAAATCCTTGAAGGCAGGGGCGTCAATCTCGCCGTTTTTCTCCATATATTGCAAAACCGAAGCAATGAGCGGCTCGATGAGTTCCCTGTCATAATAAAGCGTCTCACTGATTTTGAACAACCGGCCGTCACGCAGCTGCAGATCGAGCACCTCCTTGACCAGCTGCGGCGGATACTCGGCAAATTGCTCCATCGTCTCCCTTATGGTCGGCGTCGAGAGACCTTTCGAGCGGTACCACTGGCCGAGATCACTACGGAGCTTCTCTTCATCGGCCTTCAGGGCAACTTGATGTGCCGCCAATCGGACGACGGATTCCTCCTGCACCACGACCACCTTGCGAAGCAGTTCATTGAGACAGTAGCCAAACACCTTCGGATCGACTTTCCTGCCAAGGCCGGTGCGCAACTCTTCTTTGGCTATGCCCTGCTGCAAGGGGTTGTTTTTATGGTAGGCAGTTAGATGTGCCACCAGCATTTCTTTCATTTTTTCGGCAATTGCAAGAGAAACATAGCGCTGGGAAGCCGAATCGACAACCACCATCTTCTTCGTAGATAGAGGGTCGCTAAGAGCTTTTTTCAGGTGCTTTCCGAACAAGCCGAGGCGAATCGCCAGGTCATCGGCGGTGAGTCCCTGTTCTCCACTCTCGCGAAGGAAAAAGAGCACTTTGTCCTCTACCGTGCCATCCTTGAGGATGGACAGTATCTTCCGGTTATACTCCCGATCATGTTCCAACAATCGCTTGCGTTTGCGCGGCGAGACATTGCCAAGCACCATGCCGCCGCCGATGGTTGCCACCGGCGAATAGCTGCGCACCACATAGCGGTCGCCGGGCCAGACCGAGGCGGTATTTTCGAGAAGCAATTGGACGGCAGCCTCGTCGCCGGGCTGCAACTCGTCCCGGTCGAGCAGCGACACCCGACCGAGTATCTCCGAGGTACCCAGATGGACACGAATCCTGGTTCGGTGTTTCAGTGGCTTGGCGTTTGCCGCCAGGTAGAGAAATTGACAATCGAGGATATAGTGTGCCTGCAGGGAGCCCGGCGGGGCGAGGACCATGCCCCGTTCGATGTCGGCCAGATCAACGCCCTGAAGATTGATTGCCGTCCGGTGTCCGGCTTCAACCTCGGTTACCGCCTGGGAATGCACCTGAATGCCGCGGATCTTCGCCACCTGTTCCGTCGGATAGATGCGCAGATCCTCACCAACCGCGGTTCGCCCGGAGATCGAGGTGCCGGTAACGACGGCCCCGAATCCCTTCATTGCAAAAACCCGGTCGACCGATAGCCTGAACGGCCCGAAAACCTCATGGAAGTCATGCTTTTTGACGATGCCGTCGAGGGTTGCGCGCACCAGATCGATCCCTTCGCCGGTAGTGGAAGAGACATGGATGATCGGCGCCCCTTCAAGAAAACTGCCGGCACAAAACTCGGCAATCTCCTCAGTCACCATCTCCAGCCATTCGGGTTCCACCAGATCCTTTTTGGTAACTATCACCACCCCCTGCTTCACCCCCATCAGGCGACAGATCTCGAAATGTTCGATGGTCTGGGGCATTATTCCTTCGTCGGCGGCGACGATAAAGGCAAGGATATCGATGCCGGAGACACCCGACACCATGGTTTTCACAAACTTTTCATGGCCCGGCACATCGACAATGCCGATGCGGTGGCCGCAGGGCAGATCGAGGTAGGCAAAGCCGAGTTCAATGGTAATGCCGCGCTGAATCTCCTCCTTCAGGCGATCGGTCTCAAAACCTGTCAGGGCACGGATAAAACTGGTTTTGCCATGGTCAACATGTCCGGCGGTACCAAGAACAATTTCGCGCATAGGTTAATCTAAAAATATGGATTTGATTGTTTTTCCTCACCGATGGTCGAGCGACTGCCGCCATATCCATGGCCGGGCCAAACCACCGTTTCGGCAGGCAAGACCAGTAGCTTAGTTTCTATCGACCGCAGGAGTTCTTCGTGGGAACCGCCGGGAAAATCGGTACGCCCCAACCCGCCGACAAAAAGGGTGTCGCCGGTGATCAGGTCGGGGGCATTGTACAGACACATGCCTCCCGGTGTATGCCCAGGGGTATGGATCACCTTAAGAGAGACGGTACCGATGTCGATGCTGTCCCCCTCCTCCACCTCCCGGTCTGTTGGCGGCGACGCTTCGAGGCCAAGCATAGAGAAATAGTTGTGCACCTCCGGTTTATTGAAAAAGAGCGAGTCCAACCTGTGCATGACGATCTTCGCTCCGGTCGCCTCCTGGATGATGCGGTTACCGCAGACATGATCGGGATGGCCATGGGTGGCAATGATGTACTCGACCGCATAACCCTTGTCCTTGATCTCGGCAAGGATCTTCTTTTCGTCGCCACCCGGATCGACAACAGCGGCCTTGCCTGTTTTTTCACAGGCGACGATGTAGCAGCAAACTGCCATGGACCCGACTATTATCTGTTTTATTATCATAGCCTTTTTCTCTTTATTGAAAGGGGGTTGACCAGCCTGTGCCGGCAACCCCCTTGTGCTTCATACGCTAAAACAACAGACTTTTTTCGCACGTTTTTTCTTAGTAATTACTTTTATCTCACCGGAAAAACGCAGATGTTTATCCTTTCACATGGGACGGACAACTGCCGCCACAGGCGCAGCCACCGTCGCTTGGTGCCACCACTTTCAGAGATACGGGTGCAGCGGCAACCGCCGGCAAGCGCATCTCAATAGCATTGACCACCTTGGCAAAAGCAAGGCTGGCCGGGCTCTCATTATTGGTGGTCAGATAGGGTGCACCCTCGTCTCCGGCCATGACAACTTTCGGATCCATGGGGATTTTCCCGAGAAAGGGTAAATCCAGCTCGCGGGCCAGGGCTTCTCCGCCCCCGGCTCTAAAAATATCGACGGTTTCTTTGCAATGTGGACACACAAATCCCGACATATTTTCAATAACTCCGGCAATTTCCACCTTGAGGGTCTTACAGAAGTTGATCGATTTGCGGACATCGGCGAGCGCCACCTTCTGGGGTGTCGTCACGACAATGGCCTTGACGTGGGGAATGGTCTGCGCCACGGACAAGGGTTCATCGCCGGTACCCGGAGGTGCATCTATTATCAGATAATCCAGCTCGCCCCAATCCATGTCGGAAACAAACTGCCTGATTGCCTGGATTTTCAGAGGACCGCGCCAAATAATCGCTTCATCCCTGTCGCGCATCATATACTCAAGGGAGACGACTTTCAGGTTATCGTTATATTTGAGGGGAGGAACCAGGGCGTCCGGTGAATCCGGAGGCTCAAGGGTTCCGGTCATGTTGAGCATGCGCACCACATCGGGGCCATGGAGGTCCACATCCATAAGGCCGACCTGATACCCTTTCTGGGCAAGGCCGAGGGCCAGGTTGACGGAAACGGTGGACTTGCCTACCCCACCTTTGCCGCTCATCACCAAAATTTTATTCTTAATCTTTCCAAGAGACCTGTTTATCGCAAGTTCTTTCTGGGCAGCAGCAGCCTGCTGCGATTCCTTGGTTGTTGTTCCACAGGATCCACCACATGATGATCCGGCCATTTTCAATCCTCCTTAATTTCACCAAAATATACCTATTACTCTTCGAACAGACTGTTGACCAGTCGTGTATTTATACTGTCCGAAAACGACACCCACTACAGTAATGCCGTTGCCCGGAATTGCAATCACTTTCCTGAAGCAGGAGCGGAGACAGAACAGTCCGCAAACAATTGGCTCTTACGAGGGCACGGTAAAGCTCGTGACTTTTTATTGCTTTCTTATCCATCTCTACGTAAGATGAAAGGTTCGATACCACTGTTTGCCTTATCTTGTAAAAAATCGCATAAAACTCCAGGGACATACAATGCTAGGATGGTTTAAGAAAAAATTTAAAAAACAAGATGATGCCCCTCCCCGGCAGGAAACACCGATTGCTGAACTGAGCACTGATACCCCTGAATCGGAGCTGCCGGCGATAAAAGAAAAAAAGAAAAAATCGCTGGTTTCCCGGCTGGCCGAAAAACTCAGTAAGACCCGGGAATCCTTTACCTACCAGATAGATGCCCTGTTCCTCGGCAAGAAAGAGATCGATGGCGAAATGCTCGACAATCTCGAGGAAATCCTCATAACCGCCGATCTCGGTGTGGAAACCACTATGGAACTCCTGGAACACGTCCGCCGCAAGGTCAAGCGCCACGAGTTGTCCGATCCGAATTCCCTGAAAGAGGTGCTCAAGGAAAAGATCAAGTCTTTCATAACTGAAAACGACAGGGATGCCTCTCTGGTTATGCCCGACGATGGCCCCTTTGTTATCATGGTCATCGGCGTCAACGGCGTCGGCAAAACCACCACCATCGGCAAAATCGCCCACAAATTCCAACAGGCCGGCAACTCTATCCTCCTCGTTGCCGCCGACACCTTTCGGGCGGCGGCCGTTGCCCAACTGCAGATCTGGGGAGAAAGAAACAAGGTACAGGTGGTCGCCCACAAGGAAGGCGCCGACCCGTCGTCGGTGGTTTTCGACGCCCTCGGCATCGCCCAATCGAAAAAGATCGATATCGTTCTTGTCGATACCGCCGGTCGCCTGCATACCAACAGCAATCTCATGGAAGAATTGAAAAAAATCAAACGGGTTATGGATAAAAAAATGGCCGGTGCCCCCCATGAGGTGCTGCTGGTCATTGATGCCACAACCGGCCAAAACGGCATATCGCAGGCCAAGCTTTTTAATGAGGCAATCGGGGTAACCGGCTTGACCCTTACCAAACTGGACGGGACGTCCAAGGGCGGTATCGTAGTCAACATCTGCCGCGGTATGCAGATCCCCATCCGTTTCATCGGTATCGGCGAACATATCGACGATCTCCGTGATTTTGACGCCGGGGAATTTGCCGACGCTCTCTTCCAGAGCCGCAAAGAACAAAAAAAGTAAGAATCTCTGTAAGCCGTCGTCCATGAATAACTTGGTCATTTCACGGCCGGAAACGGCATAAGGAGCCGTAAGGAAATGGTAAGAATGTTCAAGTTATTTCCTGACGGCTCCTAACCTCGCGGAGCATGTAATGCAATATCAACGTCGTCAACAACCCGGCTGTGGCGGTTGTCTTCTTCTCGTCCTTCTCTTCGTCTTTATTTCCGGAGGTGCGCCAGCCCTGATTTCTTTTCTCGGCACCCTCATTTACAGCGGGCTGGCCGGCGTCCTGCTGTTTATCGCTTTGTTCTGGGGTTTCACTTTCTGGATTCAAAGAAAAGTCGCCACCTACGAACAGTCACAAACCGACAGCCATAATCGCTTTGTCTCGCTTCTCGTGCAAATTTTGATTCATATCGCCAAAATCGACGGACGGATCAGCCGCGAGGAGATCCAGACCATTCACCGTTTCTTCCAGTATAACCTGCACTACAACCAAACCCAGATGCTCTGGGTGAAGGAGCTGATCAAAGAGGCGACCAACTCCCGGCAGTCCCTTGAAACTTTATTGCTGGAGTTTAAATCGACCTTTGCCTATGAACCGCGCATCATCCTTCTGGAACTGGTTTATCAGGTGCTCTTCACCAAGGCAAGCGTCCCGGAAAACGAATTGGAGATTGCCCGACGGATCGCCGCCTTTCTCGACATTCCTCTCTACGATCAGCGGACTATGGAGGCCAAATACCGCTATCGCGGACATCAACCGGGGGCAACCGGTCGGGATATGGCCGAACAGCATTATGCCACCCTAGGCCTTGCAAAAGGGGCCGATATGGAAGAGGTAAAGAAGGCCTATCGCAAACTCAGCATGCAGTATCATCCCGACAAGGTGCGGCATCTGGGCGATGAATTCCGAGCGGTAGCCGAGGAAAAGATGAAGGAAATCAACCAGGCTTACGATTATTTCAAAAAACAGTAACTCCCTTTTTGTGACTATGCGTAAGCAAATGGCGGTTTCGTCCGAAGAACGATCACAACGTATTTATCAATGCCTTTTCAGGCCGCTAAGCATCGCGGTTGTCGGGGCGAGCGGCGACCCCTTGAAACCCGGCGGTCGGGTCTTAAAGAATATCCTGGAGAACGGCTACAGCGGCATTCTCCGGCCGGTGAACCGGAAGGCCGCCGAGATCCTCGGCATCCCGGTCTGTTCGTCGATTGCCGCCCTGCCCGAGACCCCGGATTTGGCCATTGTCGCCATTCCTGCCACCATGGTGCCGGCAGCAGTGACCGAACTGGCCGATCGCGGCACCGGGGCGACCATCATCCTCACCTCGGGCTTTGGCGAAAAGGACGCTGCGGGCAAAGAGATCGAGGAGAAGATGAAGGGTATCGCCGACGCCGCCGGCATGGCCCTGATCGGCCCGAACTGCTCGGGTTTTCTCACCGCTGCCTACAAGGGCAAGTTCGCCGGTATGATCCCGAAACTGCCCGGCGGCGCGGTCGATTTCATCAGCGGCTCGGGGGCGACGGTCGACTACGTCATGGAGTGCGCCGAGGGCCGGGGCCTGTCGTTCGGCACGGTTATCAACCTCGGTAATTCCGCCCAGATGGGGGTCGAGGACCTGGTGCAGCTGTACGATGACAACTACGGCCCCGACTGCGCCCGCATCCTCCTTCTGTATATGGAGGCGATAAAGAAACCTCGCCTCCTCCTCCACCACGCGAAAAGTCTGGCGAATAAAGGCTGCGTCCTGGTCGGCATCAAGTCCGGGGCCACCGCCGCCGGCTCGCGGGCTGCCGCCAGTCATACCGGGGCCATGGCCACCAGTGACACGGCGGTTCAGGCTCTGTTCGAAAAAGCTGGGATCATCCGGGTGACCGGCCGCGAGGCTTTGATCGACGTCGCCTGCATCCTCCGGGCGGCAAGGGGGCGGCTTACCGGCAAACGCCTGGCAATCGTCACCGACGCCGGCGGCCCGGGGGTGATGCTCGCCGATGAACTGGCTCGGGGCGGGCTGGAATTGCCGCCACTTGCCGAGAAGACCCGCCTGGAACTGGCGAGAATCCTGCCGCCGGAAAGTTCGCTTGCCAACCCCATCGACGCCCTGCCGTCACGGACCGCCGAGCAGATCGAGACGATCCTCCGGATCTTAGGCGAATTCGAGAAAGGCCGACTCGACACCATTGCCGTCCTCACCGGCGATTCAGGTTTGTCGGACAACGCCGCCATCTACCGGGTTATCGGTGAGGCTATTGACAAGAGCCCCATCCCCGTCCTGCCGATGTTTAGCTCGCTCACCTCTTGCCGGGGAAAAATCGACGACTTCACCCGAGGCGGCAAGGTCTTCTTCCCAGACGAGGTGGCACTGGGCCGGGCTTTGGGCCTTGTTGCCCGCCATGCTCCGCCCGCAGAAGACCAGAGCGTTATCCAGGCCAGCCACCCCGGCTATGATAAGGAAAATATTGGCCAGGCCCTCGCCGGACACCACGGCACCCTCGATCCGCAAACGGTGCGCCGAATTTTGCTCGCCGCTGGTTTCCGGTTGCCGGAGGAACTGGTGATACAAGATGAAAACCATCTGGCCGAGGGTTGCCGGTGCCTGGGCTTTCCCTTGGCGATGAAGGTCATCGGTCCCCTGCATAAAACCGATGTCGGCGGCGTTCGCCTCGGCATCAAGAACCCGGAGGAAGCCATTGCCGCCTGGGAGGCGCTCATGGCCATCCCGGAGGCACGGGGAGTCCTCCTCCAGCCGATGATCGACGGCCTTGAGGTCATCCTCGGTGCCAGTCGCGAGGATGATTTCGGCCATCTGGTGATGTTCGGCCTCGGCGGCATCCACATCGAGGTATTAAAGGATGTCCGGTTTGCCCTGGCGCCTCTCAGCGGAGTGGAGGCTAAACGGTTGATCGACGGGATCCGCGGTCGAGCATTGCTGGACGGCGTCCGCGGAGCAGAAGGCATGGATACGGCAGTGCTGGTCGACTTCCTCGTCCGCCTAGGTCGCCTGGTCGCCGATTTCCCGGAGATCGGCGAGATCGATCTCAACCCGGTGAAGGGGTTTGGTGATTGCCTCCTGGCTATCGATGCCCGGATCATCATAAAATAAGGAGAAGAACAATGGCTGTTTCGGAAAAGATGCAACTCTTCGCCACAAAATCTTCCTGGATACGGAAAATGTTCGAAGAAGGTGCGAAAATGAAAGCGACCCATGGGGCCGCCAATGTGTGCGACTTCAGTCTTGGTAATCCTGATGCTCCACCCCCGCCGCAATACAACGAGGTCATTCAGGAAATTGTCCGAGATACAAGCCCCGGAATTCATGCCTATATGCCTAACGGCGGCTATCCCTGGGTAAGGGAGGCAATCGCCGGCCGGATGTCAGCCGAGCAAGAGATGGCTGTCAGCCATGGCGACATGCTCATGACCTGTGGCGCCGCCGGGGGCTTAAACATCGTCCTGAAGGCGATCCTTAACCCCGGAGATGAGGTCATCATTCTTGCGCCCTATTTTGTTGAGTATGGTTTTTATATCGACAACCATGGCGGCGTCAGTAAGGTTGTCAACACCGATGAGGAGTTCAACCTCGATCTGCAAGCGATTGAGGCCGCCATTTCGGAAAAGACCAAAGCGATTATCATCAATTCTCCAAACAACCCCTGTGGGCAGATTTACTCAGCTGATGCCCTATGGGCACTCGGCGAACTGCTTACCCTCACCGGAGATCGGTTTGATAGCACCATCTACCTCATTGCCGACGAACCGTATCGGAAGATAGTCTTTGATGGCCACCAAGTGCCGAGTATTTTCACCGCCTACAAAAATAGTATCGTTGTTTCTTCCTATTCGAAGGATCTTTCTTTGCCGGGAGAAAGGATCGGCTACCTGGCGGTGCATCCGCATATTGAAGAAAAACCCAGTCTTCTCGACGCCCTGACACTCGCCAACAGGATTCTCGGATTTGTCAATGCCCCAGCGCTCATGCAGCGAGTGGTGGCGGAACTTCAGGATGTCAGTGTCGATACTTCCATCTACGCCAGACGCAAGGAAATGATCTGCACGATACTTAGCGGTGCCGGATTCACCTTCACTCCCCCCAAAGGGGCATTCTATGTCTTTCCCAAGACTCCCCTTGCCGATGATGTGCAATTTGTCGCGCTGCTTCAGGAAGAAAAGATCCTCACCGTCCCCGGTGTCGGTTTCGGTTCCCCCGGCCATATGCGCATCGCCTTCTGCACCGCCGATGAGGTTATCGCCCACTCGGCGGAAGGGTTTAAACGGGCTTTTGCCAAGGCAAGTGCAATGTAGAGACTGACCCACAAAAAAGGGGAGGCCCCAGCCTCCCCACACCCCTAACCCTTAACGCTTCACCCCTCACCTCCCGCCACCACCAGACTTCGCGCGCTGTTCAGTTTTATCTTTAAAAATCAATTTGATGGGAACCTTATCAAGGCCAAGTCCCTCACGAAATTTATTGACCAGATAGCGTTCGTAGGAGAAATGTACCCCTTTCGAACTATTGGTCATAACCACAAATTTCGGCGGTCGCGTGCCTATCTGCGAGGTATAATAGAACTTCAGCCGTTTGTTCTTGTAGATAGGCGGCGAATGGGCATCAACCGCATCCTGTAACAATCGGTTCAGGGCGGCGGTCGGGAAGTTGGCGGTATACTGGCGAAACACCGAGCCGATAACCGGGAAAAACCTTTTAATACCGTAACCGGTGAGGGCCGAGACATTCAGCACCGGGGCATAGCCGACAAAGGGCAGAGCCCTGCCAACCTCGGCCATGACCTCTTCCTGGCGTTTTTTATCCTTTTCGACGAGGTCCCATTTATTGACGAGAACGATGAGCCCTCTACCCTCGTCGAGAATATAGCCGATAACCTTGGTATCCTGCTCGGTAATGCCCTCTTCGGCATCGATGAGAACCGCCGCCACATCGCATCTGCTCATCGCCGCGAGGGACTTGAGAATACTGAATTTTTCCAGCTTTTCCGTGGTCTTGCCCTTGCGGCGGATGCCGGCCGTATCGATGAACAGGTAGCTGTATTTACCGTGGGTGACCAGGGAATCGACGGAATCCCTGGTGGTTCCCGAGACATCGGATACCACCATCCGATCTTCGCCGAGGATGGTGTTGATCATCAACGATTTTCCGACATTCGGCCGACCGAAAAAGGCTACCTTGACCGTCCCCTCCAGCAGGGTGATATCATCACCCTCAACGCTTGGAATAGCCGCGCACAGGCCGTCCATCAGTGCCGCAAAGCCGTAGGTGTGTTCCGCCGAAACCGGCCACAACTCCTCCACCCCCATCTCATAAAACGGTGCCAGCAGCTGCACTTCCTTATCCGGCCCATCTATCTTGTTGACCACATGAAAAATGGTCTTCTTCGAGCGCCGGAGAATATCGATAACATCCCAATCGGCAGGAGTTATTCCCTGTTTGCCATCCAAAAGAAAGAGGATAATATCCGCCTCCTCGATGGCGAGCATCGCCTGATCGCGAATATGCTGAACCATGGCATCTTCGGGGTTATCGTCGATGCCGCCGGTATCGACGAGAATAAAGCCCTTATTCTCCCAGACCACCCGATCATAATGGCGGTCGCGGGTCACTCCGGGGGTTGGATCGACAATAGCCTTGCGCGACCTGGTGATCCTGTTGAACAAGGTCGATTTCCCCACATTGGGACGGCCGATAAGAGCAACGATGGGAGAATGCGTGGTAGATGACATGGTTTTAGCCTTTTGCAACTGATCCTGCTTCGGACGTGGCAGGTATTATTACGAATAATGCTCTCGGTCGAGAGCGATACAACAGAGCCGACAGCCGAATCAGGCTATTTTAAGCGACGCCAGTCCCCGGTTGACAAGAGCGCGGACCCGGTGATATTCGGCAAAACTGTTGTCCGCCAGTCGATCCCGCAGGGAAAGAAGAGCCGGGTGAATAAAAGCGGTAAAAAAATCTTTGCCCCGCACTTTCGACAGAAAGGCAAAGGCTCCGACAATCTGCAGGTTTCTCTGCAGTGCCAGGAATTTGTAGTATTTGAAAAAATGTTCTTCGCAGCCGGGACGATGGGCGGCAATGACTGCGCCATAAAAGCCCAGCAATTCTTCTTGAAGCTGCGGCGTCAGGGCGGCATAGGGATCGATCAACAATGATGCCACATCATAGCCGAGAGGCCCGAGACGCCCTGCCTGAAAGTCGATGAAACGAACTCTGCCGTCTTTGACCATGATGTTTCGCGACTGAAAATCACGGTGCAGGAAAAAATCGGTCGGCGCCTTACCGGCAACTTCGGCGATGTGGCGAAACTCCTCCTCGACCCCGCCGGTTTCTTCCTGACCGAGCAACCCCTGCCAGAAGGCGCGAAGGAAATAGCCCGATTCTCTTTCGAGCATCAGCGGCACATCGTAGCGCGAGCCGTCCCAACACCAGGTCGGATCAAATCCGTCAGGTCCGGTCAGCTGCATATTGGCCAGCTGTTCGAGGGCGGCATGGTAAAAGTTGAGCACCGCTCCCTCATCCCGACGGAGAATATCTTCCGGCCGGGCAATAAAATCATGCAGCCGCACATCCCCCAGATCCTCAAAGAGAAGCACCCCGGCAGCCTCGTTCCAACCGTACAACTCCGGCACCGGCACACCTTTTTCTCGCAGATGCCTGCCGATTTTCCAGGCGGATCCGGATTCCGCCAGTTCGGCCATGCTGCTGCCGGCCGGTGCGGCGATAACACACAGGGCTTTACCCACCCTGCCGACCCGCCAGAACCTTCTCGTCGATCCGTCGCTGCATATTTTCCGACAATGATCTGCCGTCAGGAGCTGTTGGGCTTCACCGGCCGACAACAGCCCGCAGGCAACCAGCAACTCCCCGGCACATTGCAGGATTGCACGATCAGACAGTTCGTTCATGGATAACCGATGGAGTTGCTGGAAACAATGCAGTCGATCAATCGACTCCCGGCCGGCACGCGTACATCATCCCAAACCACCACCCTTTCCAGATGGCTGCCGGCACCGATACGGGCATTGCCGACGGAGGCCCAGCCGTTCATTTCAACCTGTGCTCCGAGGTCCGCTCTTTGAGAAATACAATAGGGCCGGTCCACCTGGCCGATTTCCTGCCAGCAGGGGATGGTCCCGGTCAGCAGACCCGCATGCAGGGTGAGATAATCCTCGGGAGTCCCCATATCCGTCCAGTAGCAACCATCGGTACGATAGCAATTAATTTCAACCCCTTTCTCAAGGAGTTTCCGGTAGTGGTCGATTATGCAGGAATAATCGTTATCGGCAATTTCGCCGAGAATCGCCGGATCTATAACATGCAGACCGGTGAACGCCAGGCCGGCGGCGTCCACAACATTGGAAAACCCGGCAACTTTTCCGTCTTTAACTGTTACCGAATTAAAGCGGGGATAGTCATGCATTGCCAGGGTCACCGGCTGACCACTCTTTTTATGGTGGCGGTATAACTGAAGAAAATCGACATTGTGATATATATCCCCGTTACTCACCAGGAGTGGTTCATCCCGCAACAACCCGAGTGCCCGACGAAGTCCTCCCCCGGTGCCGAGAATGATCTCTTCCTCCTGAACCACGACCCCAGCCAGCCCGTGCACGGCGGCAACAATCTGCTGCCGCAGGTGGTGACAGTTCACCACGATATGATCAAATCCCAGATTCTGCAAACGTTTGATGGTGAGAAGCAGCAGTGGCTGGTTGAGAATGGGAAAAAGAGGCTTGGGGCGAATCAGGGTATGTGGCAACAGTCTGGTGCCAAAACCCGCCGCCAGTATCATTGCTTGCATGCACTCTCTTCTGACGAGTTGAGATTATCCTGATCCCGATAAACGAGGCAAGAGCCTGCGACCTGTGCTATTCCATGAGCAGGGAACCGTCCTCGCATTCCGTTACGCCGACGACGACGATCCCCGATTTATTCGCCTCTTCAATCATTTTTTCCCGGTCAAAGAGCAGCGATTGCCCGGCTTCAACCGCCAGCACCGCACCCTTCACCTGCTGCAGGGTATGGATCGTGTTAAGCCCGGTTGCCGGTAGATCGAAACGAAAATCCTGTCCGGGTTTTTTCACTTTGACAACAACCGCCTTCTCCTTGGCAAGCATGCCGCCGCGGAGGATGGCCGCATCCGTTCCCTCAATCGCCTCGACCGCCAGGACGGTACAGTCACGAACCACGACGCACTGGCCAATATCGAGTTTGCCGATAGCCCGGGCGTTGTGCCAGCCAAAAACGATGTCCTGCCGCTGCGTCCCGGAAAGTTTCTTTTTGGTCAGGACACCGGTCGGAAAGAGCAGGTGCTTTAGGTAAATGGTCGATTCAAGAACTTTGATGCCCTCTTTCTCAAGGGCGGTGGCAAAGGCCCGGAGAATGGCGTCGTCCTGCTTTCGGTCGATTTTGTTCCAGAGGGTGAGGGCCTTGAAATCCGGCAGGACATCACGAAAAATCTGGGTCTTGGTGATGGTGCCGAGAAAGACCGTCTCTCCTGCGCCTTCCTTTTGTAAAAAAGAGATCACGCGTCCGAGTTGCCCAAGCTTTACCCAAACGACGGCATCGGCCGCGGCCGCAACCTGTTCCTCGGTCTCCCCCTTGTGGGCGACAACGACTACCCGTCGCCCCTCTTTATGCGCCGCCTCGATAAACAGCAGGGGGAATTGTCCACCGCCGGCGATAATGCCGATTGTATGAGAATCTTTTGTCATCAACCAGACCGTTAGTCTTCATCCGTCTGCTTGACGACACCGCGCTTGGAATCCAGGAAGAACTTGACCAGCGTCTGGACTTCCGGGCAATCAGGATACTCGTTTTTGGCCACCTCTATGGCATCCTTCATCAGCAGATGCGGGGTTCTGAAAATTATGCGGAAAGCCTCGTCGAGGTTTTTTATGGTCTCACGGCTGAAACCATTACGCTTCAAACCGACCTTGTTGATCCCGGAAATTCGAGTGCGGTTTCTCGTGCCGGCAATAATAACATAGGGCGGCACATCAAGACCGATCCCGGACACCCCTCCGATATAGCTGAAGGTGCCGATACGACAGAATTGATGAATGGCCACCAGGCCGCCGATGGAGGCCCGATCACCGACTTCTACATGACCGGCGAGGGTTGCGACATTGGCCATGATCACATGGTCGCCAATCACGCAGTCGTGCGCCACATGGGTGTAGGCCATGAGCAGATTATTGTTACCAATAACCGTTTTCTTATGGCCATGCGGGGTGCCTCGATGGATCGAGGCAAATTCACGGATTTGGTTGTCGGAGCCGATTATCAGTTCGGTCGGTTCGCCTTTATAGCTGAGATCCTGCGGTGCGCCGCCGACCACCGAGAAAGAACCTATCAAATTTCTCTCACCGATCTTCGTCGGACCGGCAATCACGGCATGAGCCTCCACAATACTGTCCGCTCCGATATAAACCTGTGCCCCGATTACGGCGTAGGGTCCTACGGAAACGGAGGAATGAAGCTCGGCCTTGGGATCTACTACTGCGGTTGGATGTATGGACATTTTTTTCTTTTTGTTAGGGAGGAGAATTCTCTACCAGCGCGAGGCAATGGCTGTCATGGCTACGAAAGCTGCTTTCCTTACCTGCTCTTGACGACTATTGCAAGAGATTTCGGATTTCCCCTTCCCAAAAGAGAAGAGCAGCGACATCGCCGTAAGCATTGCTATCCTACACCAGTTATGAAAAGGATGCCATGAGTTCGGCCTCGGCGACAAGCTGGTCGTCAACGGTAGCTGTCGCCCCCATCACCATGACAGACCGTTTTTCCTTTAAAAGCTGCAGGGTGAAAATCAGCTGATCGCCCGGTACCACCGGTCTTCTGAACCTCGCCTTATCTATCCCGGCAAAAAACAGCAACTTTTTGCCGATTGTTTCGGGATGGCTGTAAAAAGCCATGATTCCACCTACCTGGGCCATACCTTCGAGGATCAACACCCCCGGCATGACAGGTCTTGCCGGAAAGTGACCTTGAAAAAACGGTTCGTTGATCGTCACATTTTTCAGTCCGATGATCTCCTTGCCCAGGTCGAGCGAAACAATTCTGTCCACCATCACGAAAGGATATCGGTGCGGCAACACTTTCAGGATTTCCAGAATATCGATTTTCTCAGGTATTACAAACTCACTCATGATAGTCTCCTTGGCTATTCTTCACGCTCGGCCCGGCCGGTCAATTCGGCAATGGCTTTGCTATTACTTCTCACTTGACTCTGCAATTCCGGCAGTTTTGCATACACCGCGGCGCATTTTGCCCATTGGCGGATGGGGATGGCCGGCGCCCCGCCGAGTACCGCCCCTTTCGGCTGGTCGTTGTGGATACCGCCCCGGGCCGCAACCATCACCTGATCGCCGATGACCAGATGGCCGGCAGTGGCTGATTGCCCGCCCATAACCACATTCCGTCCCAGGGTGGTCGAACCGGCGATGCCCACCTGTGCCACCAAGAGAGTATTTTCACCGATAACGACATTATGAGCAACCTGGACCAAATTGTCTATTTTCGCCCCGGCCTTGATCCAGGTGATACCGAAGGTCGCCCGGTCGATACAGCTGTTGGCACCGATCTCGACGTCGTCGTCTATCCTGACGATGCCGACCTGCGGCCGTTTGATATGTTCCCCGCGTTCGTTGGCCGCATAACCGTAGCCGTCGGCACCGATGACCGTGCCGGAGTGAATCGTTACCCGCTTGCCGATCACTGAACCCTTATAGACGGTGACATTGGCCTTGATGGTCGAGTCGTCGCCGATAGTCACATCGTCGCCGATAACCGTCCCCGCGTCGATTGCGACTCTTTCCCCTATGCGCACCCGCTTGCCGAGAACCACCAGAGGGGCAATGGAGATGGCCTGGCCAAGAATACATTCCTCGCCGACATAGGCGCGTGCATGGATGCCTTCGGCAACGAAGGGTTCGGCGAGGAAATGGCTATGAATGATGGCTACGGCCAGATAGGGGTCGCGAACCTGAATCATCGGCTGATGGCCGTTACCGGTAACTCCTAATGGAACGATTACCGCGCCCGCTCCGGTGGTCTGCAGGAGTTCCGCCTGTTTCGCCTTGGCCAGAAAGGAGATGTCGGTCGGGCCGGCGGTGTCGAGCGGGGCAAAACCGCGAACACAAAGCGTTTTGTCTCCTATTACTATTCCCTGCACCATAAGGGCGAGGGTTTCCAAAGATAATTCTTTTGCAATCATACTTTTCAAAAATCAGTAGAGAAAATAGTTTCTTCTGGCGTCATCAAAGGCTCGCAGCTCTTGCTGCCAACCATCTTCCATCGCCGGAATTCCTTGTCCCTGCATGAGTTGCTCACGTACCGCCCGATCGCCTAAAATCAAATCGAGCGGCAGGCGCTCAAACTCGTATTCATAGGGTGGTTCCTTATAGCGGAAATGTTCGGGATACAGATGCATGGTCGCCTGCAGGAGCGCCAGACTGGTTCTATAGGGACGATAGCTACCCGGGTCGGTCACATGAATCTGGAAACCGTGACAGGATTCCTCCGCCCATTTTCCGGAGGTCGGTTGAAAGACGATCGGCCGGAGAAAACATCCTGGAAGTTCGGTGCCTTCGAGCCGGGCCAGCATCGCCTCATGCCGCCAATAGGGTGCCCCGACGAATTCGAAGGGAAGCGTCGTGCCCCTGCCCTCGGAAACATTGGTCCCTTCCCAGATCACCTGCCCCGGATAGACCAGGGCAGTTTCCGGGGTGGGCATATTGGGGGACGGCGCCACCCAGGGAAAACCGGTGTCGCGAAAGAGCATGTTGCGTCGCCAGCCCTGCATCTTTACTACCGTCACCTCGGCCCAGATTTCAAATTCATTATTAATAAGAATGGCCAGTTCGCCAAAAGTCAGGCCATGCCGCATGGGCAACGGATACAAACCGACAAAAGAACTGCAGTCGGGATGGAGCAGATTACCTTCTATCTTTTCACCACCTAGCGGATTGGGTCGATCAAGAACAATCACCTCTTTGCCGAGTTCGGCCGCAAGTTCCAGGCAATAGGCCATAGTATACATGAAAGTGTAGACCCGGGTGCCGACGTCGCACAGATCGATTAGCAGCACATCGAGCCGACTAAACATCTCGGCGGTCGGACGCCGGTGCTCGCCGTAGAGACTGAAAATCGGCAAGCCGGTAACAGTATCGAGTACATGGTCCGACTCGACCATGTTATCCTGCTTTTCTGAAAAAAAGCCATGCTGCGGAGAGAACAGACAGGTCAACTGCCGACCGAATTTCTTTTGCAGGAGAATTCTGCCATGCACCAAACCTCGGACGGTAGAGGCCTGGTTGGAGAGATAGCCGAGCCTTTTTCCGAGGAGAGAAGGCTGTGCATTGTCGAGAAAAGCCTCAAGTCCGATCTTTAACATAGTGATCCGCAGCAAAAATACATGAAAAAAACAAATGGTCAACGCAGGCCCATCTTAATGGCGGAAGCACAAAATGTCAAAATGTAGATGGCGGGAATGGCGGAAAGCCGGAATTATCTCCGTAAGATAATTCCGGCGGATTTGGTGTGGCAACTAAGGGATCAAGGGATTTACCCCTCTTTCTCAAGCTCCCGGAAAACGATCATAGTGGACAAATTCCTCAACCTCCCGGCGTTTCGGAGCGGGTGGCTCATGGTCCGGATAGCCGAGGGCGATGATCGCCACCAGTTCGCAGCCGGGCGGTACGCCAAGCACCGCCTCGGCGGCCTTGTGGTCGAAGGAGCCGATGATCACCGAGCCCAGTCCCAGCTCCCAAGCCTTGAGACACAGGGTCTGGCTGATGATCCCGAGATCAAAAAGAAACCAGTGCTGGTATCTGGTGACCTGCACCCCTTTGTAGAACCCTGATTTTTGCGGATCGCCGCAGATCCCGAGGAGTATAGGCGCGGTCTCGGTGCATTTGCCGGCGGGATTTTTAGGCGAAAGCAGCTCGGCCAGTTTCTTTTTATCCTCCGCAGCCCGCACCACGACAAGCTCCCAGCATTGCAGATTGCCCCAGGAGGGGGAATATTTTGCCGTTTCAAAGAGTTCTGCAAGGGTCTCAGCGGCAACCGGCCGCTCTTGAAAGCGCCGGATACTTCTGCGTTTTTTAATAATATCATCCATATAACTCTCCCATTTCCTGCCGGGCTCGCTCAGGAAAATTCGTTTAAGATTTCTCTTGCGATAATTAACCTCTGGATCTCACTCGTTCCCTCGTAGATCGAGGTAACCCGGGCATCGCGGGCATAACGCTCGATGGGAAATTCGCGGGTGTAGCCGTAGCCGCCGAAGATCTGCATCGCCTCATAACAGGCCCTGTTTGCCGCCTCGGTGGCGAAGAGTTTGGCCATCGAGGCGGCTTTGGCAAAGGGCCGCCCCTGCTCTTTCTTAAAAGCTGCATGCATGAGCAAGAGACGAGCCGCCTCAAGATCGGTGTACATGTCGGCAATTTTCCACTGGATTCCTTGAAATTGGCTGATTTTTCTGCCGAATTGCGCCCGTTCGAGAGAATAAGCGGTGGCTTTGTCCATGGCCGCAAGACCGATGCCAAGCGCCAGCGAGCCGATACCGATGCGCCCACCGGCAAGCTCGCCTACCGCTCCCCGGAAGCCGTCGTTCTCTCTGCCCATCATGGCGGATGCCGGAATACGGCAATCCTGAAAGAGTATCTCGTTGGTGGGCGAGGCGTGCTGGCCCATTTTGTCCTCTTTTCTACCGATGATCAGCCCCTTGGTGCCCGCCTCAACCAAAAAGAGGCTGATGCCCTTGCCCTTGGGCGCCGTCTGGTCGGTCACCGCCCAGACCACGAAGACCCCGGCAAAGGAGCCGCTGGTGATGAAGATCTTCGAGCCGTTAAGCACCCATTCCTCGCCATCGCGTACGGCCGTGGTGGTCATCCCAGCCGGGTCGGAGCCAGCCCCCGGTTCGGTGAGGGCAAAGGCTCCTGCCGGATATTCACCGCTGCAGATCCGGCTAATGTATCTTTTCTTCTGTTCTTCATTGCCGAGCGCCTGAATAACCTCGCCGACCATGTTATTGACGGAAACCGTTACCGCCGTTGAGGCACAGGCCCTGGCTATCTCGGTCATGGCGACGCTGAAGGCGACAACTCCGGCTTCCGAGCCACCATAGGCATCGTGGATATTGAGCCCCATGAAGCCGAGTTCGGCAAGCTTTGCCAGATTCGTATAAAAAATCCGGTCGTCTTCACCACGATCAAGCCCCGCCGCGGCCGGCTCCAGTTCGGCGATGGCGAACTCTCGGGCGGTTTCCTGTATCAGTCTCTGTTCCTCGGTTAGATCAAAATTCATAGATATCTCCCAGCTCTCCTGCTATTTATCCTGGAAATTCGGTGCTCTTTTTTCCAGAAAGGCGCTCATCCCCTCTTTCTGGTCGGCGCTGCTGAAACACTGGGCAAAGAGATCAGCCTCATAGACACAGGCCCGATTCAAGTCCATCTCCAGGCCATTATTCACCGCTTCCTTGCACAGTCGCACCGCTCCCGGTCCGCGGGTGGCGATTTTCATGGCCAGGGCGCGACATTCGATCATCAGGTTTTCCGGGGCGAAGACCCGGTTGACGAGACCGATGCGGCAGGCCTCCTCGGCATCGATAATATTGCCGGAAAAAATCAGCTCATTGGCCATTCCTTTACCGACAATCCGTGGTAACCGCTGGGTGCCGCCGAATCCGGGGATAATACCGAGATTAACCTCGGGTTGGCCGAACTTGGCGTTGCCGGCGGCCATTCTGATATCACAGGCAAGAGCCAGTTCGCAGCCGCCGCCGAGGGCAAAACCGTTGACTGCGGCAATGACCGGTTGCGGTAAGTTCTCGATGGTCCGTAGAACTTCATGGCCAAGTTTACCGAAAGCCTTGCCGGCCGCCGGTTCGAGCCCCTGCATAAATGAGATATCGGCACCGGCAACAAAGGCTTTTTCGCCCGCCCCGGTGAGGATGACCACCCGTATCATCCGGTCTTCGCCCAGATCCTTGAAGCACTCTCGCATCTCCAGTAAGGTCTCAAGGTTCAAGGCGTTCAGGGCTTTCGGCCGGTTGACCGTCACCGTGGCGATGGCCTCTTCTTTGACAACCAATAAATTTTTGAACTCCATTTCCTTCCTCCAGGTTATTTCAGCTGTATTATTCACTTTCTCCGGCACACTCCAAGGAAAATTTCCAGGCGCAGTACCATTCTTCGGGATGACTGTCCGGCGGACACCCCAGGCATTCCGTGTGTATTCTTTTATCTATTGCCCTGGCAAAATACGAGTACTCAACAAGTCCCCCCGATTTGCAGGGGTAATCTTCAAGCCCTTTGCGCTTCCTGGCATCCTGGACGCGGCACCGGTTCATCTGAAAAACAAAGCTCGTAGCGGTTTCTTCAACAATCGACTGGACGTTGATGCTCTCATAAATCCGAAATCCCAGCGCCTTTTTCAAACCATCCAAACCGGGACTGGCTGATAATCCGAGAAACTCGCGTATAAAGTTGGCCTCGACGGGAGAAAACTGGCCCCAGCAGGAATCGTTACAGCGCTTGGCCTCATTCATCCCACCTGCCTTTTCTACGGTCTGGAACCATATGCCGTCGTTGGCCAGCCAGTTTTTCGCCATCCGGTCTTTTAGTACCTGGAGTTTTTCCGGCTCCATCTCCAGAAGAAAAGAAGGCACGCCATCGACCATGGTAAACCCGAAAAGCTCTGCCAGGTGCCGCAATTGGATGGCTATACTCTTGTCGGCGACCGCCGTAAGAAGAGGTAAGGCCTGTTCCATTCCCATTTGGTGCTTCACCTCCGCAAACCACAGGCCATGATGGATAATTGTACGTTGGAACATATCAACGATGAAGCGCGCAGTGTCCTGGTGCTTCAATTCACTCGCCTTGTTAGCGTATTCTGGCATGTCGGTCTCCGTCATTATTAAGAACCCTGCACTTCAGGCAGGACGGTTATCTCATCCGGGAATTTGCTCAGCGGTTCCAGCCCGTGGTCGGTGACCAGATGGGTGTTTTCGATACCGACCACGCCAAGGCCCGGAAAAATCGTCTTCGGTTCAAGGGCGATGACCATCCCCACCTGCAGGGCCAGCTGCTGTCCCTTGGCGATAAAGGGAAATTCGTCGAGTTCCAGACCAACACCGTGGCCGGTAAAGCGAATCTTTCTATCCCCAACGCCCATGAAGTTTTCCTGGTAGCCTTTTTGGGCGGCGAGAGCAATCATCATCTCGTAGAGTTCCCCGGTGACCACTCCCGGTTTTGCCTGTATTTTGACCTCTTCCTGGATTTCAAGCATCGCCGCATGGGCTCTTTGCAATTCGCCTGCCACCGAGCCGATGGAAAAAATCCTCGTATGGTCGGAGATATAGCCGTCGAGGGCAAAGACATAATCGACGAGAACCGGCTCCCTCACCCCTATTTTCCTGAAACCTGCACCCTGGCCAATGATTCCGCTGACCCCCGCCCCCCCGGTCGGAGAGGCGATATAGCTGGGGACCGCAGCCGCATCGCCTGCCATCAGGTGGCCATAAAAGAGTTCGTTGCCCCACATGCGCATGCGGACAATACCTTGATGGCCGAGGCTGCGGGCATAACCTTCCAATTCTCCCGACAGGGTCACCTCGGTCTTGCCTGCCGTCAGCAGTTCCGGCACCCGTGCCGCCACCTTGTCGGACAATGCCGCCGAGGCCCGCAGTTTGCCGATCTCGAATTCCGACTTTACCGCCCGGATCAGCCGTATTTCACCCGAAATATCGCTGATTTTCGCCTTATCGAAAACCTTCTGGTATAGAAAATAGAGGTTGGTCGGCAGAACATCCAGCTCCATGCCGAGGACGGCGGGCGACGGATACCCGTAAGAGCTAAGTATCTCGGGTATTTTTTTAATGCCGACAAGCGATACAATCTCTTCAAGTGCCGATTCTGCAAGAGCCCGCTCGAACTCCTTAAAGATCATGAGAATCGGCTTGCCCTGGACGGGCACATACAACCAACCCTGCTGGGAAGTGCCGGAAAAATAAAAAAGATCGGTCTTCTGAACAATCAGGGCACCGTCCTGGTCGTTGCCGGCAAGGGCCTGCTGCAGTTTTGCAATCCTTGCTGCAAGCTCGTGAGATGGGACGTTTTTATAAAAAAATTGCATATTTCCCCCACCGATATTTTCGGCAGGGTGCGATCTGTGCACCCAACCGAGGAATCAATTTACAAACTCTTGACAATCAGTACTGATAAAAACCCTTCCCGGTTTTCCGTCCCAGCCAACCGGCCTCGACGTATTTACGTAATAGCGGACAGGGACGATACTTGGAATCCTTAAAACCGTCATAGAGGGTCTCCATGATCGCCAGGCAGGTATCGAGACCGATCAGGTCGGCCAGGGCCAGCGGTCCCATTGGATGATTCATGCCGAGTTTCATGACCGTATCGATATCCTCGACCTTGCCAACCCCGTGATAGAGACAGAAGATCGCCTCGTTGATCATCGGCAGGAGAATTCTGTTGGCAATAAATCCCGGAAAATCATTGGCTTCTGCCGGAGTCTTAGAAAATTTCTTGCAAAGCTCCCAGGTGATGTCAAAGGTCTCTTTGCTGGTTGCCAGCGCCTTGATAACCTCAACCAGCTTCATCACCGGCACCGGATTCATGAAATGCATGCCGATGACCTTGTCCGGCCGCTTGGTCTGTGCGGCTATCCGGCCGATGGGGATGGATGAGGTGTTGGTGGCGAGAATGGTGTGCGCCGGACAGAAGCTGTCGAGGTCCCGAAAAATTTTGAATTTCAGATCTTCCCGCTCGACCGCCGCCTCGACGACAAAATCGACCCCGGCCATATCGGCAAGGCTCGTGGTGGTGCTGATCCGCCCGAGGATCGCATCGCACTCGGCGGCAGTGATTTTTTCTTTTTCAACGCTTCTGGCAAGATTTTTAGCGATGCCCGCCAAACCTTTTTGGGTGAATTCCTCTTTGATATCGCTCATTAACACCTTGAGTCCACTGGTCGCCGCAACCTGAACGATTCCTGCACCCATCTGCCCAGCCCCGATCACCCCGAATTTCTTTATTTCCATTGCCATTGTCATGTTCTTTTCCTTTTCGCACCATTATCGTTTGACAACCAAGGCCACCGCCTCTCCACCGCCGAGACAAAGTGAAACAAGTCCCCGTTTCGCATCCCTTCTGGCCATCTCATGCAAAAGCGTGGTCAACAGCCGGGCACCGCTGGCGCCAATAGGATGACCGATGGCAACACTGCCGCCGTTGACGTTAACCCTGGTGGAATCGAGCTCCAGAACCCGGTTTATGGCCACGGATGTCCCGCTGAACGCTTCATTTATCTCAAAAAGGTCGATGTCGGCAAGAGATATCCCTTCTTTTTGCAAAACTTTCGGCACCGCCAGGATGGGTGCCATAAGGACGTAGCGTAATTCAATCCCCGCCGAGGCCTGGGCACCGACTTCAGCCATGATCCGGCAACCCAGTTCTTCCGCTTTTTCCCGGCTCATCAGCACCAGGGCCGCCGCCCCGTCGCTGATGATCGAGGCATTGCCGGCCGTTCCCACCCCATCTTTTTTAAAGGCCGGACGCATCTTCTGCAGGCTCTCATAGCTTGTCTCGGCCGGACATTCGTCATCGGCAAACAGCTTTATCTCGCCATTTTTCTGGGGAATGGGCACCGGCAGTATCTCGTCTTTGAATACGCCGTCGCGAACGGCGCGAACCGCCCGACTGTAGGATTGGGCGGCGAAACGATCCTGATCGACTCTATTGACCTGCCATTTTTCACAGATGAGTTCATTGGACATCCCCATATGAAAGTCGTTGACGATGTCCCAAAGGCCGTCGTGGACCATATGATCTTCGATCTTGCCCGGTCCCATGCGGTGGCCCCATCGGGCTTTTTCAAGGTAATACGGGGCCATACTCATGTTTTCCATGCCGCCGGCGACGATCACATCGGCATCGCCGCACTGAATTGCCTGGGCGGCAAGCATGACTGCTTTCAGCGACGAACCGCACACCTTATTGACGGTTATCGCCTCCACCTCCTGCGGCAGCTCGGCCTTGATGGCCGCCTGTTTGGCCGGATTCTGGCCATAACCACAGGGAAGCACCATGCCCATAATACACTCGTTAACCTGTGCCTTATCTATCCCGGCACGGATTACCGCCTCTTTGATAACCATGGCACCGAGGTCGGTGGCACCTATTTTACTGAGGGTCCCGCCAAAACTCCCGAAAGGAGTCCTTACCGCACTGACAATCACCGCTGTTTTCATTTCATTCCTCAAATTTCCGGTGGCTGGTAATCCTTGCGACATTTTTAATGCTTTTTGTCGAGAAAATATTCGCCACACAGTGGGTATTAGACTTAGAAGCCGTTCCGAGCATTCTTCCGGACATGCTACTATTTAAAACGGCCTGGATATGCCTGCACAATGGTTCGAAATTAAAAATCCGACCAAGCGCTCAATCGTTTTTTTATCCTGACCCAACCAAACACATTTGTCAATCTTTTTACTATGCTCTTCTTGGAAAATAGGAAAAGTGTTCCCATATCTTACCAAAAGGCTTAGAATGATCACCATCTGTCACCAAGCACATCTAAAGGGGATTGTTATGATGAATAAAACTATTGTTGCTCCAGCTCTTCTTCTCACCCTTTTGCTCGTAGGTGGATGTTCCGTTTTTCCTAGAGAAATACGATATGACACAAATACCATAAGTTATACCAGTCCTCAAGATGGGGTTCAGTCCACCTCGGGACCCTATGATGCTCAAACCAAGCGTTATTACAGTTCTACCGAGGGAGTCACCTCCACAAGTGGTCAATATGAAGATGCGACTGCTTATTACATCTCAATGGACGGCGGGAATGTACCCCAATCGCCGGTCATGAGGGCCACAAGCCAACATAAATCACAATTTCAACCGACTCAGGAGCAGCTGGCAAAAGATTTACCAATGGTTATCGAGGTTTCAGACGTCCTCTTTGATTTTGATAAATGGGTCATCAAAACTCCCTTTTTCCCCGTACTGGATCAATGGGTTGAGTATTTTAAAAGTAATCCGCTGGTGACAGCACATATCTTTGGGCATACCGATAGTACAGGTCCAGCCGCCTACAACCAGACCCTCTCTGAAAAAAGAGCCCAGTCCGTGGTCAACTACCTGGTTGCCAAAGGCATTAGTCCCGACAGGCTCACTGCCAAAGGTTTTGGTAAGAGCCAGCCCATAGCCCCAAATAGCACAAGGGAAGGTCGTCAGAAAAACCGCCGAGTAGAGTTGAATTTATAACCGCAGTGAGCGGGAAAGATATTTTTTCTTACAGCAGCTCTGGCCAACTATCCGCTGCCAGAGCTGTTTTTCCTGTTTTCACTATCATGTAATTCGCACGCGCGTAATTAGGGTCAGAGTAAATTTGAAAATTATTTTTCTCTAACCCTGATTTTTGAACAAAACGGCGATCACGGTCGAAGATTTCAATATAGTATCTTGATACAGGGATAAAACTCCTCAAGCATTATTGAAAAATTCATAAAAGCGCCATCAGCGTCGAACGGGCTGTAGGGAAAATGCGCCCCAATCCACCCCTATTGCCATCTCATTCTCACCTGAACTCCTCAAATATTCATGCCAATTTGCCAATTATCAGGCAAGAACAAAAAAATACTTTGACAAACATGATTAATTATTATCTAGTTCACCAAGAAATCCGACCGAGCGCTCAGTTGTGTTACCGGAAGAATGGAAAGGAGTCCTTGTCAGCAGCCGGGACAATCATCTACAAATCTAACTGTAAGGAGTCACCGATGGGTATGGAAGATCTGTACAGACAAGTAATGAACCTTAACATGATGGATGATAATGACCTCAAGAAAGATGCAGCGAGGGCCTTCTTCGAAAAACTCAACTTCATGAAACTGCCGGAATATTTCAACTGGGCAGCGGAAATTTTTGAAGGACTCCATGTCAAGGAAAGAGGCAGCAAAAACGCCCTGATCTGGGCAGATATAGCCACAGCTGAAAGTAAAACCTTCACCTATCAGGAATTTGCCTTCCGCGGCAATCAATGCCTGAACAGGCTGCGCAAGGCCGGAGTGGAGAAGGGCGACAATATGTACCAGATGGTGCCGATCGTCCCGGAAACCTGGTTTGCCAGCTACGCCTGTATCAAGGGTGGTCTGGTTGCCGTACCGACCGCCACGACGATGACCCAACGCGAGCTGGAGTTCCGGTTTGAAGCCTATCCGCCAAAAGTTATTATTGCCGATGCCATCTATACCGATATCATCGATCTGGCGCTGAAGACCACCAAGATGACCCCGAAAGTGAAACTGGTTCTCGGCCAGAAAGAAGGCTGGACCAGTTATACCGATCTCGCAAGCGAGGCGGTTGAGGCCGAAGCGGCAAAAACCCGCTCCAGCGATCTTCTCTTCTGCTTCTTCACATCCGGAACCACCGGCTTGCCGAAACGGGTCGGCCATACCGCCACCTCCTATCCGCTTGGCCACCTTTCAACCTCGGTCATGACCGGGATTCGTCCCAGCGACATTCATCACAACCTGAGCGCACCTGGCTGGGCAAAGTGGGCATGGTCGAGTTTTTTTGGCCCCCTCAATGTCGGCGCCACCGCCACCGGTTTCAACTTTACCGTCCTGGACGGCAATAAGTACCTGACAACCCTTACCACCCATAAAATTTCCGTTTTCTGTGCACCTCCGACTGCCTGGCGGATGTTCATCAACCTCGACACCTCGAAGTTCGATTTCTCCGCCCTGCGGCAATCGATCGGCGCCGGCGAACCGCTCAATCCGGAAGTCATTTCCAAATGGAAAAAGCTCACCGGCACCGAGATCCGCGACTTCTACGGCCAGACCGAATCGACTGCTATGATCGGCAATCATCCGTGGATGAACGGTAAAATGCGCGCCGGTTCTTTCGGCCAACCTTCATTCATGTACGATGTCGCCCTGATGGACGACGACGGCAAGGAGATCACCGTACCTAACGAACCCGGCCACATCGCCGTCAAACTCGATAAGTGGCGGGCAATCGGTCTCTTTACCGAATACATCGGTAATCCCGAGAAAATGGCCGGCGTCTTTATCAACAACGCCTACTACACCGGCGATCGGGCGACCTTTGATGAAAATGGCTACTGGTGGTTTGTCGGGCGCGCCGACGACGTTATCAAATCCTCCGATTACCGCATCGGCCCCTTCGAGGTGGAAAGCGCCCTGATCGAGCACCCATCCGTTGCCGAATCGGCCATTGTCGGCGTCCCCGATCCGAAACGGCATCAACTGGTCAAGGCCTTCATTATCTTGAAACAAGGCTACAAACCGTCGAGAGAGCTGGCGCTTGAGCTGTTCCAGCATTCTATTAAAATCCTGGCAAAGTTCAAAATTCCCCGGATCATCGAATTTGTGCCGGCTGTTCCCAAGACCCTGAGCGGTAAAATCCGCAGGGTTGAGCTGCGCCAGCAGGAAACTGATCGTCAGGATAAAAATATTAAAGGTGGCAAACAAGAATATTTCTACGAGGATTTCCCTGAACTGAGTTCCAAGAAAAAGTAACTTTTATGCCCCGCCGGGAAGAAGTTCCCCTGCTTCTTCCCGGTTTTAAAACGAATCTAACAAGCCCCGCCGCATTTTTTGCAGGAGACAAACCGATGAATTTTGAATTGACTGAAGAACAGAACCTCATCCGCGACATGGTTCGGGAATTCGCCGAGACCGAAGTTGCTCCGACTGCGAGAATCCGCGACGAGGAAGAACGCTTTGATCGCGCCCTGATGTTTGACCGCCTCGCCGAACTCGGTCTCACCGGCATTGTCTTTCCGGAAGAATACGGCGGTGCCGGTGCCGACTACATCAGCTATGCCATCGCCGTCGAGGAGCTGTCCCGGGTCTGCGCATCAACCGGCGTAACGCTTTCCGCGCATCTGTCGCTCTGTGCCAATCCTATCTACCTTTTCGGCAATGAAGAACAGAAACAGCAATTTCTCGCCCCCCTGGCGCGCGGCGAAAAGATGGGTGCCTTCGGTCTCACCGAACCGTCCGCCGGCACCGATGCCGGTGGTACGCGGACTACCGCCGTCAAGGATGGCGATAGCTATATCCTCAATGGCACCAAAATTTTCATCACCAATGCCGGAGAAGCAGAAACCTATGTCGTGTTCGCCAGAACCGATAAAGCCGCGCAAAAACATCACGGCATAAGCGCCTTTATCGTCGAAAAAAACACCCCGGGCTTCACCTTCGGCAAAAAAGAACAGAAGATGGGCATCCGCAGCTCGCCTACCATGGAACTGGTGTTCGACAATTGCCGGATTCCGGCCTCCCAGCTCCTCGGCGAAGAGGGCATGGGCTTCAAAGTCGCCATGAAAACCCTTGATGGCGGCCGTATCGGCATTGCCTCCCAGGCCTTAGGCATTGCCCAAGGCGCCATGGAGGCGGCGGTCAACTACGCCAAGGAACGCAAGCAGTTCGATACCCCGATCGCCAGATTCCAGGGCATCCAGTTTCAGCTGGCCGACATGGCCACCCAGATTGAAGCGGCCCGGCTCTTGGTATACAGCGCCGCCTACAAGGCCAGCCACGGCATTTCCTACTCGCAGGCCTCGGCCATGGCCAAACTCATGGCCAGCGAAACCGCCATGCGGGTAACCACCCAGGCGGTCCAGGTTCTCGGCGGCTATGGCTATACCCGGGAATTCCCGGTTGAGCGGATGATGCGCGACGCCAAGATCACCGAGATCTACGAAGGCACCAGTGAGGTACAGCGGTTGGTAATCGGTACTGCGTTGACCAAATAACCGCAGGCATGAAATACTAAGAAACAGGATAGGGAAATGAAGATTCTGGTATGTATGAAGCAGGTTCCGGATATGGAATCGAAATTCAAGCTCTCGCCCGGCGCCCTTTGGTATGACACCGCCGACCTCGCCTGGCGGATGAACGAATACGACGAATATGCGGTTGAACAGGCGGTTCGCTTGAAAGAACAGGTCGGCAGCGGGGATATCACCGTACTGTCGATCGGCCCCGACCGGATCAAGGAAACCATGAAGAAGGCCCTGGCCATGGGCTGTGATCGTGGCGTCCAGGTCGCGGACGACGCGGCAATGGCCAAGGATCCCCTGGCCATTGCCGGGATTATCGCCGAATATGCCCGCAGCCGGGACTTCTCCTGCATCTTTACCGGCATGCAGTCGCAGGATCGCGGCAGCGGCCAGGTCGGCCCATTGCTCGCCGAGATGCTCGGCCTGCCCTGCGTCACCACCATCGTCGATTTTGCCTATAACGCCGGCGAGTATCTTGTCAAACGCGAACTGGAAGGCGGCGTCCGGGCGATTGTCAAGGTTAAGGGTCCGGCGGTTTTCACCTGTCAGCTTGGGCTCAACACTCCCCGCTATCCGACCCTGCCGAATATCATGAAGGCCAAGAAAAAAGAGCTGTTGACCGTCCCCGTTGCTGAGTTGCAAAAACTTGCCGGACAGCAGGAAACCACCCGCATCTTCTTTCCGGAAAAAAAAGGTGGCGGGCTGGTGCTCGAAGGGGAGATTGGCGCACTTGCCGACCAATTGATCGCAATACTTAAAGACAAAACGTCTGTTTTGGCATAGAGGAGACCCTACCATGAAAATGCTGCTGGTAGCCGAATACCGGGATGGCAAACTGCTCGGAAGCATCAACGAACTGCTCGGTTTTGCCGCCGGGATGGCGGCTGAGGTTGCTGTTTTTCTTGTCGGCAAAGACGACACCCTGCCAAAATTTGCAGGGCGCTTGTATCTAGCCGAGGTCGAAAAACACCTCGAATACAATCCCGATGGCCATAAAGCCCTGCTGCTCCAAGCGGTTGAAAAGGAAGAGCCGGACCTGATCGTCTTTTCCCACTCCTCCTACGGCTGGGACCTGGCGCCCCGCCTCGCCTTCGCCCTTGGTGCTTCGCAGATATCCGAGGTGGTGGCCGTTGAGGGTGGCGGTTTCATCGTCCCGGCCTGTAATGCCAAGCTCCGCCGCCAGGTGAAAAGCCTGACAAAGGGGACAGTCCTGACCCTGCAGGTTGGCGCCTTTCCGGCAGCCGACAACAGCGATACTCCGCCGACGGTAGTGCCCATCGACACCGATGCCGCGCCTCTTGTCCGCTTTCAGGGCTATGAAGCGGCAGCAGAAGGCGGCGTTGATCTGACTAAAGCCGGGGTCATCGTCAGTGCCGGCAGAGGCATCGGCAAGCCCGAAAACGTGGCGATTATTGCCGCTCTGGCCGCAGCCCTTGGCGGCGAATACGGTGCCAGTCGACCGGTGGTCGATGCCCAGTGGGTGGAGCATAATCGCCAGGTCGGCACCACCGGTCAGAGCGTTACCCCGAAACTTTATGTCGCCTGTGGCATTTCCGGGGCCATCCAGCATTTGGCGGGAATGAAAAAATCGGAATTTATCGTTGCCGTCAATACCGACCGGGATGCACCGATCGGCGAGATTGCCGATGTTTTGGTGGTTGCCGATCTCAAGCAGTTCATCCCGGCCCTGACCGAAAAAATCCGATCGCTTTAGGGCGAATTATTGGCACCTTGTTTGTGGTATAGATTTTCCTTTTGTTCTGCTGTTTTTTTGTTTACGTTTTTACTCGCAGTACCGACAACTATCGAAAAACGAAAGAAAAGACAATCTCGGGGACGAAAAGATGGATACCAATACCGACGCAGGCGAGGTCACGACCAATATTAAAAACCAGGAATTGGTGAAAGAGCGAAGACGGCAGATTGCCGACGGCGCGGTGAAGCTCTTTATCAAACACGGTTACCATAAAACGACAACCCGCGCCCTGGCAAAGGAAACCGGGCTATCCATCGGCTCCCTCTACGAATATGTGTCAACGAAGGATGACGTCCTCTATCTGGTGTGTATCGCCATCCACTCGGAGGTTGAACAAGGGGTAAAGGATGCCCTGGCCCGGCCGACCATCGGCAAAGCGGCCCTGGCGGAGGTGATCCGTGAATATTTTCTCGCCTGCAACAGAATGAGCGACCACGTACTCCTTATGTACCAGGTCACCCATTTTCTGCCGCTCAAGTGGCAGGAAAAGGTGCTGGAGGCGGAACTGCGCATCACCAACCTTTTCATTGAAGCCATGCGGGAGCTGCGGGCAATCGGTAAACTGCCGATGCTCGAAGACGACACGATCAACCTCATTGGCCATAACATCTCGGTACTCGGACATACCTGGGCCTTCAGGCGCTGGTATTTCGGCAAACATTTCACCATAGAACAATATATTGAAAAGCAGACGGAATTTATCATGAGCTTTCTTGAGGAAACAAAGAGTGAAGGTCACCAGCCTCCACCTTCACCTTCTATTTGAAACCTCCGCGACTTCCGTGTGCCAGCCATTAATAACGATCCTTTCATCCCCAGCCCCTTGAGAACGACAGAAGGAGAAACCATGCACGCGGATGTCGCAGTCTACCGACCCAAAAACGTAGTAAGAGTTATCACCGCCACCTCCCTTTTCGATGGCCATGATGCCTCGACCAATATCATGCGCCGGATCATGCAGGATTCGGGGGTAGAAGTCATCCATCTGGCCCACAATCGCTCGGTCCAGGAGCTGGTGGACACCGCCATCGCCGAGGACGCCCAGGGCATCGCCATGTCCAGCTACCAAGGCGGGCATATGGAAGCCTTCAAATATATGATCGATCTGTTGAGGGAGAAAAACGCTAGCCATATCAAGGTATTCGGAGGTGGTGGCGGGGTTATTGTCGCCGACGAGATTAAAGAACTGGAACAGTACGGTGTGGCAAAAATCTATTCGCCCGAAGACGGTGCCTCCATGGGCCTGCAGGGAATGATCAACCACATGGTTGAACTGCTCGATTTCCCCACCCTGCCCTGCCATGATCTTCGCCCGGAGCAGCTGACCTGGAACAACCCGAAAACCATTGCCGGTTTTATCACCGCCGCCCAGCAGGCGAAAGCCGGCAGTAACGGCAATCTGGTCGAGTTAATGGCGCTGATCGCCCCGCTTGCCAAGAAAAACAATCCGCCGGTCATCGGCATCACCGGCACCGGCGGCGCTGGGAAATCGTCGCTCACCGACGAGATTATCACCAGATTTCTCCATGATATTCAGGACATTCGCATTGCCGTCATCTGCTGCGATCCGTCCCGGAAAAAAACCGGCGGCGCTCTGCTCGGTGACCGCATCCGCATGAATTCACTCGGTCAGTCGGACAACATTTTCATGCGCAGTCTGGCCACCCGGGATTCGGCCAGCGAAATTTCCGAGGCACTGCCCGAGGCCATCCAGGTGGCCAAGGCGGCAGGCTTTGACCTGATCATCGCCGAAACCGCCGGCATCGGTCAAGGCGACTCGAAGATCACCGAGATCGCCGATATCTCCATCTATGTCATGACCTCCGAATACGGAGCGCCGTCGCAGCTGGAAAAAATCGATATGCTCGATTATGCCGATATCATCGTCGTCAACAAATTCGAAAAAAAAGGCAGCGACGACGCCATCCGCGATATTCGCAAGCAAGTCCAGAGAAACCGCAAACAGTGGGATGTTGCACCGGGTGACTTTCCGGTGTACGGCACCATCGCCTCGAAATTCAACGATGACGGTATCACTGCCCTCTACCATGGAATTATCGAGGAACTGAAAAAGAAGACTAACCTCGTCCTCCATCCCAACCTGCCCAAACCGGCGGAAAAAATGTCCTCGTCGAAGACCATTGTCATCCCGTCACCACGAATGCGCTATCTCTCGGAGATCTCGGCCACCGTCCGGGATTACCACCATAAGACCAGGCAGCAGGCCAAGGCGGTGCGTAATCACCACCACCTCCAACATACCATGGAACTGCTGCATGCCGACGAAAAGACCGAATTCGCCAAGGTAGTCGAGCAACTAAAAGACAAAGCTGCAGCACTTGCCGAGGCGGTAAGCCACGAAACCGTAGGTCTCCTGCAGGGCTGGAAAAAGACCAAGACCGACTATTCCGGAGATGAACTGATGTATGAAGTACGGGATCGGCAGATTTGCCTCCCCCTCTTCACCACCTCTCTGTCGCATTCGAAAATCCGCAAGGTGGCTTTGCCGAAATTCACCGATCCGGCGGACGTCTATACTTGGCTGCGCAAGGAAAACCTCCCCGGCTACTTCCCCTATACCGGCGGCGTCTTTCCGATGAAACGGACCGGCGAAGATCCTACCCGGATGTTTGCCGGAGAAGGCGGCCCGGCCCAGACCAACAGGCGTTTCAAGCTTTTGTCGGAAAATTATCCGGCCAAGAGATTGTCCACCGCCTTTGACTCAGTCACCCTGTACGGCTGGGACCCGGCTATTCGCCCGGATATCTATGGAAAAATAGGCACTTCCGGGGTAAGCATCTGCACCCTCGATGACCTCAAACTGCTGTACAGCGGCTTTGATCTCTGCTCGCCAACCACCTCGGTGTCCATGACCATCAATGGTCCGGCGCCGATTATCCTGGCGATGTTCATGAATACCGCCATCGATCAACAGGTCGAGAAATTCGTTGCCGACAACAATCGCGGACCGGACAGCGCCGAATATGAAGAGATCAAGACGGTCGTCCTCACCAATGTCCGCGGCACCGTCCAGGCCGATATCCTCAAGGAAGACCAGGGCCAGAACACCTGCATCTTCTCCATCGAATTCGCCTTGAAGATGATGGGCGATATCCAGGAATACTTCATCGCCCAGAAGGTGAAAAACTTCTATTCAGTATCGGTCTCCGGTTACCATATCGCCGAGGCCGGAGCCAATCCCCTAACGCAGCTGGCTCTCACCCTCTCGAACGGCTTCACCTACGTCGAATACTACCTGGCCCGCGGCATGGCGATCGACGAAATCGCCCCGAATCTGTCGTTCTTTTTCTCAAACGGCATGGATCCCGAATATACCGTTATCGGCCGGGTGGCCAGGCGCATCTGGGCCATCGCCATGCGGGAAAAATACGGTGCCTCGACCACCTCGCAGCGACTCAAATACCATATCCAGACCTCAGGCCGATCGCTGCACAGCCAGGATATTCAGTTCAACGATACGCGAACCACCCTGCAGGCCCTCTGTGCCATCTACGACAACTGCAACAGCCTGCACACCAATGCCTACGACGAAGCGATCACCACCCCGTCCTCGGAATCGGTCCGTCGGGCCCTGGCTATTCAATTGATCATCAATCGCGAATGGGGCCTGGCGAAAAATGAAAACCCGAACCAGGGCAGTTTTATTGTCGAGGAACTCACCGATCTCGTCGAGGAGGCGGTAATGGCAGAATTCGACCGGCTCACCGAACGCGGCGGCGTCCTGGGCGCCATGGAGACCGGCTACCAGCGCAGCAAGATCCAGGAAGAATCGATGTATTACGAACGACAGAAGCATTCAGGGGAATTGCCGATCATCGGCGTCAACACCTTCCGCAATCCCGATGCCGATTTTGATGCCCAAAATGCCACCATTGAATTGGCTCGCTCGACCGATGATGAGAAAGACGAACAGATCAAACGTCTTGCCGCCTTCCATGAGCGCCATAACAGTGACTGCTCGGCCGCCCTGCACAAGTTGCAGGCGGTTGCGCTTGCCGGTGGCAATATCTTTGCCGAGTTGCTAGATACGGTGAAATATTGCAGCCTGGGGCAAATCTCCAATGCCCTGTACGCAGTCGGCGGGAAGTATCGGCGCAATATGTAAGATTTCAACCATCCCGCAGTAACACGAAAGGCCGGGGCAACAAACCACCCACCCGGCCTTTCGTTCTTGTCTGCCAGCTCATCAACGATAGCAATTCCTTGAAAAATCCGGCGAGTTAGCATAGGCTTGTGGGAGAATTCCAGGATTCCCGGAGGCCCATTGAACAGCAAGCGGCTTTACCCGGACTCCGCTACCATTTGATAACAACCTGATGATACACGATATTACTGCAAAACTGTATTCCGACACTCCGCGGGAACGACTCTACCATTACACCAGCTTCACCGGTCTGCTTGGCATCGTTGACAGCAGGGCGCTGTGGGCCAGTGATATCAGGTATATGAACGATTCGGCCGAGCTGAAACATACGGCCGATCTCATTCGGGTCGAAATCACGCGGCGCATCGACGCAGGCCATCCACGGCCCGACCTGCTCAACCAATTCTTAGACTGGGTCACCCACCGCATCACCAACGGTCATATGCTGTTTGCCTCGTCCTTTCGCTCGAACGGCAACCTTTTGAGCCAGTGGCGAGGCTACAGCAGACTCGGCAAAGGCGTGAGCCTTGGCTTCAATCCGGACTATATTCTCCGCTGCGCCACCCGCCAATCCTTCCAGATCGGCAAGTGCATCTACAATTGCGATCACCAGGAGCAGCTGATCCGCCAAGTTGTCGATGCGGTTGAAGTTCTTGCCAAAGAACATGACCTGAAAACCCAGGAAGTGCCCTTGTCCGGCGATAAATCCTACCAGACGGTTTTTCAGTTGATCGAAAGCGACCTTCTACGCATCGCCGCAATCCTCAAACATCCTTCCTTTCGCGAGGAAGAGGAATGGAGGATCATCTCCCCGGTAGTCACCGACTTCGTCAAAGCTCCGGTTCAGTTCCGGGAAGGGACATCGATGCTCGTGCCCTTTATCCAGTTTAATCTTCTCGCCGAAAACAATTCGACCATTGGTCTTGAGCATCTGTTTCTCGGTCCTACACCAAATATTACTATCTCGATGAACTCACTGGCAATGTTTCTTTCAAAGAGCGGTATCCAACCGACCAAGGGTATCTCCTACTGCCAGATCCCTTTCAGGGCTCGGTAGCCATCTCGCACCCCCTGCCTCTTTCCTTTAAATAACGCCCACTTCTTCCCTCGGCTTGCGGATAACCGTCAACGCCGGATCTTCGTTCGTCACCAGCTTCCCACCGATTTTCAATCGATGTTTTTTTCCTAACCTGTTTTTTTACCTATCATTCGTATATTATGCTATCATGCTTTTTTAAAGGCATTTCCCCTCGATTTTCCCCAAAAGCCGCTGCATTTCCAACAACTGGAGCCAGTTATGGCAACACCCAAAAAGGCTAAGGCACAAAAAAGAAAACCGGCTCCGGAAGCCGCATCTCCCCTATCTCCGGAGATCGCCGGCAAAGTCGTGGAAGCGCCGGAAGCGCCGGCAATTCCCCCCGCCTCATTCCCCATCGTCGGTATCGGCGCTTCGGCCGGAGGGCTGGCAGCTTTCGAGGCATTTTTTTCCGGCATGCCGGCCGAAGCCGATCCGGGCATGGCCTTTATCCTCGTACAGCACCTGGCCCCGGACCATAAAAGCATCCTCACCGACCTCATCCGCCGCTACACCCGCATGCAGGTCTTCGAGGTCGAGGACGGAGTACAGGTGCTGCCCAACTGCGCCTACATCATCCCACCGAACCGCGATATGGCTTTCTTGAACGGCACGCTGCAACTGCTGGAGCCCTCCGCCCCACGAGGACAGCGCCTGCCCATCGATTTCTTCTTCCGCTCGCTGGCCCACGACCAACGCGAACGGGCCATCGGCATAGTGCTCTCGGGCACCGGCAGCGACGGCACCCTGGGCGTTCGTGCCATCAAGGGCGAGGGCGGCATGGTCATGGCCCAGAACCCCGAATCGACCGAGTACGACGGCATGCCGCGCAACGCCATCGCCACCGGTCTCGTCGACTTTGAACTGCCCCCGGCAGAGATGCCGGCCCAACTCATTTCCTATGTGGCTCTTGCCTTCGGCAAACCCCCACGCAGCGCTACCGTTCCGACGCCGAAGGTGGAGAGCGCGCTCAAGAAGATCTTCGTTCTCCTCCGCAGCCAGGTAGGCCAGGACTTTTCCGGCTACAAGCCATCCACCATCCACCGCCGCATCGAACGGCGCATGGCCGTCCACCAGATCGAGACCATGGACGGATACGTCAGGTACCTGCAACAGACACCGGCCGAGGTGGAGGCACTGTTCCGCGATCTCTTGATAGGCGTTACCAGTTTTTTCCGCGACCCGGAGGCCTTCAAGGTTCTTGAGGAGGAGATCCTCCCAAAGCTCTTCACCGGTAAGTCGGCAAGCCAAGTAATCCGTGTCTGGGTGCCCGGTTGCGCCACCGGCGAGGAGGCCTATTCCCTGGCCATCCTGCTCGCTGAACGGCAGGAGGCGATGAAACAGAACTTCAAGGTGCAGGTCTTTGCCACCGACATAGACGGTCGAGCCATCGCCGCGGCCCGCATCGGCCTTTATTCGGCCAGCATCGCCTCCGACCTGACACCGGAGCGGCTGGCGCGCTTCTTCGCACCCGAACCCGGTAGCACCAACGAACCCCCGGGCGCCTACCGCATCCATAAAAATATCCGTGACATGCTGATTTTCTCCGAACAGGCCGTCATCAAAGACCCGCCGTTTTCCAAACTCGACCTCATCTCTTGCCGTAACCTGCTCATCTACATGGGGGGCGAGTTGCAGAAAAAACTCATCCCCCTCTTCCACTATGCGTTAAATCCGGGCGGATTTCTCTTTTTAGGCACCTCCGAGACCGTTGGCGAGGCCATGGACCTTTTTTCCGTGCTCGATCGAAAAGCCAAGCTCTATCAGCGCAAAGACGAGTTCCACAGTGCTCAGCGAATGGCTACAGCCAGGTTCCTCCCGCCGATGACGGCGACCGATCATGCGCCCCCTTATAGCACCGGGAAAAACGCCCCAATTAAACTGCCCCTGCGGGAGCTGACCGAAGCGGCGCTGCTGCAACAGGTTGCGCCGGTCGGCGCGCTGGTCAACGCCCAGGGCGATATCCTCTATCTGCACGGTCGCACCGGCATGTACCTGGAACCGCCCCCGGGCGAGGCCGGGGTGAGCAATATCCTCAAGATGGCCCGTGAAGGGCTGAAACGCGACCTGACCATGGCCCTGCACAAGGCCGCCGGAACCAGGGAAATCGTCTGCTGTCCCGGTCTGCGGGTCAAGACCAACGGCGACTTCACCGCAGTCAACCTGACCGTCCGCCCCATTGTCCCGGCACTGGTGGCCCTGACCCAGGGTAAGCCCGTCATGGCAACGGAGACACCCCTGTTCCTGGTCATCCTCCAGGACGCACCGCCGGTCGAGCCCGTTTCTTCCCCCGGCGGCCTCACTTCCCCAACCGTTGCCGATTCGAACGACTCGGCCATGGACTCCGACACACGTATCGCCGGACTGAAACAGGAACTGCGGGCCAAGGAGGAATATCTCCAGACCGCCAACGAGGAGTTGGAAACTTCCAACGAAGAACTCAAATCCTCCAACGAAGAGATGCAGTCGGTAAACGAAGAACTGCAATCCACCAATGAGGAACTCGAAACCTCCAAAGAAGAACTGCAATCGGTCAACGAGGAACTGGCCACGGTCAACGCCGAGCTGCAAACCAAGGTGGCCGACCTGTCGCGGGCCAACAACGATATGAACAATCTGCTGGCCGGTACGGGCATTGCCACCGTCTTCGTCGACCACGCACTGCGCATCTTGCGCTTTACCCCCGCTGCCACCCGCATCATCAACCTCATCCTTTCCGACGTGGGGCGGCCGGTGAGCCATATCGTCTGCAACCTGATAGGTTACGATCGCCTGCCCACCGATGTGCAGACCGTGCTTGACACTCTTGTACCAAAAGAGATCACCGTACAGACCGCCGAGAGCAAGTGGTATACCATGCGCATCCTCCCCTACCGCACCCTGGAAAATGTCATCGAGGGAGCGGTGATCACCTTCGTCGACATTACCCGGTCGAAAAAAATCGAGGAGGCGCTGGGCGACGATCAAGTGCGGTTAAGGCTGGCCCTTGAGGCCGCCGGGGCCGGAACCTGGGAGTGGGATCTGCGGAGCAATGAAAACCGCTGGTCCGATCAAGTGTGGCGACTTTACGGCCTGACACTGAACAGTTGCCTACCCTCCTATGATAACTGGTTGCAATCCGTTCATCCCGACGATCGCCGGGAAGTCGCAGCCCTGGTGACCAATGCCGCGCTGCATGGCGACGATCTGATGGTCGAGTGGCGCGTCAACAACCCTGATGGTCCGGAGCGCCGTTTGTTGTCGCGCGCACGGCCGGAACGTGGCGAACAGGGCGCGGTCATCCGCTATCTCGGCGTGGTGATTGATATCACCGGTCGCACGACAAAGGAAGGAGCCTCGCAATGATCACGGAACGACCCCATGCCGGTAATGCGAGGGCGTTGCGAAAGCAGGCTGAAGACAAGGTCCGGGACATGGGGGAGACGACACCTGCTGAACAGTCGCCCGAAGAAATCCGGAGGATGCTCCACGAACTGCGGGTGCATCAAATCGAACTTGAGATGCAAAATGAAGAACTGCTCAGAACACAAACAGAGCTGGACGCTGCAAAAGTGCGGTATTTCGATCTCTATGATTTGGCGCCGATCGGCTATTGCACGGTGAGCGACCAGGGGCTTATCTTGGAAATCAACCTTACCGGCGCCATTCTTCTGCGAATGAACCGGAGCGAAATTGTCGGGCAGTCAATCTCCAGATTCATCCTCAAAGAGGATCAGGATATCTACTACCATTTGCGAAAACAACTGATCGAGACGGCCAAGCTCCAGTCGTGTGAATTGCGGATGGTGCGAAAGGACGACATGGTCATCTGGTCCAATCTAACCGCCATCGAGGGACACGAATCCGACGGGACCACCGTCCATCGCATTGTTGTAAAAGACATCACCGAACACAAACAAGCTGAAAAAGAAAAGAGAAATCTAGCAGCTCAGCTGCAGCATGCCCAGAAGATGGAGGCAATCGGCATCCTGGCCGGAGGAATAGCCCATGACTTCAACAATATCCTCGGCGCCATCCTCGGGTATGCGGAAATGATCCGCGATGACTTTCCCACAGGCTCAACAGGTGTTAAAGATATAAACCAGGTGCTCAAGGCCGGCCACAGGGCCAAAGAACTTGTAAAACAGATACTGGCCTTCAGCCGCCAGGTCGAAGCCAATAATATTCCGATGCAGCCGGCAACCATCGTTAAAGAAGCCATCAAAATGCTGCGATCTTCACTACCGACAACCATTTCCATCCAACAGGAAATCGACTCCGAAGCCGGTGTCATTCTCGCCAATCCGAGCCAAATTCATCAGATAGTAATGAACCTTTGTACCAATGCCTTCCATGCCATGGAGATAGTCGGCGGCACCCTCACCATTTCTTTGAAGAAGAAAGTCCTTACCCTGGACGATCTCGGCACCGAGCTGCATATGCAGCCGGGGAATTTTGTACAATTGTCATTTAGGGATACCGGGACAGGGATTGCCCCGGAGATCAAGGAGAAGATATTCGAGCCCTATTTTACCACCAAGGAAGTCGGTAAAGGGACCGGCATGGGGCTTGCCATTGTCCATGGTATCGTCCAAAGCTACGGCGGCTCCATCGTTTGTGAGTGTTTGCCGAAAGAAGGCACCGTATTCCATATCCTGCTCCCGATTATTGAGGAAGACGCTTTGCGGGAAAGCGAAACTGCAGAACAGCTCCCGCTCGGCAAGGAGCATATTCTCCTTGTTGACGACGAAGAAACCCTCGTTGAGATGGGCACGGCAATGCTGGAACGCCTGGGCTACCGCGTGACCGCGAGAATGAACAGCCTTGAGGCTCTCTCTACATTCGAGAAGCAGTCGAATTCCTTCGACATGGTGATTACCGATCAAACCATGCCTGGGATGACGGGCATCGATCTTGCCCGGCGCATCCTGCAGATGCGACCGGAGATGCCGATCATTCTCTGTACCGGACACAGCAGCCTCATTTCCGAAGAGCAAGTGAAGTCTCTAGGAATCAAAGGCTTCGCCATGAAACCTATGGCCCAAAAGGAAATAGCCGGGCTAATCCGCCGGATCCTCGACGACGGAAAATCAGCCGATGAAACTTGAGAGGGAAACCAGTTGAATTTCCTGAACATACCACGATAGAAGAATGGTATTCAACCAACCATGGGGGAGGTATCGCCTTCTTGACAGATCCCTTTCCACACATTACCGCCAGGCAAAAGAGGGTTGTTCGTAATGACCGACCCTGACTTCCCGGCCAAGCAGCGCAACCTCGCGGAATTGGAGAAGCATGGCTGCGGTCGGGGCGGCTATCCAGGTGTCGCCGACCGGCATAAAGAGGACCGGATTGTCACCGCTGCCTGAGGATTCAAGGAGTGGCGCATCGCGTCGCAGGAACTCGGAACAGGGAATGCGGTGCACCGACGATACCTCCCGGTCATTTTTTATGAGTTCCAGCCCCGTCCCACCCCAGACAACCACTGGAGTAATTATAAACCCGGACCTTGTGATAAAATCGTCGAGACAGCCGAACACCCGATCGGCTGTGAGCGTCAAACCCACCTCTTCACTGAGTTCGCGGAGAGCCGCTTCCGTCGGACTTTCACCTGCCTCCATCCGCCCGCCCGGCAAGGCCCACTGGCCGGGATGATTTGTCATTTGTTTTGATCTTCTGGTAAGAATCAGCGCCGCATTCTCACCTGGTACCGGACCTAGTCCGTCCAGGCCACCTTCCCCTCGGTAATCAACGATGCAGATGGCCACTGCCGCCCGATGCAGTTTTGCAACGGGCAGGGATATCCTTTGGTAACCGGCCATATTATTGGTAATGAGCCGTCGAAGTTCCGGGGTGCAAGTAAGATCAATCATAGGTTTCACTATAGTAAGGACACTTGACGGATACGCAATTATCAACACAGTGTCCCCACTCTCATTATTTATCCCACGGAAATAACAGAGAACTTTGCCATTTAACAAACCCCGATAAACGGGATAAGTCCCTTTACCAAAAAATCTTTACAAAAAACATGCAAATATTTTTTCTAAGGGGCTAATCTGTGCTAGTGTTCCCTGAAATAAATTGTCGACATCCGGAGACTCATATGCAACAACACGCCTTTTATTTCGTTGAGAAACAACCACCTCTGGCCTGGGTGTTTCTTAATCGTCCGGAAAAGAAAAACGCCATGGGGCCTGCGGCCTGGCTTGAGCCGATTGAAATCTTTTCCGATTTGGATAATGACCCAGAAATCCGAGTGGTTATTATCGCCGGCAAAGGTGCCTGTTTTTCGGCCGGTATCGACCTCCAGGGCATGGTGCCGCACCTGCCGGAGCTCATGGAAAAGAACCAGAGCGGCGCCACCAAGTGGCGATTTCTGCCGAAGATCAAGCAACTTCAAGACGGTATTTCGGCCATCGAGAGGTGTCGCAAGCCGGTCATCGCGGCGATTCACGGCCATTGTCTGGGGGCCGGTCTCGATATGGCCACCGCCTGCGATATCCGTATCTGCTCGGCAGATGCCCAGTTCTGCCTGAAGGAGGCGGCGGTCGGCTTTGTCGCCGATGTCGGGGTTCTCCAGCGCCTCCCCTTAATCATCGGCCAGGGTCATGCCCGGGAGATGGCCTTTACTGCTAAGACCATTACCGCCGCCAGGGCAAAAGAGATTCTTCTGGTGAGCGAGGTCTGCCCCGATCTCCCATCCCTCATTACCAAAGCGCTGGAACTTGCTGGGGAAATTGCCGATAACTCACCGCTTGCCGTCCAGGCCTCAAAAGACGTCCTCAACTACTGTGTCGGCAAGTCGGTGGACGACGGCTTGAAATATGTGGCCTCCATCAGCGCCAACATCATCCCCTCGAAAGATCTGCTGGAGGCGATCACCGCCTTTGCCGAAAAGCGTAAACCACAATTCACGGGAACTTGAAAACGATGTGCGAAGACTTCAACCAATACCTGCTACCCACCTTTTTCCTCGATTTCGACAACGCCGAGGTGGCCGCTTTTGCCGGCGACGTTTGCAGAGGTAAGATGACGGCGATGGAAAAAGCCGTTGCCCTCTATTATGCGGTTCGCGACCGGATCAGGTACGATCCTTATGACCTGCAATATTCGCAAACAGCGATGAAGGCCAGCGCAGTGCTCAAGAAACAGTCGGGCTACTGTGTTGCCAAGGCCGTCCTCTTGGCCGCGGTCGGACGACATCAGGGCATCCCCTGTCGCCTTGGTTTCGCCGATGTCACCAACCATCTTTCCACCGCCCGATTACGGGCAATGATGGGCACCGATCTGTTTGTCTATCACGGGTACACGGAAATGTACCTAAACGACAGATGGGTCAAGGCAACACCCGCCTTCAACCTTTCACTCTGCGCAAAATTTGGCGTTTTGCCCCTTGAATTTGACGGCACCTGCGACTCGGTTTTCCATGCCTACGACGCACACGGTCAGAAACATATGGAATATGTGCGCGATCACGGACATTTTGCCGACCTGCCCTTTGCCCGAATCTTCGCAGTCTACGGCGCCACCTATCCGAAATTTTTCGAACACTTCGGCGGCGCAGAAACTCACGATTTCGCCGCCGATGCGGAGGAAGAAATAAGAAAAAGTTAGAAAAACAAGGCCATTTTTACACGGCACCGGCGGCAATAAAGGCTTCTATCTGGGCATCCGAGTACCCCGCTTCCACCAGAATATCCCGGGTTCCCTCGCCAAAGGGACCTGGCGATGTTCTGATGCTCCCCGGCGTATGACTCATTTTCACCGGAATACCGAAACCCTGGCGTTCCACCCCGTGCATATCGGTATAGGAATGCACCATCTCTCTTGCTTTAAAGAGCGGATCGGTCAACACCTCGGCCAGGGTTTTCACCCCGCTGCAACAAATGTCCAGATGCGCCAAGTCACTTTCCCAGGCGGCCAGAGTCTTGGTTAAAAACTGCTGCCGGAGAAAACCGATAATCTCCTCCCGCCGCTCCTCGTCATATTGCAGGGCAATAAATTCCGGACGCTTGAGATGCTCGCAGAGACCGCGCCAGAAACGGTTTTCCACCGCACCGAGGGCGAGATACCGTCCATCGGCGGTTACATAGGTGTTATAACAGCCATATCTATGCGACAAAAGGCTATCGGCGGGTTTTGGCTGCCGGCCGTTGCGTTCAGCAAAGAAATACGGCAGGGAGAGAAAGCCGACCATGCCGTCGGTCATCGAGATATCGACATACTGGCCCTGACCTGTTTTTTCCCGGGCAATAAGGGCCAAGAGGATGCCTACCGCCGCGTTCATGCTGCCACCGGCGATATCGGCTACCTGCACCCCGGGGATGGTCGGAGGCCGGTCTTTTTCCCCGATCAGGCCAAGGATGCCGGCGGTACTGAGATAATTCACATCATGCCCGGCCCGGTCGCGCAAGGGCCCGGTCTGACCGTAGCCGCTGATGGAGCAGTAGATTATCCTGGGATTTATTTTCTGCACCGCCTGGTAGTCTACCCCCAACCGCCCCACCACCCCGGGACGAAAGCCTTCGAGGATGACATCGGCCTTTTCCGCCAGACGAAAAAAAATCGCCAAGCCCTCCGGACTTTTCAAATTTAGCGACATATGGCGCTTATTGCGGTTCAGGTCGCTGAAAAAAAGACCATCCTCCTGAAATTTCTTATCTTCGATGGCAATAACCTGGGCACCGTGATCGGCAAGAATCATCGAACAATAGGGACCGGGAAGCATCCGCGACAGATCAAGAACCCGTATGCCGCTTAACGCACCTTGCTGTTGCATGCTGTCTCCTCTTAGAACTCTATACCTTTTTGCGCCTTGATACCTTGTTCGTAGGCGTGTTTCAGCGATTCGATAACGGAAACGGTATCGGCAAGCTCCATCAGCTTCGGGTCGGCATCCCTGCCGGTCATAATGACCGACAGGCGTTTCGGTTTGCTGTGCAGCAACTCAACGATGCGCTCCACCGCCAGGAAATCGTAGTGCGGCAGGTAGGTGATTTCATCGAGAATAACCAAGTCATAAAGATCACTTACAATTTTCTCTTGCGCCAGGGCAAAACCAAGTCGCGCGACCTCCCGATCCTCATCGATATTTTCCTTATTGAAGACAAAACCCTTGCCGCAGATGAACCAATCAAGATTCTCCACTTTGCCGGCCATGATCCGTTCCCCATATTTGCCCTGCCCCTTGAGAAACTGAATGACACAAACCTTCTGTCCATGCCCGAGTGCTCGAAAGGCGGTGCCAAGAGCCGCAGTCGTTTTGCCCTTGCCATTGCCGGTAATTACAATAATTCTGCCACGATCAGTCATAAAAACTCCTCGCTATCGTCATCAAACCTTGCCTGCCTGAGCAATACAGAAACATTTTTCCTGTAAAACTCTGCAAACTTCATAGAAAAAATTGTCACAACAATACCATAGAATATTCCGAAAACAAAATAAGACTGAGCGTTCGGTCAAGTATCAAGGGAGATTTTTGTAACAGGTATGCGGAGGAACGATGAGAGTACCGCGAGAGAAGGAATAGCTACTCTATCGCTTGGTGCGAAGCTTTAGTCGACCTTCAATGTGCTGCTGCCGACGATCTCTCCCCGTCCGTTGTAAAGGGCCACCGTTGCGGTGCTGCCATGGCGAATATACTCTTTTTTATCGACGAGTTCGCGGACAAGGGCCTGACTAACATGGGAGGAAGGAATCTCATGCAGGGATACCCCACGGGCAGCTGCAAGTGCCGCCTTATACTTCAGACTCCGCTCACCAATGTAGCCGGATTTCTTTACTAATCCGTCCAGATTTATACTTTTACCATCATCCCGCTTTTTCTCTCGGATTTGCTTCTGAATGGTTATCAACCACGGGATAAGCGCAGTCCGGGCGATATCCTTCCATGAGGCATCACGCAACACCTTTGATGAGTTATCTTCCTGGTTTTCTGGGGAAAATTCGAGAATCAACCGAGCCTCCACCTTGCCTTGTTGCAACTCACCAAGGGTGCAGGGGATACCGTCGCAGACCACTGAAGAATCTTCGTCAAATGAAGAAATTACCAGATTCCTCTCAAAATAATGAACATCCTCTCCAAGAAAAGCGTTGAGTTTCTGCCGCACGATGGCGCCGTGCAGGGTACAGGGTGTCGAATCGTCAATGGTTAGCTGCGACAACGGCTGGGCAAAAACGAGACACCACTGAACCCGGGCATCAAAGACATTTTTCTGCATTCTCATAATTTCCCCCAAATTCCAAGAAAAGACGAAGCGTATTCATGACTATTTATCCGGCCGATCTTACTTTTTTCTTACATTTGGCAGATTGGAGAAATATTTTTGAAAAAAATGTGTCCGCAGCTTTCCACCCTCCTTCCTCCTGCCTTGGGATTATCCGGCAGGACAAGGTTTTTCGATAAATAATCCGGTTGTTATCTCCTCTAAACCGAGGTATTGATAGAGTCCACGCCTTGGCAAATTTCTAATGTACTAATGAGGGATCGGAGAAGGATGATGTATCAAGTTGCCATCAATGGATACGGACGGATTGGCCAGAGCGTGCTGCGGGCGATCTATTCGACGCCGTTCAGGTCGAAATTCAAAATCGTCGCTATCAATGAACTGGCCGATATCGAGACCCTGACCTATCTCACCCGCTACGACACCACCCACGGTCGTTTCCCCTATCCCCTGCGGTTTGACGGCGATCACCTGTATATCGGTAATGACCCGATTCGCATCACCAACGAACCAAATCCGGCAAAACTGCCCTGGCGCGACCTGAACCTCGATCTGCTCTTTGAGTGCTCCGGCTCCTTTTTCGACCTGGCACCCGCCGAGTTGCATCTCGCCTCCGGTGCCAGGCGTTTGCTCCTGTCGCACCCGGCCATCCCGCGGATCGATGCAACCATCGTTTACGGCTATAACCACCACGTGTTGCAGAGCAGCCACCGCATCGTTTCCAATGCCTCCTGTACGACTAACTGTATCGTCCCGGTGCTCGATATCCTGCACCGGGAATTCGGCATCATCAATGGAGTCACCACCACCATCCATTCGGCGATGAACGACCAGCCGGTAATCGACAGCTACCACCACACCAATCTGCGCCTTACCCGCAGCGCCCTGCATTCGATCATCCCCGTCGATACCGGCCTGGCCAAAGGAATCAACCGCTTGATGCCGCACCTGGCGAATCGTTTTGAATGCCTCCATGTGCGAGTGCCGACCATCAACGTCTCGCTTATGGATCTGTCGATAAACGTGGAAAAGGCTACCGACATTGGCGAAATCAACGCCATCATGGCCGACCAGTCCCGCGGTCGGTTAAAGGGCCTTCTCGGATACACGGAGGAGCCGCATGCCTCCGTCGATTTCAATACCGACCCAAGGTCGGTGGTTGTCGATGGCACGCAGACCAGGGTCTCGCGCGGGAGGCTGATCAAGATGCTCTGCTGGTTTGATAACGAATGGGGGTTCGCCAACCGAATGCTGGATGTTGCCAATCACTGGCTTTCCCTGGCCTAAGGAACGTATTATGGTATCGACATGACCCCGTTTGAAAAGGTCAAGACAGGATGTGAGAGAAGGGAAAAAACCCGGAACTTCCCCAGGTTTTTTCAAGAGGCCAAACGACAAGCCATACAAAAGAGACGCCAATGACCATCTATAAAATCGACAAAAACATCCAATGGAAATTAGACCAGATCCGTTTTCTCTACCCCCCCGACGACTTCACCGGCACCTTTGCCAACGCCAAGATGCAGGAGCGGCACAAGGCCAACCAGGACCAAAAAATCAAGGTGATTCTTGAACACCTGGAAAGCCGGGATAACCCTCTGGAAGCGATGCGAGGTCTCCACCCGCTCGACCATCTGCAGTTCCTGCACAATAACCTGGAAAAATTCAGACAGGCGGGCTGCCTGGAAAAGACCGTGTTGCAGCTTTACTATCGCAAAAACACCCCCTTTGCCGCCGTCGGCGACTATACCGAGTGGAAATCCCTCCTGGCAGAGTGTGATCCTGCCCGCCTCTACGCAGAGGGCAAGCCTGTTCCTTTCGCCAAGACGACCGCCTTCCGCGGTTCGGTGACCGATAATCCCAAAGGCTTGAGCTGGACCGTCAGCCGAGAGGAGGCCGCCTGGTTCCTCGAACGCTGGAAGGACAAAAGCCTCGGCGGTGGAACCGTCTTCGCCATGGAAATAACCAGACAGGACATCCTGGTATACATTGAGGATGAGCATCGACGGGAGGTTATTCTTGTCCCGGAGGTTGCCGAGAACTCGGTTGCCAGGGAAATCGACCGGCTACAATAAGGCTCCCTAACAAAGCCGAGTAGCATGAGACCGTTTCCCCTGTCGCCCGACTGGTCATTCACCGCAAAACTCCAGCCTACTCGACCGTCACACTCTTTGCCAGATTGCGCGGTTGATCAACATCACAGCCGCGTTTGGTGGCGATCGCATAGGCCAGCAACTGGGCCGGAATCGTATAAAGGATGGGATTCATAGCGGAATGCACCTTTGGCAGGTAGATCACATCGTCGGTGATGGTCCGCAGATGGCTGTCCCCTTCCGTACCGATGAGGATAATACGACCCTGACGCGCCTTGATTTCCTCGACGTTGGAAATTGATTTCTGATACACCTCGTCCTGCGGCACCAGGGCAAGCACCGGCATGTCCTTGTCGATCAGGGCGATGGGGCCATGCTTTAATTCCCCGGAGGCATAGCCTTCGGCATGGATATAGGATATTTCCTTCAGTTTCAGTGCCCCTTCCAGGGCGATGGGGTAATTGAGGCTGCGACCGACAAAGAGGAAATCCCGGCAGTCGTAGTAACTCTCAATGAGATGCTCAATTTCCTTCTGGAGACGCGGCAACTCCCGTTCGACCACCCCGGCGATGCCGATCAATTCCTGGCCGAGTTCCAGGCCCAATTCCCGACTGATCGTCTGTTTCTTTTGGGCAAGGTACAAAGTAAAGAGAAAAAGGGCCGCCAGCTGGGAGACAAAGGCCTTGGTGGAGGCAACCCCAATCTCCGGACCCGCATGGGTATAGACCGTACCATGCGCCTCGCGGGTCATGGTCGAGCCGACCACATTGCAGATGGTGATGATTTTCGCCCCCATCTCCTTGGCAATGCGAATTCCTGCCAGGGTATCGGCGGTTTCCCCCGATTGCGAGATGGAGATGGTCAGCACCCGCTTGTTGATGAGCAGATGCCGATATCTGAATTCCGAGGCGATATCCACCTCCACCGGTATATTGGCATATTTCTCGATCCAGTATTTGGCAACGAGTGCCGCATGCCAGGACGTTCCACAAGCCACCAAAAAAATGCGGTCGATGTCCGCCAGATCGGCGGCGGTAAGACCTATCTCCGGCAAAACCACCTCCCCGGTCTCCGGGTTGATCCGCCCGCTGACGGTATTGGTGATCGCCTGCGGTTCCTCGAAGATCTCTTTCAGCATAAAATGTTTAAAGCCGGCCTTTTCGGCCATGGCCGGGTTCCAATCGATGGTCGTCACCTTTTTTTCGACGGGCAAGCCGGTGACAAGAGAAAAGATCTGGTGACCGTCGGCTTTCAAGATGGCCAACTCCATGTCATCCATGAAGATAACCTCCTTGGTATACGGCAGGAGAGCCGGGATATCGGAAGCCAGGAAAGTGCCTTCATGTTCGCTGACCCCGAGTACCAGGGGGCTCTGATTGCGGACGGCCACCAGGGCATCCGGCATGCCCGCCCATAACACGCCGAGGGCATACGATCCCTCCACTCTGGCTATGGCCTTTTTCACCGCCGCCACCAGGTCGTTTTCTAGATACTCCTCGATCAAATGGGCGAGAACCTCGGTGTCCGTCTGGGAGGTGAAAATGTGGCCTTTGTCCTTCAGTTCTTCCCGCAGGGAATGGTAGTTTTCGATAATGCCGTTATGAATAACCACCAGATTGCCGCTGCAATCGCTGTGTGGGTGGGCATTGGCGGTGGTCGGGGCGCCGTGGGTGGCCCAGCGGGTATGACCGAGGCCGATATGAGCCGGGGCAATAATCGCATCTCCAATAATTGCCTCAAGCCGCGACAACTTCCCTTCCGACCGATGTTTGATCAGCTTACCGTCTTGCAGATAGACGATACCGGCCGAATCGTAGCCTCGATATTCCAGCCGACGCAACCCTTCAAGTATGACCGGAACCACCCGCCGTGACCCGCAATAACCCACAATACCACACATAATACACCTCTTATGAGAAAGTTCTTTTCGATTAGGTACTAAACCAGGAGATTGAGAGCAAGAATCGTTCCGTGTAAGCAACAGAACTCCCCCGGCAACGATGGGACACCCTAACATCGCTTTTCTTGCCATTGCCAGTTTTTTCTTTCAACCTGGCAAAAAAAAAGGTAGTATCGCTTGCAATTCAGCTACGACATCCATTTTTCCTGACTTTTCTTAAAAAATACATACAGACCCATATGAACGATAGACAACGACTGAAGGACATCCTTCTGGAAAAATCCTACCGACAGGGTACCTTTACGCTTACCTCCGGCAAGACCTCCGACTTCTATATCGACGGCAAACAGACCACTCTCGCCGCCGAAGGGGCCTATCTTTGTGGGAAACTGCTGTTCGAACTGTTGCAAAAATCACCCACTCCCATCCATGCCGTCGGCGGCATGACTCTTGGGGCAGATCCGCTGGTCACCGCCGTCTCCATTGCCAGTTACTTGGCCGGTCAGCCGATTCCCGCCTTCATCGTCCGCAAGGAAGCCAAAGGGCACGGAACAGGCAACTATATAGAAGGGTTGAAGAATATGCCGACAGGCTGCACCGTTGCCCTCCTCGAAGATGTGGTAACCACCGGCGGCACCCTCTTGAAAGTTATCGACCGAGTCGAGGCGGCAGGCTTTAAGGTAGGCCTGGTGGCAACCATAGTCGAACGACAGGAGGGTGGCACCGAGGCCCTGGCAAAGGCGGGCTACACGCTCGAAGCGCTCTTCACCCGTCAACAACTTCTTCAGTAATCCCCTATGAAGTGCAAGAAATGTTCAGGCAAACTTGAAGTCCATCGCCAGTGCCGACGGGTACGCATGCGCTGCACCGCCTGCGGCCAGGAATACCAGATTCATGAAGTAGCCGGAGAACTCGACCGCGAAACCGAAGAAATTCTCGAACGTTATACCGCCATCATCTATGATTGAGAACCAGGAAGGCACCCGCTTCCCGGTTCGGCTTTTTTCCAACCTTTTTCCTAAAGATAGCATAAGAAATTAGTCGTTTGAGTTAATCATTGATCACGTGTATAATAACGCATGCCAAATCAACCGAATTCGCAAAAATCCTTTGTTAAATCCGGCGACGAAGCGACGATAGTCTGCCCGCAGTGCAATAGCGCCAAGATTATTGCTGTTCGCCAGTTCCGCCAGCGTCTGCATATGTTGAAAGTAAAATGCCGATGCGGTTACGACTTCAAAGTGCAGCTCGAATTCCGTCGCCATTATCGAAAAGAAACGGATCTCCTGGGTACCTACGATCCGCTTCCTCCGGCTATCGGCGGAGGCAAGGCCAAGGTAATCAATCTTTCTCTCAGCGGTGCATGCTTTGAGCTACGCGGCATTCATGACCTGAAAATCGGCCAGAAAGGCGTTCTCATCTTCACCCTGGATAATCGAAAGGAAACGGTACTCACTAAAAATATCTTTATTAGAGCGGTCAACGGCAACCGCATCGGCTGCGAATTCGTCGAAGACCGGGCCTTTGAAAAGGAATTAGGGTTCTACCTGCGGCCGTAAGACTGGGTCAAGTACCTTGCCGATCGTCTGCTCCGCATGATAAAGAAATCCCCTCAGAGTTTCGGCATCTATGGCACTGATGGCAAATCCCTCATTGCCTATATTCTGCAGCACCTGATGGCGTCCTTCCAGATCCAGCAGATCGATCTTATTGAACAGCGTCATCCTCGGTAAAGTCCCCAATTCCAATTCGTTCAACAGTCGCTCCACCACCGCCATCTTCTCGCGATACGAGGGGGTGGAAACATCAACTACATGGATGAGGAGGTCGGCCTCCTGCAATTCTTCCAGGGTCGCCATGAAGGCCTGGAGAAGGTCGGCCGGCAGATGGTCGATAAAACGTGTCCTTTCGGCAAGCCTGCCTATCATGAAGGTACAATAGCTGGTAAAGTCCGGTGGGGGAGTTGGTGCTGGATCTCGCTCAACAAGCGGGAGAGGTGAAGTTTTCCTTATAATTCCAGGGCAGCCAACGAGACGGATTGGCAAACAGTGCTGAGGTGTTTTTCTGCAGAGCCGTGAGATAATCGAAGGGATTGATCTTGGCGAGAGCACAGGTGTGGATGATACTCATGAACAGGTCACCGATATAGGCACCG
>Ga0118677_10000305_pt1 | contig 108023 bp, 82 predicted proteins | sample AliMusrvi5mmetaG_FD_86154 | JGI IMG/M metagenome (GOLD analysis project Ga0118677, IMG submission 86154)
ACCGCGAGTTGGCGGCCAGCAAGCTGGGAATCGGCGAGCGGACTCTGTATCGGAAGATCAAGGAGTACGGGCAGTAGCCTCCCATCCATGCCCATTCGTCATCTTTCCCAGTCCCTCATCAACAAGATCGCGGCCGGCGAGGTCATCGAACGGCCGGCGAGCGTGATCAAGGAGTTGATGGAAAACGCCGTTGACGCTGGGGCGACGCGGATCGATGTCACCGCCCAGAGCGGCGGACTGGACCTGATGCGGGTTGTCGATAGTGGCTCTGGAATTGTGGCTGAAGAACTGCCGCTGGCCATCGCCCCCCACGCCACGAGCAAACTCTCCGAGGCAGATGACTTGTTCCGCGTCGGCACGCTCGGCTTCCGCGGCGAAGCCTTGGCCTCGATCGGCGAGATCAGCCGGTTGGTGATGCGCAGCCGCACGGCGGCCAGCCAGGGCGGAGCGGAAATTGAGGTTTCCGGTGGACATGCCGGCGAGGTCGTTCCCTGCGGATGCCCAGTGGGCACGACCGTCGAGGTGCATAATCTCTTTTACAACACGCCGGTGCGGCGGAAATTCATGCGCACGCCGCAGACCGAGTTTGGCCACATCAGCGAGGCATTTACGAGGATTGCCTTGGCGTTGCCGCGAGTCCATTTCACCTTGCGGCACAACGAGCGGCAGGTGTTCGACCTGCCCGTGAGCGAGAATCCAGTCGAGCGGATTGCGGCCCTCTTCGGCCGTGAGTTGGCCGAGCGATTGATCTTTGTGGAAAGCAGCGACGGCGACGTGCGGATCAGCGGTAGCGTGGCCCATCCCAGTCAGAGCCGCAGCAATAACCGCATGCAGTACCTGTTCCTCAACGGCCGGCACATCCGCGACCACGCCTTGCAGCACGCCTTGGGGGAAGCCTATCGCGGGCTGCTCATGGTGGGGCGTTATGCGGTCGCTTTTCTCTCGATCGAGATGCCGCCCGACATGGTCGATGTGAACGTCCATCCCACCAAGCTAGAAGTCCGCTTCCGCGACGGCGGTCGGCTCTATAGCCAGTTGCTCTCCACGCTCCGCGGCAAGTTCCTCACCACCGACTTGACCACCCAGGCACAGGCCCCGCCGGGCAGCGAGGATCCCAGCGGTGTACACGACGAGACCCGAGCTGCCCAGTTGCGGCAAGAGCTTGTCGATTGGGCCAAGGGCAAGGTTGCTACTTGGCAGCTGCCGGGCGAGCCGAGATCCATGCCGGAAACGGCGGTCGGCGAACCTTGGTCGCGCACCACACCGCTGACACAATACTCGTTTCCCACATCCGACCCTGCCACGGAGCACCGGCCGTTGGAATTGACTCGTCTCGGCCTGCTCCGGCCCACTTTCCAGACGCCGGCGATGCAGCAACAGGTTTCCACGGAAGAATTCATCCGCGAGCACCCGTCGCATGCCGCTGGTGAAACGCCGCGGTCGGTTGTCGAGGAACATGCCTCGGTGCGTCCGCCACAGGCTTTGCAAATTCATAATCGATACCTCATCACCGAGACGCAAGAGGGCGTGACTTTCATCGATCAGCACGCCTTGCACGAGCGGATCCTCTTCGAGCAGCTTCGCGCGCGGATTGATGCCGGGGCGTTGGAGACGCAAAATTTGCTGGTTCCCGAGCCGGTTGACTTAAGCCCGGCCGAGGCGGGTATCGCCTTGGAACATTGCGATCTGCTCAGACAGCTTGGGTTGAGGATCGAACCGTTTGGTGGCGACACGGTGCTGATTACCGGCTTTCCGGCGATGCTGGCCAACATGAACCCCGGCGAGATCCTGCACGCATTATTGGAACGGCTCGTGTCTGGCGGCGGGCAGCCCAATCGTCGCGATTTGCTCGACGATATGCTGCACACGGTAGCCTGCAAAGCGGCGATCAAGGCCGGCGATCGGCTCACGGCCGCGGAGATCGCCGCACTCTTGGAGCAGAGGCACACGGTCGACGATTCGCACCATTGCCCTCACGGCCGGCCGACGGAGCTGGTTTTTTCGAGGGAAGAGTTGGATAAACAGTTTAAGCGAGTATAATAGAACCATGATTTGCGTCAGTATCGGCCGCGGCCGCCATCGTCATATCATCGCCGAACACCGACACCTTGCCGAGCAGGGGGCCAATCTGGTCGAACTGCGGCTGGACTACATCAATGGGGCCGTTAACATCAAACGATTGATCACCGGTCGGCCCTGCGCCGTGGTCGTTACCTGCCGCCGCCCGGCCGATGGCGGTAAATGGACCGGCTCGGAAGAACATCGCCAACTCCTCTTGCGGACGGCTATCGCCGAAGGCGTCGAATACATTGACCTGGAAGACGACATCGCCGCTAGCGTTCCCCGTTTCGGCAAGACAAAACGGATCGTTAGCTTCCACGATTTCCGCAAAACACCCGATAACCTCGACGAGATCCACCGTCGTCTTTCGCAGTGCGATCCCGACATCGTCAAGATCTCGACCATGGCCAACCATCCGAGCGACAATGTGCGGCTACTCGACATGGTCCGCAAGGCCAGTATCCCTACGATCGGCTTGGGGATGGGCGATATCGGCGTGCCGACTCGCGTCCTGGCCGGAAAATTCGGGGCACCGCACACCTATGCCACATTTCATCACGAACGGGCCATGGCACCAGGCCAACTCAGTTTCGAGCAGATGACCGAGGTCTATCGCTACGACCAGATTAACGCCCAAACCGAGGTCTACGGCGTCGTGGCCGATCCCATCGGGCATAGCCTCAGCCCCTTGATCCATAACGCCGGGTTTGCCCATCTCGGATTGAACAAGGTTTATGTGCCGTTCCGCGTGCCTCGCGAGGATTTGAGCCGGTTCATCGACGAAGCCCAGTTCTTGGGTATCCGTGGATTGAGCGTTACCATTCCACACAAGGAAGAAGCGATCAAGAAACTCACCGAAATTGACGCATCGGTTCACGGCATCGGAGCGGCCAACACGATGCTGCTCAATGGCTCGGTCCGTGCCGGTTACAACACCGACTATCATGCCGCAATGTCGAGCCTGGAAGAGGCCATGAAGCTTTCTTCGGCCAGTTCAAAGCCGCTCACTGGCAAGACGGCCTTGGTGATGGGCTGCGGTGGCGCCGGCATGGCCATCACCTACGGCCTGGTCGGCCGCGGAGCCAATGTGCTAGTTAGCGACATCGCTCGTCACAAGGCTGAAGTCATGGCCGACCGCTTCCATTGCGTAGCCATCGATTGGGCCGATCGGCACAAGGCGAATCTGGACATCCTCATCAACAGCACTCCGGTGGGCATGCACCCCAATGTCGACGAAACCCCTTACGAGAAGCATCACCTACGGCCTTCGATGGTTGTTTTCGACGTCGTCTACAATCCCGAGAACACGCTCTTGATCAAGGACGCCCGCAACCGCAATTGCACGGTCGTTACCGGAATCGAGATGTTCGTCCGCCAAGCCTGCCTGCAATTTAAGTTGTTCACCGGCCACGATGGTCCCGCCGATCTGATGCGCGACGTCATCCGGCGGACCATCGGCGCCGTGAAAGTGTGAATAGAATGCTCTTCCTCGAAAGCCCTTGGCCCATCCTGATCGTCGGTCTGATTTTTGAGATGGTCCTGGCGATTGCGCTCTTCCGCACAGGCCGAGGCACGGTACTCGGGGCGATGGCAGGCGTGGCCCTGCTGGTGCTGCTGGGGGTGCTGATCGCGAACTGGACGATCACCGACACGAAGTTGATCCGGCAGACACTCGAAGCGGCCGCCGCCGGTCTCCAAGCCAACAACGCAACGCAAGTGAACGCCTGCATCGTGCCCGACACCGACGGCAATGCAGCACGGGAGAAGGTCCGCTGGGCCTTGTCGCGAGCCGAGTTCATGGAACTTTCGATCCGCAACCTCGAGGTCAAGTTCAATCACCATACGAGTCCTCCGACCGCGGAGACGACCTTCACGATATTTGTTCGCGGCAAGGACCGCAGCGGCACGTTCCCCGGCGATATTTCCCACCCCGTGGCGATGGTCGTCAAACTCCGCAAGGAGTTGGGCCATTGGCTAGTCTTCGATAATCCGCAGCACGATGTTCGCGAGTAGTTTGTCGATTATTTAGAATATTGAGCCACCCCGCCCGAGCGGTTATAATGAAAGTCTGCCCCCTTACTTTCTCCCACCCTGTTTTGTCAAAGGATATTGCATGAGCCAGCAAGTCACGCGTCGTAAGTTCCTCGAGAGCGCAGCCGCCGTTGCTGGCATGGCCGCCGGAGCAAACGTCTTTGCCGCACCGGCCTTGCTCTCCGAAAAATCGCCTAACTCCAAGCTCGGCACGGTCGTCATCGGAGTGGCCAACCAGGGCATTCCCAGCATCAATGCGGCTTGCGGCGAACGGCTGGTCGCGATGGTCGATGTTGATGAAAAGCATCTGGCCGACACGACCAAGTGGATCGGAGAGAAACATCCCGAGGTCAACACCTCGTCGATCCAGCGTTTCTATGATTATCGCAAGATGTTCGACAAAATCCACAAGGATTTCGACGCGGTGTTCATCGCCGCTCCGGACCACCACCATGCCGTGGCTTCGCTCATCGCCATGAGGCTTGGCAAACACGTCTATTGTGAAAAGCCGATGGCCCACAGCATCGCCGAAGTGCGGCTGATGATGAAAACGGCCCGCGAGTGCAAAGTCATGACGCAACTAGGCAATCAGGGCCATTCGGCCGAGAGTATCCGCCTGCTCTGCGAATACGTCTGGGCTGGAGCGATCGGCAACGTCACGGAAACGCATAGCTGGGCACGCACCGGTCGCGGTGGCGTTGGCGGACGGCCGCCGGCACAGCCCGTGCCCGCCAGCTTGCATTGGGACGAATGGATCGGGCCGGCAGCCTACCGCGATTATCACGAAAAATTGCATCCTAGGCTATGGCGAAGCTGGTGGGAGTTCGGTGACGGCTCCGTGGGCGATTGGGGTTGCCATAACCTGGATGGCGTTCTGATGTCCTTGAAACTGGGCCAACCCACCAGCATCGAGGCCCTGGAACAGGTCGGCGGCAGCGACGAGCGGTTTCCCCTGCGGAACTTGATCCGCTGGAACTATCCGGCCCGAGGCGACAAGCCGGCAGTCAAGGTCCATTGGTACGATGGCTTTCAAGGCGCGGCGGAGGCCTTGGCCCTGCTCGATGAGAACAACCCGGAAGGCGACCACAATCGGCCGGCGCTTGTCGGCGAGTTGGAAAAAAAGTATGGCCGCAAACTGGGCGACGGCGGTGTGATCCTCGTCGGCGACAAGGGGATCCTCGTGGCCGGCAACTACTGCGGCAGTCCGCGACTGGTCCCCGAGGAGAAGCAAAAGGCTTTTGGCAAACCGCCCCACGTGTTGGAGCGAGTCAAGAAGGGACTGACGCATCAGACGGACTTCCTCCGTTCCTGCAAGGACGGCAAGCCGGCCAGTTCCAGCTTCGATTGTTCCGGCCCCTTGACCGAGATGGTGCTTCTGGGCTGCCTGGCCGAGCGCGCCGGCACAGGCAAACATGTCGAGTGGGATGCTGAGAAGGTTGAGGTCACCAATCTGCCTGAGTTGAACCGGATGGTGCGGCGAGAATATCGCAAAGGCTGGGAACTTAGTTGATGCATGTGGAGCTTGTGCGTTCATCGCAACCAAGGAGGATACGATGGCCGATAAAATTGCAAAAATCTCGGAAAACCAACGTCCTCTGGCACGTATACTGGCCCAATAGTTGCGGTTGCCGCCCCAACTGGTGGTTGTGTGGCGGGGCCGCCTTGCACATTGTATTATTAAGCATGCAATTTTGGGCGGAAGGCCCGCCCTGGCCAGATTATGACAGTTTAGATTGACAAAAACGCTTGCTTTTTTTGAAAAAGTCGATATAAACAATATGAATAGAGGATGCGGCCAATCGGGGCAGGTTGGTCCGCGCCATGTCTTTTCGAGCGAAGATGGACCGCCCGGAAGCTTTCGGTGCTGATTTTCCCTTCGGTATCGGCTTACCGTGGCCCCCTGTGGCAGGTGTGCCATCAACGCGCCGGAACATCTGCAGAGCAGTTATGGCAAAGCGATCCGACACAGTATCAAGATCGGGCCGACGGAGTCGTCGGGGCGATTCTTCATGGCGGTCTGGGCAGCGGTTGCGTGCCTTGCGATTCGAGCCGCTGGAAGATCGCACCTTGTTGTCGGTCGTTCCCGCCCTGCCTGCCAATTGGCAGGCGCAACCAACATTCAAGATCCATTTTCTCAACACGGCCAATCCCAGCGGATCTTCGAGTCCTTCCGGCGGTCTGATTCCCAACCAGGTCCGCGGGGCATACGGACTGGGATCTTACACGGGCGGAGTGCTCTCCAACGGGATATCTTTCGGCGGGATTCAAGGCGACGGCCGCGGTCAGACGATTGCAATCGTCGATGCCTACGACTATCTCACTGCTGCGAACGACCTGAACGCCTTCTCTACCTATTACGCCCTGCCCACGTTCGGTGGAACCGGCAATCCAACATTTACGAAGTTGAATCAGAGCGGCGGCACGTCGCTGCCTAGCCCAGATTCTATAAACGGCTGGGGAGTGGAAGCCTCACTGGACATCGAGTGGGCACACGCCATGGCTCCCATGGCCAACATCATCCTTTTTGAATCGAACACGGCTTCCTTTTCCGACATGTTCCAGGCGGTACAAACCGCCGCGAGCACGGCGGGTGTGGTTGCCGTCTCGATGAGCTGGGGCGGGAACGAATTCTCGAGCCAAACGAGCTACGACAATTATATTGTGACCCCCTCGGGGCATCTCGGAGGCTCGGCGACGGTGGGCGGCACGAAGCTAACCGGTGGCGTCACGTTTCTGGCTTCTTCAGGCGATTATGGGGCCTATGCGCAAAATTCCAGCACCATTACCCCGCAATACCCAGCCAATTCACCCAACGTGGTATCCGTGGGCGGGACAACTCTAACGGTCGGCGGAAGTAATCCAAACTACACCTACGGCAGCGAGAGCACATGGGGCAACGGTACATCGAGCGGAACCTCCGGCGGTGGTGGCGGCGGCATCAGTAAGATTGAGTCGCAGCCTTCCTACCAGTCGAGCGCGGTCAGTACATTCAGTACGACCAAACGCACTTATCCGGACATATCGGCCCTCGCCAATCCGTACACCGGCGTGCCAATCTACGATTCGTATGATTTCGGGACATCTACCCCGTGGGTGTCCGGCACGATCGGCGGGACGAGCCTCGCCTGCCCCTTGTGGGCCGGTATGATTGCCGTGGCCGATCAAGGTCGCGCGACGGCAGGCTTGGGATCGCTTGACGGTCGCAGTCAAACCCTGCCCTTACTGTATAAAATGGCGGCCACCAATTTTCACGATATCAGTACAGGATCGAGCATCGGAACAAGTCTCTATAACCCAGGTATCGGCTACGATCTCGCGAGCGGCTGGGGCAGCCCTGTCGGCAACCTGCTGATTCCGCAACTCGTTGGTGGGCCTAGTGTTGCCACGCCGGCGGCGGCCTCGCCCAGCCCCGTCAACCTCACGACCACCAATCTTTCGGTGCTTGGCGCAGATAGCGGGGGCGAATCGACCCTCAATTACACATGGGCCGCTACGACGCTGCCCAGCGGAGCCACGGCGCCGACTTTCAGCGTCAACACCAGCAACGCGGCGAAGAACACCACGGCCACCTTTAACAAGGCGGGAATCTACGGATTCACGGTGACGATCACCGACACCCTCGGCCTGTCCATTACCAGCAGCCTGAACGTGACGGTGAACCAGACCCTGTCGAGCATCACGGTCAGCCCCGGATCGGCGGGCCTCAACGCAGCGGCAACGCAGCAGTTTACAGCAACAGGCAACGATCAGTTCGGTGCCGTCCTGACGACCCAGCCCACGTTCACCTGGACGACGACCGCGGGGTCGGTGACGACAGGGGGGCTGTTGACAGCCTCTAATAGTTCGATCGCGGGCACGGTGACGGCGACCAATGGTGCGATCAGCGGCAGCAGCACGGTGACGGTTGCGAATCACGCACCGACGGTAGTCACATCCGCGTCGACGACGCCCAACCCAATCAACGGCACGACGACCGCTCTTTCAGTGCTGGGAGCGGACGCCGACACGAGCGAAGGAAGCCTGATCTACAGTTGGGCGGCGACAACGCTGCCCAGTGGGGCGGCACCGCCGATCTTCACCGTCAACGGCAGCCACGCGGCGAAGAACACCACGGCTACTTTCAGCGCGGTGGGAGACTACGGCTTTACGGTAACCATTACGGATCCGGGCGGACTTTCGACCACCAGCACCGCGATCGCGACCGTGATACAGGGGATTGCGATCGTGCCGGCGACTCCCACACTGGCCAGTCACGCCACGCAGCAGTTCACCGTTACCGGCAATGACCAGTTCGGCGCCGCGCTGAACTTGGGTAGTGTAACCTGGTCGGCCAGCAAAGGTTTGATTGACAGCAGTGGATTCTTTACGGCTCCCTACGATTCCGGTTCGGTCACGGTGACGGCCAGCAGCGGAGCGTACAGCGGTACGACCTTGGTGACCGTGAATAATGCCGCCCCGACGGTGGCAACCGTGGCGGCCGCGTCGCCCAGTTTAGTAACCGACACGACAACGGCCCTTTCCGTTCTAGGGGCTGATGACGCCGGTGAGTCGAATCTTACCTACACCTGGACCATGACGGGAACACCGCCGGCTGTAGTGAGTTTTTCGGCCAACGGCAGCAACGCGGCACAGAATACCACGGTCACGTTTACCAAAGCCGGCAGCTATATCTTCCAGGTCACGATCACCGATGCGGGTGGACTTTCGACCACCAGCAGCGTGGGCGTGAGCGTGAGCCAGACACTCACGAGCATGGTGGTCGCGCCGGCGACGCCCACGCTGGCGAGTCATGCCACGCAGCAGTTCTCGGCCACCAGCAACGACCAGTTCGGCAATGTTATGAGCCTGATGGGGCTAACCTGGTCGGCCACCCCCAGCGGCTCGATCAGCAACAGCGGGCTGTTTACAGCCCCTTATGCAGCGGATTCGGTTACGGTGACGGCCAGCAGTGGAGCATTCAACGCTTCGACGCTGGTGACGGTGACCAATGCTGCCCCGACGGTGGCAACCGTGGCGGCCGCGACACCCAATCTGGTAACCGGCTCAACGGCGGCCCTTTCGGTCCTGGGGGCAGACGACGCTGGCGAGGCGAATCTCACGTACACATGGACCACGACGGGCACGCCGCCGGCCGCGGTGAGTTTTTCGACCAACAGCAGCAACGCAGCGAAGAATACCACTGCTACATTCACCCAGGCCGGAAACTATAGCTTCCTGGTCACGATCGCCGATGCCGGCGGACTGACGACCACCAGCAGCACGAACGTGACGGTGAACCAGTCGATCGTGATCGCGCCGGCGACGTCCACGCTGGCCAGCCACGCCACGCAGCAGTTCACGATTACCGGTAGTGACCAGTTCGGCACTGCCCTAAGCCTGGGCAACGTGACCTGGTCAACCAGTGCCGGTTCGATCGACAACACGGGATTCTTTACAGCCCCCTACGCTTCCACTTCAGTCACGGTCACGGCCAGCAGCGGATCATTTAATGGTACAATGGTGGTGACGGTAAACAATGCCGCCCCGACGGTGACAACCGTGGCAGCCGCGGCACCCAGTCCGGTAACTGGCAAGACGACGGCTCTTTCCGTTCTAGGGGCAGATGACGCCGGCGAGTTGAACCTTACCTATACCTGGACTACAACGGGCACACCGCCGGCCGCAGTGAGTTTTTCGACCAACAGCAGCAACGCAGCGAAGAATACCACGGCCACGTTCACGAAAGCCGGCAGCTATAACTTCCAGGTCACGATCTCCGATGCAGGTGGACTTTCCACCACCAGCATCGTGAGTGCGAGCGTGAGCCAGACGCTCACGAGCATGGTGGTCGCGCCGGCGACGCCTACGCTGGCGAGTCACGCCACGCAGCAGTTCACGGCCACCGGCAACGACCAGTTTGGCACCGCGATGAGCCTCGCGGGGCTGACTTGGTCGGCCGCTCCCGTCGGCTCGATCAGCAGCAGCGGGCTCTTTACTGCCCCTTACGCTTCCGCATCGGTGACGGTGACGGCCACGAGCGGATCGTTCAATAGTTCGACCGTGGTGACGGTGACCAATACCGCTCCAACCGTGGCAACCGCAGCGGCCGCTTCGCCCAGTCTGGTAACCGGCACGACCACGGCACTTTCGGTCTTGGGGGCTGACGACGCCGGTGCGTCAAATCTCACTTACACCTGGACGACGACGGGCACGCCGCCGGCCGCAGTGAGTTTTTCGGCCAACGGTAGTAATGCAGCGAAGAATACCACGGCCACATTTACGAAAGCCGGCAGCTATAATTTCCAGGTTGCGATCGCCGATGCGGGCGGATTGACGACCGTGAGCAGCGTCACGGTCGTTGTGAACTTGACCGTGGCATCGATCAACCTCCTGCCGAACGTGTTGACGCTCCCAACCGCCGGGCAACAGCAGTTCACGGCTACGACTGTCGATCAGTTTGGCAACTCGATTAGTCCTCAGCCGGCGCTAACCTGGACGGCGACCAACGGGAGTATCTCGACAAACGGCCTTTACGACGCGCCAGCGACGATCGTCCCGGTAACCGTGACGGCTGCCAGCGGATCGGTCAACGCAAGTGCGTCCGTCACGCTTGTCGCTCCGTCTACCTGGTGGAAGTTCGATGACGGAAGCGGAACGAATGTTAGTGATAGTTCCGGCAGCGGCCACGCGGGCACAGTGAGCAGCGCTTCTGCCTGGACTACGGCGGGCAAGTACGGCGGTGCATTACAATTTAATGGATCGAGTACCAGCGTTACTTCCACGGGCGCCAATCTGAGCGGCGCCGGCGACTTCACGCTAGGCGCTTGGGTGAAAACCAGTTCCACAGCAGGCGGGGTGATCCTTGAGCAAGTCGGTTCCACCAGTACCAGCAACCGAGGGCAATATCAACTCTTGATGAACTCGGGGGGCACAGTCGAGTTTTGGGTAGGAAGGTCCACCGGCAATACGTATCAATTCGATCTTAAAAGCACGAAGACAATCAACGACGGCCAGTGGCACTATGTAACCGGCGTGCGAAGCGGTACGACCGGTTATCTCTATATTGATTCCGCCCAGGCAGCCACGCCGGCATCGGGCACCTCGCGCTCCCTGAGCAGCAGCAACAGCGTCAGCATCGGGGCCGAAACATACGGCAAGAGCCTATACTTTAACGGTACGATCGACGATGTGCGAATCTACCAGGCCGCGATCAGCGGCAGCGGCATCGCCTGCCTTGCCACCGCGACACCCACGATTGCCACTGCCGCATTTGCATCGCCCAGTCCCGTGACGAGCACGACCGCCGGACTTTCGGTCCTGGGAGCCGACGACGCTGGCGAATCGAACCTCACTTACACTTGGGCCGCCACGGGAACGCCACCGGCCGCGGTCACGTTTTCCGCCAACGGCACGAACGCCGCCAAGGGAACGACCGCGACCTTTACCGCACCCGGCGTTTATAATTTCAGTGTCCTCGTCGCGGACGCCTTTAACCTGAAGGCCACCAGCAGCGTTAGCGTAACGGTGAATCGGTCGATCGTGTTCGCACCGGCAACGCCCACGCTGGCCAGTCACGCCACGCAGCAGTTCACCGTTACCGGCAATGACCAGTTCGGTGCCGCGCTGAGCCTGGGGAGCGTGAGTTGGTCGGCCAGCGCCGGTTTGATCGACAACACCGGATTCTATACGGCTCCCTATGCTACAGGTCCGGTCACGGTGACGGCCAGCAGCGGATCGTTCACTGGTTCGACGGTGGTGAAGGTGAATAATGTCGCTCCAACCGTGGCAACCGTAGCGGCCGCGTCGCCTAGTCAGGTAACCGGCACGACCGCATCCCTTTCCGTTCAAGGCGCTGACGACGCCGGCGAGGCGAATCTCACCTATACCTGGACCACGACGGGCACGCTGCCAGCCGCAGTGAGTTTTTCGGCCAATAGCAGCAACGCGGCGAAAAACACCACTGCCACGTTCACGAAAGCCGGCAACTATAACTTCCAGGTCACGATCAGCGATGCTGGCGGACTTTCGACCACCAGCAGTGTGATTGTGAACGTGAACCAGACGCTCACGAGTATCTCAGTCCAGTCACCCACGGGGCTTGCGGCCGACGGCACCGAGCAGTTTGTGGCTACCGGAAACGACCAGTTTGGCATGGCCCTTGCAAACCAACCGCAATTCGTCTGGTCGCTCGTCGGCAACGGAGCGATTTCGGCCACGGGGGTTTTCACGCCGTCGTACACCACCGGCACGGCGACCATCCAGGCCACGAGCAATTCCATTACCGGCAGTGCTCTCGTTACGCTTCCGGGCGCGGCTCAATTGGCCGCCAATTCCAATGTTTGGAACACCGTCAGTTCGTGGACCAGCACGACCTTTGGTTCCGCGGTAGGAAGCCCGGGACTACGAGGTGTGACCGGAGATGGGGCTGTCTTCAATTCGGCGGCCGGGGGCACGGTGAACCTGGATGGTGTCAGCCCCAGTCTTGCGAACGTGACGTTCAATAGCACGGGCAGCTACACCATTGCCCAGGGTTCCGGGGGAACGCTGCACCTTGCCAACGGCCCCAGCCCAACGACGCTGACCGTCGCTGCCGGCTCGCATACTATCAGTGCTCCCGTGGCACTGGACAGCAGCGTCATCGTGCTTCCGACCACCGGCAGCCGATTGACCATTTCCGGCGGGATGAGCGGCACCGGCACACTGACCGTCAACGATCGTGGAACGGTGGTTCTCACGGGTACGAATAGCTATACCGGCGGCACGACGGTCTCCGCCGGTACGCTCATCTTGACCAATTCGTCCGCGATCGCCGCAAATACAAGCCTTACGGTTGGCGCGGGCGGAACGCTGATCTTCGATCCGTCGCTGGCCGCGGTTCCATCCGTGGCTGCGACGACTTCGATCGCCAGTTCGGCAGGTACGATGGTTACGTCCATCGCCATGCCCAACGACAAGACTGTGGTTACGTCCGGTGACACCAAGGGAACAACTGCCGCGCCGCTTGCCACAAAGGTTGCCTTACCGAGCTTGGAATCCACTTCGCGTGATACGCACCCCAGAATCGTGCAAGATCATGTAGATGCCATGAATAACAACTTGGCCGGTGGTAATGTGCGGTTGCCGAATGTGCCGCTTTTTGGTGGGATTCGCCTAGGCTCGGCCCACCCTCCAGTTGCCGTTGCTTTGGGCACGCCTACCGTGGGTCTGGCCTGGCTACAGCAGGTTGCAAACGGTTCGGATAGTTCGGACCAGCATCCCAGGAAGGATCTGGCAATTCGGGCATTGGATGCCCTGTTTGCCCAATACGGCCGATGAGACATCTTCCTGCTACTAGCCACGATCGGGGTCTGTCTGCTATTATGGCATTTTCGACAATCCGGCCAAGATTTCTCCCGGCAGGTAATTGCCCGTGAATGATTTTGGTTTTGGTGGGACGAGTGAAACGAGCCACACTATTTCTTACAGGAGTCAGCAATGAAACGCGCAAAGATTACGATCGTTGGGGCAGGCAATGTCGGGGCAACCACCGCCCATTGGTGTGCGGCAGCCGAATTGGGCGACGTGGTGCTATTGGATATTCCCCAGACCGAGAACATGCCCAAGGGCAAGGCGCTGGATCTATTCCAAGCCGGCCCGATCATGGATTTTGACGCCCACATCACGGGGACGACTAAGTATGACGACACGGCCGGCAGCGACGTGGTGGTGATCACGGCCGGCATTCCACGCAAACCGGGTATGAGCCGCGACGATCTCTTGAACACCAATGCCCGCATCGTGGCTGCCGTCTCCGAGGATATCCGCCAGAGCAGCCCCGAAGCGATCGTGATCGTGGTCAGCAATCCGCTGGATGCGATGGTGCAAAGGGCCTGGCAGGTGACCGGTTTCCCGCCACAGCGGGTTTTGGGGCAGGCGGGCGTACTCGATACGGCCCGCTTCCGTGCTTTTGTGGCCATGGAACTCAACGTCAGCGTGGAAGACGTCTCGGCGATGTTGCTTGGCGGGCATGGCGATACGATGGTGCCGCTGGCCAGTTGCGCTTCGGTGGGCGGCATCCCCGTTACCAACCTCATTGCCCCCGAGCGGTTAGAACAGATCATTCAGCGCACCCGTGACGGTGGCGCCGAGATCGTTTCCTTGCTGAAGACCGGCAGCGCTTACTACGCCCCGGCCGCCGCTAGCGCGCAGATGGTCGAGGCAATCGTCCGCGACAAGAAGCGTCTGATCCCCTGCGCGGCTTATTGCAATAAGGAATACGGCGTTGGCGGGTTCTATGTCGGTGTGCCGGTGATCCTGGGCGCCGCGGGCGTGGAGCGGATCATCGAATTACAACTCTCGGAGAGCGAGCGTGCTGCTTTCCAGAAGAGCGTCGATGCCGTCAAGGGGCTTGTGGAGACTATGGCGCGGGCCACGGAGTGAGGTTCGCCCCTACCCACGCACGATCTGCCGCATGAAATCGACGCTCTTGCGGGTATTCTCGTCGGAGCCGTGGCACTCGATCGATGCGGCGCCGTCCCATGCGGTATCCTGCAAGTAAGCGATTACCGCTTTGATATTTTGGGCATTTACACCGCCGCCAACCGGCACTTCCGAAGAGCCGATGCCCGTTTCTTCGCCACGAACCGCAGCCGCCAGCGCCGGCGAGACGTCCTTGATGTGGCAATGCGTCAAGTACTTGCGCAGGGCCTTGCAGAAGTCGAGCGGATCCTTGCCGGCGATGAATGTGTTGCCCGTATCGAAGTTGAAGCGGAGGTACTGTGAGTCGAAATGTTCAAACAGCCGCGTCATGAATTCGAGGTTGCTCGTATACGGTCCGTGGGTCTCGACATTGATGATCACGCCGTAGTCCTCGGCCCAGGAGAGGCACTGGCGGTAATTGTCGCAGGTAATGCGGAAGACTTCTTCAAACGACATTCCCGGCGTCTCGAAGGCCCCATCAACCGTATCGACCATCGGGCAGCCCAACTCGGCAGCAAAGCGGATCGTCTGTTGCACGTATTGCACGCCGAAGGCCGAACCGTTGGGACCCATCATGGGGTAGGAGCCGTCGATCTGCGTGACGCTCAGGCCAAGCTTCTCCAGGTACTTTCGCAATGCCCGGGGATTGGATTGCAGCGAAATGCCCGGATCATAGCCCAAGGCTTGAATAAAATTCTGACCGTGGACCACGGCAAATTCGATGTGCCGCACGCCCAAGGCGGCGATCTTCTGGCAAGCGGTCTCGAAACTCTGGCTCAACGGCCGATAATTATCGGTGTGGATACCAATCTGGATCATGGCGAGGCTCCGGGAAAGGTGGTTTGCGGGGGTTGAAAACGGATAGGAATTTTTGATCCCGCGAAACGTTCCGATACTATCGTAAATGCCAATCGCGGTCAAGAACCCGCTGCAAAATTCGTTTTATCGCTGCCATAGGTTGACACCAGCAAGACGCACCGACTAGAATTGACGCGTTGTCTTTGACCATTAAGGGATGCGTCGTGTCTACTGTCTTGCCTCCAATCGCGCGATTCATGCCGGTCGCGATGCCGCCGGAGCCTGTCTGTCGGCTCTCGGTGTCGCAATATCACGAATTGGATTGAAGATCACAAATCTCGGAATCCATGTATTAACATCATGGCCTATTCTGTCTGTGCGCGGTAGAATAGTCCTGTACCATGACGTGTATGAGGACATACCGTGGATCGACTATTTGACACCTACCATTTGGACAAGACCGTTGTAACCGTATCTTCGCTGACGGGCGGCTCCGACGAGCCAGCCTTCTGGCACGCGCAGACGCCAGAATCGCGACTTCAAGCCTTAGAATTCATGCGACGGGTAATGTATGGAGATGCGGCTACCGCAAGACTTTAAAGAGTTCTTGCAGTTGATCAATTCAAACCAAGTTGAATACCTCCTTGTCGGCGGTTATGCCGTGGCCCACCACGGATATCCTCGTGCCACGGGCGATATGGATATTTGGGTAGCCGCCAATCTGGACGAAGACCTTGGCGTCGATTGATCGTGGCTATCCCTTCGCCCGCAAAAACGCGTTCATATTCTTCTTATATCCCTCCACACCCGGCTGCCCGTAAGGGTTAATGCCGATCAACCGGCCCTCGACAATCGTGGTGAGCATGAACATCTGGAAGACTTGCCCGAGCGTCGCTTCGTTTAACCGCGATAGACGCAGGTCGGTGGTGGGGCGATGGTCCTCGGCGTAGGCCTGGTTCGTGCCCGCGAGCGCGGCACGAAGAATGTCGGGCAGCGTCTTGCCGACCAACTCGTTGAGCTTGTCTTGATCGAAGGGCGATTTCTCGATGGCCAACGGCGGCCGGTCGGATTGCTCGACGATCAAGTTGGTGATCAGCTTGTCGCGACGGCCTTCCTGGTGCTGCTGACCGCGGGAGTGCAGGTCGCGAGTGTTGACCACCGTCAGCGGCGTCGTTCCCTGGTTGTCCTTGCCGAGACTCTCGGCCAGAAGCTGATCGTACCAAAGACCAACGGCCTCCAACCGCTTGCCCCAGGTGGAAAGGACGCGGATCGTTGCCCCGCGGCGGACCTCCATCAGACGCGAAACGGCAACGTAATCCAGCACCGGGTTTGCACCCGGCAGGGCAGTCCGAAAACGGTCGTTCATGGCGGCCGCGCCTTCCAGCAGTTTCACCACATCCAGCCCCATCACCGCCGCGGGAAACAACCCCACCGGATCGAGCACCGAGAACCGCCCGCCCACGCCGTCGTGGATCGGAAAAACCTTCGGGCATCCCAGGGCCTTGGACAAATCGCGCAGGCGGCCTTTCTCCCCGGTGATGGGCACAATGCGACGGCGGAACTTCTCTTCATCGCCACCGCATGACTTCTTCAGGGCGTCGAGAAAGATGCGAAAACCGACGGCCGTTTCGAGCGTGCCGCCGCTCTTGCTGATGACCACGATCGCCCAGCGGTCGTCGCCAGCCAGCACGTCGAGCAATCCGGCCACGGCGTCGTTATCGACATTATTGCCTTCAAAATAGATTCTCGGCCGCCCTTTGCGTGCCTCGCGAGAAAGCTCGTTGTGGCAGGGATGGCAACAGGCATCCATGATCGCTCGGGCACCCATGTACGAACCGCCGATACCTAGCACGATCACGCGATCGACTTCGCCGGCCAGCCGATCGGCTGTAGCGCGGATGTCGTCCAGCACCGCGCGGTCGCGGCTGAGGAACCGCTCTGGCAGGTCCATGAAGGCGGCATCCAACGGCTCCTTCTCGGCAGGCGCCGGCCCACCCTTCTGGAAAAGCACCGAATCTTCCAGCACTTCCCGCCGCGCGGCGAGTAACCCTGTGGCAGCCCAATCCAGGTCGGCTTGAGTAAGCCCGAACTGCCGCACCAGCGGCGAGGCCGCCGCTGGCTGGAGGACTGCCGAGTAATCGTAAACAATGGGGGAAATGGATGAATGACTCATGGAAACCTCTTGTTTGCTTGCGGTCCACTACTGTTAACTCGAACGAACCGGAAAATAGAATTGTACAGCTTTCCCAACAGCCGCTCGGAGAAATTCTACCTGAAAAATTGCGAGGCTTCCATATCCGTGTTCTCCGACCGAGCCGAATGTGCTGTTCGCAAACCCCTGAACCGTAATGGGTTCGGAAGTCACTCTAAAAGGGCATACCCGTAAAACGGTCATTTTTTCTCCGCAATTTGCTAAGCGGATGGCCATTTTTCCGGATTTTTCGTGCATTGACATGCAGGAGGATTTTCGGGTACATATTCCGCGCTGGATCCTCGGGATCCTCGTTTTGTACTGTGCAAGCGTAGGGTGTCGGTTCTTCCATCGATTTCCATGCCTCCCACGGGTCGGGCTGGAAAACCTGACGTACCATGGCCATAAACCTTCCCAATTTGCCCGATGAGTCGCCTCCAGAGACGGCTGCTCCACGTAGTAATGGAGTCGTCGGACGCCTGCGGGCTGTGTTGGGAGGACTGCTGGCTGACCCCTTTCGCGTGTTGCTGGTCTTGGCGGTTAACGTGGCGGTGGTGGTGGGCGTCGTCTCGACGGGCGTGATCCTTCGCAATCGCAAGCCGCCGCCAATTCCCGTTACGCTGGCCACGGCCTTCAGCGCATTGGATTGCGGCAATACGGCCGAAGCCCGACGCATGGCCGAACGCCTAGCTACCAGTAAAGACATCACTACCGAAGATTGGGGGGGGCCCGACTTTATTTTGGGAACCCTCGCCGCCAGGGCGGCAGAAGAAGCCAGAGGCAAACAGCGGTCGGAGTCGTTTCGCCTGGCCTCGCTTTATCTGGCACGATCGCGAGAACGAGGGTTTCCCGAGCACCGCGAGCCGGCTGGCCTCTACCTGCTGGGCAAGTGCCTTTGTCTCTGCGGCCGATTGGAGAACGCCTTGCCCGTGCTCGAACAGGCGTTGCAAAATAATGCTGATCGGTCAATCGAGATCCGTTTGCTGCTGATCGAGGCCTGCACGGGAGTCCAACCGCCGGAACTCGACAAGGCCCTGGCTGAAAACCAGAAACTGCTGACCGATCCACGACTCGCTGATTCGGAGCGTCAACAGGCCCTCGTCCAACAGGCACAGATTCTTATTCGCATGAATCGCGACAAAGAGTGTGCCGCGACGCTAGACAAGATTCTCGATAACCCGTCGCTTCGCTGCGACATTTCGCTTCTGCGGGGAAGGCTGGCATTGCGAGAAGGGCAGGCACTGAAGAAAGCGGCAGCCGGATCGAACCCCCTGTCGCCTCCTGCCTCTCTTCCGAAAGTGGGCGAGGAGGGCTATGAAACCGCTTCCAAGGAGAAGTTCCGATCTGCCATCGAGTCGTTCCGCAGGGCATTGAGCCAGGATTTGGGCGACAATCGTGCCACCCGGCAAGCGACCTATCTCACGGGACTTTGCCTGATGGAACAGGGTGATTGGCCTGCTGCCCTCAACCAAATGCAACGCACGTCGCGGCTTTTCCCCGGAACGCCAGAGTCTTTGGCAGCGTTGTACCAGCAAGGCGACATCGGCCGCCGCATGGGTCGTCATGCGGAAGCGGTGTCGGCCTATCAGCGGCTCGTGTCGGCGTATGCCCAGCAAGACGAGTTCCATAATACATGGATTACTCGGACGCAGTTGAAGGCCACGCTCTTGGGCGTTTGCCAGGAGTACTTGAAGGCTGGAAAATATGAAACGGCCGTGCTGCTCTGCAAGTCGCTCGTTCATCTCTTGCCCAAGGTGGAAGCATTGCAGTTGAGGGCGCGGTTCTATCGTACCTGGGGTGATAACCTCTTGGAGCAGGCCGAGCATCTGCCGTCGGAAAAGGCCGAGGAGCTTAGCAGGCAAGCTCGTGCGCATTTGCGTCAGGCCGGCGACAGTTACAGGGTGGTCGCCCGCGAGTTGTATGCGACCCGCCAATACCCAGACCAGCTTTGGAACAGCGCCAGCGCTTATTTTGCCGGTCACGACTTCCACAACGCGGTCGAAATTCTGCGGCTGTACATGCACAACGAGCCTCGTTTGCGGCATGCCCAGGCCCTGGTCGACCTGGGTGAGGCCAAACTCTCGCTGGGCGAGACGAAGAGCGCCTTGGAGTCGTTTCACGAGTGCATTCAGCAGCACCCGCGCGACGTGGCCATCTATCGGGCACGTCTGCTGGCGAGTCGGGCCGCGATGAACATGGGCGATCTGAAACAAGCCGAAACATTCTTGCAGGACAACCTCGACGGCGAGCAATTGACCCCGGCGAGCAAGGAATGGCGAGATTCGCTTTTTGCCCTGGCCGAACTCCTGCACGCTGCCGGACGCCATCGCGAGGCGATCGAGCGACTGGAAGAATCGTTGCAACGTTATCCCGACGCACCGCAAGCGATCGTTGCTCGCTACCTGCTGGCCGACAGCGCGCGGTGTAGGGCGATGGACTTGCAGGCGAGCCTGGGCAAGGAGATTTCTTCCTTGGCTCGTGGTGAGCGAGTGAGCGAAAGCCATCGCCTGCTCAATCGTGCCTTGGAAGCCTATAGCTTCTTGCAAGACAACCTCGGCCGCCGCGACTTGGAAAATGTGACCCCGCAGGAAAAGGCCGTCCTGCGAAACTCCCGCTTTGCCATCGGCAGCACCTATTTTGAATTGGAGCGTTATCCGGAGGCCCTCCGAGCTTATCAGTCGGCGGCGAACCATTACGCGACCAGCCCGGTGGTGCTCGACGCCTATTTGCAAATTGCCAACGTCTACCGGCGAATGGATCGGCCGGCCGAGGCCCGTACGTCACTGGAGCAGGCGCGATTGGCCCTGCGGCGGATTCCACCCGACGCCCGCTTTGAACAAACCACCAACTTTAACCGCACGCAATGGGGCGAACTACTGGATCGCCTTTGCAGCCTGTGAACGTAAATGATCTTGCACGATCGCCGAGAAACATCTGTAGGGAATGCCCTCCTCGGCGCTCCGTATGGAAAATACTCGTTCCCTACAGTTTGTAAACCATGTTGTAAACCATGACCAACTTGCCCACCGACATCCTGATGCAGCTCGTCCGGGCGCGATACACGTGTCTGGTGCAGCTTCGTGACTTGGGCCGCCGACAGTTGGAACTGATCGACGAAGGCAACATCACCGGATTGCTGGACGTGCTTTCGGTGAAACAGAAACCTTTGAGTGACATCCAGCGGATCGAAAAGGCGCTGAATCCCTATCGCGTGCAAGAACCCGAGCAGAGGCAATGGCACTCGCCCGACGATCGCGCGGCTTGTGCCCGGCTCGTCCAGCAGTGCGAGTCGCTGCTCAAGGATATCGTTGTCCAGGAAAAGCGGTGCGAAGAAATCATGGTTCAGCAGCGAGATGCCACCGCGATCCAGTTGCAGCAACTCCGCTCGGCCGGCCAGGCCCAGGGGGCGTATTCTGCGCCGGCCTACGCGGGCATGAGCCAGATCGACCTCTCAAGCGAAAGGTAAAACACCTCCCATGAGCCAACCCGTGATTGCCGTTGATTCCGCGAGCCTGGATGCCAGTGCCGATCTGCAAACAATCCTTGCGGCTTGGCACACGGCCACGCTGCGGCTGGAACAAACGCACGACGCGCTGCGCGACGAGGTCCAGCAGTTGACGGCCGAGTTGGAAGTCAAGAACCGCGAACTGGCACGCAAAAACCGCCTGGCCGACCTGGGCCAGATGGCCTCGCACGTAGCCCATGAAGTACGCAACAATCTCGTGCCGGTCACACTCTATCTGAGCATGCTTCGCCGACGGGTGGTCAGTGACGCGGAAAGTCTCGACATGCTGGAGAAAGTCAGTGCCGGATTTCGTGCGATGGACGTGATGGTCAACGAGCTATTGCACTTCACCTCGGACCGCGATCCGCAATTGGCTTATATTTCGCTTCGCAAGCTCGTGGCCGACGTGGAAGCTTCGCTGGCTCCGCAGTTTGCCGCGCAAAATATCCGCTTTGAACTCCAGGTTTCTCCGCAGCATAACCTGCGGGCCGATCTCGCAATGCTTCGCCGAGCCGTGCTAAATCTCCTGCTCAATGCCTTGGATGTGATGCCCCAAGGCGGCACGCTGACGGTCAGCTCGAGCGCCTCGCCTGACGGTATGGAACTGCACATTGCCGACAGCGGACCAGGCCTCTCCGAGGATATCCTGCCGCGGGTCTTCGAGCCTTTCTTCACCACCAAGCAAGCTGGCACGGGCTTGGGGCTGGCCATCGTCTCGCGGATTGCCGAAGCCCACGGCGGCACGATTACCGCAGCCAATGGACCCCGCAACGGCGCGTTGTTTACTCTGAAATTCCCCTTCCACGAATCAGTTCGATCTCCACAGGAGGCTGCCTGATGGCCGCTAACTCACCCATCACATCATCTTCAATTGGCCGCGTGCTGGTGGTGGATGACCACGCCCGGGCACGCGAGTCGATGGCCGACGTACTTCGCCATGCCGGTCATCAGGTGCAATGCTGCACGTGCGCTGCCGAGGCCCTGCAAGTCTTGCAAACGGCCCGCTTCGATTGCATCGTCACCGATCTGAAGATGCCGGGCATGACGGGAATCGAGCTTATCGCTGAACTTCGGCAGCGGCAATGCACGACGCAGATCATCATGGTCACGGCCCACGCCACGGTGGGCACGGCCGTCGAGGCGATGCGGCACGGGGCGTTTGATTACATCGAAAAGCCTTTCGGGGCCGACGCACTGGAACGGCTGGTGACTCAGGCCATGCGGCACGGACGGCTCATTCACCCGGAACCGGCCGATGCCTTGACTCTGGCGGATGCCAGTTCGCCGGCAATGATCGGCTCCAGCTCCGTGATGCAGGCATTAAGGACGCGGATCTTGCAAATCGGTCCGACATCAGAGACCGTGCTCATCATGGGCGAAAGCGGCACCGGCAAGGAGTTGGTCGCTAGGGCAATCCATGCCGCCAGCCATCGCCATGGCACAACGATGGTCAGCCTGAATTGTCCGGTACTCTCGGCCCACCTCATGGAAAGCGAGCTGTTCGGCCACGAAAAAGGCGCCTTTACAGGCGCCGACGCCCCACGGACCGGCCGTTTTGAAACTGCCCACGGCGGCACGATCCTCTTGGACGAAGTTACCGAGATCGATCTGCCGCTCCAGGCCAAACTGTTACGGGTGCTGCAAGAGAAATCGTTTGAGCGAGTCGGCTCGTGCAAGACCATTCACGTCGATGTCCGCGTGCTGGCGACAACGAACCGCGATTTGCACAGCAAGGTCTCGGCCGGACATTTCCGAGAGGATCTCTACTTCCGTTTGGCCGTGTTGCCGCTGGTGGTGCCGCCGCTCCGCCAGCGTCGCGAAGATGTGCCGGAACTGGCAGCATATTTCTTCAAGCGATCTGCCCAACGATTGCAGCGCGAGACCTGCTCGCTGGAGTCGGCCGCCGAGCAGTTGCTGGTCGATTATCACTGGCCGGGCAACGTCCGCGAGTTGGAAAATATCATCACACGCGCGTGCGTGCTGACAACGACAGGCCGAGTGACGGCCGACGAGCTTGGCCGCTGGCTCATCGGCCCACCGAAAGAAAGTGACGCGAGACAGGAGGAGAGCGTGCCGGTCGGCATCAGCCTGGAGGAGATGGAACGGCGGTTGATTGAGGCCACACTGGAACATTATGGCGGCCATCGTGCCCGAACAGCCACGGCATTGGGCATTGGCATCCGTACACTATCCGGCAAGTTGCGGCAATATGGTTACGCCCCACGCGAGAAATCTTTTACGATGGAGACGGTGACACGCATGCAGTAGACCGGCAGATTCTGCCGCGCGCGAAGCGCAGAAACTGCCGATTGTCAGCAGACTAAGTACCTGTCCAACATTAACTCAGCGTTTTTGTGGTGCGGCCGTCTCGGCTGCATGTGCAGGCGAGACGCCCGCACCACAAGTTGTTTTTGGACGAGCACTAACGCCCGAAGAAAGGACGAGTTTGCCCGAGCGCTGGGAGCGCGATATGCAATGGCACGTCGCTTGCACAGAGTTCCGCATACCCAAGGTTTTTGCCATGTTATCCGGTTTGTTCCAATCGACCACGATCCCCGTCTTGCAAGAAGTGGTAAGCTTCTCGCAAGCCCGGCAGGCGGTATTGGCGGGCAACATTGCAAACATCGACACGCCCGGCTACCAGGCTCGGGATTTGTCGGTGGAGGATTTTCAGGCTCGACTGAAGCAGGCGATCGACGATCGCGACCAGCCGCAAGTTCGTTCGCCCGGCGAGACGGCACTTGCACCCTTGATGGCCGAGGTGGCCAAGTCGTCGCGATCGATCCTTCGCCACGACATGGGCAACGTCGACATGGAATCGCAGGTCACTGAGATGGTGAAGAACCAGATGCGGCACAACTTGGCGCTCACGATCCTCACGGATCAGTTCCGGCAGATGCAGTTGGCGATTAGTGGTAGAGCTTGAAGGTGACAAGATGAGTCTCTGCGAACGCAGTCGCGGGGCTATTGGAATATCGTATTTAACGCTCATAATCTGAAATCTGAGTTTTGAGATTGAGTTTTGAACCCCGAACCCGTTCCTTTTGGAGCTTCCGATGCTTTCCGCCATCGACATTAGTACCAGCGGCCTGGTGGCACAGCGATTGCGCATGATTCAGATCTCGAACAACATTGCCAACATCAAGAGCACGCACACCTCCAGCGGAGAAAAGGCGCCGTACCAGCCGAAGAGCGTTGTCTTTCAGAGCGATGAATCGGGGAGCAACGGCGCGGCCGGCGTTAAAGTTAGCTCGGTTGAAACTCTGCCCACCGATCCGATCTGGAAGAAGGAACCGAACCATCCCGATGCTGTCAAGGCCGGCCCGCACGCCGGGGAGGTGGCCTATCCAAACATCGACCTGATGAATGAGTTCACCAACGCCTTGGAGGCAGCTCGATCGTACGAGGCTAATCTTGGTGCGATGGATATTACGAAAAATATGGAACAACAGACCCTGAGGATACTGGCATAATCATGACCCTACCCATCAACGCCATATCGACTTCTCCCGTCATGCTGCCGGGCCGCGCGACCGGTGCAGCCGCGGGCGCTGAGGGTGGACCGTCGTTCAAGGATTTTCTCGTGCAGTCGATGCAGGATGTGAACTCGATGCAGGCCGCAGCCGACAAGGCCGTGGAGAAACTGGCCACCGGCGGCGACGTCAACCCGGCTGAGGTGCTCACCGCCGTGCAGAAGGCCGACATTGCCTTCCAGATGATGATCCAGGTCCGCAACAAGCTGGTCGATGCGTTCACGGAGATAAAGAACTTACAGATCTGATCTGTTTTCCCTCACACTGACAACCGACAACTGACAACTATTTTCCAATGGACTTCCTCAACAAAACCTTCGCCCAACTTAGCGACCTCTTCCGCTCGATGACTCCCGGCGGCCGGATCACGGCCGGGCTGCTGCTGGTCGTCGCCGTGGTCAGCGTTGGTTACTTGTTCCAAACACAGGTAACCGGTGGAGACGAGTACCTCTTCAGCGGCGAGTCGATACCAACGCCCACCCTGCAAAAGATGGAGGCAGCCTTCGGCAAGGCCGGGCTGAACGGTTTTACGATCGAAGGCGGCCGAGTGAAAGTGCCGCGCGCACAACGAAACTTGTATCTGGCCGCATTGGCCGACGCAAAGGCCCTCCCGCTGAATCCTGGCGATAAGCGCAGGGAAGGCGGAGAAGGAGGCATGTTTGAGCCTCCCAGCGCCCGCGCGGAACGTGCCAGACTGGGAAAAGAAGAAGAATTGTCGCTGGTGATCGGTAACATGAAAGGGATTGATCGCGCATCGGTTATCATCGATACGCAGGCGCGGCCGGCGTTGGGCCTTGCGCCGCTGCAAACGGCGTCCGTTTCGGTACAGGCCATTGGCGGCGTTCCGCTGGACGATGACCAAGTCGACAAGATCCGGTACTACGTTGCCGCGTCCGTTGCCGGCATGAAGCCCGAGAATGTCACGATTGCCGACGCCAATGGCCGTATCCATCCCGGCGGTGAGGCGGATCGCGGCGGTCCCGACGGCGACCCCTATGCCCGTGCGGTGCGAAAGGCCGAGGAGAACCTGAACACGAAGGTCCGCAATGCCCTTTCCTATATCCCAAAAATCACGGTTGATTCAGCCGTGACGCTCGACCGCGAAAAAGGCAGTCGCAGCCTCGAAGTGAAGAACGATCCCAAGCCGATACCGGTGCGAACTTCGGAGAACTCTCGCACGTCGAACCGCGAATCGGCCTCGCCCGGCGGGGCGCCGGGGATCCAGGCGCAAGGCGGCGGGGCCAATCAGCCCGCCTCGCTCGGCGCCTCCGGCGGCAAGGGATCGAACGAGACCAGCGACGAATCCAAAACCGAACAAGTCAACGTCGTTTCCACGATGAGCACCGAGAAGGAAACCTTCGGCCTGACTCCAAAACTAGCCAAGGTCTCCGTTGGCATTCCGGCGAGCTACTACGAGAAGGTTTGGCAGGGGCGCAACCCAACCAAGGAGGGCGAAAAGCCTGACCAAGCGGATGTCAACAAGATTCGCGAGGAGATCTCGAAGGACGTTCGCGGCCATGTTGCCACTTTGCTCCCGTCCGCGCCTGAAGTCAAGGATCCAACATCGCTAGTAACCGTCACGACTTTCCAGGACATCAAGCTCGCCGAGATCCAAGCGCCGGCGGCGACGCAACGGGCATTGACGTGGCTGGGGCAGAACTGGTCGATGGTGGCGATGGTGGGCCTGGTACTTTTCAGCCTGAGCATGTTGCGCTCGATGTTCCGCGGCGTTCCTGCCCCGTCAGCGGAGTCGGCTGCGGTCTCGATGCGTGTAACGGCCGCTGGGCCAAACCCCACGGAGTCCGAAGAGGCGGTCGAAGTTACCGCTGCCCGCCGCCTCCATCGCATGACCGGCACAGGCCCTTCGCTTCGCGATGAGCTTTCCGACTTTGTGAAGGAAGATCCCGATTCGGCCGCCAACATCCTGCGATCATGGATTGGACAAATGAACTAATATGATTATGAAACTTTCCAACGAAGGACTTCGCAAAGCGGCCATCCTGGTAGCCAGTCTCGATACGGCTGCGGCCGACGCGGTGCTCGATCAATTAACACCGGAGCAGGCCCGGCAGGTTCGCGAGATCGTCATGGAAATGGACGACATCGACCTGGGCGAGCAGCGGCGGGTGATCGACGATTTCTTTCATATCAGGCCAAAGGTTCCAGCCAATGCCGCGGCCGGCGTCGAACTCGATGGCCGCTTGGCATGGCTTACTTCCCGCGACCCCACGGAGCCTTTCGATGCAAGCCCTTCTGCCGCGCCGGCCGAGCATCCCTTCCGCTTTCTCCAGGAGGCCGAGGCCGAGAAGCTCCTCCGCGTGCTCAGCAGCGAGCGACCGCAAACGATCGCCCTGGTGCTTTCGCATCTCTCGCCGGTGCGGGCAGGGGCCGTGCTGGCGCGGCTGCCGGAAAACGTGCAGGTGGAGGTCATCCGTCGGCTGGTCGATCTGGGAGAAACTGATCCGGAGATTCTTCGCGAGGTAGAAGAGACTTTGCGGTCGCGGCTCTCGCAGCAAGTCGAGATGCAGCGCCGCTGCGTGGCCGGTTTGCAAGCCGTGGCAGGTATTTTGCAAGCCACCGACAGCCGTATCGGCATGCAGATTCTCGACAACCTCGCAAGCCACGACCGCGCGCTGGCCGAAAAGCTCGGCCCACAACAATTACTTTTTAACGATCTGGCCGACTTGAACGGGAGTCTGTTAGCCGAGGTTTTCGACGAAGCGGGGCCGGAACTGATGTTGCCGGCCTTGCTCGGCGCGGTGCCGCAGTTGGTGAGTCGCGTGCTGGCCCACATCTCGCCGGCCGACGCACGGGCGATCCGCCTCAAGCTCGACCATCCCGGCCCGATCCGTCTCAGTGACGTGGAAGAAGCCCGGCGGCAGGTTGCACGCATCGCCAGTCGGTTGAATTATCGCGTGACCCATAGCGTGGTGCGTGGAGTTGGGAGTTAGTATGCCGACAATCATCCGCGCCACCGACCAGAACATGGCTACCGCCAGCGTGGCGTTCAACTTCGACGATATGGCTGGCCAGGCGAAGAAGTACCTAGACCAAATCCGCCTGGACGCGGCAAAGATTGTTGTCCAGGCCCAGCAGGAATCCGCAGCCATCCGCGCACGGGCACAGGCCGAAGGTCGGCAGGCAGCGCTGAAGGAAGTCGACCAGATGATCCAGCGGCAGCTTTCCACAGTCATCCCCGCTCTACGACAGGCGATTCTCGATATCCATCAGGCGAAACAGGCGTGGCTTGCCCAGTGGGAAACGGTCGGCATTCACCTAGCGGCGGAAATTGCCAAGCGGCTCATTCGCAGCGAGTTGACGCGCAAGCCAGAAATTCCGCTAACCTTGATCCGCGAGGCCCTGCAACTGGCAGCTGGCTGCGGTCAGGTGCGTTTGCTGCTGAATCCCGACGACCATCGCGCTTTGGGCAACCAAGTGCCGTTATTGGTCCAGGAGATGTCGGGACTCGGCGAGACGCAGATTATCGCCGATGCCTCGGTCACGCCGGGCGGATGCCGCGTGGAAACCCGCTTCGGCTCGATCGACCAGACGTTTGAAGCCCAGCTTGCCCGCGTCGAAGAGGAACTCCGGCCGTGACCATCCCAATCATCGCACAACTCGATCGCGTCATGACCACGGCCCTCACGGGCAGCGTAGCACAGACGGTCGGCATGACGATCTCCGCGGCCGGTTTTCCAGCGCCGGTCGGGGCCATCGCGGAGATCCAGCGGGAAACCGGCGCGCCGCTATTGGCCGAGGTCATCGGCTTCCGCAACGAAATGACTTTGCTCTATCCCTTGAGCGATCTGACGGGCATCCGCCACGGCAACCGCGTGCGATTGCGGCAGACGGCGCGGTGGCTGCGAGTCGGCTCCGGGCTGCTGGGACGCGTGCTCAACGCCTCTGGCCGGGCGGTGGACGGCAAGCCGCAGCCGGCACTGGCTGAGCGGGCTGCGCTCGATCGCCAGCCGCCGCATGCCTGCACGCGGCCGCGGATCGACCAGCCGTTAGCCACTGGCATTCGTGCGATCGACGGCCTGTTGACCTGCGGCAAAGGGCAGCGGATGGGAATTTTTGCCGGCTCCGGCGTGGGCAAGAGCGTGCTCTTGGGCATGATGGCCCGCTATGCGTCGGCCGACGTGAATGTGATCGCCTTGATCGGCGAGCGCGGCCGCGAGGTGAACGAGTTCATTGAGCGCGACCTCGGTCCACAGGGGTTGGCCAAGAGCGTTGTGGTCGTGGCCACCAGCGACGAGCCGGCCCTGATCCGAGTGCAGGCAGCATCTACCGCCGCGACAATTGCCGAGTATTTTCGCGATCTGGGCAAGGATGTCCTGCTGCTGATGGATTCGGTCACCCGTTATGCCATGGCCCAGCGCGAGATTGGCTTGGCGGCGGGCGAACCGCCGGCCACGCGCGGCTATCCGCCTTCGGTCTTCGCACTGCTACCCAAGCTAGTCGAGCGGGCTGGACGTAGCCCTGCAGGGAGCATCACGGCCTTCTTTTCCGTGTTGGTCGAAGGTGACGATCCCAATGAGCCGATCGCCGACACCGTTCGCGGTCTGCTGGACGGCCACACGTGGCTCTCCCGCAACCTCGCCAGCCGCGGCCACTATCCGGCCATCGACGTGCTGACGAGCCTCAGCCGTTTAATGTCCGACATCGCCAGCGAAGAACACCGTCGTGCGGCCACGCTGATCCGCAGTCTTCTGGCCGCGTATCGCGATCACGAAGACTTGATCTCCATCGGGGCCTATCGCCGCGGCGCCAATAAGTTGGTCGATGCGGCCATCGGGATGCAGGACGACCTGAACGATTTTCTTCGTCAGCGCGTCGATCAACCGTCTTCCGTTGACGATGCGCGGCAATGTCTTCTCTCGCTGTACCAAAAGGCACAGCAACATTTGGCAGCCGTGGTGGGAGGCAAGGCATAACGATGGCCAAGTTCATCTTCCGATTGACGGCTTTGCTTCGCATACGCGAGGCGCGGCGCGATGAATGCCGTGCTGCGCTGGCCGATGCCTATCGTGTCGATGATGTGCTCAGGAAGCAGTTTGAAGGCTTGAGTCGGGAAATCGACGCATTGCGGGAATACTGCCGACTAAAGGCTTCGCCCGGAACCGTTGACATCGACCGTTTGGTCGAGGCCCAGCGTTACGAGTTGGTCACACGGGCAAAGCAGCAGAACGTCACCCAGCAGCGGCAGGCGGTGGCAGGCGAGATCGAGCGTCGTCGCCAGGCGCTTGTCGAGGCCGATCGCGAAGTCCGCGTGTTGGAAAAGCTCCGTGAGCGGCAGGTCGAACAACACCGCCGCGAGGAGGACCTGCGCGAGGTCAAGCGACTGGATGAAGTCGCCACGCAACAAACATTCCGGCAACTGCAGCAGGCCGCACAGGAGGCCGTGCAATGATCGGTAAACTGCTTGGCATGTTGGTCTCGCTGATCGCCGCGGTGTGCGTGGCCACGGTCATTGCCGCCGTGGTCCTGTTCGCGTATTACGCGCAATCCTGGAAGGTCAACCACGAACGATTCGTGCAAGCCATGGCCATCTTGCAAGGCAAGAGTTTTGAATCACTCTTGCCGCCTCCGCCGTCGAAGAAGAGGAGCGATAGTGAACAGCCATCCTACGAGCAGTTCCTCGCTGCCCAGGGACTGAAGGCCCGCGATCTGGAACAACGCGAAATAATGGTGCGGACAAATATCGAGCAATTTCAAGAAGAACTCAACAAGATTGTCGAAGAAAAGACACGTGTGCAGTTGGTGCGCGACGATTTGCAGGCGAAGCTTGACGAACTCAATACCAGTGCCTCGGCCGCAGGCACGGAAAATGTCTTGCAGACCTTGCAAACCCTCAAACCCAAGCAGGCCAAGGAACTGCTCGCACAGAGACTGGAAAAAGGCGACATCGACGTTGTGGTCAAACTGTTGGCCAATATGTTGGACAGCAAGCGGGCCAAAATCATTGCCGAGTTCAAGACCGCCACCGAGATGGAGCGCATTGGTGAGGTTTTGAACCGCATCCGCCAGGGCCAGCCCACCGCCAGTATGATCGACGACTCCGCAAAGAAACTTCAACCACCCAAGGGGTAGGAACCGTGATATGTCGACAATGAATCTTGATATCCTTCCTCGCACAACCGCGATTGATCCCAAGTACGCCGATAACGCCGTTAGTAAAACGGCGAACTCGCAGTCCGCCTTCGGCGATTACTTGCAAAGGGCGCAGACGCAACCAGCGGATCAACTGGTTTCGCGTTCAATAGATCGCGAGGCGAGGAAGGCCAGCGAGGATTCATCACCCCGGCGACAGGATACAACGTCGTCGGCTTCAACACAACACGATTCTTCGCCGACATCAACGAACGAAGACGCGCCAACAACTTCGCAAGACCATCGCAACGACGGCAGGCAGGACTCCGGTAGTGGATCGTCGAATCAGGACGCCTCGCGGTCATCGGACGCCGCTAAAAAAGATGATGCCCACAAGGTCGCCACGGGCGATGTGGCGGGAGTCATCGTCGATCTCAACATGGCTGCGACCGCGGCGGCTAGCGTGACTCCGATTGCCGGCGGCAATCCTGCCAATGATGCCCAGACGCAAGCGGCGCTATCGCTGGCGGGCACGAAGCCAGGCAACGCACTCTCTCCTCCAGTCGCCATCAATGTGCCGCAAGCGATTCCTGCGACGGCTAACACCAACAGCCCGGCTGTCACCGCACAACCTGCCGCGGCACAGACGGCCGTGGCGGAGTTGACAGCGGTGCAGACGACCGCGGCGAGTCCGACAGATCCAACGCCAAAGGAAAAACCGGTGGCGATGACTGCGACAGTCACGGCCGATTCATCGACCACAGCCACAGTGGCGAAGGCAGACGACAAAACCGCTGGGCAAGCCTCAACCGCTGACATAAATTCCATTGCAGCCTCGGCTGCGGTAGTGCCCGTGAATCCGGCTGCTAACGTTGCCGCGACAACGCCGGCAGATCCCAAACCACCGTCGATCGTCCCGCTGCAATCCGCGGCAGCCAGCGGTGTTCGTGTTGCATCTGCCAATCAAGCGGCCGATACGGCCCCTGCCCAGGCAGCTTCGGCCAACGGCGAAGCGCCAACGGCTACCGACGTGCAATCGGCGCGAGACCAACGGGCAAAATCCGCTGCCGATGCGATTTCACAATCTGGATCCGGCGACGATACGAACAAAACGACAACGCAGCCCGGAGACTCGACCTCCGGCCAGACGGCCGCTGTTCCGCAGACTGCAGCGCACAGCGCGACCGGAACTGGCGGCAGCCCCGGCACGGCACACGCCGCCGAGACCACCCTTAGCCAGGCCGACCGCGTGCGATTTGTGCAGCGCGTGGAGCAAGTCTTCCAGGATCTCAACGGCCAGGACGGCAGCGTCCGCTTGCGATTGAGTCCGCCGGAACTCGGATCGTTGCATATCGAAATCAAGGTTGCCAAGGGAGAGATGACCGCTCGCGTCGAGGCCGAAACACCCGCCGCGCGAAACATCCTCTTGGATAACCTCCCGGCCCTCCGCGAACGGCTGGCCCAGCACGACATCAAAGTTCAGCGTTTCGACGTTGACCTGATGGACCGCTCGACCGGCGGTATGTCCAACCAGTCGTCGCAGTACCAGAATCCGTCGCAGCAGAACCTTAGCAGCACGATCGAACGCGCGCCTTTCCGCGGCAACCGTGAATTGCCCAGCACGGTCGAGGCGGCGCTATCGCGCCCGGCAAGCGACGGAGGACGCTTGAACGTCGTCGTGTGATGGTGGCAGGCACACTCCGTGTGCCGTCCTCCAAGCCAAACCATTGATACCAATAATTTACAACCCGTTTCTCAAATACATTCCAGAAAGGGAGCCACCATGGCCACCACTTCCGCCGCTTCCGCAACATCCGGCAATACCGGGACCACGACTTCCAGCTCGGCCAGCACTGATCGCATGCAGACGCTCGGGGTCGTCGATTTTACCAAGATGCTCGTGGCTGAATTGAAGAACCAGGATCCGATGGAACCGATGAAAAACTCCGACATGCTCCAGCAAATTAGCCAGATCCGGGCCATCAGTGCCAACGACCAGTTGACAACCACCTTGCAGTCGGTGCTATTGGGCCAGAACGTGGCCACCGCCGGCAACCTCATCAGCCGCTCGGTCACCGGCCTCGATAGCAATGGCCAACGGGTGACCGGCACGGTCAGCTCGGTTTCGATTGCCAACGGCGGTGCGGTGCTGAACGTCGGCAGTTCGACCATCGACCTGAAAAATGTAACTCAGATTTCGCCTGCCAGCACTAGCGGGTGAGCTTCGTAACACGGACCAGAAAACAGTACCAACCACAACCATTACGATAGGGAACGATAAACCATGGGTCTAGCATCCGCCATGAGCACGGCCCTCACGGGCTTGAGCGCCGCCGAAACGCAGATCAGCGTCGTGGGCAATAACCTAGCCAACTCGAACACCGTTGGCTTCAAGGCATCCGACGCGCTCTTTGCCACGCAGTTCCTGCAGACGCAAAGCGTCGGCTCCGCTCCCACGGCCAACAGCGGCGGCAACAATCCGCGGCAAACGGGCCTCGGCGTGATGGTCGCGGAGATCACGCCCAATTTCTCGCAAGGCACAATCTCCACGGCCAACAGTCCCACCGATCTGGCCATCCAGGGCGACGGCTTTTTCATCGTTCAAGGTCAAAACGGCCAGCAGAACTATACCCGCAACGGCACCTTCACGACCAACGCCGAGAACCAACTCGTGACGGGCACCGGCAACCGCGTGATGGGCTACGGCATCAACAGCAAGTTCCAGATTGATACGACGCAACTTCAGCCGCTCAATATCCCTTTGGGTACCGCCATGGTGGCCAAGGCCACGACACAAGCCACCATGCAAGGCGCGCTGACGCCCAACGGCGATATCGCCGATACGGCTGCGATCATCGAGACCGGTGTACTCACCGACGGCAGCAAGTCCTTTCCCGGTAGCGGAATCAAGACCTTTCCCGCTAGTGGCCCCACGGCGGCCGTGGTCGCCGACCCTACGGACCCCACGGGTGCTGGTCCCCTCGCCGGTGCCTACAAGTATTACGTGACCTTCGTCAACGGCGGCGTGGAAAGCAAGCCGCAACCAGTGGCGGTTGATTTGGCGCCACCAGCGGACCCAACAGTGACCAACTACACGGCCTTGCTCTCGACATTTCCCACCGACAGTTCAGGCAACTGGCAGAAGACTTATATCTATCGCAGCGTGAACGTGCCGGGCAATGCCAATTATTATAAAATCGGCGAGCTGCCGACCGCGTCACCTCCCACGACGGACACCTTCACCGACAATAAGACCGATGCCTCGATTATTGCTGCCGGGCACGTCTTGAATATGAACGGTCCTTCGGATAATGGCCCCACGACAAGCCTGGCTCCCGACCCTTCGGACCCCACCAAGTCCGCCGCCGGCAACCTCACCGGAACGTACAAGTATTACGTGACCTTCGCCAGTGGCAACGTGGAGAGCCGGCCGCAGTTGGTAGCGGCCAATTCACCGTTGACAGCCAACAACCAGGTCTTACTCTCGAACTTTCCCACCGACATTACCGGTACCTGGCAGAAGACTTATATCTATCGCAGCGTGAACGACCAGCCGGGAGATACCAATTTTTACAAAGTCGCCGAGTTGCCGAGCACGACCAACGCGGCCGCGACCTACACCGACAATAGCACCGATGCCACGATCCGCGCCGGCGCCCACGTCTTGAGTATGAACGGTCCCGCGGCCACGAGTACCACGTTGCTCAAGGATGTGGTGGTCTATGATGGATCGGCCTACCAAAACGCCTTTCCCACAACGGGTACTTTACAGTTCACGGGAACCAAGGGCGGCAATACGCTGACCGCACAAAGGCTCACCGTCACGAACAGCTTGACACTCAACGATCTGGCAAGTTTTTTTCAAGGTTCGCTCGGCATCCAGCAGGCCCCCGGCAGTAATCCGGCTTACCCGATTCCCGTCGATTCCCCTACCAGCCTCCCCCCAGGCGCGACCATCACCTCCGACGGCCGCATCAAGATCGTGGGCAATGACGGCGCTGCCAACTCCGTCAGCGTCGGACTTTCGGCGATGCAATTGATCACCACCGATGTTCCGCCGAAGACTAGCGCCGTGAACATGCCGTTTACCTCGATTCAATCTGCCAAAGGCCAAGGGGCAGCGGCCGACATGGTCGTCTACGACAGCTTGGGCCTGCCACTCTCGGTTCGCATCACAGCCGTTCTGGAACAACGCAACAGCAGTTTCTCGGAGTATCGCTGGTACGGTGACTGCGGTCAGAACGACCCCGCCGCCGGGCAGCAGGGCATCAACGTCGGCACGGGCACAATCCGCTTCGACGGCCAAGGCAACTTTCTCTCGGCATCCAATACCACCGTGGCAATCGGACGAGCGAATGAGCCATCGGTCAAGCCGCTACAGTTCAACCTTGACTTTACCCAAGTCACCGGACTTGCCTCAAGTACCGCGGCATTGTCCGTGACACGACAGGACGGTTCTGCTCCGGGTGTGTTGAACAGCTTTAATATCAGCGAAGCCGGCCTGATCAACGGCGTTTTCAGCAACGGTATCAGCCAAAACTTGGGACAGATCCGGCTGGCACGATTCTCTAATCCGGTTGGTCTGGAACAGGTGGGGCAAAACATGTACTCTACCGGCGTCAATTCGGGTTTGCCGATCATGGGTAATCCGGGCGACCAGGGAACCGGCACGATTGTGGCCGGATCGCTGGAGCTGTCGAACACCGATATCGGCGCCAGCCTGATCAATCTGATTACGTCGTCAACGATGTATCGCAGCAACACGCGGGTGATCACGACGGCGACGCAGTTATTTGACGACTTATTGCAACTCCGTTAAGTGCATGGTTCAGGTGGGCGGATGCCCGAGGATGTAGCGTAGGCGTCCTGCCTGCGAATAAGGGTATTTATTTATCGCGTCATGATCAAATTAACCCATTTTGGGGGCGAACCGTTCATTCTCAATGCCGAGTTAATCCAATACGTCGAGGCCCGGCCTGACACATTCATCACGCTCACGACCGGGCAACGCCTAGTCGTGACCGAGGCAATGGACGAGGTGTTGCGGCGGGCCATGCTCTACCAGCAGGCGAAGCACTTGGTGCCGCTGCACGTGGCACGCGCAGGATCAGCCACGGTGGAGGACCGTTTGGGGCGGGTGACTGCCCAACAAACGTCATATATGGAATAAATGGACTGTAGGAAGTAAAAGAAAGGGGCTTTTTTCCCTGCTTATGCCAAACGACAACTTAGAATTAAGAAACTATCCGGAAAGCCGAAATCCAGGTTCCCTCTCCTACCGAGAGAGGGGATTTCCTGAGAGACCCTGAGAAACCGCGAGACTGCCATGGCCAAGACGCCCACTGACCCTGAACCTAAAGAAGCCGATGCCGGCGGTACACCTCCGTCAGCCAAGAAATCGATGCTGGGTAAGATCCTGGTTCTCGGTCTGGTCGTGGTCGTGGTCGCCGTGGAATGCGCGGTGGCTTACCTCTGCATTCCTGCGGCATCCGACTCGGCATCGGCTGCGAGCAACGCGGCCAAGCCGCCGGCCGAGCACAAAAAAGGCGAAGCCGAGCCGGCCGGAGAAGGCGACGCGGCGGCCAACGTGGAGGTCGACCTGAAGGAGTTTTCGGTGACTATCTACCAACCGGCTTCCAACTCGACATTGCGGATCGATTTCCATCTGCATGGCATCGTGGCCGCGGAGAGTAAAAAAGAGTTCGATCGCCTCTTTGAACTGAACCAGAACCGTTTCCGCGAGCAGGTCATGGTGGTGGTTCGCAGTGCTGCGATGGCCGATCTGACCGATCCCGGCCTCGGTTTGATCAAGCGAACAATCCTCGAAAAGGCAAAACACATCCTCGGCAAGCCGCTGTTAGAGGAACTGGTTATCAGCGATTATTCGTCGCTGGAAAATTAGCAATTACAAGTTAAATCTTCAACCCACTAGGAACGGATTCCTATGGCGAATGACGATTCCCTGATGAGCCAGGACGAGATTGAGCGGCTCTTCAGTCAGACGAAGGATCCGCCCGCTCCGGCCAAGGCGGCGCCTGTCCCCCAAGCCAGCGGCAAGGATGACCAGCTATTGGCCCAGGACAGCATTGAAAAACTACTGAGCGAAGCCGGGCGCAGTCCGCCGGCGGCCGCGCCCCCGCCGGTCAAGAAGGTCGTTGCGGCGCAGCAGGCGCGGGAACCGGACATCGCCACGCAGGACATTGAATTTCTCTTGGCGCAAGCCGAGAAGGCCCTGGAATCGGTGAACTCCGGCCGTTTAGGCGAGATCCCTTCCGGCGTCTCTTCTTATCGGCTCGATGAGTTCTCGCTCGCCGCGCCCTCGACGGAATCTGCTACCCTCGATCTGATCCGTGATGTCGAACTCGATCTGAAGATCGAATTGGGCCGAACCCATATGTACCTGGAGGATGTCCTCAAGCTTCGCAAAGGCTCCGTTGTGCCGCTCGACAAGCTGGCAGGCGATCCGGTCGACATTTTCGTCAACGGCCGCCTCATCGCGCGAGGCGAAGTACTAGTGCTCAATGACAACTTTTGCGTCCGTGTGGCTGAACTGATCGTCGGGGCCAACGTCTTCGCCTAGGCCCCTGTTTCATGCAAGGAAGCGCAAGTATGTATTCATTCATCACCGGACTTGGATCGTGCCTCATCGCGGCCTCTGCCGCGGTTGCGGCCGATCGTCCTGCCAATCATGCCCCGGAACCGTGGTCTAATCCAACTCCCGTCCTGTCGCCCGTTTCGGGGCCAAAGATTATAGAGTACGGCCCCGCTGCGTCGGCCGACTCAAAGCTCAATGCCGCGGAAACCGAACCGCACCGCCGCGCGGGGCAAGTCGCCGAATTTGCACCCGATCCACCCGGTTTGCGCTGCCCCGATCCGCTGCCCGCCGTTTTTCAAGGGGATTCCGCACCTGCGGCAGAAACGCCTGTCGAAAAAACGAAAGCCATTGAGTTGGCTCTGCCCACCGCAGTTAAGCCGCTGCCACCACCGCGGCAACTTTTGACAACCGCGCCGGCCGCGAGTACCGTACCACCGCCCCTCGCGGTCGTTCCTTCATCACCCACCGTGCAACCAGAGTCGGCCGGTCCGTTGGGCTTGGGCAGTCACAACGACCGGAATGCCCCGGGCAAGAGTTCACCGATCGGCGCGATGATCACGGTCGGTGGTAGCATGGCGATCGTACTAGGACTTTTCTTCATCGTGGCCTGGGCCATGCGCAAAACCGCTCCGCGCGGGTCGCTGGTGCTGCCCAAGGAGGTCTTTGATATTCTCGGCCGCGCCCCGCTTGGGGCACGACAGCAAGTGCAACTGCTGCGCTGCGGTAGCAAACTGTTGCTGGTATCGATCACGCCCAACGGCACCGAGACCTTGACCGAAGTGACCGATCCGCTCGAAGTTGATCGCATCGCCGGCATCTGCCAGCAGGCCCATCCAAAGAGCGCCACGGTGGCCTTCCGCCAGGTCCTCCAGCAGTTGGCCCCCAAGTCGGGCGAACCGTCGGAACTCGATAATCTCGAACCCGTAGGCACGCGTCGGAAGCGCTATCGCTGGGAGGAAAAACATGCCTGAGAGGGAAGAGTTGCAAATTGCAAATTGCAAATTGCAAATTGAAAAGTGCCGGACGAGTACTGCCGGGCGATGGCTCGGTCTGGTGAAGCTGCTTTCGTTGGCGTTGGTATTTGTCAGTTTGACGCTTCCCACGGCGGCTCGGGCTGAGGATGCGGGTAGTCGGCCGCTGGCGATCAATGTACCGCAGGATTTGACCGCCGGACCGGAAAAGTGGGTCAGCCCGGAGGGGCTCAGTTCAACGATCCAGGTGATGCTCTTGCTGACGGTGCTGAGCTTGGCGCCGGCGATTCTCCTGATGACGACCTGTTTTGTCCGCGTGGTGGTGGTGCTGAGCATGTTGCGACAGGCGCTGGGCACCCAACAGCTTCCACCGAACCAGGTGATTACCTCGCTGGCCATGTTCATCACGCTACTGGTCATGGCCCCCACTTGGAAACAGGTCCATGAACAGTCGATCGTTCCTTATACGAACAAGCAGATTGGTCTGGAACAAGCATGGACCCGGGGCGCGGGTCCGATCCGACAATTCATGAGCACGCAGATCGAGCGGACCGGCAATACCGAGGACGTGCTGTTATTCTGGAAGTACGCGTCGACAGAACCGGCCCCGACCAAGTATGACGATGTGCCGATGACGGTCCTCCTGCCTGCCTACATGCTCAGCGAATTGAAAACGGCATTCCTCATCGGATTCCAGATCTACCTGCCCTTTCTGATTCTCGACATGGTGATTGCCAGCGTGATGGTATCGATGGGCATGCTCATGCTGCCGCCGACATTGGTCTCGCTGCCGTTCAAAATTCTCTTGTTCGTGCTGGTCGACGGATGGCATTTGGTGGTAGGAATGTTGATGCAAAGCTTTCAGAGATAATGACGAATGATGAATGACGAAACTTGAAATTGGTATGGCAAGATTGATTGAAATGCATGGTTTATTTATGAGTACGGTTCTATGTTGTCAACCGCTTTCTTCGTCATTCGTCATTCGGATTTCCTTCCTCCTCCAACCCCTTCCTCCCCATGACTCCTGACTCCTTATCGGAACTGGCTATCGGGCTCGGTCGCGAAGCGATCTGGATGAGCCTTTTGATTTCGGCCCCGGTGCTCCTATCTGGAATGGTCGTGGGCCTGGTGATCGGCTTGCTCCAGGCGGTAACGCAAATTCAGGAACAAACGGTGGCCTTCGTGCCCAAGCTGGTGATCATGGTTCTGGTCTTGAGCTTCACCTTGCCCTGGCTGCTGAGCCAGATGATGCAGTACACGACCGACCTAATTGGGGGCATTCCGGGGAGATTTTAATTATTTCTTAGTGAGTCGTCTCGGCACACGGCACCACCCTTTGTAGGATGACTCCTTGAATCACGCAATCCGGTTTGAGCGATGATAAACCCGCTGGCCTTGCTCAATGTCGAGAAATTCCTGATCTTCACCTTGGTGTTGACGCGGATCAGCGGTTTGCTGATCGCGTCGCCGATTTTCGGCGCCAAGGAGGCCCCAGCCATGGTCCGCGCCCTGGTCTCGCTGGCCCTGGCGATATTGATCATGCCGAGTCAGTGGTTCGCCACCTTGCCCTACCCCGGCAGCCTGCTGGTCTATGTGCTGGTCATCGGTGGCGAACTGATGATTGGCTTGATCCTAGGGATGGGAATTTCGATCATGCTGGGCGGAATTCAGATGGCAGGCGACATGATGAGCCGCGTCGGCGGACTCTCGCTCGCCGATGTTTTCGATCCCACGACATCGACCAACGTGCCGCTCTTCTCGCAAATGCTGAGCCTGCTCAGCGCGGCGCTATTCATGATCATGGGCGGGCATCGCCTCCTCTTGGGCGGCCTGCTGGACACGTTTAGCGTCATCCCGCCCGGTGGAGGCGTGGCGATGTTTCTCGGTACGGGCAACGGTAGTTCCAGGCCCGAATTGCTTGCGTCGCTGGTCGAAATGTTTCTGGTCTTGATCACGCAGAGTTTCCATGTGGCGATTCGCGCCGCGGCGCCGGTGGTGACGGCCGTGCTGTTGGCCACGCTGGTGCTGGGACTGATCAGCCGCACGCTGCCGCAGTTGAATGTCATGGTCATCGGTTTCGGAATGAATGCCATGATCACGTTCGGCGTATTTTTCTTTTCTCTCGGGGCGGCCTTGCTCGTTTTCCAGGATCAGGTCTTGCCGACGTTGCAGATTCTCTTTCAAACCTTGCGGATCCCTTTGCACTCTCCCTAGAAAAATGGTGGGCTACGCTTGCCATCGACTTTTTCCGCAACAAAAAACGAAGTAGGGCGGGCCGAGCGAACTGAGTCCCACCAAAACTGTTTCTACCCACGATTGAACCCTTGTCATGGCGGAAAACGACGGCGACAAAACGCAGGATGCAACTCCGCACCGCCGCCAACAGGCGCGGGAAGAAGGCCAGGTGGCCAAGAGCCAGGACTTCGCCTCCGCCGCCTTGCTGCTGGTCGGACTGGCGGCCCTCCTATGGCTGGGCGGCCCCGTCGTTGAAATGCTGGCACGCTACGCCACCGAACAACTAGGCGGTGAGCCTTGGCTCACCACCGACCCGCAGTTCTTCGTCGCCCATCTGCAGCGAGTGGCCTTCGCGCTGGCTTACTACATGCTGCCGATCTTCGGGGTCTTCATCTGTACGGGCATTGCGGCAAATGTCCTGCAAGTCGGCTTTCTCTTCCTGCCGGAAAAACTCTCCCCCGACCTGACACGACTAAATCCCTTGCAAGGTTTCGCGCGGATCTTCTCGCTGGCGAACCTGGTGCGGTTGGTGATGGGGCTTTTGAAGATGGCGCTGGTGGCGGGCGTGGCGTATGCCAGTCTGTATGGCCAGCGAGAAAAAATCCTTGGCCTGACCGTGATGACGGCACCCGAGATCGCCAGCTTTCTTGCCCAGATCCTGATCTGGACGAGCATCAAGATCGCCATGGCCTTGCTGCTGTTGGCGGTGCTAGACTATGGATTTCAATGGTGGAAGCAGGAGCGCGACCTGCGAATGACCACGCAAGAGATTCGCGAGGAAATGAAGAATTTGGAAGCCAATCCGCAGATGGCCGCGCGACGGAAGCAGGTTCAGCGGGAACTGGCCATGCATCGCATCTCTTCCGCGGTGCCCAAGGCCGACGCCGTTATCACTAACCCGACCGAATTGGCCATCGCCATCCAGTACGATCCCGAGAAGATGGCCTCGCCGATCGTGGTGGCCAAGGGCGCCGGCCTGCTTGCGGCGCGGATTCGCAAGCTAGCTCTCGAGCACGGCATTCCCATTTTGGAGCGCAAACCGTTAGCGCAGGCATTGTATCGCGAAGTGGAGATCGATCACCCCATCCCGCAAGACCGCTTCGCCGCCGTGGCCGAGGTGCTGGCCTATGTCTATCAGCTCAAGGGAAAAAAGATTCCGACGCCGGATAAGAAATAACGGTTCTCTGTCAAACTTCAACTTTGCATCGCCCGGGGCTGCGACCCCTTTGGGATCGTCGATTTCTTCTACCACGCGCAGATAGCAGAGAACATTAGGTTACCGCAGGAATTCCGAGATTTGTGATTTTCAATCTGAAATTCAACATTCGTGCTTCATCCTCACGCCGTGATCCCCTTCGTCAGCGCCATGAACGCCGTTTCCAGATTGATCTCGTCCTCCTTGAACATCGTCAGCTTGTGGCCTGCTTGAATCAAAAGCGTGGGTAGGTCGCTGTAGTCGGTCACGTCTTCGCGGAGCGTGACCTGCAAGTGGCCGGGGCGGACTTCGATCTTCTCCAAGAGTTTGCTTTGTTCCAAAACCTTGCCGGCCGCGTCAAGATCGCCCTGCACGCCAATTTGCAAGACCGTCCGCGGACGGACCAATCGCATGACGTCCGGCACATTGTCGCAGACCAGCAGCACGCCCTTCTCGATCATGCCAACCTTGTTGCAGACGTCGGACAACTCGGGCAGGATATGGCTGGAAACCATGATCGTCTTGCCCATCTTGCGAAGCTCCTTGAGCAGGCTGCGGATCTCGATCCGTGCGCGAGGGTCCAATCCGCTGGCCGGCTCGTCGAGAATCAATACCTTGGGGTCGTGCAAAAGCACGCGGGCCAGGCCGAGCCGCTGTGTCATGCCGCGAGAAAGGCTGGTGACGAAGGCGTCGCGCTTGTAGCCCAAATCGACCAGATCGAGCACCTCGTTGCAGATCTTCTTCCGGCCATGCCCCTTGATGCGGTAGGCTGCGGCGAAAAACTCGAGGTACTCGATGACCTTCATGTCGTCATAGACGCCGAAGAAGTCGGGCATGTAGCCGATGATCCGCCGGATCTCCTTGGGATGCGTGTAAATCGAGTAGCCGCAGACGCTTGCTTCGCCCCAGGTCGGCTGTAGGAGTGTGGCCAGGATCCGCATGGTCGTCGTCTTGCCGGAACCGTTGGGGCCAATGTAGCCGAAGAGGTCGCCCTCGTCGAGTTCCAGGGTCAAGTTGTTCAATGCGTGCAATTCGCCGTAAACTTTGGTCAGGTCTTGAGTTTTGATCATGGGGGGAGGATAGTTTTCAGTTAGCGGGGCCGGCCTGGGTGACGGGGAGGATGAAGCGATAGATGGTGGTGTGGCGGTCTAGGGCATTGCCCAGCGGCTGGCGACTGTCGGATTCACCCGGCTTGGGTACGGGGCCACGGAGCAAGTCGCTGCCGCGGCAGGAGCCATCTTGCGGCGGCATGGCTACCAGGATTGCGCGACCAGTCTCGAGTAAACCGCTGAGATCCGCAAACCCTTGGTAGTCGTTGGCCATGCCGGTGCGCTTCCGCCCGCCGGCAGCGTCGTAGAACATCATGTTCTGCAGCACATAAAGCATGTCGCGACTGCTGCGGTCATAGGGGCCATATGCCGCTTTCGCGGCCGGGCTTTCCGCGAAGTCGCTTATGAAGCTATTCAAGCTGACCCGCCGCGTGGTGGAGCCGATCTCGACCGACTCGCCAGGCCGAAGCTCGCCGATCGCGTAGGCCCAACTGTCATAGGCCAGGAAGCAGTGCGAGAAAGCGACGCCCTTGCCGGTTTGTGGATCGCTCCCTTTCAGGCGGTTGGTGATCGTGCCGGAAAGTTGCCTTTCGTCATCCTTAAGCGATACGTCCAGCCCCAGATCGGGCGAGTGTCCCAGCCAGCGGTGCGTAAAACTCTTGGATGCCCAGACCTGAATCGGCGCGCCGCGGATCGCGTCCAGCGATGAAGCAATGGAGTAGCCCTGGCTCCAGAGCGGCGCGGAGTTTTGCGTATCGCGGCTATACATGCCGTTGAATTCATTGCCCGCCTTGCCCAACCAGGCCAGCGACGCACTGGTTTCCGTGGGAGGTTGGCCGTCAGGCAAGCGGGGCCGCATGGAGAGGTCGAACGATTCACCCCGCGGACTGAAGATGCTGAACCAACTGGCGCCGCGGGCCGTGCCTTCGGCGTCGATATCGACCAGATCAATCTGGCTGACCCGCAGTTGGTCACCTTTCAGCCAATAGGCGGCCAGATAAGCCCCGAGGGCAAAGAGGACAACGATCGTCGGAAAGGTGATCCAAGTCCATTGCATGCCGCGGCCCAGACGGCGGAGCAGAAAGTAGTCGCCCGGTCCAATCAAGAGGATGTAGACGATCACCAACAGGGCCACCACGAAAAACGGCACGAGATGCACGTCGCGAGGCAGATCGAGCGCACTCCGCAACTGTCCTGCTAGGTCGTTGTAACCGTAGCTCTGCACGGGATCGTCCGTGGCACCGGCCTGCTCGTTGGCAGGCAAATTGAGGATTGCGGCGACCAGCAGCGAGCGATCGGTCCAATCACGGATTGGCCCGCGATCGAGATCCGTGGCCACGAAGACCACTTGACCCAGCCCCTGCGGTTTGCGGATCACCAGCGGGATGTCGGCCTCATGGGCAACAATCTTTCCCTGCACATCGGCGAGCTTGGCCGTGGATAGCTCCACTTTCTCGCCCGGTTTGGGCGGAGGAATCGGATTGACACTCTTCGCGAAGGTCTCCCAGCCGCTGGTCTGCCGCAGGAGCATGGTCTTTTCAAAGTGTCCCGGCACGAATTTCGCTAATGGCGATCCGGCATGCAGGGCTTCCTCGGCGTGCGATCCGGCACAAAGCACCAACGTGCCGCCCATGCGGATCCATTGCTCCAATGCCTCGATGCGGGCGTTCCGCGGCGAAATCTTTTCAAAGACTTCCGGTTTGCTGGTGGAGATCACGACGATGTCGACACCTTCGTAGCCCTGCCATCGCGTGGGCAGCCGCGCGAGACTATCCACCGTCGCGACGACGTTCCGTGCCGCTTGACCTTGCGTGCCCGGCAGGGCCTTTTCCAATCCTGACGAGCTTTTTCCCACCGAAACGATGAGCCGCTGGCCGGGGCGGAGCGCGTCGCCAAATTGGTCGTTTGTGGGAGACCCCGTGGAATCGACCGTTTTTGCGGCAAGTATCGTACGTCTGTCGAGCAACTCCAGCGAGAGCGTGCTGGCTTCATGGCCGAAGCGGACGTAGAGCAAGACTTTGGTTTCCTGTCCGGGAAGCAGTTGACAATTCTCCGGCGCGTCGAACGAGCAGTTCAGGCCATCGCTGTCGCCCAGGCTGGCACGGACACGGCCGATCACGGGACTGCTGCCTCCGCGGAGCGTCACCTCGATCGGCGTCCAAAGTCCTACCTTGTAGCGATCGGCGAAACCGACACGAACCGCGACGAATTCCGGCGGCTTCATTTCCTGGGCCTGTACTGCCGCGGCGATCGATAGCGCGAGCAGCAGTGCCAGGACTTGGCGTTGGATGGCTCGCATCATGGTTTCTCGGCGTTGGAGCAAGTACAAACAAAACGGCCGCAGCCGGGGCATCCGGCGCCATACTTCTGCAAGACGGCATCGGTCAGATCGACGCCGACGACGTTGGCGATCGTGGTCAGCCAGGCCAGCACGTCGGCAAACTCGCCCACGCGCTCTTCATGCGAACCACTGCGCAATGCGGTGGCCAACTCGCCGACCTCTTCCATCAGCCACATGAAGGTTCCCTCGACGCCGCGGGCGACGTCTTTTTCATGATACATGCGGCGGATGAGAAGCTGGAAGTCGGAAAGGGAAACTTGTTTCGCGGGAGGGATGTCGGTCATGTTGGTTGCGGGTGTGTTGGGATTGAAAAAGTTCAATCCATTCTAGGGTTCTTTCTTCAAGCTTTCCAGCAGGGTGTCGGCACCGGGGTATTGGGGGTCGCGGTGGAGCAGTTCCTCCAAAACCTTTTTCGCTTTGGCTGGCTGTTGGGCCTGAAGCAGGGCGTCGGCCAAGGCAAATCGCTGCTGAAGATGGTCCGGATTGAGTTCAACGGCCGCCTCGAACTCCTCGATCGCCCGATCCAATTCGTTGAGTTCAACGAGGGCCGCCGCTAGCAGGCGATGGGCGTCGGCATCTTGAACCTGAATCTCCAGGGCTTCCGTGGCCCAACGCTGGGCGATGGCCGCCTCGCGCCGCTCCAAGGCCAGTTCAGCGAGCTTTTTCCGCGACGGCAGATCGTCCGGCTCGATTTGGGCAAAGCGAACCAACGCCTGGGCAAGGTTCTGTTTCTGGCCCGCCGCCAGATAGACCCTTGCCTGCCCGGCCGTCCATTGCGGATTCGTCGGATCCAATCGTTCAGCCGCCGCGTAAAACTCGGCGGCCTCGCCGTATTTTTCGGCCTTCAGTTTCATGCCGGCCAGTTTCCTAAATCGTCCGCTCTCCGCCGCCGTCAACAGGGGTGTGGCATCGATCTGCTTGCGGAGAAACACCGAGTGGCCACGCTCGAATTCCGCCTGAGAAATACCGAATACCTTGCGGAGGGCCGCATCCGTCGAGGGATTCTCCGTGTAGGCCGCCACCATTCTCTTGAGTACATCGCTGCCGCCCAGCGCAAGCATGTACTCGACATACAATTCACTCTGGCAATAGGCCAACTGGCACTCGTCTCCGTCCATCGCCCGGGCGAAACCGGCGTTCACCGTTTCCAGATCCATCAAGGTTCCGGCAGCCGCGCGGCGGTGCAACAACACCGTCCAACGATAGGGCCGCGGAACCTTCTCGGCATTAACCGCCAGGCCCTCGGTAAACCAATGCGGAATGTTGTAGCCGGTCTGCTGGAGATTAAAGACGTGGACCATCTCGTGCTTTAATACACGTGCCCAGGCAAAGTTGCCGTGCGTCTGCGGTTCATCGGGCGAGGTCATGGCCACGATCCGCCCCGTGCTGGCCGCCACCGTGCCCAGGTAAGGCAGGCCGACCATCCGCGCGCTGAACCAGGCGTGGCCAGATTGTCCCCGCGACTCGTTGAAGATCTCCACAAGCGTCGGGCCTGGCGGCTCGTAGCCAAATTGCTGCTTGAGCTTACCATGCACGGTTTCCAAGTGCCTCGCCAGGTAGGGAACCAAGCGGGCATCGGTCTTTTCGTACTTAATCACGAAATGCGGTGTGATGCGGCTTTGCATGGCATCGAGCACATCGAGCACGTCCAACGAGTTCTTCACGCGAACGTGGAACGGATCGGCGTCGAAGGCATCCTTGAGCAGCGCGCGTGCATCGCCTTCACGGCCCATGCGCATCAGGTGTAGCCCCAGTCCGGCGTGCGGTTTGGGTTGCCGCGGCAGGAGGCGAATGGCCTCGCGGAAATAGCGTTCCGCCGCGGCGTGCCGCTTGCGGACCTGAAGCATCTCGGCCAACTCCGTGTAGAACTCGCCGGCGTGCGGGTTCCGTTTAAGGACTTCCGCCGCCAAGGTATCGAACCGCGTGCTTGTGGTCTTGTCCGGCCCGGATTCCGGGGCAGAGGCGTCGAGCAGCAGATAGCAAGCAGCGATCCGCGCCAGCGACGATTCATCGAGCGGATTGAGCGGCAGGAGTTTCTCGCGAAGCAGCCGCAGGGCCTCGCCGGTCTGATCGTTGAGCCAAGCCATATCGGCCTTGAGCCGCCAGATTGCGGGCAAGCTGGGATTGATTTCCATGGCCCGGCGAAGCGAGGCTTCGGCCCGATCGAGTTGGAAGTCTTCCATCGCCAACTCGGCCAGGGCGGCATGGACCTCGGCCGCACGGGGATTGATTTCCAAGGCCGCCTGAAATTCCTTTGCGGCATCGGCCCGATTGTACTTCTCCATGAACAGCCGCCCGGCCTCGAAGTGGGCGGGCCAAAAGTCCGGATCGAGCTTCACGGACGCGGGAAAAAGGTCGTTCACCAGGAAGTCGAATTGGTCGCTGAGCCGATTCCAGCGGGCGTACTGGGCAGCCGCGCGGCCGATCCAACGCAGTGACTCGGCATTCTTGACATCATGACTGTTGTAGAAGCTGATCAAGCGGCGATACTTGCTCTCGGCTTCCTCCAAGCGGCCGGAGGTGCGGGCCAGTTCAGCCAGGATGTAAAGGGCCAGGGGATGCGCGGAGGCCAGTTGCAGGGTCGCGTTGGCACGGCGGTGGGCTTCGACCCAATCGCCCCGATCGAAGGCCAGTCGGGCCAATTGAGCCTGGATCTCGGGGCATTTGCCGGCCAACGGCGCGAGAGCCTCGACCGCCGCCGCCATCTTGCCTTGCGACTCCAGGCAAGCGGCCCAGCCGACCGCGGCCTGGGCAATGGTGGCCGCTTCCGGCTTGTAGATTTCTGCCGCTTCTTCATGGCGACCGTGCATGAGCAGCGAATGGGCTTTGCCGAGGTCCGCCGCGTGGGAAGGAAGCAAAGTGAAGAGCAAGATAAGGAACAACATTATTGCTTCTCGTTTCGCCTTGGCGCGAACTTGATTCGATCGACCAGGGGAACCATCGTCTGGCCATTGGTCGCCGGGTAGGAAGCTATCGCGGCGATGATCTGTTGCGTATGTTCGTACCGCAGTTGGTCGTCGCAGTCTATTTCCGCCTCAACCGTTGCAGCGGTGGCAGTGCCGAGGAAGGCCCTGATCCGTGCTCGCAGGTCAATCGCGTCCTTGACGGGCCGCCCATTAAGGGCGATGGACGCAAGGTGGCCCGCGGTGTCGGCACGGAGTCGAATCTGGACCGCTGGCAATTGATGAAAGTCGGCCGGTCCGGCGTCGTTGGTTGCGGCGGAATCTTTGGCCGCAACTTCTTCCGCGGCTGGACCCAATCGCCATGCCGAGAAGATTAACGCCATCACCACACCGCCCAACCCCAATAGCGGTAACCAGCGGCCTTCCACGGAATGTTCGTGGGCCGCGGCCCCGCGCGTCCACCAGTGCCGTTGGTTGGCTGAGAACCTCATGGTTCGATACCCCGGAATACGCACTGGGAGAAGCCGGCCTCGTTGGCTTGCTCGATCAACCGCTGGACCATGGCCAGCACTAGCAGGGACGGCAACAGCGAGACACCCAGCAGCGGCAATACGCTCGGCATGCGGTTGGCGACGGGTAAGGTGATGAACTGCATTAGGGTTTTCTGACAGCCGCAAAGCGTTCCGCGAAATGCTCGGCGAGAATGCCAGCCTCGGCCAGAAGACGATTGATGCGGCTGAGCACGATCTGGTGGAAGGCGACAGCCAAGATGGCGATCCAGAGGCCAACGGCCGTGGCGACTAACGACGTACCGATTCCGCCGGCCAAGTCGATGGGCCGGAGAGTCGTGCCCTTGCGGACGATCGTCTCGAAGGCCACCATCAGACCGTTAACGGTTCCCAACAATCCGAACAGCGGCGCTAACTGGGCAATCAGCCAGACATAGCCCAGTCGGCCATGCATCTTGATCCCTTCCAGCGACCCGAACTCCTCCATCGCGGCCGCCGCTTTCTCGTCTCCAGCCGCCAATTGTGTCAGGCCGGCGGCTAGAACGCGGGCCAGAACGGAATTGTCGGCGCGCACCAGATCGCAGGCTTCTTGGAAGCGGTCTTCGCCCAAGCGAACTTCCATGCCTTGGATCAAGGCCGGCGGTACGACGCTATCGCGGCGGACGGACAGGACATTGATCACCATCAAGGCCACCAGTGCGACGGTGAGAAAGAGGAAGATGACCACGAAGGGCGTGCCAAGCGAATGGGCAAGCCAAGCCAACAGATTCTCTTCTGCCATGACTATTTCACGCCTTTGGCCCAACGGCTGTTTTTGTACTTCTCGTTGAGAATCTCCCGCATCTCGAGGGCGTGGTTCTGCTTATGGGTCTCGATGAACAGCTTTTCGAGATTGGCGACCGCCTCGGCATCGAGGTCGGACTGTGTGTAGTAAACCAGGTGGACGTGCAGAAAGGCGAGAATTGCCTCCTTGGGCTTGCCGGCCTTTCGCAGGGCCGTGCCCAAGGCGTTATAGGCCATGGCGTTGATTTCTTCGCCATGTTTCTCTTCCGTCCGATCGAGGATCTCGTTCAGACTGCGGAGGGCCAGGTCCGTCTTGCCGGTGAGGACCATGCAGCGGGCCTTGCCGATGCGGGCAGCCGTCCGTTGGGCCTCCGCCAGCTCACCGGGAGCATCAATGTTCAGCGCGTCGTCGTAAGCCTTGTCGGCGGCGGCGGCGTTATCCTGCGCCAAGTAGGACCGCCCCAAGGCAACCTGGGCACGAATCTTGTAGTCGGGCCACGGTGCCTGGCCGAGCTTCGCATAATATTTCTGTGCATCGGCGAATTTGCCGAGCGTCACACAGATGTCACCCATCAGTTCGCATGCCTTCAAGTAGTGGAAGTTGCTGGAACTGTTTGTGATGAACGCGAACATCTGCTTGGCAGCTTCAACCGGGTCGGCTGCTCCGGAAATCGCCAACTGGGCTTTACTATACGCGCGGCAAAAAACAATCTCTTCGGCCACTTCTCGCCGCTTGTCCTCTGTAGTCTCCTTCTTCAGAACGTCGATGGCTTTCTCATAGTCGCTGTCGAGGATGGCCTTTTGGGCGTCGAACAGGGCCTGCGGCGAATTCTCGAAGATGATGCGAGTGATCTCGTTGGCGGGAATTTCAGTTGGCCCGGTCCGTTGCGGCTCGAAATTGATCACCGTGGCCGTCATGCTCACGATCTTGCCAAAATAGGCTTTCTCCGAGGTGCTGGTATAAATCTGATCGATCGGCCAGGCAGTTCCGGTGCCGATCGTCCAGAACGCTGCCGCAATCAACATTGCACGTTTCATCTGCAAATACTCCTCAACGTAGAATAAATCCGAAATCCGAATGTCGAAATCCGAAACAAATTCAAATGCGAAAATCCAAAGGCTCTAAACAATGGCGTGTTTTGCTTTTGATCTCATTCCCAGCTTTGGTGATTTGGTACCGTTTCGGTTTTCGATATTCGCATCTCGCGCTTCAAATTACTTCTGCGCATCGCTTCCGACACATTGCAACCCTACTACCGGCTGGTCAGCCAGCCGCTGGATCCGCTTGAGCAACCCATTATATCTATCATACCAAACGGTGCCGCCCATGTCGGGAAACAATCGTCGCGTGGCAAGAATATCGTTTTCGGCGGCCTCCGCCAACCTGGCCCTTTGCGGCCGATCAGTCGCAATCTGAGCTTGGCGCAGACGGCACAGGGCCAAATTGTAGCGGGCTTCGTGGAATACTTGGCGAAAACGGGCTTCCGACTGCACCCGCCGGGCCAATTCTCCCCATCCCCATACTTCCTGGTATCGCTTACCACCCTGAATGGCCATTTCCAGGTATTCAGGCTTTTCGTCACCCCAAGATTGATAGGTATACGCTGCTTCGACCTGGGCGTCAACCATCAGGGGATGGTCCTTCAAAATCTCTAGAAGTTGGCTGAGGGACTGCGAATTGTCCGATAACCGGCGCAGGCAGCGAGCCAACTCAATCCGCAGAGCGATGGTGACCTCGGCCGCCGGAGAGAAGTTGGCTTCCTTCGCCACGCGGTGCAGGATTTCCTGGAATGCAGCTACCGCTTGCCGATAGTGCTTTTCGGCTTCCGGCAGCAGGGCCGGGCCGCCGACGTCCAGCCCCTCCGCCAAACCGTTATAGGCTTCCGCACGCCAAGCCAGAACGAAGAAACTGCCGATTCCCGGCCCCTGGGCGAGTGAGGCCAGGAAGGTGTCGAACTCTTGCACGATTTTCTTCACCAGATCGTCCTGCCGCCGATCGCGAAAGCGCGTAAGGCGCTGCTTCAAGAGGCGATGAAAACCAACGCAAGTCTGAAGCATTTGCCGTGGAGCATTGGCATTGGCGGTTGGTGGAAGAGACGCTTGAAGTGTCTGCAAGCAGTTTTTGGCTTTGTCCAACTGGCCAGTCGCGACATAGGCCAGCAGGGCCAGGCAGCAGGAATCCTGAGTAACGATGCTAGTGCTCGGGTCTTCCAGTAAGGCAATCGCCTCGACAGGTCGGCCCTCGGTTATATGGATCTGGGCCAGAGCAAGCATGGCTGCGGAGAGCGACTGGCGTAGGACGGATTGGCAATCCATCCCACGAGAAATCCGTGCATCCTCGCCTGGCTCCTTTGCGGTGCCGCTGTCTATCGCCTTGCGGCATCGCGCGAGGCCATCGCCGAGCAAGCCAGTTGCGCGGACGATGATCTTCTCGGCTTCCGCGGCATGGTCGTGCTCCAGAGTGGATGTGCGCAAAAGTTGTTGTGCTTGGCGCCACAGTGCCTGACCGAGGTTCAACTCGGCCTCGCCGCGGCGCGGGGAGGCATTGGAAATCTGCTGTAGATATTGCTCGGCATTTTCCAGTTGGCCATCTCTCAAGGCCAGGTCCAGAAGAACCCCGCGGGCGTCATCGGCCTCCGCATGATTTCCCCACCGCTCGATGATCTTTTCAGCCAGGGCCTGCAATCGCTCCACTGCCGTCGGCCGCGACGGATCGGTCGCACAACGGAGCAAGGCTTCGCGGGCTGCAAGGCCGATCCTTGCCGCCTGACGGGCCGTGGGAGAATCACTAGAGGACTGGGCCAACGATTCGCCCAAAGCGGCCGCTTCGTCCAGTTCACCCGTAACGTAGCGAAGATAGGTCAAATAATAACGCAGCGTGTCATACTCTTCCATCGCAACCGCAGCCGTGCGAAGGTCCATTGCCAGCCGGCAGAATTTCAATGCCTCGTTTTGAGCGGTGGCAATCTGCTGCCGACGTTGACGTTGCGAATCGAGATCATTGCCTGTGCCTGTGCGCGCGGCCTCTTTCTGCTCGGCCCGGGCGGCGAGAAATCGGTCCAAAGCCGCCTTGGCACGATTGCGGGCGTCGGCAAAAGTTCCCGGTTCACTCGTCTCGGCAGGGCCTAATGCCGGATCGAGCAGGTGGATTTTTGCCTTCGCCTGATACGGCCCAGCCACGGCGGCCACGATATTGAACTGCTGCCGCGCCCAGTCGATCTGCTGGGTTCGCAGTCCGCTTTGCGCAAGCGATGCGGCCGACAGGGGCTTCGCGTAAGCCAGCGCCACTTCGCCACCAAGACAATGGATGGCCAGATCGACCTCGGCAGAAGTGGTCCCCGCCTCGCCTGAGGCGGCCTGCCGATGATCGACACCGATCCAATGCTGGGCGATATCCAGCCCTTGTTTGTATTTTTTCACCTCGGGCTGAAGCGCGATCTCCAGGGCTTGCATGGCGGCCTTTCCACGTAACGCATGAAAATCGGCTGGATCATCGGGCAAGCCGAGCAACTCCTCAAAAATGGCGAACGCTTTTTCGCTCTCGCCGAGATTCTTCCAGCAAAAGCCGCGGCCCAGTCGGGCGTAGAATCCGGCTAACCGCTCACGCTGTTGATCGTGGATCAGATCGAAACGATGGCCGGCGTCCTGCAAGGTGGATGTCCGTTCGGCGCTGTCGGCGGGGTAGGTCTGGCCCATTTCACACTGCGCCCACGCCCGAGCCAGGCGAGCCTGCAATTGCCGGCGGTGGATCTGGTCGCGAGCTTCACTCCGCTTGATGTCGTCACCGCGAACGAAAACGATCTGCTTTAGTTCCACTTCGGCCGCTTGGTCGATGTCGGCCCACTGCTCTTCAGCCTGACGCAATAGCCTCCGGGCTGCCTCCAGATGCTCCTGCCTCGCTTGGCCTTCAAACTGCCCGGCCAGCATTCGCTGCAACCGTCCGCGGTCGAACAGCACGGTACCGAATTGTGCGCGGGCCGCGGCGGCCAGGGCATGCTGGGGATGGTCGGACAGAAATTTTGTCAGCGATTCCTGAGCCAGTTGCAACGGTTTGTCGCGATGGGTCTCGGCCATGCCCGCGGCCGCATCAATCTGGGTGACTGCCTGTTCGTAGTCAATCGTTTCCAGGAAGGTTTTTGCCGTGCTAGGATTCGCCCGGGCATGTTGGAGATAATCGATCGCCTCGTCGTAATGGCCCTTGGCCCGCAGTCCATTGAGGATTTCTTTCTGCAGTTCCGCAGCCGGGGCTGCAATTGTACCGAACAGAATCGCGGCCAGCCGGATGGAAAGAACGAGTTGGCGTGGGAAGTGGCACGTCATAACGATAACTCAATCCTTCGCCGAGCGTTTGGCTGGATGGGCCTTCACTTCCTGGCGAATCAAAGCAACGAACTCTTCAAACAAAGGCAATTGCTGCAACTGGCTGTTGATTTGGCCGGAAAGTTCAACGGCACGGAACAAGGCGGCCGGGATGCTTAGTCCGGGGCGGCGCTGGAAAATGAATGGTGAGTGTCGCAAAACTTCAGCCGCGTAGGCAACCACGGCCGCCTCTTGCAGCGACGGTGCGGAACTGGTCAGCGATGGGGCAAAGTGCTTGCGCTCGATCGTCGTGCGAATCTTCTCCGCGGTCTTGCCCGCCAGGGTTTTCTCGCCGTCAGGCGCATACCAGGCGAGGTCGACGGAGGCGATATCGCCGGGGCCATCGGAGGCCAGTCGGACTTCAAACAAGGCCGTGGCTGTCTGGCCTTCACAGAAGTCGGCATCGAGCGGGCCTGGCAGGAGACCACCCCAATCGCCCGACTCGTGGCCCAGCAGGCGATATTCCAGCACCGACTTGGGATTGAAGGTAACTTGCAGGCGGGCCGCGCGGGCCACGACTTGCGAGCGGCCGGTGACAATCTCGCGCAGTGCCCACCGAACCTGTTCGGTGCTGATGGCGCGGCGGATCTTTCCCTGGCCGGCTTGGGAAAGGGCTGCTACTTGCGGATCGGCCTCTTTCTGTTGCCTCAGATCGATCACATCCAACGGAATGTTCTCTCCGGCAGCCTGGGCCACTTGCTGCTCGATCTTTTCCGCGGTTGCCGGTTCGAGATCCAGCAGGCCATCGGTCAACAGCACGACTCGCACCGCGGGCCGCCCGGGACCGAGCGTCGGCCGCGCCACGCCATAAGCCTCGCGCAGCCCGCCGATGATATTGGTCGCACCTTCGGCGGAGAGCGAATCGGCGGCTGCCGCAAACGGCAGCAATGCATCGTGACTCAGATTCTCCACGAGCACATGCGCGGCCTGATTGAAGGTCACCAGCGACAATCGATCTTCCGCGGCGACAATCCCCGGCAAGTCGCGCAGGGCGCGGCGGACGATCTCCATCCGGCTGCCCCAACGCATGCTCGTGGAAGTATCAATTAGCAGCACCAAGTGTACCGGCGCGTGTCTGCCCTGATCGGACTGCCGGGCCTGAACGCCGACCTGCAAGAGGCAAAATCCTTCGCCGCTGATGGGGGATGGTCCGCCTGCCACGATCAGCCCGAGACTTTGATGCGTCGGCTTGGGAAAGTGGTAATCCACCGCCGCCAAGAACTCCTCGGTACGAACGCGATCGGCTGGTGGCCACTCGTTCCGATCGAGGTAGCGCTGCGCCAACTCATAGCTCGACGATTCGACTGCCAGCGGCACTGGGCATGTCTGCAAACGCGGATTAGCAGCGGGCGAAACAAACGGATGGAAATTGAAACGCGTCAGGAACGGCCGATTCGCCCCCGGCACCAGTGGCCAATCGAGCCCGTGTGGAACCAGACCGACCGGCCGCGTGGGGAGTTCGGGAAGGTCATCCCAGCTATTCGAACCCAACACCCCCCCCACCGACAACGCCAGCGGGTCAGCACCGCCGGGCAAGGTGGCCGACGCCAGCGAGTCGCGGACTGCCAATCCTGCGGCCGGCTCGATCTGGGCCAGTTCGATCTCGCGATGGTAATCCAGCGGCTGCGATGGCTGCGTGCCGACTCCAGGGGAATCATCAGCCAACATGCCCCAGGACGCCTCTAGGGGCTTTTCGACCGGGACAGGAGGGGTGGGAATCTGTTGGGCCAGTTGCGGTGACGGCAGATCAATGCCGAGACCGTTCAGGACCAGAAACAATACCGCGCTGCCGAGGCTCAATGTAACTGCCAGAATCAACGATGCCGCCATGGCGATGCGGCTGATCCGCAACGCGCGGTCCAGCGGATGCCGGCCCTCACGGCGAGCCAGATGCCGACGGGCATGATGGCGACAGGATGTAACCAGATCATCCGGGACCGATACATTGCGCAAGGCTTCGTCCAGCCCGTCGTCGTCGGTCAAGGGAACCGCTTGCAGCCGCGGCAAGAGACATGGCGGAAGGGCCACATCGCGCAGAAGTTCGTCGACATCCTCATCGTCAGCCAGAGGCAGGGCCATGAGCCGATCCAGCAGGCCGTCCGGCAAGGGGACGTTCTGAAGCTGGGCATCGAGTTTGAAATCGGCGGTGGACATGGATGGAAACGCTTACTTTGTCGTATTCATATTGTTTTGTGATCGATCCTTGGGATCGGTGCTCTGCGTTGGAGTCAAATACTCTCGCAATCGGTTGCGCGCCCGGCTGACCCGTGACAGCACTGTGCCCAACGGCACGCCAAGCATTTCGGACGCCTCCTGGTGGGTCAGTTCGGCGACCACCACCAGGAGCAAGGTCTCTTTGAGTTCCGGAGGCAGTCGGTTCAAGGCATGTTGCATCTCGTCGGTCAGTTCGTCGCGGCAAGGGTCGTCGGCGGGGAGTTCGACCTCAAGGCATTGATCGTCGGCCACGAGGGACGGCGGGCGGGGGCGTCGCCAGTGGTCGGCCACACGACGCCTGAGGATCGATGCCAGCCATGCCCGGCTGCCACCCTCCGACCGAAAGAGATTGCGGCTCTTCCAGGCCGATCGGAATGCCTCCTGCACCAGATCCTCGGCCTCATGGCGATCCCCCACAAGGCGGTATGCTAAGCGGTACATCGAGGGACCATAGTCGGCGACCATGCCATCGAATTCCGCAATGGTAATCGCCACGGTAATCTCTCCTTGGCCCCGCTTCACGCTGTTTTCGTGATGCGGATCTCCGGCTGAAAGGGTTATTCGTCTTGGTGGAACAAGACTATTCCCCAAGGGCTTGAATAGATCCTGCTGAATCTACTTTATAACATATTCAAGGCCGTTTGGTTCGGTTCTTGGGTTCTTGGTGTGTGGGACAGGAATTATCCAAGACTTGAGGCTGCCTGCACCTTCATTCCGCATAGAGGCGCGCCTGCTCAATGAGGATCGTGGCTGCTGCGGAGGGCGTCGAACAGCAACTTGATATCAAATCCTGAATCCTGCTGTACCTTCATCCCCCGAACAGACGAGAAATGCCTTATCCGGCAGCAGGAATTAATCTCCAATACATAAAGCTTGCCGCCAGGCTGTTCGCGCACAATATCCACGGCCAAGAGTGGTAGGTCTTTATTATCCACAGAGTCTTGCAAAGGCTCGTTGAAACTTTCGTACCGTGCGGCGAACCTTTGAAAACATAACCGGCCGATCCCGCGTCAACAGACGCCGCATCGCTGCCTCGATTTCTGGAGGCATCCCCTCGTCGAGCAACTCCTGGTAACGGCAGCGCATATTGCTATGTACCGGCTCCATTCCGTCCAGAATATTAGGCAAAGGTGTCCACCGGTCGAAGACCGGGTAGTCTTGCAATTGCCCTCGAACGGCCAAGACAATCATCGTACGAACGCACTTGTCGCAACGGCTGCAATTTCCCCAGGCGGCGAGATTCTCCCAGCAGACTCGAAGGTGCTGTTGCACCAAGGGTTCTCGGTCGATCAACTTGAGTTTGTTCAGGCGATAGAGCGTAGCGTCGTCGTGAATGACCTGCATATTTTCCGAGGACCACCAGGAGTCAGTATTCCAGTGCGATCCGCAGGGAAGTGGATCGTCATAGGTGCGGCTCGACGGAATCACCAAGCTACCGATGTCGTGGGACAAGAGATGCCCGATGGCAGCCAACGCTCCGCCGTGGCTCTGTTCCCACGGGACCGAGGCGAACAGATGGTGCTTGCGGAGGTTGGTCCGCAGTACGATCGCCCGCCGACCGACTTCTCTGGCCACCGCATCAAGCGATTCGAGGAAATTGCGCATCCGTAGCCGATCGCGGAATGATATGTCGTAGCCGTGAACGTAGATCAGGCAGTTCGTGCGATAACCGCCACGGAGTAGGCTGTAGAACGAATCCGCACCGCCGCTGAAACATTGACCGCTTTCCGGTTTTGGGGGGGGCATCTCCACATCGCCATCACTGGTGATCTCCAAAGACGTCGGATAAGACCACCACCGGTGAAAAATGCCGAACAGATGGCCGACATTCTGCCGCCATCGAGGGCTGAGCGGTGCATGGACTCGAAGCGGTACACCGTGGTGCAGTGAAGGAACCAGGAAGGCGCTGGCCAGCGCTTCGGCCGACGGTTGTAACTGCGCATCCGCCGACTCAAACCAGACGGTCTCGCCGTCAACTTCTGCGGACACCCGGCTGACACCGCGGTATTCACGGGACTCGATCCGGTCGATTTCGCATCGTTGCCCTTGAAGCATGGTACACCTCCTTCAGATTTCGATTACCTACTTCTTTCGATCAGGCTGCGCGCCGCCGGCACTCGGCTTCCTCCACGCTCGGTGCAAAGCGGCACCCCAACCCTTGCAACCACGTTTCGTACATGGAACGATTCTTGTGATAGTTGTTCGGCAAGAGCGTCGTATCGCGTCCGGCCAAGAGACCGCAGATGGCGAAGTGCAAGCGATCGGTTACGATCCGCTCATGATTGGCGGCCAGGTCCAGGTACTCTTGGGGCGTGCGGCAAAGCTTCACGGGGTCGCGCCGAAACCAGCGGCACCACCCCAGGCGTTCCGGATCGCGGCGGAGGAAAATGCCAGTCCCCCGCGTTGGCGGCCTCGGGGTGGACCGGCGCAGCCCCAATGCTAGATCCGGCGCCAAAATGCCCGTATTGCAGAAGGCCAGGCTCGCCCGCTCCCGCACGTAAACCCGCTTGTAGGGGCGATTCTCCCGTGACGTGAACGACTGCGGCAAGATGGTCACCGGAAGGCCCAACTCCAAGATCCTGCCGCGGAGCGTCCAGTTGTTCAGATACCGCGTGCCCATGTTTCCGCCCCCACCGAACACCAGTTCATCGACATCGTCCTGACCAGGCAAGCTCGGATCGAATCGTCGCCAGACAATCTTGAATTCCTCGAAAAGCTGCTCGGTAGCCCACGCAATCAGTTCGTCCCCGACGTTGCCGATCGCGCGCACGAAGCCGATCCGCTTGCCGCACAGCGGTTCAAAAACAGCGGAAAAAACCTCGGGAGGGAGTAGTCGCATGAAGGGGGGCGCCACGGGTGAATTCGATCAAGGGGTTTCGGCCGACTCAGGCTGCCTTCCTGAAAATCTCGCCTTCGGAGGGTGAAGGAAAAGGGATCAACGCCGGACTGTCGCTGTCGCGATTGCAACCTTCATCCACTGGATGCATATAACCTGGGACGAGTACGTGCGACCCCAGCAGTGCATGACCGCTCGTTCGGTTACGTTCGACCAGGCCGACCGGGCATCGCAACGCAATCTCTTTTCGCTGGTAATACTCCAGGTTCTTCGTCCCGACATTGTTGCGAGCGAAGGTCGCAACGGGCGGATGCCAAAGATGGCAGGTCACCGACCGGCTGAGGATCGATTTGAATCGCAGGCCCAATTGGCTGAGTCGAAGTTGCAGGTCGCGATCCTCAAGCCCCCAGCCGACGTAGTTCTCGTCGTAGCCGTTGACTCGTTCAAAGTCCATCCGCCAGATCCCGATGTTGTTCCCGGTCATGCGCGGACGCATCGCGCAACGCAGCAGATGATACCACCATGCGCGAAATGCCTTTAACGCCATGCGGCACCGCTCGCGCACTGGAACCCAGGCCAGATACTCGCCGCTCCACACGGCGCCGTCTGTGATTCGATCCGACGTGACGCGGTCGAGACGATAGCAGTCGCCCACCACGGCGCGACCCACTCGCCGATAATCCAGGTGACAGCGGACATGATCCGGAGGCAGGATGCAGTCGCCATCGGTGAACAGCAGGTAGGGGGCCTTCGAGACCAGTACCCCCTCGTTGCGGCAACGGGCAAGTCGAAATCCATCGTGCGGGTGCGTTGTAAATCGGACCGGGAAATCAACCCGCCGGGCAAATGCCTCCACGATCGGCCGTAACGAGTGCGGCGAACCGTCGTCGGTGACGACGACTTCCATCAGGCCCGCCACGCCGCGCTGCAACGCGAGCGATAAGAGTGCTCGCCGCAGAGAATCAGGGCGTTCATAAGCTGACACCAAGACGGCGATTTCGGGCTGCCACACCATAATTCCCCCCAAATAGAGGGTAGCCTTATTGGACGGAGATAGTTCGATACCTGCCTCATGCAATCGATACTATCGGTATCGTCCACGCAAACGCTGCTCTTTACCCGGCATTTCTCTTTGCATCTCCTTGGGTATAAGATTTCCACCTTCAGGTGGTAAGAATTGACTTGAATTCCACTTTGCGGACGGCGAGAACCTCATCGGCAGCGCGAAGGCCATGGTGGAACGCCTCTTCCAATAAGGCCACGCCGCTCAAGTCGGTATTGCCGAAATGAATGCCCCGATAGGGCCGGGTGGCCGCTTTTCGCGCCGTGCCCCAGAGAAACCCTGGCCGGGGAGAGATCATGGCGTGGCCCCAACGCATCACGTCGAGACGATCGACCAACGTGGCGATCTCAGCATGCGCCCGACCCAGATCACTCAACACCAGATCGGCACAATCTTCCCAATTCATGGCTAGCAGCTCCGCGCGGGCCTCGCGCGGGGAGTTGCCGGCAAAGGCATGGTAGTAGGTCAATACCGTCGGACCGTGGTCGATGCAAGCCTGGTGCGTGGCCGACACGTAGCCCAGCGACGGGCTTTCGTAGAGCACGTTATCCCACGCCACGGGAAACCCCAGGCCGCCGGGGCGGGCGTGAAGGAAAAGATTCGCCACCAGCCAGGGAGCATAGTGGAACTCGCGAAGGTGTGGCGGCTGCGACTGGCGATAATCGCGAATCACGTGGGAGGCGAGAAACTGCGGGGCGGCAAAAATCACTTGCTCGGCGTGCAAGCCGCGGAGATTTTTGCCGGTACGATCGATCATCACTACATCCACGCCGCAATCAGTCGCGGTCGATTGCGGAATGATATCCGAGACCAGCCAGCCCAGGCGGACGCGCTGCTTGGACTGACCATAGAGGTAATCGACGATGCGGCCGTTGCCTTCCGGCCAGGTGATCAGGGGCTGCGACTTCATGCCGGGGCGGCGGGTGCGCGAGGCAAAATAAAAGACGCCGGCCCAGGCGCTGGTGTCGTCGCTCGTCGTGCCGTAGTCGTCGCGGCAGGAGTAGTCGACGAGCCAACGCAGTCGCGGCGAGGTCCAGCCGTGCTGATCGAGCCACTCGGTCATGGAGAACCGGTCCAGGGTCGTGACTTCGGCGTCGTCCGAGCCGGTGGCAATGGGCAAGGCGAAGGCCCGCCGCCCGCGACCGTCGCGCCAGGCGGCCCAGCGATCCATTTCGGCCAGGAAAGCCCGGAGTTGGGATCGATCCTCCGCCGTCGATCCGGGGTAGAGATAAAGTCCTTCGTACCAGCGGCCCTTATAAAAGACTCGCTCTTGCGGGTCTCGGCAGAGGAACTGCTCGGCGACGATCGGCTCGCCTTCGGCGTCGCGCCCTTCGAGAATGCCCATCTCGTCCAGCAGGGAGACCAGCGCGCGGTTCTCTTGCATGGGCACGGGGACATAGTGCGCGGCCCAGGGGAAGGATACGAGATCCGAACTGCCACTAGAGGAGGTGCCGCCGGGCAGCGATTCCATCTCGATCAGGGTGAAATCGTGGAAGCCGGCCTTTTGCAGCCGCCATGCCGCCGCCAGCCCGGCTATGCCGCCGCCCACGATGACCACGCCGCAGCGTTGCCAGGCGTCGGCGCCTGGGCTGAGTCGCGCCGCCTGCCGCAGGCAATGCCCCAGCTTATCGGAAGATCCCACGATTTGACCGCTGAGCTGCGGAGACTTAGGTTGGGCCGAACAGCCGCTCAGTACAGCCGGCAGGCCCAGCAGAGCGGCAAGCATTTCGCGGCGATGAAGACCACTCATTCCCAGTGCTTCCAATCGACGTCGTGATAGCGAACCAAGGCCTGGTTATCGAGCCGATTGACCTCGACGGGCAGCGGCCCCAGGTCGGCCGGCAGGGCGAACATGCCGGCAATCGACTGCGGCGTGAGAAACTTCAGCCCGAGCGGGATATCCGTGGGAATCTCAAAGCTTGTACGGCGGGCCAAAGCGAATCCCCATACCCCGAACGACGGCACGGCGGCATGATACGGCCGCACGACGAAGCCGGCTGCTTCCAAGGTGCGAATAATGCACCAGAACGACTTTCTCGCGAAAAGCGGCGAAGTGCATTGCACGGCCACGGTTCCCGAGAAGGTTAGTCGTTGTTGCAAGAGGCGATAGAACCGCGTCGTATAGAGCTTGCCCAGGGCATAAGAATTGGGATCGGGAAAATCGACAATGACCGCATCGAAAACCGGCCCCGGTTGGGAGAGCCAGATCATGGCATCCTGATTGACCACTTCCACCCGCGGATCGCGGAAGGCACGGCCGTTCAATTCGGCCAGTGGTTGGAAGCGGTCGGAAAGACCGGTCATCTCCGCATCGAGATCCACCAACGTGACCTTATCGACCGAGGGGATTTTGAGAATCTCTCGCAAGGCCAGTCCGTCGCCGCCGCCCAGTACCAGCACGCGCCGCGGGTGGCCGGCCAGCGCCATGGCGGGATGGACGAGGGCTTCATGGTAGCGATACTCGTCTGCCGAATGGAATTGCAGGTGGCCGCTGAGGAAAAGTTGAAAGCCGCTTCGCCCAGCGGTGACCACGATCCGCTGATAGGGCGTGGTCTTGGCATAGACCACCTGCTCGTTGAACAGTTCGGCCTCGGCCAGCGAGGTGAGATAGTCGGCCTTCCAGAGTCCGCCGGCCAGGAGCAGAACGACCAGAATTCCCCGCACGCGCATGGCCGCCACGCTGCCGCCCAAGAGCGGACGCAGCAACCATGTGGCCCACAAGCCGACCAGGGCGTTGAGCATGCCGAAGATCAGCGAAGTTCTCGTCAGGCCTAGCCGCGGCACGCAGAAGATGGGAAACAAGAGCGACGCCACCAGCGCGCCGACATAGTCCAACGCCAGGACTCGTGAAACCAGTTCCTTGAAGTCGAGATGGTCCTTGAGGATCCGCATCAGCAGCGGCAACTCCAACCCCACCAGCACGCCAATGGAAAACACGACGCCATAGAGCACAACGGAGAAGAAACTCAGCCGGGCAAAACTCAACAGCAGCAGCGGCGCCGAGCAGCCGCCCAGCAAGGCAACGCAGAACTCGACCTCGATGAAGCATCGCACCAGCGACTGATCGATGAACCGCGAGAGCCAAGCCCCCACGCCCATGGCAAACAAATAGATTCCGATCACCAGCGAGAACTGGGTGACGGAGTCGCCCAGCACGTAGCTGGCCAGCGTACCCGCCAGCAACTCGTAGACGAGCCCGCAGGTCGCCAGGATCAGGACGTTCAGAAAGAGCACCGGTGTGCGATTCATCGCCTATCCGTGCATGGCGGAGGAGATAATGAGGGCGATGCCGATGATCGCCGCACCAATAATCAACCCCAGGGAGATGTTCTGGTCCTGCTCGATCTCCTTGCGGATCGAGAAGGGGCAGACGCGCACCAGAACGAGAAAAAACAGAACGCAAACGGCCAGCCCCACCAGGCTGAATACAACCGTTTCCGTCAACTGTTGCATCAGTTTTTGCCAGTCCATCATTTTCCTCCTCGGAAACCGGAATACCAGGAATGCGACGTTACGTGGTGCGACCAGCCGGGCGACCGGCGGATATCGGCGGTCTCTACCCGTCGCGGCGGGCTGTCATACTCCCAGCCCGAATAATCCGTAATGGCGTAGAACAGCAATACGGCGGCCGCGGACACGATATAAACAATATTCAACATGCTCGTTATTCTCTGCTACCTTTGACGGCGAAGATACGCGGAACTCAATTGCAGCGCCAGGACGATGCCGGGGATTAGCGAAACACCTGCCAGCGCCACCAGTAAATGCTGGGTCCGTGCCACATTCTCATAAACGCCCACTTCAAAGCTCAGGGGAACATTGGGCGGCTCGTGATGGCCCACGATCCGCAGCGTGTACTGCCCGGCTGGCAGCGCCGAGAGATAGGCGGAAGCCTCGCGGCTGCCCTCGGTCCAGGACTCGCCGTCGCTGACGCCCTCATAATACTCCATGGGCAAGGAGAATTCCTGTACGACGCCGGACTGCTCGTCGACGAGGTCGCCGTCGACGCCCAGCCAGAAATTGGTGTTCGAGCTGCGAAGGCGGACCTCGATATTCTCATGGTCCCGGACTTCAAACGGCTCACTGAAAAAGAGCGGTCCCTCCTCGCCGCAGGCCGCGGCACCGCCGCCAAAGTCGCCGTTGGCCAAGTTAGGTTGTACGTCAGCCTTTCCAGCCTGACCTACAGCCTGCGGTGCGACCGGCAGCGAATAGGTCTTGTGGAAAACCTGCTGGCAGCGATGGTGAAACTGGAAGAAGATCCCCGCTAGGATCGTCAGTCCGACCATCGCGGCCCACCAGACATAGAGCCACCGGAAGGAAGAAGGCAGGCTCGGTGCCACGGAGGCGGGACGGGGGAGAGTAGGTTGGAGGCCGAATGCCTGCTCAATGGTTTTCACCGAGAGGAAGACCGCTCGCGACCAGCTAATCTCGCCCGTGTCGGGCCCCCCATGGGTAATTTCGCGGGAGAGCATTTCCGGCGGACGGATGTAGTCGGTCATCCAGATCTGCTCGCCGCGATCGACTTTCCAGTAGAACTCACCCAGCACGCACGACACCAAGGCAATGTCCTGCTCGTGCCAGCGGAATGTCTTGCCATCGTACAACACGTTTTTGCCTTGCAGTTCCACGTTCCCCGCTGGAACCGTTTGCACGAAATACCACTTTTCATCGCTTGCGGTCAGCCAGCGGTAGCCGACATGGGAGTCGTAGAGGAGGTATTCATCCCATGCCTCGGATGCATCCGACTTGAGACAACGCTTGAGATAACCAACCACGGTATATTGAACGCCGAAGAGTGGCCCTTTAGCGCCGAGCGGCAGGCGAGGCTTTGAGGCTCCTGCGATGGTCCGCACGAGTTGCAACCGGCCCTCCGCCGCGTCCAGAATCGCACCGCAGGCGGTGCAGCCGACGCGCACGGTCTTGTGGGGAATCCGCAGAGTCAGGCTGTGGCGGCAGTTCGGACAGTCGGCATTGACTGCCTCGACGTGCCGCGGTTCGTGTCCGAGATCTTCCGGCTTATGCGGCAGATGCAGGTCGCCCAAGGCAACGGAGCGGCCGAAGTAAAGCGAGGGCGGTGTTTCTTCAAAATCGATCGTGGCGAACCGTCCGCCCGGCCCGGAGAGATCGGCGTACTGATAGACCTTCCGCGGCGCCAGCGCGTAGGGAATCTCGCCCCGAGCGCCTAGCGGACGGCCGCATCCCTTTTCGATGACCGTCATCGGGGGTTCGCCCGGTCGCAGCAAAAACCGCTCTTCCAGGCGGATCTTGTCGAACGACGGGATCGTGGCCGCCTTTTTCAAGTCAACCGCGAAGGTGAGGTAGAAATGTTGCTGGACCTCGGCCAGCCACCCCCAGCGGCCATCGTCGAAGAGCAGATACCACTCATCCCAGAAACCGCCTGCGTCATGCTCCAGGCGGACGACTCCGCGGATTTCAAACGAATGCCCCTGGTAGATGCCTCTCATGCCGAATTCCAGCGGAGAGTCGTTCCCAGTCGGGGGCGGGATGGTTCCGCTGGTTGCAAAATTCTGCTGCTGCGCGGGCGTCTCGCCCGAGTTTGCTTTCCAATCCGTTTGGCCGCCGGTGCGCGCCGCAAGCCCCTGGCCGGTCAGGGGATGGCCGTAGTCCGGCCTCACGACGATTGTCCCGCAGGCGTCGCAAATCGACGACATGGAGAAACTGCCGCAAAAAACGACCGGTTTGCCACAACCCGGACAGGTCGTGCGAAGCTCGTTCATCGGCCAGCCTCCAAACAGTCGGCGGTTTTTCCGGCAGCGATCTCCGCGGCGCCGCGGACTGCCGCGCGAACCGATACCCGCTGGGCGCCCAGCAGTTCGCGGAGGCGTCCATCCCAATCCCACGCCGGGCGTGGACGGCAACAGTAGAGATTGAGCGTGGCGACGCCTTTCTCGGGATAGGTGTGCAGCGAGAGGTGCGATTCGGTGAGCAGGAAAAGGGCCGTGACACCGCCCGGAGGCGGGAACTGGCGCCACTGGGCCTGGCCCACCACGTGCAAGTCCAAGGCCGCGATGACCTCGTCGCAGAGGCTGCAAAGGAGATCGGCATCGGCCAGCCGATCACTGCGGCAGTCGAGGGCATCGATCAACCATTCCGTGCCGACGTCCATGGAGCCATTCAGTCGAATAAATGGAGTAAATAACTGTATCAGGCAGTCGTATGCTACCAGCTTCGAGGGATGCTTGTCAATTCTCCAGACATGGAAGGCAAAGCAATAGATTATCATAAACCGCCATCCTGGCAACAGCGGTCTTGTCCCTTACGATTTCCCCTGAACCCTGACACCCCCACTGCGGATATTCGTATTTTTCTATCTTGCCCTGTTCGCGGGTTCTGATACGATGGTGATCCTGCATCACAACGCTTTCCCCATGAATATATGACGACGGACTTCGCACCAAAGCAAAAAAAATCCGACGGTCTTGGCTCAGGCGGCTACACCGACAAGCCCTGGTTCCTGCGCTTTTGGGACGGCATGATCGCCACGGGCTGGTTTCCGCTCTTGGTGCGGAACCGTTTTCATATAGCGCCCCGCCGCTGGGCCATGGCGTTTTTGATGTCGCTCTTGAGCATCATGAACTTTGCTCTCTGGCTGCTGCAATCGCTCTTTTGGGGGCATCGCATCGCACGCACTCAACTCCAAGGCGATCCAGTATTTGTGATCGGCCACTGGCGATCCGGCACGACTTTGCTGCACGAACTGCTGGTGCTGGACGAGCGACACACCTTTTCAAATACCTACGACTGTTTCTGCCCGAACCATTTTCTGCTCACGGCTCCCGTTTTCCGACCATTACTCAGGGGGCTCCTGCCGAAGCAGCGGCCGATGGACAATATGGCAGCGGGGTGGGATTGCCCACAAGAAGACGAATTCGCTCTATGCAACATGGGCCTGCCGTCGCCGTACACAACCATCGCCTTTCCCAATCATCCGCCACAGAACCAAGAGTTTTTCGAGCTGAAGGATGTGACGCCGCGACAGCGAGCGGGTTGGCAGAGCGGATTGACGTGGTTTCTCAAATGTCTCACCGTGCGAACGCCGCGGCGGATTGTCTTGAAGTCGCCGCCACACACCTTCCGCATCAAGATTTTGCTGGAGATGTTCCCCAAGGCCCGCTTCATCCACATCATTCGTAATCCTTTCGTCATCTTTCCCTCGACGATCAACCTTTGGAAGCGTCTGTATCGAAACGACGGGTTACAGGTACCAACCTATGAGGGGTTGGATGAGCACGTTTTTGCCACGTTTTCACGGATGTACGAAGTTTTTGAGCGCGATCGCGGCTTGATCCCCGCAGGGCAATTCTGTGAAGTGCGATACGAAGACCTCGTGGCCCAGCCGATCCAGCACATGCAGCGGGTCTATGACGAATTGGATATGGGCGGGTTCGAGAACGTGCGTCCGCGGATGGAAGCCTATTTTGCCCAAAAGGCTGATTACAAGACCAACCGTTATCAGCTCCCGCCCGAGTTGGCCGCGGAAATCAGCCGCCGCTGGGCGAGCTTCTTCGAGCACTACGGTTACTCCAAAGACCAATCCTAGCAAAGCCAGCAGGGTAATGCTCCAGCAAAACGTGCGCCAGAGCCGTCCGCATTTTTTCTACCCGACATCTTTTTGTAAACCCACATTTCTTCGTGAAAAATTGTGCCAAGAAATGCGGTTGACAGCGTACAGGTAAACGCTTAGAGTTTGATTGATCTTGTTCGCAACCTCACGTTCTGGGAGGAATCATTCATGAGCCAACCACGGCAATTGTTGCCTCTGGCGCAGCGCGATGCTCCGCCCGTCACGTTTGAAATCCAGTCGGGCTTATTCAGCACGATCCAGCAGGACACGATCCACGCAATCTTTGCGCCGCTGCACTACGAGCCGGGCTATTCTTATCCACTGGTGGTCTGGCTACACGGATCGGGTTGCGACGAGCGTCAGTTGTTACGAATCATGCCGCTGATCAGCATGCGGAACTACGTGGCAGTGGCTCCGCGGGGCATTGTCATCGCTCCCCAGGGAGAGGCGGCCCCCTCGCAGACGGAACATGTTGCCTATGGCTGGTCGCACGACGAACGAGACATCCAACAGGCCGAGCAGCGGATCTTCGACTCGATCGAGATGACCTTCCGCCGCTTCAATATCGATCAACACCGGGTCTTTCTGGCCGGCTTCGATACGGGCGGCACGATGGCTTTTCGCCTAGCCATGAACCACCCGTACAAGTTTGCCGGCGTGCTCTCGCTGGGTGGATGTCTGCCCACGGGTGGTGCTCCGTTATCGCGCCTGATCGAGGCCCGGCAGGTGTCAATCTTCCTGGCCTCGGGCCGGCGCAGCACCGTTTATGGCGAGAAGCAAGTCTGCAATGACCTTCGCCTTTTGCACACGGCGGGTATGTCGGTTACCTTACGGCTCTATCCGTGCGGCCATGAGCTTTCGCCGCAGATGCTTTCCGACGTCGATCGCTGGATCATCGAGCAGATCACCGCGAGCAGAATCCTGGCGGACCAGGCCACGGTGTAGTGTCCACTTTCGCTATCAATGGGAGAATTAAATATCTTGCTCCCAACACTCCAAGGAATCCTGTCATGGAAATCCAGCAATTGGTTCGCGAACTGAAGATCAAAAATGACTCCAAGATCGTGCTCCTGGTGGCCGACGGCCTGGGAGGACTACCGCTGGAGCCGGGTGGACCAACCGAACTGGAGGCCGCCAAGACACCCAACCTGGATGCTTTGGCAAGAATTGGCGCTCTAGGCAACTCGATTCCCATTTTGCCCGGCATTACCCCCGGCAGCGGCCCAGGGCACTTGGGCCTCTTCGGCTATGATCCACTGAAGTTTCTCATCGGCCGTGGGGCCTTGGAAGCGACCGGAGTCGGCTTCAAGCTGGGATCCAAGGACGTTGCCGTGCGTTGCAATTTTGTCACGCTCGATGCGGCCGGCAACATCACCGACCGCCGTGCTGGCCGAATTCCCAGTGAGGAGAGCGCCCCATTGGCAATCAAACTTCGTGAAATAAAGATTTCCGGCATCGAAATTTTTGTCGAGCCGGTTAAGGAGCATCGCTTCTGCGTCATCTTCCGCGGCGAGGGCCTGGGTGGCAGCGTGGCCGACACCGATCCGCAAAAGACTGGTGTGCCGCCGCTGGAACCCAAGGCCCACGACGCCGCGAGCCAGAAGACGGCCGAAATCGCCAAACAGTTCGTTGCGCAGGCCGAGAAGTTGCTCAAGGGCCAACCCAAGGCCAACGGTCTGACGTTGCGGGGGTTCGCCAATGCCCCGGCACTGCCGAGCTACGAAGACGTCTACGGGCTGAAGGCCGCCGCCATTGCCGTCTATCCGATGTACAAGGGCTTGGCCCAATTGGTCGGCATGGATCTGGTGGGCAAGCCGACGACGTTGGCCGAGGAGATCGACGTTCTGGCAAAGGCGTGGAATGACTATGACTTCTTCTTTGTACACTTCAAATACACCGACAGCCGCGGCGAGGACGGCAACTTCGCCGAGAAGGCGAAGATGATCGAGCAGTTCGACGCCATCGTGCCTCGCGTGACGGCCCTCAAGCCGACCGTGTTGGCTGTGACGGGCGATCACAGCACCCCTGCCAAGATGAAGGGCCACAGTTGGCATGACGTGCCCGTGTTGATTGCCGGACAGAACGTCCGCACCGACGCCTGCCAGTCGTTCGGCGAAACCGAGTGTCTCAAGGGCGGCCTGGGGCATTTCCAGGCGATGTATCTCATGCCCCTGCTGCTGGCGCATGCCGATCGGTTAGGAAAGTTCGGCGCGTGAAGGAGAATTGAAATTCAACCACCCGCCAGAATAGCAAGTAGGTCAGGCTTTCCAGCCTGACGTACGGGCAGTTCGAGGTACGTCAGCATTGCATCGAAGAGGCGGCAATGAAGGGGCACGGGCATCGAGCCGGGCCTGCTAAAGCGGTAGCCGTGGAATTGGCATGTCGCTTAGCCGACATGAGCGGCCGGGCAATCGGTGAACACTATTGTCTCGGATCAGGAGTTGTCAGCGCCATTCATCGGAAGGTCCAGAAGGACTGGCAAAACATTCTCCCTATTGTAAACGAGCTTGCCCTGCGACTCCAAGGTAAGCGCGAACGGAAAAATCGATAATTGATATTTCAAGCCTGACCCCGTGCTGACCCGAAGGCTAACTCTGCGGCTGGCCGATGTTGGCCCGTCTCGTCCAAATCGCGCGGGCTACTGCTTATCCATGTCTGGTTCAGGCTCTCGGGACGCTGATCCGCCCGAAGGGCGAGGTTTGATCCTTGCAAATACTCCGCTGCCAGCAGGCGGGTCGTCGCTTTCGCCCTCGGTTCCGGGGAACTTGCGCCGAAATCTGATGGCTTCGACGTAGCGTTCTCGTTTCTCCAATGCTTCCGCAAGCTGACGACTGACTTCCGCGTCCGGCTTGTCTTTGGGGAACGTGTCGAACGCGCACTTCAGGTAGTAAAGCTCACAATCCCCGTAAGTTACGACAGCCGAAGTGCCTTCTTGGTTCATGATATTTCCACAGGCCGTGCCCATGACAGTCAACGTGGGAACATCCCAGGGATTCACCAGCAAAACCGATATGCCCTGCTGGATGGCTTTGTCCCAGTCACATTGGTAAACGGCCTTCTTCAAGGCCGTCCGGGCTCCAAGTTCCTTGAACTGCGCCATGACACCGAGTTTCTTGACGCTGCCATGCTTCTTGTGCAGCGTCGTCATCAGATTCTGCAAGTATTCCAGATTCCCAGGATCATTCTGGACACACTCGGTATAGAGTTCACAAGCGTTGTCATACTTCTCCTGCTGGGCTTGCTTGTTGCCGGCATCGAAGAGTTCAGCCAGGTGCGCGCGCATGGCAGGGGTAGGTACGCGGCTTTTTCTCTGTTGCTTTCTATCGTCTGGGGCTGCCATGGCTCTGTCGCCGAGTAGATCGACGAGGTACTTTGAATATTGCCCGGTTTTGGTTCTGCCTTTCCGTGCTCCGGCCAACGGTTAGGCTGGCCGACGCCGTTCTCTCCGAAGCCAGCCAGGCCCGAACCTCGTCTGATTGTATCAGGGTTTGTAAGCCGAAACCACCGGCAAGGCGTCCCGCATTGCGTCCGGGTAGGCTCGGCGATTGCTCGACCAAGCCCCCCGCAGATCCGGACGTGAGGCTTTCCCTCATCCGGTTCCTCGGTGTCGCACGTTTCCATACGACAAGGCCGCAGCTTGACGCCATGGCCCGCGTCACACTTCGCCATCCGCATCTTTGGCACACTATCCCGCCGGACCGCTCCGTCGGTCTTCAGACCCAGTCTTGCACAATCTTCGGGCGAGGCAAAGGTAATTTCGCCTTCAATCGCCTGAAGAACTCCCATGTCAGCTTGCGTCCGCCTCGGCGGTTCAGCCAGTATCGCCAAGCACGCTCCGCCGTGGAGTACACCAAGGCCAGGCACTCACTGTTGCACCGTAGGCCATAGTACTGGTAGTAGCCACGCAGCTTCGAGCATAACTCAGCGTACTGCTGTTCCACCGGACGGTGCCGATGGTCCCGGCACCAACTCCATAGCGACGAGAGCGCGCGGCGTAGCCGTTTGCCCTCCGTCTTCCTCTTGATCGTGTGGCCACCTTTCCAGGTCTTTCCCCAATAGTGGGTGAAACCCAAAAAGTTGAACGCATCCGGCTTCCTGCCAATCTGAGGATTCTGGTTCCAGGGCGGACATGCAAAACGCACCAACTTGGACTTGTCCGCATTGATCTCTAGCCCGTACTTCGCAAACCGCAACGGCATGACCTTCATGATCCGTTGCGCATCATCCTCCCTTTCGCAGCCGATGACGAAGTCGTCAGCGTACCGTACCAGGAGAACCCGGCCACGGCAATGCGCCGCGACCACCTTGGCAAACCATTCGTCCAGCACTTCGTGCAGATACACGTTCGCCAATAACGGGGAGATCACTGAGCCTTGCGGGCTCCCTTTCTCCGGAAACACCATCTCCTTCCCATCCATGATGCCCGCCTTCAGCCATGCCTCGATTAGCTCCAACACCCGCCCATCGTTGACCCGCTTGCGCAGAATCGACAGGAGGTTATCATGTCGGATATTGTCGAAACATGAACTGACATCGCAGTCGATCACATACTGGACTCCAATCTTCAGCAACCCCTGTCGGAGTCTGTGCAACGCCTGGTGACAACTGCGGCCTGGGCGGAAGCCGTAGGAGAACTCGCAGAAATCCTGCTCGTAAATTTGCTCCAACAGCAGCGTTATCGCCTTCGCCACGATCTTGTCTTCCAGGGCAGGCAAACCGAGAGGTCGCAGCTTGCCGTTGCCTTTGGGAATCCATTGCCGCGCGACCGGTTGCGGGGCATACGTTCGGCTGACTAATTTCTCGTGCAATACCTCCAGGTTCGTTTCCAGGTCTTCGTAATACTGTCGCCATGTCACCCGGTCCACGCCAGGGGCGCTTTTCGGGTTCAGGCTCCAGAACGCGCGTTCCAGCATAGGCTCATCCAGTAGATGCGCCAGTGTTGTGAACGCCATCTCAGGATACTTGCGTGCCTGAGTTGCGATTCGATCCAAGCGTAGCAGAATCGGTTCCGGGCTCGAAGTCCCTCCCTCCTCCACTTTGGATCTCAGGTGACGCCCGGCTTCCCCTTCGCTCGACCAGGTCCCACGGACGGTGCTGGTTCCCTGGCTTCCCGGCATTCCGGCCCCCCGCGCAGACGCACCGCCCGACCGGCTTGGTCCGGCGGCGTGTTTGTCTGAACTTTGGTGGTGAGTCGTTCTTGCCATCGCTACTATGGTCAGCTAAGACTGCCTAACGCCCTTCCGGGGTTCCTTTGCTATCCAGCTCGTTCCCCCGTACCTGCCGTCTCCGCGTTTAGGGACAGGATCGACCCGGCGGAGCCACAGGCCTTTCCGGTGGGAGCTTTGGTCACGCGGTGGACTCCCGCGAAGGTGCTTCCTCCGCTTTGATCCGCGACTTGATAGGCAGGAGGCTGATGAGGCTATCACGAGTTCCCGTGTTATCCCTTTGTCGCCGTGATCTGGTCTACGACCCCGGTGGCCTCCGCACGGCTCGCCACTTACACCGAGCGGATTCTGCGTTCCAGCGCTGGCACACTGTCCGCGGTTCGCTTGGGAAGGGATCAGGCATCCCCTCCTCTGCTTATCCCGAATGGGACCACAACTTTCGAAACACTTTCGAGGCTCCATACAGACCCCGGCAACTCACCTTACCCGGCTTCTGACCTTCGTTTCCTCCAGCCAGCGGGTTCGGTTACTGGGCTGGTGGCTAGCCTTTGCCCAGGGAGGATTTGCACCTCCTGGATAACATCAACCAATTTCATCGAAGGAGCCACCCTCGATTCCCAAGGTTACAGGTTTAACTCGTCGCGAGCCAGCAAAGTGTTGATGTCAGCCTCCGCCTTGGGAGCAAGCGTGATCGGGCCGATTTCGATCTTACCCCGGCTTGCCGCGACCTCGACCGGGTATCCGCCAGCGGCCGACTTGCACAACACAGCCAACGCCAGGCACGCGCAGTGCCCGCTTTGCAGGAGGATGTCGCCCTCGCGTTGACACGGGCCTGGGGGCAGGGCCAGCCGCACTTTGACGCTCTCTTCGCCGCTTAGGTGTACACCTGCCAGGCGAACCGAGCGACGGAAGGTCTGCGCACAGGAGATCGCCGTGATCCGCTCGCGGACGCGCACTCCGCCGGCCCACCAGACGGCCTCGACGGCTGGGATGCCATCCTCGATTACCCACCGCGTATCGGTGTTTTGCCCCAACGCGTCAAACGCATGGCCGCCCAATTCGACCTGCAAGGCACTGGAGACGAACCCCTCGTCCGGCAGGAAGTTCAGCGCGCGGTCCTTGCGTGTACTCTGCTTTGCGTTCTCGGCATCGAATAGCAGGTAGGTGAAGGCCGGTCCGAGGTCGGCCCGGTCCGCCTGGACGATCATCTGCGCCCGGCCGCTCCGCAGTACGAAGTAATCGCGCCCGTAAAAAAACGCGAGGCACTGCAAGTCCACCCGGGGATCGGCTTGTGTAGCGGAGGCCAGCGGCGCCAGCAAGGCTGCGGCGAAGGCTACGAGAGAATGTCTCGTTGTTCTGTTCATTGCGGGATTTTCCTACGCGGATAGATAGGGAAGCGTAGGGCCCTTGGCATCCGACCAACTCGCTAGTCCCCCATATTATAGTTGCTCCGAACACCGCCTTACAAATGGTTACCTTGATGGGGTCGATAACCGGCCCTTCTCCACCAGTGACAGGCCCACGTTCTCAAATTGTTCGACAGCAGGGTTTGATGGGAATCAGTTGCCGGGCTTGAGCACCCCTGGGGCCAGGCCATCGGCACACTTCTTCGCCATGCATCGCGTTCGAATTACATAGGGGGCCACCGCCGCCCTCTTCGCCCAGCGCGCGAGCCGTGCCCTCGCAGCAGCCGTTTTCTTATGGGCTGGACTTAGAGCCATCTAGCGGCTTGCCTTTTCTTTTTCCGAGATAGGCATTCTCCATAAATGTACTCCTGAAATGCGTGCGAACCGACTCGTTGCCGGAGACCAACCCCAGCAATAAAAAACCGAACGGGGCGAGCCAGTACCTGGGGTGCATTGCTGGCTGAATCATTGCCCGGAATGGATTATTTGAAATCGGGTTCATTTGCCGTTCCTGACTCGAAGCGGGTGTTTCCGGCAGAGCCCGTCGAGCATCAGAGTGAGGATGCTGCAGGTCATGCCCAAATAGGGCACCCCCAGAGCCTTGCCGGTGATTGAATCATAATGTTCACTGATCCCGTTCTTGATCGCGTTGGCAACCGTCTTGTCGGCGATCTCCGCGGCGAGATCCTCGTATCCGTATGCGGCCAGCCCCTTGGCAACCTGATAGTTGGTCGCCGGCCAGACATCACCGCGCCAGAGGCATGCCTGCTTCACGTCGAACTTATACCGGACCGACGCTGCTGCATCGGTTTCGCCACGCCACGCGCCGTTGGATTTCCAGCGAGCGTCCTTGCGATCGAGGGTAGGCACGGGCAGCGGCGTGTTCCAACCCTCTGTCTTCAGGGTTTCCGCCATCTGTTTCGCCATGTCCTGAGTGGGAACCTCTGCGGTCAGCGGAATCCAGCTCCCGATCGTGCCCACGGGAATCTTTTCCAGCGTGTCGCGTTTTACTGATAGGAACAGCCCCGCCTCTTCGTCCCACATGTGCTTGCGCATGGCATTAACCGCCTTGTCGATTCGCAGCTTGCGCCGCGCGGCCATCATCGTATCGCCCATGATGAGTGCCAGGCGCATGAGGCATCGCTCCGCCATGACCAGGTAGGCACTGTTGCCTGGAACGCAGATATCGCCGTACCAGAACCCTTCCTTCTCGCCTTTGCGCGTCGGGTGAAGTGTCAGCTTCAGGTCGTCCATATTACATTCGTAATCAAACGTCTCCCAACGCGCATCCTGAATTGCGCCGCTGTGGTACGTGCCGACCGTCACCATTCCGCTATTGGTGACATCCCGCTCGCGCCAGTACCACTCGTGGAACCGTTCGATGGGCTTGATACTCTGCCGGACGAGTTCCTTATCGGCGTTGCGTTGATAAACCCGCTCGACGCCCCAGGAGAGGATCGGGATCTGGGAGTAGGCCGGAAATTGGACCCAATTCTTTTCGTCGGGGTTGATCATACAGGGGACCATGTCGTGGGCATGGTCGGGCATCTCCTTGTTCCAGCGGACCTGGAAGTCCCAGAAGTTCTGGAAGACTTCCCGGATCACCTCCTCCTTATCGGGTAGGATGCTCAACAGATCGACGACGAACATCGTGTCCCAAATCCATTGGCCGTTGTATCCCCCGCCCGGCGCGATCCAGCGGTGCGTCAGCAGCCCCCTGGGCGAATTCACCTTGCCCAAGATGCATTTCTGGTAGATCTCGGCAGTCAGTTTGAGCACTGCGGGATCGGGCGACTCGAAAAAAACATCCGGAAGTTTCTCGCCTTCAGCGGCGAATAAGCCAGCCAGCGATGAATTCCAGAGGCTCGCGGCGCCTGCGGTTGCCGTTCCGATAAAGCTTCTGCGGTTCAATTTAATGGCGGAGGTTCCTTCTCAAAAGACTTTCTTACCTACTTCCCATTATCCTTTATGGCCTTGAACATCGCCAATCCACTCACCCCTCCCGCTGCATCATGGACCCTGCGGTTCGATGTCGATCGTTTCGCCGACACCCGTTTTCAAGACAAACCGGTCGCCCGACGGTGACATTGATGTTTTCAAATGGATGGGGCAACAACGAACACCGATGATACCGGAGGGAGTTTCAGCCGAACACACGTGACATCCTGGCCATGTACATTTTCGTGCGTACATTCGACTGGAGACCGGACTCCCGAATGTGGATCCCATGACTGCGGCGAGAGCTTTCCACGGAGACGGACCAGCGTGTCCACCCTGTCGTCGCTGGAATTTGCGAAGAAATATAGCTCTTGGCCGGCGCGCTGCTTGTGCAGATACGAGAGTGCGCCTTTTCCGCTTTCAACCCGAAGCTTGGGGTCGAACGCCACGTCCGGCACAGGAACGGCATCGTCAAGAATCTCCCGCAAGGTGCCCACGGTTGGAGTCGGCGCGAAATAGGCTTTGCCGCCATCTTTGTTCCCATTGGTGTTGAACGGCATGACGGCGCCGAAGATATGCTTGACGGCCGATTGCACATCGGCGTCGTGTCCGAATTCAGCGGATTTCTCCGGCAGGCACGTGGTCGCCACCACCTTGCCACCATGATCGTAGAAATCCTTGATCTTCTTGAGACTCGCCCATGGGATCACCTTCCCACCGGGAATGACTAGCACCTTGTAGTCCTGCCAGTTCAACTTGTTGTTCAGATGCATATCCGTTCCGCGCTGAACACATTGTCCTTCCAGGGCGTCCGGATGCAGAAATGTGAAGTCCCGCCGGACATGGCAACTCAAGATGTCACTGATCCGCTGATAATCGCATTCCGGGGCGATGAACTGCCCCCAACAACCGGCGTTGGCTGGCGCGTCAAAATGATACCACGCCTCCAGCGAAGCGATTGGGTACAAGAGCGCAAGATCCACAATGGGGCGGCCACCCTGCAACAAAAGGGAACAACGCGCCGCCCAACTGCTGTAGTCCGGCAAGGCCGGCGATAGTTTATCGCTGAGATGGGAAATGAGCGGTGGACAGGAAACGCATTTGGGATCCAGCCACATTCCATGAGGAATGACCCGGTTGACGCCGCGAGCGAACAACTCCATGCCCGTCCTGTACAGCATGGCGGAATCAAAACTGTTCTCCGCATACGCTCCGTATTCCTCAGCCGCGACCAGAGGACGGTCGTACATCGTCGCAGCCGAACTGATCAATTTGAAACCCGGACGTCCATGGCCATGATAGAAGATGGCGTCCAGCAAAGGGATGTCCACGTGACGATAGAACTTGAAGGTGTCGAAATGCATATCCACAGGACATGGATCATAGTTGCCCGGCGGATGGCCAGAATTCTGGATCCCGTGCGCCCGGCACCATTCCCCGACACGTGCGGGATAACCCTCGGCCAATAGTTCAGCCCGGAAACCAAACAGCGCAGTACGTGCCGCCATCGTGTCTGGTCCGATATTGCGCCAAAGCGCCGGATACAACGGAACAGGGCTGTATCCGAGTTTCCGCTGGAATTTCTCGTTGAAATCTGGCGTCCAAGGACGGTGTTGTGAATAGAATCCCACGTCATCAAAAAAGCTGCGTCGTATCGTTGTTCCAAAGTGTTGCTCGAAATGTTTGTAATATTCCCCATAGGTGAGCAGGATAAGCCTATCCACCGCTTCAGGTGAAAGGAAATCCACCAGATGGTTCCCTGACTTAATACAGGTAAAGATCATCACCTGCCACGTACCTGATGGAGCCTGCCATGACAGTTTGCCATCAGCAGCGGAACCGCTGATGTCGATTCTTTCCCAGGTTTGGGTGTTCAACGCCACAATCCCCATCAATTTTCCACCAGGCAGGGATTTTACATAGCTGGCCGGCCCTTTAACCTCCTCTTCTGAGAGATCGAGCCGCTTGACGGTGTGGTCGGGGTTGAGTTTCGCCATCCGCCCTCCGGCCGAACCACTTGGGAAATCATTGTCATCATAGAGAATGACTTCCATCCCCAATTCGCGTGATGTCTCAAGGATATCGCAATAACGAGCGAAATATTCGTCGCTCAGGTATTTCGGCCGCGTGTTGCCCATGGGCAATGGCGCCACGCCACCGAATCCGCTCTTTTCACGCGCGTCCCGCAACTGTGCCTTGATCTCCTCCGTTGTCATCGTGCCGTTAAGCCAGAACAGCGGCATGGGACGCAATGCCAACGGTGGCGTTTTGAAATCGCGCTCCGCATCCATTCCCAGATCAGGGATGGGTGAACATTCTTCGACCCCAAATCCTGGATGGGCCAACAAAAGAACTGCGATAAGTAAGGTTGTTCTCATTGTTTGTTTCTTATCTGCGGGTGTTGGTTGGAGTAGTTGTTCGATTGAGAGAACCAGTGTCAGAGGTTAATCTTTTGAAGGGTGTTGACTGTAGCAAGATCACTTGATGATCGGCCAGGGGAACGTCGATGCAATCGCCACCCGTGTGCCGCTGCGCTGCGACTCCTTGCAGGCATTCATTACTTCCAGAACATGCAGGCCGTGTTCCGGGGTGATCAGACCCTGCCGGCCCGTGCGCAGGCAGTTGGCCGCGTAGGACGCGCCGTATTGCCAGGTATAATCGCCCGGCTCGGGGCAACAATGCTCAACTTTGGGATTCTTTGCCGTGGCCAAGTCAACCCCGTGCGGCCCCCAGTCATAGCCGCTGAGGTACATCCGCCCCGCGTCGCCCACCACGTCGATCGTGTAATAATCGCGGGTCGTATCGCGGTGCTCCTCTTTGCTGAAGTGCGTGAATCCGGTGGTGATGTGGGAGAACCGCGCGTTGCCGTGATCGATCAGCATCATGGCGTTGTCCTCGGCCTCAACCTTGATCTTTTTGCCGTTGATCGTCCGCTCAGGGGTGATGATGCCAGTCAACCCCACGACCGCCTTGGCCGGCCCCAGCAGTCCGGTAAGTGTTGTGACGTTGTAGACGCCCAGGTCGAACAGTGATCCGCCGCCCTTCTGGAAGAACCATTCGGACCATGTGGGACCGGTGTGCCCATACTCGCCGCGCGCGCTCGCCACGTGCCCCAGCTTGCCGCTGGCGATGGTCTCGGCCATGAAGCGGAACTGTGGGCTGGTGACCACGGTCGGCGCGGCCCAAAGCCGCAGGCCCTGCTCTTTCGCCAACGCCAGCAGTTCCCGACCTTCGGCCACCTCCGTGGCCATCGGCTTCTCGCTCCACACGTGCCTGCCGGACAGCAGTGCTGCCTTGTTCAGCGGAAAATGGGCAGGCATCGAGGTTGTGTTCACCAGCAGATCGAACGGCGCACCGGCCAGCATCTTTTCGATGTGCGGATAATGGTTGGGCACCTTGAACTGCTTGGCAGCCGCCTTGGCCCGCTCGACGATAATGTCGCAAACGCTGACAAGTTCGATATAGTCGTGCGACGCCAGGTCGGTCAGGTACGCGTCCGAGACGTTTCCGCAGCCGATCAGTCCCACGCGGATCTTCTTGGTCGGCACGGCTGCGGGCTTCTCGTCTGCCCGTGCGGTGGGCAAGCTGAGTCCCGCTCCAGCGACAATGACACCAGCCGCAGCCGTCTTCAAAAAAGTACGACGATCAGAGGATTGCTTCTTCATGAATAAACTCCTTGTCATGTTATTGTTCTGCAAATTCAAGTTTCCAGTCATCCGTCCGGAACGGTGACGCCGGCAATCCTGCCACATTGAACAGATTGCAGCCGTCTGGATTGATATCCCAGGCATAGCGGACTGCCACCGGGTGCGATACCGTCGAGCTTGAAACGGTCACCGTCTTGCCTTCGATCTTGGCCTCGCCCCAGACAAACTTCCGATTCGCGCCAGCAATCGCGAACCGTTTCAGTGATTCCCCGCCCTTTGCCACAAGTCCCGCGCCCACATGGGTAAAGTGAAGCCGGATTTTGTCGCCCTCGATCTCCATGCGCTCATACATGGGGCCGGAGTACGCAATCGGATGGTTATATGTTATGGCTAGTGCCACCAGCGAGAGGCGACGGCCGACCTCTTCCTTGGTGAGTGGATGGATGTTCTGAGCGTTGCCGATATCAACGGTCACGGCCATTCCCGAATTGGGAACGATATTCTGAAGCATCAACTGTATCTCACGAAACGCGGCCCAGTTACTCTCGCCAGGCTCAGCGAGCGACTCCCCAAAGCTGGACAGTTGCACGAAGTAGACAGGGAAATTGCCCAGGCCCCAACGGTTCCGCCAGTCGTAGACCATGGCCGGGAAGAGCGTCCGATAAAGCTCTGCCTCGCTAGCGTTTCCCTCGCCTTGATACCAGATGGCACCCTTGATGCCGAACGGAATGATGGGAGCAATCATGCCGTTAAAGAGCACCGTCGGCGCGTTCATCACGTTGTCCTCCCACCCATCCATGCCGTCTGGTCTAGCGGGCGGCACTCCTGGCGGCTCGGGTTTAGCGGGCGCCTCCTTACCCTCAGCCTTGGCTTTGGCGGTATCGACCTCCCAGCGTTTCACCGTCTCCGGCCACCGGGCGGCGTCTTCCTTCCACTTCGCCCGATCCCGAAGATAGTGTTCCTTGTGACGTGGGTAATCCGCTCTGGCCGCAAGTGCCTGATTCAGGTACTTCGAGAGTGCCGCTTCCGACTTGAGTCCCTCTAAGCTTGTCCACATCTGACCGGAGCTGCTCCCCCGGCAAGCATTGATCAGGCCGACAGGAATCTTCTCAACCCGATGGATTTCCCTTCCGAAGAAGTAACCCGTCGCAGAAAACTCCTTCGCTGCACCTGGTGTGCATACCGCCCAGCTTCCCTTGCAGTCGGTTTGCGGATCAAGAAAGGTCTCCTTGGGCAGCTTGAAAAGCCGTATCTGCGGATAATTGGCCTGGCCAAGTCCCTTGGGGTTATTGGCATCCCGCCCGAGAATTCGCCGCACCGGCAGTGCCATGTTCGACTGCCCTGAGCAAATCCACACGTCGCCGATCAGCACATCTTTGAAAGTCAGTGTGTTCTCTCCTGCAATCGACACTTTAACCGGTGCGACACTGATCTTTAGGTCCGTGAAGGTGACCTTCCACTTACCGTCCGCTCCTGCCGTCGTCGTGGCCTTGGAATCGCCCACGGTCACCACAACACCTTCACCGGGATCAGCCCAGCCCCAGATCGGCGTATTGGCACCCGCTTGCAACATCATGTGTTCGCCGATGATGGCCGGCACGCGCACATCAGTTCGCCCCACGCCGCACAAGGCGCAATATATCCCAACAACAACAAATCCCGTCTTTCTATTCATGTCGCTCTTTCGATTCTAAAATCAACCACCCGCCAGAAAGTTAGAAGCGTTGTTGTGGCCGGTCTCCTGACCGAGCCACGCCACCGACCGAAGGTCTCCATTCACCGGGAGACCTTCGGTCGGACGTTTCGGCGGGGTCAGGAGACCCTCGCCGAACCGGGGTCAGGAGACCCGCGACGAACCAGTCCTTACGGTCCGATGTGCTTCTCGCCTTCCGCCAAAGGATTGCCCCAGAAATCACGCCCGCCCGAGTTGGCAATCGGCATCCCCTTATTCCGGCAGGGCGAATCCGCGCGCAACCGATATCCTGCCAGTGAATCGAGTCCCATGCCGCCAGTGCCCGCTGCCACGAACCGTGGATCCTCCAGCATCGCATGGGCATCCTCCGGCAATTTGAGCCAGGGGCCGAAATAGACGTTGTGACTCATAAGGCCTGGCTTCCGTTTGGAGATTTTGAAACGCCCCTGTCCCGTGGCGTAGAAGATGTTGTTGGTATAGACGGCGTTCGTGAAGACCTCCACCGTGCCGCAATCAACATAGAATACGTTGTTGTACAGGTGGTTGTCGGCCTCAAGCGAACTGCCTCCGCACATCAGGCGAACCTGGTCATTCTCGCTGACGTTGAATCTCGCTATATTGTGCTCCGCGCTCGGCATGATCAGCAGCCAGCCGCCCCGGTTGTGTCGGCTGTAATTGTATTGCAGTACACAATGGCGGCAGTCAAAATCAAAATCAAAAGCCTGACCGTCCTGATTGTTGCCCTGTACGTTGGTGTCGTACACTTCATTGAACTGCATGAGGGAGTGGTCGCAGGTGTGCATCCAGATCGACGCCGCACAGGCGTTGTACCCTACCATGCCGTCGGGTAGCACCACGTTCGGGTCGCCGCAACGCAAGCCGGCATGATTGACCACGTTGTACTCCACCAGTGCTCCCTTGCTGCCGAGTATCAGGATGGCATCGCCACCAAGATTATTCATGCGATTATGGCGCACCACCACCCGAGTGGCCGAGGCCGCCTTGGTGGGTGTCCAAACGATGATCGCACTGCGGTCAACCCGTTCGATCAGGTTGCGTTCGATGAGAACCTCATCAAAAGTTGCCACCTGTTCGCCTCTTGGCGATGCCACCAGGATCGCCGTGGAGGTGTAGCTATCGATCCCCTGATCGCGATCGCCCAACAAGCCCCAGATGTCGTGAATATGGCAGTCGCCGACGACAATATGGCGGAATACGCGGCCGGAACCCGACCCCAGCACAAGAACGCCCTGCCGGTGCTCCCGAGCTGGCGGCGCGCCGCTGGTTATCTCCAAATGGCGGACCTCCCAGTATTCCTGGTTTGACAATTGGACCGCAGCGCCGGTGGTTGCTCCCATGTCGATTATCGGCAAAGGCCCCTTGCCATAGCGATCGATGCGGATCGGATGGCCTTCGCTGCCGGAGCCTTGTGGTCGCAACTGGCCTTGCCAGCGACACCCTGCCTTGAACAGAACGGCATCGCCGGAGGCAAAGACTTGCTGATTGACCCGCGTCAGCGAACGCCAGGGCGCCGCCGCTCCTCCACCGGCTGAATCATCCCCGGCCAGCGCATCCACATAATAATTTGTCCCGGCCGATGCGGCATGAGACATCGCGGGCTGCGAGTTCCCCATGCTGCCCAAGCAGCCACAGAGCGAGTTATATCCCGCGCCTTCCGAGATCAGCACAACCGTCGCACCGGCTTCCGTTTTCAGCACGACCCGTTCGCCCTTCAATGTCTCAACCTTCTTGCCGTCGCGATAGACATCAATCGCCTTGCCTGGCCACGGATTGACCAGATTACAGGGCCTGCCCTTCTCGCTGGTGATCTTCTCATACTGCACGATGCCACCCTTCAATTCACTGGACACCAGGAAAGCGCCCCACTCTCTGAGATTCGGGAAGCGCGCATCCTTGCCCTTCGGCCAGACCGGGAACACGCGCAGCACGTCATGATGTCCCATGCACAGCATTTCGTTGATCGTGTTGGGAACGGTGCTGCTGTCCTCGAGACAGCAGACAAACCCGTTGGGCAGCGCGCCCCGAGCCTGCCCCAGCGCCAATAGTGCCACCGCTACACCAACTGCGATACACAGACTGCTTTTCATGGTTCTCATGTTGCTCCTTACTTTGTCGATACGCTGAAATCTCGCAGGCTGCGCACGGGTTTACCATTGGCTCCGCGCAACTCTGCCACGATCTGACATTTGCCCGAACCGGCCGGAAAACTCAGCTCAAACGTAAAAACCTCGCGTCCCAGTGCAGCCACCTTGCCATTGTGCCTCTTTTCGGCGAGAGACTTGCCGGCGCACGAAAGCCGTAAAGTAATAGGCCCTTGCCACTCCGTGTCGAGGTCATTGATTACCACAACCGGAACCTTCAATGCCGCGCCACCCGCGCATTCGCTGGCCCAAAAATCGATCATCAGCCCAACCGGGGCAAAGGCGTCTCGCACGTATTGGAAGAAATACGGCTCAAACGTAGGACGCTCAATGTCGATGAAGTTGTCGCTGGTTTGACCGCCAGGCCGGCTATAGCCAAGGCCGCAGAAGTGCATCACCCCCGCCACTTTCCGCCCCGTTCGCCAGAACTCGGTTTTGGCGGCCACGGTGCGGGCGTAGGACTCGCGGTACTGGTCTGGAGTTGCCGCGGGCGGAACGAGATATTGGTATGACTTGCTGTGAACTGGGATCGTCGTCGGCGACCCGTCGCGATTAAGCCAGAGCCAGCCGTACTCGTTGATGATGATCGGGTTGTCGTCACGGTTGGGGACCGAATTGTTCGCTTCGCTACCCGGATCGCCGGGCTTGGGCGACATGTGGGCGAACTCCGACATGCGAAAGCCCCGCTTGATGTGCCGGTAGGGATGCGTTTCATAGACGTCCGTGGGGCTTTGCGGCGTATCCCAGCCGTTATCCCACGGCCGATTCGAGAGATCCAACTTCCGCACGGCCGTTAGGGCCTTTCCGGTGATCTGCTGATTGGGTGTTTCGTTCTGTGCGTCCCAGATCACCACGCTGGGATGGTTCCACCGTTCCTGCATCCACTCGGCATACTGGGCGGTCAGAGCATCGAGGCAGCCCGTCTGGCCCCATACCGGAAACTCATCCTGAATCATCAGCCCTTCCTCGTCGGCAACGCGATACCACATCTCGGGTGGGAAGCCGATGCAGTAGCGGGCTGAGTTCCAGTTCATGCCGCGGAAGCCGCGAATCACGTTCCGCACCCACTCCTCGCGCCACGGCTTGTCGCCGCGCTTGGGGTCTTCAAAGAAACGATAGATGCAAATGTTCGTGCCGCGAAGATAGTACGGCTTGCCATTCAGCAGGGGCAGCTTCGTCTTCGGATCAAACGAGAAACTCCTCATGCCAAAGCGGGTGTTCAAGGTATCCGTGGCCGTCGGTCCAACCAGGGCCGACACATTCAGCTCATAAAGGAACGGGTCTTCGGGCGTCCAGAGTCGGCAGTTCTCGATCGGTAGCGTCAGTTCGATGGTCTGTTGCTCGCCCGGTTTCCAAAATCGCTTCTGGCTATCGGCGGAACCAACAACCTTGCGTGTTTTGGCCTCGCGCACCGTGCAGCGAACAACAGCCTCGGCGTCTGTGCCGCTCGGGTTTAGCACCAAGGACACCACGCGAACCTTCTTGCCCGGCACGTCGGGCACGGCCTGTACACGTTCAATGCAAGGCGATCCCGAGAGGATCAACTCGACGGAATCGTAAATACCCGGAATGTAACGCGTCTTCTCGAAGTCGTGGCCCCAAGGAATATCGTCGCCGACGGCCGTCCGCGACGCACCGACACGGATCACCAGTTCGTTTGTCTGACCGTTGCCTTTCAGTTTCCCGCCAACATCAAAGTAACCGGGGGTGAAGCAGCCAATATGGTCTCCCAGGCACTGCCCGTTCAGATAAACCCGGGTTCCGTAGCGGGCTTTATGGACCTTGATTTGGGCAACGGCGGGCACCTGCCCTTCGACGGTAAAGGTGCGGCGATACCAGAATGCCTCGCGTCGCGAGTCTTTGTCCTTGGGGCCAACGCCCTCGAACGCCGGCAGAGCCATGTCTGCCAAACCGGGAACGGGAATCTGGCGGGCGAAGCCCTTGGGCACGTCATTCATGGCACCTTCGGCGATCTGCCAAGTGCCGTCCAGGGATATTACTTTGCGTCCCCCGTCTGCGAGGGCTGTCTCGGCGGAGACGGCCATGGAAATGATGATACAGACAAACAGAATGAAACGATGAAACATGGTACGATCCTCTTTACTCATAACGTTCAGCCTTTGCGGTATTCATAGTGGTGGTATTGTGTATTCGTTGGTCCTGGGAACAGTGGTAAGAGTCCATTTGCCTTTGGAGTCAGTTTTGCGGCGGATCGCGGTGGAACTCGCCCTTTGCCCCGCGAAGAATGTTGCGATCCTGCGTCCAGTGGCTGTTGTACCAGGAACACGCTTCAAAGGTGTCCTGCAACTCGGCCCTTTTATCATTCAACTTGCTGCGAAGTTCGACGAGTCGTGCCTGGTGACTGGCGTCCTGGGCAAGATCCTTGGCCTGGCGCGGATCGGCGATATTGTCGAAGAGCAACTCCTTGCCGTCACTTCGATAGACGGCGTAGGTAAATTGCTTGTTGCGGAGTGCCCGCCACTCAAAACCATCGCTCCATGAGCAGGTGTGCCCCATGCCCTGCAGGAAAGCGAAGTTGGGTTCAGGGCCGGGCTTCCCTTGCGCCTGGGCGGCAAGGTTCATTCCTTCGACTTGCGAAGGAATGCGCAGTCCGGCCAGCCCCAGCAGCGTCGGCATGAGATCAGGCGAGGCCATGCAGGCGTCGCTGCGGTGGCCCGCCGGAATCTTACCTGGCCAGCGGATCAGCAACGGGACTCGTGCTGATTCGTCGTAGAACGTCAGCTTGAATACGCGGCCGTGTGCGCCGAACTGTTCGCCATGATCGGAGGTGAAGGCCACGATCGTATCGTTTTCGATGCCAAGTCTTTGTAGGCAGTTGAGGATTCGGCTCACGTTCCAGTCGAGATTGGCGGTCATGGCATAGTAGACCCGCATAAACTCGGGCAACCTTGGTTTCCAGTAACTCAGCCAGCGGTTAGGCTCGGCGTTGCGGTCCATGTGCGAATCGGGTCGGTCTTGCCAGGTCTCCGGCAGCGGGAAATCCACGCCGCGGAACTTCTCGTACCACTGCCGGGGCACGTTCTCGGCAGCCCAGGGGTCGTGTGGAGGGCCGTAGGAAAGCACCAAGGCAAAAGGCTTTGCGGAGAGCCCGCGAGCGCGAATCTGCTCGATGGCCAGATCGGTGAAGTGATCCGGGCCGTAACCGACGATGCGGTGCGGCTTGGGTGTGTCGCGAAAATACCAAGCATGGTAATTATCGTGACCGAAATTGTAGGCCGCCCAAAAGTCATTGAAACCCAAGCGGTAGAAACCCGGCGGAGTGAAGGCGTTGGCAACCTTTTCGTGCCCACCAAGTTCGTTGGCCCAGAGGTGCCACTTGCCGAGGTAAATCGTCTCATATCCGGCGGCGGTCAGCACGTGGCCCAAGCAATCCTGATTGGGATTCAGCCGCAACTCGTTGATGACCATGCCGGTCGAGCTTGCGTACTTGCCGGTCATGAACGTCGCTCGCGAAGCTGCGCACACGGGCGTGCTCACGACATAGTTGTGGAAGTTCATCCCCTCCGCGGCAAGCCGATCAATGCAGGGCGTGATAGCCCGCTGGTCGCCGGCATATCCTAGCGACTGGTAACGAAGCTGATCGGCGATCAAGATAACCAGGTTGGGTTTTCGTGGAGCGACTTCCGACGGATGCCCCGGGGAAACCGCAGCCAAAAAGAAGGTGAGAACAAACCAAAATATCGCCAGATGCTTGAATTTCATCAGAACAGATAGCCTTCACGTTCGTTTGATGCGGAGTTGGTGCTTATGGCAGAGGCCGTCGAGCATCAACGTGACGATGGTGCAGGTCATGCCCAGCCACGGCGCTCCCAGTGCCTTGCCGGTGACCGAGTCATAGTCTTCACTGATCCCGTTCCGCAGAGCGTTAGCGACCGTCTTGTCGGCGATCTCGGTCGCCAGACTCTTGTAACCGTATTGGGCCAGCCCCACGGCAATCTGATAGTTGGTCGTCGGCCAAACGTCGCCTCGCCAGAGTTGGGCCAATTTCGGGTCAAGATGGCAATGGGTCGCCATTTGCGCGTCGCCGCGCCACGTGCCGTTGGATTTCCAGCGATTGTCCCTGCGATCCACGGTGGGCACCGGCAGTGGCGTGTCCCAACTGGGCGTTTGAGGGGTTTCCGCCATTCGCTTGGCCATCGCGTCGGTGGGCACGCCCGCAGTCAGCGGGATCCAACTGCCTATCGTGCCCACGCAAACCTTTTCGAGCGTGTCGCGATGAACCGAGAGGATTTGAAAGATCTCGGCCGTCAGCTTGAGTACTGCCGGATCGGGGGATATAAACAGGTCGCCTATGGTTTTGTCAGGCTCCGCAGCGAACAGACTGGAGAGGGAGGGTTGCATCGCTGCCGCAATCCCCGCCGTTGCTGTTTTGAAAAACGTCCGCCGGTTCCAGTTCATGGTCAGAGCGTCCAGCCTTTGCGGTATTCGTAGTGGAGGTATTGGTTAGCCCTGGGAACATTGGTGATCTTGAGGTTCTCGCTATCCCAGACGAGCCGTTGGCCGCCCATGCGGACACAGATAGTGCCAAGGAGCAGGGCTTCGGTGAGAGGGCCGGCGAAGTCGAAGTTCGAGCGGGTTGTCCCGCTCCCTTTGCAGGCCGCGACCCATTCATCGTGGTGGCCGATGGACCGCGGCAGCGACTTGGGCGGCCGTTTGTATTCTTTCATCCGTTTCTCGGGGATCAGGCGCGGACTGCTCCCGCCCCAGCCCTCGACGAGCAGTTTGCCTTGGTCGCCGACGAACAGAATGCCGTCCTCATGGTTCAAGCCCCGCCCGTCCTCCAATTCCTCCGGTCGGGCCGGCCGGATGCCGCCGTCGTACCAGTGCAACCGCACCGGCGGCATGTCGCCCCGCGAGGGGAATTCATAATGCACGCACGACGCCAAGGGGAGCGTCTCCTTGTAGAGTGCTGTCGAACTGGCATTCACGCTGCTGGGTGCGCCCAATTTGAGCGCGGAGAAGATCGGGGCGATATTATGGACCCCCATATCGCCAAGTCCACCCGAGCCAAAATCCCACCAGCCGCGCCAGCGGAAGGGCACGTAGGCCGGATGATAGGGGCGCCAGGGGGCCGGGCCGAGCCAGAGATCCCAGTCGAGTCCGGCGGGCACGGGGGGCTGGTCCGTGGGTCGCTCGATGCCCTGCGCCCAATAGAGGGGCAAGCCGCCCCCTTGGGTCGGCCGATCAGACCAGACGTGGACATCCCGCACCACGCCGATCGCGCCATCGGCGATCCACTCGTTGATCAGGCGGTTCCCCTCGAAGGCCATCCCCTGGTTGCCCATCTGCGTGGCAACCTTCTGCTCGCGCGCTGCTTTGGCCAGTGCCCGCGCCTCATGGACCGTGCGCGTCAGCGGCTTTTCGCAATAGACATGCTTTCCCCGTTTGATCGCCTCCATCGAGACGACCGCGTGCGCATGGTCAGGCGTGCCAACGACAACCGCGTCGATCCCCTTTTCCTTATCGAGCATCTCGCGGAAGTCCTTGTACTTCTTGGCGAGCGGATACTTCGCGAAGGTGGGTGCCGCGTAGCCCCAATCGACGTCGGCCAGCGAGACGATATTTTGGCCCGTGAGCTGCTCGAGATCCCATCCACCCTGACCGCCCACACCCACGCCCGCGATGTTCAGCTTTTCACTGGGCGGAATATGGCCTGGCCCGCCCAGAACATGACGCGGCACAAGAACCGCGACCGCCGCGACCGAGCCTGTGGCAAGCAACTGGCGGCGAGAGATGCGGGAGCTTGACGGGGGCAGTTCATTGTTCTCGCAAGCCATGTCTGTGGTCGGCAATATTCGTTTCATGGGTTTTGTGTCCTTTCAATTGACAAATGTCGTAGTTAAGTTCATGAATTGTCTCTTTTCTCCGCTTACTTCCAGGCTTAACCGTTATCTCTTGGTTTGAGCCACAGTCGATGCGCCGGGCACAAAGTGCCCCGCGAAGGTAACCGCAACATTCTTGGGTAACCCGACAGCAATGGCCAGTTCAAACGGTCGTGCCGAATCAGCAGCTTCAACCCACAAACGATAGGTCTGCCAAGGGGCAGGAAAGAGAGGATTGTCAAGGACCGGTTGAAATACCGCCGGTTGGCCGACCAGGGATCCAGACAGGGATGTCGGTCCGTTGTTCAGGGACAGGAATGGCTGTCCGCCTCGATGGAACTCGGCAGTGATTGCGAACCATCCAGCAGCCTTGCTCGGCGGGATCTCACCCCGGATGGTCCACGCCTGGGTTTTTCCTTTGTCGATAGCGGTTGCGACAACGGCCACATCCGATGATGCCTCGGTAAATAGTTTTGGCATCGGCAGTCGTTCCCAGGTACGGTTAAGGGTCGGTTCCTTGCCTGCGGGAACCAACTCTAGCAGCACCTGTGAGAAGGGACGCAGGGCGATCGACACCCTGCTGCCAAATGTCTTTTTATCACCGGTAGTGAACCGGACATGTTTTGGATACCAACAATACACGTCCCACTTGCCCTGGTCCGGCAAGCCCCAGGCAGAATTCAATTCCAGGGGAACCACGTGATCGTGCCAACTGCCATTGTCAATGGCAATCATCGCCCGCGAGCCATCGCTACAGCAGTAACCCCAGACATCGTCCGTGCGGGCGTCGCCAATGAATCGGGGATGGGCGAAGCAGTCCGGCCGGGCCTTCAGCAGGGCTAGGAATTCCGCCATCTGCGGCCGGTCGGCCACTGGGAAACAACCGGGGTCGGACCAGATGTGCGCCAACAACTGGCCGCGACAGAGATCCATCAGTACGCCCTCCTGCCAATGCTCCGCGCCGAGACGGTTGTTCCAGGCCCAGCGGCTGAGGCTGAGGCCGAGGCTGTCCCAACCCAGAGCCGGCAAATCCTTGACCATCCGCCGCGCCTGGTCCATCATGCGCACATTGCTCGAACGGGCGTACAGAGCAGGGGTTGTTGCCAGGCTGTCCATCTCCATACGCATACCCACATCGAAAATCGTGTCACCGTAAAGCAGCCACCAGGGCGAACGATGCCCCCAGTAGAGCATGATAAAGAGCGCAGGCGAATCATGGTCCAGTGCCTTCAGCAGTTCGATTTGGGCGTTGTGATTGGCCTCGATAGACCAATCGCCCGGCAAATGTTCGCGGAACGCGGCACGCGCTGCGTCGGTCTGGGCGACGCCGTAGACCGCTTCCATGCAGGCGAACTCCTTTGCCGGCTCCAGCTTCAACCCGGGATGATGCAACAGCCGCAGATGTTGGTCTTGCAGCAGGACGAAACCCGAGGGATGAGCCAAACCGATGAAGAACTGGTTTTCGGGATAGGCGGGGTAACCCCGCTCCCGGCCCGCAGGATCAGCCCACGAGTCCCACTCCGCAGACCCTGACATCTTCGTCACGCGCACTGGCCAATCGGGATCGCGAACAGTCGCCGCGTCGGTGGCATAGTCGCCGAGACGAACGTCAAGCAGACGGTTCCAGACCGTAGTTCCCGTGTTGCGTATGACGGCCTGTTTGTGCAGAACGGGGTGCTTCGCATCCCAACGGTATGTGATGGTCACTACCGCCTTGGGTTCGCGCGACGCCAACTCGAAGGCCGCTTCGCCACCTGGCGAATAACCCGCAGCCGGGGCCTTCGCCACGGTCAATACAGGAGTGATTAGCGCCTGGCCGGGCAGGCCAATGTCGAATTCCACCTCGGAGCCATGACCCATGGCAAGCGTACGGCCAGTGATCCGGTTTTCCCACATCTCTGCATGAAGTCCGTCCGTAATGTCCAATTGGAGAGAGAATGACGGAGACTGCAATACGACCTTGTTGCCTGTTCGCAACACCGACGGAGCGTTGTGGTCGATATCGAGTTTTGCCGCTGCGGCCACCGCGCTGCCCAATAAGCTGAACAGTATTGCCCGAAACATAGACTGGATCACTTTATTCCTTCTTTGTCCCAGAGGGACATTTGTTTCTTAATCATTTCATGCCTTCAATTCGCCGTTACTTCCGCCGCCAGGGCAACAATCAGCCATGCTGAATGTGGAATCCACTGCTCTTTCCATCGCCAGCTCCAATCGGCCCGCGTACCGTAAGGCGGGGGGAGGAAGGCAATGTCTTGCTCATCCTCCACGCCCGACGTGATCCCGTTGCAGATGCCGCCCGGGGGATTGGGAACTCCGGCCTCATAGTCATCCGGGTTGTTCCGCCCTTTGCCCTGCATCATGCACATATTATAGGGGTTCAGCCCTAGAATCCAATTGGTCTGGTTCCGCGCATAGGACTTCAACTCCGCGGCCACTGCGGGCGAGGCGAGTTTGCTGCCCATAAATGCAGCCGCGGCCAACGAGGCCAGCCGAGAGTTCTCGCCAGGCCACCAGTAGCCGGTCTCATTGCAGTGGGGAAAGAAGAACGCACTGCGCTTGGCGCCGCCAACGTCCTTGACATACTGCCGGGCGTAACCAAACGGATTGGCCACCCCCTTGGTGATCGCAAGCTCGAATTGCAGCGATTCCATCACTCCCTTTTCAGCGGCGGCCGTTCGCAGGACGTCGTTCTCGAACTGTAGGTAACGAAGCAAAGCCACAATCGGGAGTCCGGCGTCGGACGCATGGAAAAAAGGCCGCGTGCCGTCCGAGTCTGCCCGCCACCAGCCCGCATGGTTTTCGTCTTTAGAAATGCGTTTTACCAGCGATTCCACATGGGATCGGGCGGCTTTGAGGTAAGTCGCCTTGTGTGTGGCGTTGTACAACTCCGTGGCAGCCAACAGCACGCAGTAGTCGTCGATGATGTTCTCGCGGTGATCGTAGGCATATTCGAGGTTGTGGACCAGAAGGTGCTGAAAGCCCTTTTCCGCCGCCGCCAGATACTGGGCTGGCGTGTAATCTCCGCTCCGTTGGAGCGTACTCGTCCGGGCCAGGGCCGCAATGGCCATACCGCCGCCGTCGCGGAAGGCCGCCTTGATACGTCCGTGCTTGACATGGCTCAGCCCCTCGTAGCCGCAGATCTCCCGCTGGGCGGGATCCTTCGTGCATCCATCCATGACCGAGACATAAAAATACCCGATCGGATCCTGCATGCGGACCAGGAAGTCGGCGCCGTACAGCGACTCCTCACGGAGCAGGGGGACTGTCGCCCGCAATCGTCCCTGCTTCTGTCCTTGCAGAAGTTCCGCAGCCTGCAAAAAACACCAGACGGCCAGGGGTGATCCCTGCGGGACCATGTAATTGGTCTCGGTGAGGTAGCCTAAGTATTTTGACATATCGCCCGAGGCGTCGTACCAGCCGCCATGCACATCGACTCGCTTCCGCCCAGGCTCGCCGAAGATCGGAATGCTCTGATCGGCCTTGTCATAGACGCCCGAACAGCGTTGGATGCGGAAGTAGTAGACCAGATCGGCTAGGCAGGATTCTGGCAGCAACCGCTCGCGGAGGACGAACGACTCCGAAAACACGTCCTGCGCCCGGATGCGATAAGTGCCCGATTGGACGAGTGACGAAAAGTCTCCCTGGTGGAAAAATCGGCCCTTCCAGCCATCGACCGTGCCGACTTTCTTGAGTGGTCCCTCAAAGACGATGTGAGACTGGCTGTCGAGGATCTGGAAATTGGCGAGGGTGATATCATCGCCGCTCTGGACCACCAGTCGCTTACTGCCCGCGGTATCGTACCCGAGGTGATTGATGAGGATTTGGAAGGTTGCCGCTTCAATCGCTTGGCAGCATACGCACCCCAGCACGAATAGGGCAACAAGATACGATACGTTTCTGATTCGCATGGTTATTCGGGAGTTCATGTTCATAGCGTCCAGCCCTTGCGGTATTCGTAGTGAAGGAATCGGTTGGCCCTGGGGAGATTGGTGATCTTGAGGTTCTCGCTGTCCCACACCAAGCGTTGACGGTCTCATCCAAGTACTGTTGCATCCCACGCTCGCTCCTATACCCGGAGGAAAACCTTCTGCCGCCAGAGGAACCACAGGCAGGACCATTCGATGGCGATGACGCCAACGCTCATCGCAATGTCGCGCCAGGCATGGGCCGTGGAGGCGATGCTGCCACGGATGGCGCCGGAGAATAGATACTCGGCCGTGTGATGGAAGTTGATCATGCCCTCGGTGGCCATATAGATCGCAATGGCGTTCATGCCGATCACTGTGAATGGGAATACCAGAGCGGTCCATCGGCGGGCTGCCATCAACCAGTGGAAAAATCCGAACAGCAGCAAACTGAGGCCGCCGGCCATCAGCACAAAGGAACTGGTCCACAGGTTCTTGTTGATCGGGAAGGCCCGATCCCAAAACAGAGAGATGCCGATGGCGATGATTCCGGCGGCGGCCAACAGGCATGACTTGATGGCGTCGCTCTTGGTACCGTGCCGCATAAAATCTCCAGCAAGCACGCCGAGCAGGGCCGTACCGATGGCCGGAATCGTCGAAAACAACCCTTCCGGGTCATGATCGCCCAGCAAAAGCTTGCCTGGCATCAGCAACTGATCGATGTAATCGCAGAGGCTTGCCCCTTGTGCAAGCATCCCTGCGCCATGTCCGGGCACGGGAATGAGCATCATCGCCGCCCAGTAGCCGAGCAACAGTCCAGCCAGCCACAGCGCGCGGCCGCGCCGGCCGCAGAACAGCGAGATCGCCAAAGCCAGATACCAGCCGCTGCCGATCCTGCCGAGCACGCTTCCGAATCGCACGTTATGCATCCTCTCGCCCCAATGGCCCTGCAAGAGTCCGTTGACCACCATGCCGAGCACGATCAGGATGATCGCTCGACGTGCGCCGCAGAGCAGTTCCTTGGTCCGTGTCGTTTTGCCTTCGTCAAGCCTGCGCAGCGATGAGAATGGGAGGGCGGCCCCTGCCGCGAAAAGAAAGGTCGGAAAAATCGCGTCCTCGAAATGAAACCCGTTCCACGCCACGTGTTCCATCTGCGCGGCCAGCCAGATGAATGGCTGGCTGTGGGTCGCCGCAGCCAACTGTTGCGCCAGGTTATCGCCGCCGATGATCCAGAACATCACAAATCCCCGCAAGGCGTCCAGAGATTCCAATCGCTTCGGGGATTCGCGGCTGTCGCGAAGAGTGTCTGTTCCCATGGCTGTCTTTCTTGGGTTTCTGGAGTTGCGACCCGAAGGGCTCAGGGTAAAACCCTTTCAACCCTGGATGGCAACGAGATTGAACGAGCTTTTTATCCGCATTGCTCTTGAAAAAGAATCTAGGAGTTAGGAGTTGGGAGTTAGGAGAATTCCCAACTTCCGCATCCTAGCCCCTAGCTCCTAACTTCCTTTCTCCCTACTTCACTTTCGCCATCAAGAGTTTGCCGCTCTTCGTGGCGGCAAAGAGCCATCCATCACAGCCTGCCAAGACCGTGACGCCGGGGGCATCGCCAATCTCCTGCCACTTGACATCCGGCTTGGTCGGGTCGCCCACAAAGAGCTTGTCCTCCTTGGTGGCAATATAGAACTTCCCGCCAGCTTCCGTCATCGCCAGGGCACCCACCGGGGGGCGGCGATCGATGCGCGCGGCGGTCCATGGGAGGCCGTCCAGGCCCCGTTGTGCGGGCGGCAATTTAGCCAGTGCTTCCGGCGTGGCAACGGCATCGCGCGCCATGATGGTCGCTTCCGAGCCAGCTTCCTTGGTGTCCACGAGGGCATAAATCTTCCCGGCCGCTCCGGCCATTCCGACCAGACACCAGGCATGACCGTCATCTTCCCAGTCGGCGCTGGTCTCGACGGCGTCGCGCTTCAATAATCGCCCGCCCGCCCGCGCGTTGAGCGAGGCGAAGAACTTCCCATCGACCAACCCCATCGCAACGACCGGGCCTGGGGCGCCGCCAATCTTTTTCCATCCGACCTTCGCGGCGGCCGGGTCGCAGACCTGAAGATTTTGGTCTGCCGTGCAGGCAAATATCTTTCCGCCAATGGACGCCATCCCAACCACGCCCTTGGCTTCGCCAATCGTTTTCCAAGCCACTTCTTCAGCAGGGAGGCGGGCAGATAGACCCGCGATTACCGTAACTGTAAACAAAAGTACAAATCGTTTCATCACAAACACTCCTTCTGCCACAAGGGCAAACAAAGTTTGGAAACCTCGGCCAGCCGGGACACCCCAGCCATTATAACCTCGATTTCCACGACATACTCCCCTCTCCCTTTGGGAGAGGGGCAGGGGGCGAGGGCTTCTTCATTTCTGCTTCAGCTCAAACCACCTCAGCGCAATGCCGCGCTCATTCGGAAGCACGGCAACTCGCACCTTCTGAATTCCCTGGACCAATTTCACATCGACGGGCTTGGTCGTCGCCCACAAGCCGTGACTCATGGGAACGCGAACCAAGGCAACTGCGTTGTATGCGTCGGAACCAACCTCCAGCAACTGGCCATCGTTGATTGCCGCAACGCTCATGACGATTTCGTAGGTTCCTTTCGCGGGTACGTCAATGGCATAGTCGGCCCAGCAACTATTCTGTTGCTGCGCGAAATAGACCTGCTTGCCGCCGGCGGGAGAATCCATCCGCATGACCCCCTTCTGTGTACTGAACTGGGCCTGGCCGTCCGTTTCCGTAAAGCTCGCGGCCTCGACGTGCAACACGCCGTTGACCGCCTTCACAGGTTCCACGGGCTTGGCGGTTGCCTTCGCCTTCGGCTGTCCGGCTTTTGCCGCCTCAACGCCTGGGTCTGCGTTCGCCTCGTCGGGCTTGAGCGACGCGTTCAGATCGACCGCCACTGCCGGTACTGCCCGCGCAACCTTCTGGGCAACTCCCAGGACCGCACTCGCCTGTCCGTGGGAGGCGGTGGCGGATGCCAGCCAGCGCAGGTGCTCCACCTGCGAGAACTGGGCCACGCGCGACCGCGCCAGGCTCCCCTCGACGAAATCAGGACCCGTTAGCCCATCGAGCCTCGAAGCCGCCCATCCACGGCCATAGCCCACCCGCCAGACACCGTCGACCCCGCGCCAGGCGACGCAGGCATGCGCCGGCTGCCCCACACCGATGGCCGGGATGCCGAACGCGTGATTGATGAAGACGGCAAACGACGAGCGCGGGCCGCATTTCCCGCCGCCTTGAAGCACCGTTTTCATATTGGTATAGGGAACCGTCGAGTTTCTGCGCCACACTAGACCGGTCATATCCACCACCATCTCCGTGGCGCGAAGATCCGGGCGAAAGCTGTTGACCATCTCCCGCCCCCAGGTAAGATCCGCGTCGGATGCGCCGGAAGAAACGATCTTGGTGTAGTCCCAAACCGTGAGCTTGTCGAAACTGGGGACCAATTCCTTGTTCTGGTGCGCGGTTTTGTAGTACTTATAGCGGACCAGCGGATCCGCGGGCGTACGTGAACCGCCGGCTCCGATGTTGACTGTGCCGGGCGGGGCAAGGGCCGTGGCGATGGCCAACTTCAGATAGAGACCTTGCCTTGAATCCATGTCGGCATAATAGAGCTTCTTCCAAAGCTCCAGCGAGGCAACCGAGATCGCCCAACTGTTCGCCTCCCTGGCCTTGATTCCCGTCGGAGTTGCGGCCTCCAAATAAAGGTCCATGGCCTGCGTGTTCCGCAGAAGCCAGGTCAAGAATGCCTTATTTTCCTTGTCCGCCCTGGCAAACGCCCCTACATTCGCCGCGCCCACCTTCAAAAGCAACTGCCTCTGGCTCAACGTGTTGGCAAAGGCGGGATCCTTCAGCAGCGACTGCATGGCCGCCTCGGAGATGCTCGCCGAATCGGAGGGCATTTTCTCGCTCAGCCAGATCGAGATGTTCGTAAAGTAGCCGGTGAAATCGCCCGCGTTGATGGCGGCGTCCAAAGCATTGTGGTTCGGCTTCACTTCAAAATGATGCGGCTTCGGCTGGCAGGCGGCGGTGATCTGCGCCTCGAAATCGTCGATCTGCTTCTGTAGTCCGGGCCTTTCCTTCTTCCTCCAAGCACGCAGTTTGGCTTCCCACAGCGTTTGACCAACCAGATTTTTCTTGAAAATAAGCGACAGGACTTCCTGGGCCTGCCGGGTAATCGGCCCGGCTACGGTTGCCAGGTTCAAACCTTTGGCCAATTCTTCCTTGGTGATGGTCGCGGCAACTTCGCCATCGATCAGAACGTCATAAAGATCCTCTTTCAGGCCGGCAACCCTCAACTCATAGCGGTTCACGTCGTCCAGCACCGGGGCCAGTTTCAAGGAAGCCATTGCCCGTTGGTCAATGGGCATGGGCAGGCAATCATCGGCACGGTCGAAGCTGAGCGTGCCCTTCTCGAATATGACGTTCGACACGGCGCATCGCGTTGCGCCGCTGACCTTGCCCTGCTGGTCCTCGGACACGGCGAGTTCTGCGCTCGAGACCAGCGCGGGGGCCTTCAGTTGTTTGAGGATGATCGCGGCCATCAGCGTGTGGCCCGCGGGCGCGGGATGGACTTCGTCACCCCCGCCGATTCTGGTATCGACCTTGATCGCGTGTTCGCGACGCACGATCGCCATGTAGGGATCGAACTGATCGACGAAGGTTGTCCCCTCCTTGGCAGCCACCTCCTTCAGTCCGTCGGCGAACTTGCGAATGGCCTTGTTGCGAGCATCCGCGGAAGGATCGCCGCTGAGATTCTCAATCGGCTGCGGCGTCATCAACACCACCCGCGCGCCATTCTTCTTGAGCACCTTGACGATCTCCGACTGGCTGCGAACGTAGGCATTGAAAATGTCCTCGCGGAAAGGCTCGTAATTGTGGTCGTTCATGCCGAAGTTGACCGTCACCATCGTCGGCTTGAGCGACACCACGTCGCGGTTGAGCGGCCCGTCCACCGACGCCTCGACGAGTTTCTGCTGCGCATCCCCTTCGGCGGCGAAGAGGGCCTTTTCGTCGGGGAAGGATCGCATCCGCAGCCAGGCGGTGTCGCCGCCCCAGCCGGAGTTCCAGAAGTGGAACGTCTGCTTCGGAAACCGGGTGACCGTGTAGGCCTCGATGTACGTGGTATAGAGTTTCTGCTCGGTGATGCTGTCGCCAAGAAAGACGACGCGGTCGCCATCGTGCAGGACAAACTCCGCATCGGCCGCCAAAGCGTTGGACGTTAGAACTGCCCAGACAAAACAAGCTGTCAGAAATCTCATCATTCACAAATCTCTTTTCTATAATTAAGTAACTCAGGTTTCTGTCCCGAAGGGACTTATGATAATAGCTCAGCAGTGTACTGCTGGGTTTGGGATAACGCAGGCATTTTCGGAGTCCCGTCGGGACGGCTGAACTGCACTTCGTCATCCTTTTGCTCAATCGTCCCTACGGGACATTCGGTCTCGTTTGCCTTCTTCCCAGCGATAAATCGCTGGGCTATTCTCAGGTGCCCCTCCAGGGCAAAATCGCATTTCACGACGAACTCTGGTAATCCGTTAATTCACCGCGAAAGACCGCAAAGTGCGCAATAGAAAGAATGCCTGTTCTTATGCGTTCCCTGCGTTTTTTTGCGGATAATTCATTTCGCTTGATATCTGGCTATTCTCAATCCTCCCTTCTCCCCTTACTGAACCACCACCCGAAAACCATCGCGGTTGAAAGCCCGCCCCCCCGCCGCTTGGAAGCGGCGGGCAGAGCGACAAGCTTCCGGAGATTTGCTCCAATCCCCGCCGCGCACCGCATACTTGCCGCCCGTTGCCGGTCCCGTGGGGTCGGTCTGGCGATCAGCCGAGTAGGCGGCGTAGAAGTCCGAACACCATTCCAGCACGTTGCCGTGCATGTCGTACAAGCCAAAGCCGTTGGGCTTGCATGAGCCGACCGGGGCGAACAAGGGCGATTTGCTGGCCGCGGCGTCCCATCCGTCCCCCGAGTGATGCCCGTAAGCGGCGAGATCCTCGGCATCGTCCCCAAAAGAGAAAGCCGTGCTCGTGCCGGCTCGGCAGGCGTACTCCCACTGCGCCTCGGTAGGCAGGCTTACCGTCTTGCCCACCTTCTTGGACAACCATTGGCAGAATGCCTTGGCATCCGCCACGGTTGTGCCGGTCGCGGGGTGGTCGCCTCTGTGGGGAAAAGCGTAAACGGGCTTCTCCCAAACATAACCGGAGTCCTTCACAAACTGGTCGAACTGTTCCACGGTCACCTCATACACGCCCATGTAGAACGGCTTGCTGATGGTCACCTCGTGCTGCGGGCCTTCGTCGCTCCGCCGCCCCTCCTCGTCCTGTGGGCTGCCCATCAGAAACTTGCCGGCTGGAATCTTCAGCAGCTTCATCGTCACCTTGTTGCCAAGGTCGAGGGCCAGTTCCTCGAGTTTGACCACGACGGGCGGCGGCGCCTTCGGGCCGGACGGTTTTTTCATTTTTTTCGGAGTGGGATCCGTGGCATTGGCCGGTGCCTTCGGGCCGCCCAGCAACTCGACCATCGCCTTCCCCATGCCCTCGCCGATCAGGTAGTAGGTCTCGGCGTTGCAGTTCCAATGGTATCCAAAACCGGTGGGGGAGAGTTCCCGTGGCCGGAAGAACGGCCGGGTTTCGACATAGAACACGTTCCCCTTAAATTCCTTGCGCTCCGCGGCGGCCTTCTGGGCGGCCGAAATCTTGAGCCGGCGTATATTCGCCTGCTGCCAACCGCCAAACCCGCTGCCGCCGATCACGAACGGCAGATTCGGCACACCAAGGTCTTTGCGGATATCCTTAATGAAATTGACCATGTTCTTCTCGTACTCATTGGCCATGGCGTCGACGCATCCGTCCTGCCACCCCTGGTGCCAACCGAAGCCGGCAATCTCGTACCCTTTGCCGTCGTAGTCGGGAAAATCGGCCTTGAGGGTCTTTGGCAGGTTTTTCACGGTATCGAGCACCGCCTTATAGAGCCATCCGACCTCACCGCCGGAACTTGGCGGACGCCAGTTCTGGGCGAGGCTCGTGCCGCCCACCGCGACTTTGATCAGCAGCACCTGGTTGTCGAGATAATCGCCGACGATCCAGCCGAAGCCGAGTTCCGGGCCGATCGCGCCTGCCCCGGCAAAGCCGCCCACCGTCAGTTTGCCCTTGTTGCCGTAGGAGCACCACACGTCATCGCGCACCACCCATTTTCCATCTTTGGCGACAAGGTGTATATAACGCGCCGCCGATGCCGGATCTTTGACCAAGGTCTCCAGCGTCCCCTTTTGCGTGCCGTCGATAGCGCCCTGCCCCTCCATATTTGACTGGCCCGCAAGGATGAAGACCTTCACCGGGCCTTTTTTGGGCTGGCCGGCCATAGCGGGGCAGGTCAGCAACAACGCGGCCATTGCCGCAGTCAGCGCATAACGGCAGACAGATTTCTTCTCGACGTTCATGGAGATCTTTCTTGGTGGGGTTGTTGGTAGGCTTCGTAGCACGGAATTCATTCCGTACCTTGTTGTGGCCGGTCTCCTGACCGAGCCACACTGCTGACCGCAGGTCTCCCATTCACCGGGAGACCTGCGGTCAAGCGTTTCGGCGGGGTCGGATACCCCGCGCCGAACTCTTGTCCTCAATCTTCAATTTGCAATTTGCAATTCTCAATTTGCAATCTATCTCTTCTCCAATCCCTAATCCCCAATTCCTAATCCCTTCATCCTCCACCACGCGCCCAGCCCAACCAACAAGCCGGCCATCAACAAGGCCAGCGCATTCGGCTCAGGAACGGGCGAAGCCCCAAGCGACTGACCAAAGACGATCGGTGAGCCACTGAAGGAAGGATCGAAGATCAACGTCCCGCCGGCCTCGACGGTCAAGCTCTGATTGTCGGGCAGGGCGGAGCTGGAAGTTACGGCCAGAATGCCGGCACTCACGACCGTGCCGCCGCTATAGAGGCCGGTGCCGCTCAGAACCAGCGTGCCGCCGATGCCGCTCATGGTCAACGGGCCTACTCCGGAGATGCTGCTGCTGAAGGTCAGCTTCCCGCTGCCGCTGATCACGAGGCCGTGGGTCAGATCGACCGTCGCTTCCATAACATGCGTGCCGTTCTCTACCGTGATCGTGGCGGCACTCGTGGAATTGTCCAAAGTCAGTGTGTTTGCGCCAGTGCCGCTCAGCGTGTAGCCCGTGGTGGTGTCACCCGAATTACCCAGGACCAGGGCGCTGATCGTCTGGGGAGCGTCCAATGTGACCGTCAACGAGTTGGCGGTCGAGGCGCTGATCACGGCCGTATCGCCGGCGCTATGGGGGAATGCAGGGTTCGTCGTCCACTTGCTCCCATCGCTCCAGTTTCCACTTTGAGCCAAGGCCCAGACGCCGTTGATCGTGGTGGCGGTTGGTCCCACGGAGACGAGAAGCTCACCATTACCCGTGATGAATGGACTTGTGTGCGCCACGCCGCTACCCTCAGCACCCCAGAGTCCCGCCGCCTGTTGAACGCCGTTGATGTAGAGCGAGTTGATGGTGTCCACTGCACCGGTGTTCAAATTGAGGTTGCCGCCCATACTGGAGATGTCGAGCTTAACATTCGACGCATCGGCCAGACACGCGTTGTCAATGCGCAACGTACCGGCTTGGACCATCGTGTCGCCACTGTAGGTGTTGTTCGTTCCGGAGAGAATCACGGTCCCCACTCCTCCCGTGGCGTTGACAATCAAGCCGCCCGTGCCCGTGCTGGAGAGGTCTCTGGATAAAGTAATATCGAAGCTGTTGGGATCGAAGGTGACGTTGCCGCCATCGCCGGTGAGGACCAGCGGCAATTGAGAGGACCAGCTCGCGCTGGCCTTGACGGTGCCGCCGCCGAGGCTGATCGTGCCGGTCCAACTGAGATAACCCTGGCTCACTGGATCCGGGACAAATCCGTAGGCGCCGAGATTGAGCATCCCGCTGGTGAGCGTTAGGGCGCCTTTGTTACGCCATGATGCGCGTAGACCAAGCAGGTTGGCCGTGCCGCCGGAAATGGCAAGTGTGCCACAGTCGTCCGAGCCAAGGGATGCGACGCCGGCGGTAGCCGTTAATACGCCTCCCGAGAGGGTATAGAATTTTTGGTACGGGGCGTTCCACCCGCCCAAGTTCAACCGGTTCCTATCGCCGTTACCGGTTTCCGTCCCTGTGACCGTCACGGATCCGCCCGATTGGTTGACGGTGCCCCCGTCACCGTCGCCATTATAAAGCGTCCTGGTGGTAATCGTGACTCCGTCCACGATATTGAGCGTACCCTGCCCTGAAGACCCCTCTGGGGAAATTGTCACCGAGTCGTAGTTGTAATTGCCACCCGGCAAGGTCATGGGGCTGTTGTTGCCTTGCACATTGAGATTCGCCGCCTGAGCAGCGATCTCCGACATGATTAGCGTCACCACCACCAGGAAGCCACTTGCCAGTTTGTTTCTTGTCTTGATTGCAATTTGACGACACGGCGTGCCAGCCAACTCGCTTGCCTTACGAACGCCATGAACAAAATACAGATTGCAAAACATAAAAAAACCTTTCGGAAAAAGAAAAACGGTTGAAAAAAAGTTGTCAGTTCTCAGTTGTCGGCGGGGTCGGGAGACCATCGCCGAACAGGGTTGTCGGCCCTCACCCAAAGGGCGAGGGAGGTTTTTGGCCCCGTTGGGACGATGGAGATTCCAATCTCGGAAAAGCATCTTCATCGCCCCGCGGGGGAAGGTTTCAGATTTAGTGCATAGTTCTCAGTTCTCAGTACTCAGTTGTGGCCGGTCTCCTGACCGAGCCACTCCGCCGACCGCAGGTCTCCCATTCGCCAAGAGACCTGCGGGCGGGCGTTTCGGCGGGGTCGGGAGACCGAGCCACTCCGGATAACCTTTTTGATTTGTTAATTCACCGCGAAAGACCACGAAGTGCGCAACAGAAAGATGCTTGTTCTTTTGCATTCCCTGCGTTCTTTCGCGGATAATCCATTTTTCTTAATGCTCCACTATTCTCACTCGTCCCTACGGGACTTTCGGTTTTATTGTCACTTTCCCAGCGATAAATCGCTGGACTATTCTCAGGTGCCCCTCCAGGGCAAAGCCATCCTTCTTCCGGCAATTCTCAATTTGCAATTCTCAATTTGCAATTTATTTTCTAGTTTCTACTTCCCTTCCGCCATCAAGAGCTTGCCGCTTTTGGTGGCGGCGAAAAGCTTTCCATCGCCCCCAGCCAAGACCGTAACGTCGGGTGCATCGCCGATCGGTTGCCATTTAACGTCGGGATTGGTCGGATCGCCGACAAAGAGCTTGTCTTCCTGGGTGGCGACATAGAACTTTCCGCCTACTGCCGTCATCGCAAGGGAGCCTATCGGCGGATGGCGATCTACGCTCGCGGCGGTCCATGGGAGGCCTTCCATGCCCCTTGGCGCGGGCGGCAGTTTAGCCAGCTGTTCCGGCGTGGCAACGGCTTCACGCGCCATGATGGTCGGTTCGGTGCCCGGTTCCTTGGTATCCACGAGGGCGTAAATCTTCCCAGACATTGCCGCCATTCCCACCAGGCACCAAGCATGACCGTCATCATGCCAATCGGCGCTGGTTTCCACAGCGTCGCGCTTCAAGAGTCGGCCACCTGCCCTTGCATTGAGCGAGACACAGAGCTTCCCCTCGGCCACGCCCATCGCAACGACCGGGCCAGGGGCGTTGCCGATCGTTTTCCACCGGACCGTCGCAGCGGCCGAGTCGCAGACCTGAAGTTTATTGTTCGCCGTGCAGGCATAGAGCTTCCCGCCAACCGCCGCCATCCCGACGACGCCGGGGGCTTCGCCAATTTCTTTCCAAACGATGTTCGCCGCTTGAGATGCCTTTGCTTCCGCCTCGGCCACCTTAGCGGCCATCTGTCCCGTGCGGACGAACTGCGTCGCGTCAGCAGCGATCCGCTCGATAGGTTTGCCGGGGCTGGGGATGCGGAGGGCTTGGCCGGCGGTGAGGAGGATCGTGGGGCGTGAGGAAGGGAGGGATTGAGGATTGGAATTCTTCTCACGCTCCACGCTCCACGCTCCACGCTCCACGCTTTCTTCCGCTTCCACCTTGCCGCGGAGAACATGGACTTCCTGCTCGCCGTTTGCCGCGACGTGTACGCCGAACTCCGTGCCGAGGTCGGTGAACTTCATGCGGGGGGTGCAAATCTCGAAGCCGCGGGCCAAGGGGGTTTCAACCGTGACGGTACACCTGCCGTGCTGGAGATAGGCAGCCGAGCGGGAGCCGATCTCAAGCGTCGCCGGGCCTTGCAGCACGGAGTGCGCACCGTTTTGGAAAATGATCTCAACGAGGCCGGATTCCAGCGCCAGCTTTCGGCCGGGCGATAGGCCGTCACCCGGTTTCGGGGCGTTGCTGTTTTCAGCCCAGCGGCAGTTGGCCGTGCGGGTCAAGTGGGCGACGGAGAAAAGAGAGGGATTGGGGATTGGGGATTGGGGATTGGAAACACCCTCCCTGCTCGTTGCCACTTCCGGTCCATCGACATGGACGTGCGTACTGCGCAGCGCCAGAAAGATGCTGACAAAGAGCGTCAGCACCGCGCCGACACATAAGGTCGTGAAGATGAGCATCGCCGCATTGACGGCAGGCGTGTCGCCGCCGATATGCAAGAGGCCGTCGAGAAAGCCGAGGACGGGGGAGCGGCCTGCACGGCGCGACGCCGTTGTCGCTTGTCCCCCGACCGTGGAAAGTGGAGCAGGTTTGACCACCTCTGCGATGTGGGCCATAGCCTGCTGGTTCACGCGGCTGGCAGTCATCAGCATTCGTAAATCGACTTGCAGGCTGACCATGTCGCGATACCAGCGGAGTGCCTCTCGATCGGCGTGCAACAAGGTTTCCAGTTGGCTGACTTGTAGATCGTCGATCTGGCCGCTCAACGCCAAGGCGGTCAACTGCTCCAAATCGTGGCTGGGACGAAACCGGTCGGACATCACATACCCTCCTTGATGAGCGTGACCTCGATGCAGTTCAAGAGTGCGCGGCGGATGCGGCCCATGGCATCGTAGATCGACTTGGCCGGACGGCTCAGCCGCTCGGCGATCATGTGCAGCGGCTGGTTGCTCCCTAAGCACAGTTCAACCAACTGCCGGTCGTTCGCCGGCAGCTTTTCCACGCAGTGGCGCAGGGCCTGACGGCGGGCTTCCCAAGTCTCCGCTTCAACTTCCTCCCAGACCGCAGCCAACTCGCCCTGAAACGCCTCGCTGAACATCGCTTTCCGGTGTTTACGCTCGCGGAGCAAATTCATCGCTTGGTAGCCGGCCACACTCTTTGCCCAGTGAAAGAAGCTGGTTCCTTCGCGGAAGCCATCAAACTTCTGCCACAGGATCAGGCAGGTTTTTTGATAGAGGTCTTCCGCGTCGTGGATATCGTGCGCCAGCGCATAGAGATAGCCGAATAACTGCGTGTGGCAAGTCTGCAGCAGTTCCGTGAATCGATCGTAGGACGAGGGGTTTTCCATAGACTTTCCAGGTAAGCAGCCATCAAAAGGCAAAGTCCGCCTATAAGCTAAATGTGTCGTAACCGTTAAATTGCGAGGTGAAAATTGCCAGGAATTTTCAGTTTAGCCCGTAAGTTATTTTCTGAAAAGGCTTTAGGACGACAAGAAAAACTTGCGCGGGGATGGTGACTAGAACCTACATCTATCGTTTTCGCAGTGTAGGTTATACGCTGCGAACACTCTATTCAATCAACGCTCGCCACTTTTGCAGCAGCTTGAGAAACTCCGCCACGCCAACCGTGTAAGCACGATTCTGGTTCGCTCCGAAAAGCGGGCGAAGGCAGACCATGGAACCCTCGACCGCCACGGCGAACAAATTGCCGCTCGTTCTCCATGGCATGCCGTGACCGTGATGATGCTTCTCGGCTTCAGCGCGCAGGCGGTCGCAATAGGCCCTGGCCGTCACGACGTCGTTTTCACCGCCGGGCGAGGTCTGCATTGATTTCCAGGTCGCACAGTATTCTGCTGAGTCCACCCAACATATCACACAACATATTTACGGCGAGTTTTCTTCGCCAAATCCTCTTCTCGCCGCCCCCGCCTCCCGCCTTCCCTCCCGAGTTCCCACGGGGTTCAATCAAGGGCTTTACGAATCGTCCCGGCCCCGCCTGCGGCTCTACGCTCAGGCCGGTCGTGGTCAACCTTGAACCCGGCCACGAAATGGCCTATCCTCCCGCCTCGTAAGACGCTTTAGGAAGGGCAAGAATTTTCGATACTAGCGGCCGAGCACTAAATGGAAGAATTCGTGTCGAGCGGCTACTTCGGCATCTCCGGTGTCTGCTTGCCATGACCTTGGCAATCGATGCACCCGTTCAATTTCATGGTAGTGTGCGTGTCGCCGCCGGTTTGCAGATAGAACCGGTCATTCACTGTCCCGGCGTCGATCGTGTCCTTGGCCTCCCATGACGCACCTGAGGCCGTGAAGCGGGCCTTATCCAGCGGAGTCCATGCTCCGTTGGCATCGCCGACCCAACCGTTGCCGAAGAGAGCCCGGCGAGCCTCGTTAGCACTCTGGCCGTCGCGGCGAAAATCCTCGATGAAGGAATACAACGACTCCAGCCGGGCACCGCCGGTGATGGTGCGGAAGGTGGCCAGGTGCTTCCAGGTCTTCTTTTCCGGCAAGTAGAAATAACCGGCGAAAGAGGTTTTGTTCTCGGCGGTCGTGGCTCTCACCAGAAAGCGATAGGTCGTGTCGACCTTCCAGGGGTACTCGAAAATGCTCTGGCCGCCGGTCCCCTCACCGCCGAAACGCTGGGCGACAACATCGTTGGCATGATAGAGCACCTCGACGCGATCTTTTTCCGGCACCTGATTGGCATTATCGCCATTGCCCAGATCCCAAACCGAAAAAAGCACGACCTTCCGCCCCTGGCTCTGCTCCTGAATGCCGAAGTAGCCGCGACTGAACCCGCAGGCCATGAAGTAACTTCCGGGAGCGGACTTCTCGACCGTCACTTCGTTATAGAATAGGTCGGCCTTTGCCGCGGCGAAGCCCAGATGGACCGAGCGGGCCGCGCGGAGCGGCGACTTTTCCTCGGCCCCAACGGCAACGGACAGCCACGGCATTAAGATAACCGTGTAGGCGGTTATTTTGAACAGCTTCATTTTTCGCCTCTGCTTTCAGGAAGATCTGGACGGTGTTTAATCCGGAAATCGATCGGCTCAATGGAACCGGTTCCCGCTCCTCAACTAACAATGCCCAGCGGCTTCGTAGTTCTCCAGCGTCCGCGCGTGAAGTCGGGCACATCGATCGACTGGCTGCGGTTGGCGATCGATTTTTCGCTCATCGGCCCGATCGACGACCATGCGGCGGCGTCATAAACATCCTGATCCAAAGTTTCTCCGTTATGGAGGCAGTCAACCATCCGCCAGAGCATGAGCCAGTCCATGCCCCCGTGCCCCCCGCTCTTGGCGGCCATTTCCCCCATCTTCTTCCAGAGCGGATGCTCGTACTTTTGCATAATGGGTTCGAGCTTGTTCCCTTCCGTCCATTCGTGCGTGGCAGGAGTTACGCCTTCCAAAGCCAACCGCAGCGGATAGCCCGCGAAGGTACCCTTGGTTCCCTGGATGAGATTCAGACGCGAATAAGGTCGCGGCGAGGTTTCGTCCCACTGGACCATGATGCTGCGGCCCAAGGCGGTCTTGACAATCGTGGTGACCATGTCGCCGCAGTTCCATTTGGAAATCTTATTCCACTTGTGGTCCGGTGGAAAATGCGACTTGGCAAACGCCGGGCGGCCCAAGGAAGGAGATGCGACAGACGAGAGGTAATCGAAACGATCGCTGCGGTTGATGCCCATGTATTGCGCCACAGGCCCCAAGCCATGCGTCGGATAGAGATTGCCATTGCGCTTGGCATAGTGCAAGGTGCGCCAGGATCCGGTGCCGTGCTCGACCTCGTTCATCTGGCCGCGCAACTCGTGAATAT
>Ga0118677_10000306_pt1 | contig 107860 bp, 93 predicted proteins | sample AliMusrvi5mmetaG_FD_86154 | JGI IMG/M metagenome (GOLD analysis project Ga0118677, IMG submission 86154)
AGATATACGCCAGCACGGTCGCACTGGCCGGCCGCTGGGAGACGAAACTTTCCTTGGTCGTCTGGAGGAAATGGTAGGTCGTGTCCTCAAACCCCAAAAACGCGGCCCAAAACCGAAACAGAATACGAATTAAGTCATGTGTCCCCCAAATTAGCGGGGTTCGAGGGGAAATCCTGGGGAAGTTCGGTGGCCTCTGATTGTCAAGCCTGTTGTCAAGCCGCATTGACAGAGTCGCCGCAAATCATTACCGTGCTCACCGAAAAAGCTTGTCTTTTCGTTTCTTGTCATACCAAACTCCAAGGACAGGGCCGCGCGGTCCCTGACGATCAACCATGGCCGCAATGTCAACCGGCAAGAAGCTGGCGATCGGGGGCGTTATCATCGCGGGCGTTACCGCGTACATGGCCTACCTGGGCGCGTCGTCAAGCTGGCAATACTACATGACGGTCAAGGAGTGCGTGGATAACGCGACTCAGGTTGCCGGCCAGCGAATCCGCGTCAGCGGGACGATTGTGCCCGGCTCGCTCGTGATTGCGCCGGACCGGCAGGAAGCCCGCTTCTCGCTCAGCGAGGCCGGGAGCCATCTCCCGGTTGTCTGCAAAGGCCCCTTGCCGGACGATCTCTCGCCGACCAAAACCATGGAGGTGGTCGTCGAAGGGCGCATGGAAGATTCCTGTACACTGCACGGCGAGAAGCTGATCACCAAGTGTGCCAGCAAGTACAGCGCCCAGAAAAAAGAACCAACGGCAACCGCCGACCTGCGCTCCGGAGGGACCGTACGATGACGTCGATGGGGCAACTCTGCCTGCTGATGGCGATGATTTGCTCGGGCTATGCGGCCTTTGCAGCGATCGTCGGCGCGCGGAGCGAGAGTCGCGGCCTCGGCCGCAGTGCCATCGGCGCGGCGTGTACGGCGTTCGTGGCTCTCACGGTCGTCATCGTGGTGTTGGGCTATGCCCTGGTGACCAAAGATTTCCGTTTTGAATATGTAACGCAATACTCCGACCCGCTGCTGCCCTGGCATTACAGCCTATCGGCGTTGTGGGTCGGGCAGGCCGGCTCGCTGTTGGTCTGGGGTTGGTTCGTTGCGGCGCTGGCGGTTATTTTCCGTTTCACGTCGCGGCACGGACCGCGCGAACTGCGCGAACTGGCCTTTGGCACGCAGATGACCTATCTCGGTTTCCTGCTGGCCATCATGATTTTTGCCGCCGATCCGATGGCACCGGCGCTGGTGCCGGGGGCCAAGGGCGAAGGGCTTAGCCCTTTGCTTCAGCATCCGGCCATGCTGATCCATCCGCCAATCGTGTTCCTGGGCTATGCAGCATGGGGAGTTCCCTTTTCTCTTGCCGCCGCGGCGCTCATCTCCGGCCGGCTGAACAACGCCTGGCTGCAACAGGCGCGGCCTTGGTCCCTCTTCGCCTGGGCGACGCTAGGCGGCGGCATCCTCTTGGGCGCCCAATGGGCTTATGAACAACTTGGCTGGGGCGGCTACTGGGCCTGGGATCCCGTGGAAAATGGCTCCCTAATGCCCTGGCTGACGGGCACGGCCTTGATCCACGGACTGATGACCTGGCGGCAGGGGGCTTTCAAAAAGACCACCTTATTCCTGGCGATCGCCACGTTCGGGCTGTGTAACTTTGCCACATTTCTCACCCGCAGTGGGATCTTCAGCAGCCTGCACGCCTTCAGCCAGTCGCCCATCGGCTGGATGTTTCTGATCTGGATTGCTGCCGCTGTCTTGGGCGGTACAGGGTTGATCTTGCGTCGGAAGAGGCAACTCGTGGCAGAAAAACCGTTGGCCACCCTGTGGAGCCGAGAGTCGCTGGTTCTCCTGGGAATCCTCGCACTGATGCTGCTGACGACCGTGACCTTGCTTGGCACATTGGGCGGGGCCATTTCCGGGATATTTTCGGCAATGCCGATCGTGGTGGGGATGGCCTTCTACAATAACGTGCTGATCCCCACCGGCCTCGTCTTACTGGCCGTGGTGGCCACCGTGCCGCTGATCCGCTGGGGAGCGGGGCCCACGCGCGGCCGAGTGCGCCTGCTGGCAATGGCTGCCAGCGTGGGACTGTTCGTCACGATTGCCGCGCTGCTCTGCGGCGTCCGCAGTCCGATCGGCCTGGCCGTTGCGGGCTTGATGGGCGTGCTACTTGCCTCGACATTTTTAGCGATCATTGCAAACAACCCCTCGCCTCCTGTCCCTCTCTCCGGGCACCGTGTGCCAATGGTCGGCGAGGGAAGCTTGCGGAGCTTGTTTTCGACCTTTGCCCGGCATCGCCGCAGCTACGCTGGATTCCTTATTCACATCGGCTTCGGCTGCATGGCGGTCGGAATTGCCGGCTCGTCGCTAGGAAGCCGCGAGACCGATCTCTCGATGACCCGCGGCCAGACCGTTGCCTTTGAAGGCCGCACAATCCACTACGCCGACTTGCTGCAACGGGATCTCCGCCAGAAGGTTGTCGTCGCAGCCCAACTTGAAGTCAACGGGCCGGGCGGGGCGAGTTATACTCTCGAGCCTGCTCAGATTCTCTATCGTCCTCAGAACCAATGGGGTTCCAAGGTCGCAATCCATTCAACCTTCGGCGGAGACTTTTACGTCATCATGCATGGCGGCAGCGAGGCCAATAAGATTCACCTGACCTTGATCGATCACCCGCTGATCTGCTGGCTCTGGGTAGGCGGATGGATCGGGCTGGTCGGAGTCGTGCTTGCCATGTTGCCCCAGCGTCGGCGTCGCGAGTCGGGCGAAGACCTCGCGTTGCCCCATGCCGTGATTCCCCGCCCGCACCTCGCTGCCTTAACCCAACACGCTCGCCATGACTGATCCTAACATCGCGATTGAAGTACGCCGCGTGACCAAGCGATTCGGCCGCCGCCTGGCGCTGGACGAAATCGACATGGAAGTTGCGGCCGGCGAAAGCATCGTCCTCACCGGATCGAACGGGGCCGGCAAAACAACTTTGCTCCGCGCGATGGCCGCGTTGATTCGCCCCAATAGCGGCGATATCCACTGGTTCGGCGAGAAAACCAGCGGACAACATGAAAGCCGCCGCCTGATCGGCATGGTCGCCCACGAGAACCGACTCTACCCGCACCTCACGCTCCGCGAGAACCTGGTCTTCGCCGCACGGATGTGTGATGTAGCCCACCCGCGGCATTGTGCTGATTCGCTGCTGGAAACGGTTGGGCTGCTAGCGCACGGCGATCGCACGCCACCGGTGCTATCGAAGGGGATGCGGCAACGATTGAGCCTCGCCCGAGCGTTGATCCACGATCCGCCGATCCTTTTGTTGGACGAACCGTTCGAAGGCCTCGATGCCGACGCCGAGCAGTGGCTGACCGGATTGCTCCAGGATCTGCGGCGGCGGGGCCGGACCTTGTGTTTTGTTTTGCACGACGAGGAAAAAACCCGGTTGCTGGCCGATCGCGTGCTGCACCTTCACCAAGGCCGGTTGCTGCAAGTCGCCGCGGGCCAGGCAGCCGTGGCCCACGCCGCATAATCGCGAGAGATACGTATCATTATTAGCCAATCGCAGTATAAAAAGTTCTACTGGATGGTTTCCAAGGATCTGCTTTCCGAATGCCGTTCCCTGCGCGTGTGGCCTGCCATGCTGCTGTTAGGCGTGGTCGTCGCCATGATGTTTGCCATGCAGACGGACCTTCCGCCCCAGCAACTGCGGCAAATCGTCGGCGGTCTGCTGTGGTTGACGATCTTCTTTGCCGGCACGCTGGCCCTGGATCGTTCGTTTGCCGCCGAGCGCGAAGATGGCTGTTGGGAAGGGCTGCTGAGCTATCCCGTCTCGCCGACATGCGTTTACCTGGCCAAGCTAACCGTGAACGTCGTCGCCCTGGCGGCACTGGAATGCGTGCTGATTCCGCTGTTTGCCATCCTCACGGATGTGCCGCTCTTGGCCCATCCCGTGCCAATTATCACCGTGGCCTTATTGGGAAACCTGGGCATTGCGGCCGTGGGCACTTTGCTCAGTGCGGTGGCCACCACGGGTCGGCAGAGTTCTTATCTGTTGCCGCTGCTGGTTTTGCCGACCGTAATCCCTCTGGTGCTGGGGGCCGCGGAAGCGACACGCCTAGCGATCGAGCACGACTTTGGCCCGAACTGGTGGCGATGGGTGCAGTTGCTGGCGGCGTTCGCGATCATTTTCATAACCGCGGGCATCGCACTTTTTGAATTTGCCGTGGAGGAGTAAGAGTCCATCTGATCCGTGGAATCATCGAAGAACTGGTGGGACTTGTTTCACCCGGCCCACCCTACATCTACATCATCGTGAGGAATAAACCATGTCACAAACTACCAATAACCGTTTCTTCAACGATTACCTCTGGCACGCTGTAGCAGCCGTGATGGTCACGACGGCGATCGCCGCCATTTTTCTGCTGGCCCCGACGGAAGAAACGATGGGCATTGCTCAACGGATTGTCTATATCCATGTCTCCGTGGCCTGGATGGGGCTGGCCGCCTTTATTCTCATGGCCATCACGGGCGGAATGTACCTATTTCGCCGTGACTTAGCCTGGGACCATTGGTCGCGGGCCGCCCTGGAAATCGGCTGGCTTTGTTGCAGCCTGACCCTGGCCACCGGTTCGCTTTGGGCACACGCCGCCTGGAACACCTGGTGGACCTGGGATCCGCGGTTGACAACCGCTTTTGTCCTGTGGGCCATGTATTCCGCGGCACTCGTGCTCCGTAGCGGCATGGAAGACCCGCACCGCCGGGCACGGATCGGCGCCATCGTGGCGATCGTCGGCATGTTGGACGTGCCGCTGGTGATTATGGCCACGCGCTGGTTCCGCGGCATCCATCCAAAAAGCCCGCACATGGAACCCACGATGCGCCTGGTTTTATTGACGAGCGTTGTTTGTTTTACCCTATTTTTTTCGATGCTTTTGCTGCTGCGGCGATCGCAGCTTCGTATCGCCGATATGCTGGAAGATTTACAGGCGCAAGCAGAAGCGTAATTTGAATATTTCCGCTTTTACAAATAAAGGAACCCCCATGCTTACTTTCATGACCGCTTACCTGGTTGTTTGGTTCGCCCTGTTAGCCTACATGCTGCGACTTGGTGGCGAGCAACGCCGTCTGCGACGTACGGCAGAGGCGTTGCAGACGCAGTTTGAAAAACCGCGACCGTCGCGCCAACGGGCCGCGTGATAGAAGATGACAGACCCCTTAAAGGCAAAACCATGAAGATTGCGTTCCTCTTGCTCTGTATTCCTTTCGCCGCCCTGGCTGCCGTGCCAGCGCCATCCGTTGCCGGCACGATCCAGGGTATTGTCGTCAACACTTCCACCGGAACGCCGGTCCCCTGCCAGGTGGCGGTCATCTTGCAAGTACAGGTGAAAGGCGAGTTCGTTCCCTTTCGCGATGTCGTCTCCGACAAGCAAGGCCGCTTTGGTTTTGGGCGGCTGCCCGCAGGCGAGGGAGTCGTCTATCAGGTTGGCGCCACGCGCCACGGCATCTTCTATCCGGGTCCGCGGATCCGCTTGACCGACCTGCAACCGGCAGCCCGCACCCGATTGTCGGTCTGCGACGCGGTGGCCAGCCCCAGTCCTCTGGTGCTGAAGAAAATGGACGTTACCATTCGCCCTGAAACCGGACTGCTGAAGGTCACGGAATCGTTGCTGCTGGAAAATCCGTCGCACAGGTGTTACGTCGGCGAGGTAGCTCACGACGGCGCCGACCCGGTAACGCTGGAACTTTCCATTCCATCCGATTTCGAGCGGACTACGTTTGACCAGGAGTTTTTTGGACGGCGGTTTGTCGTGGTCAACAACAAGGTAGTCACCAGCATTCCCTGGCAGCCTGGCGAGCGGGAACTGCGATACACCTATATAATTCGCAATACCGAGGAGGCGTTATGTTGGAAGCGGCCCCTGGACCTGCCTTGCTCCAACGTGACGATTCGCGTCGAGGGGAAGTCGCCCAAAGAAGTCCGTTGCGAGATACTCCGCCAGACCTCGGCCGGCGAAAACATGGTCGTGTTCGAGTCGGCCGGACAAGAGCTGCCCGCGGGCCAGGTCTTGCAAATCGAACTGGGACGGCTGCCGCTGCCCTGGATGACCTACGGCAAATGGGCGGCGGTTGCCATCATGCTCGGCCTGATCGCCGGGACAAGCTGGCTCTACTTCCGCCGTCATCGGCAGTCGCCCCTCAAGGAATTACCGAAACCGCCGACCGCCCGACATGAGGGAAAACAAGCGGCATGACGGGAAGGGGCGCCATTGCCCCGAAAGAAAATCACGTAGGTCAGGCTTTCTGGCCTGACTTGACTGTTCCGTCAGGCTGGAAAGCCTGACCTACTTCCATGCGGCAATAAGGCTCTGGACAAAACAGGTTATTCTGTTAAAATTCCGTCATCAATCAATTGAAAGTTCACTCCAGGAGGAAAAACGAAAATGGCAACTTTTCGCTGCATGGCTCTTATTTCGCTAGGAATCGCCTTTTGTATCGGCTGCGGCGATTCGTCGACCCAGTCGTGGGAGAGCAGTAAGTCGAAGCCTTCCGGGCAGGGAAAAAATCCCAAGGTCGTCGACACGACCGACAACGATGACTCGGCGACCACGGATCAATCCGACAATCCGCACAAGATGACCAATCCGCATGGCGGCATGCAGATGCCGACCGACGTCAAGGATGAGGTTTTGGAAAACAACGGAAAGCTGGACTTGGATACGCGTCATTGGACCGTGCCGAAATCATGGGTTCACAAGACCCCCAAGTCGCCGATACTCCAAGCCGAGTATGGCATCCCGAAAGCCGAAGGCGACAAGGACGACGGTCGCCTCACCATAAGCCAAGCCCGTGGGTCCGTTGAAGACAATATCGCCCGCTGGAAGGGACAGTTCAGCAAGAAGTTGGAGAAGGAGAACCAGGAGACCCTCGATGCCGGCGGGATCAAGGTCACGCTCGTCGATCTCACGGGCACGTTTGAAGACTCGCGCGGCATGATGGGGCCGACGGTGACCCGCCCCGAGTACCGCATGTTCGGCGCAATCTTCCAACTCCCCAACGAGGAGGGACTGCACTTCATCAAATGCTATGGACCGAAGAAGACCATCGCCGATAGGGCCGACGAAATCAAGGGCTTCCTCCGCTCGCTCAAGGTGGATAAATAGCAAATGGATTACGCAGCCTACACGACAGCCGACTTCGATCACAGTCCGCTGATGTTCTATTACGAAACCACCACGGCCTGCGACTTGGTCTGCAAGCACTGCCGGGCTTCGGCCCAAGAGAATCCCGATCCCGAGCAGCTCAGCACGGAACAAAGTAAACTGCTGTTATCGCAGGTTGCTCAGTTCCCCAAGCGACCGATGGTCGTGCTCACCGGCGGCGATCCACTGAAGCGGCACGATCTGATGGAACTGATTGCCCACGGCCGCAGCGTCGGTCTGGAAATGGCCCTCACGCCATCCGCCACGCCGCTGGCCACGCAAGAAGCCTTTGCGCGGGTTTATGAAGCGGGAATCAAGCGGCTAGGCATCAGTCTCGACGGTCCCAACGCCCAAGTTCACGACTACTTCCGCGGCTGGGAAGGAAGTTTTTATCGGACCAAGGAAATGCTCCTGGCCGCCCGCGAATTGGGTATGGCCGTGCAGGTCAACACCTCGGTTTGCCGGCGAAATGTTGACTTATTGGACGAAATGGCCGAATTCCTCACTCCCTTCGGCATCTCGATGTGGGCCTTGTTTTTCCTCGTGCCCGTGGGCCGCGGCGTTGAGGAAGAGCGGATCAAGCCCGAGGAATACGAATTGGTCTTTGAAAAGCTCTACAACTGGTCGAAGACGAAGCCCTATGCCGTGAAGACGACCGAGGCCCCGCATTACCGGCGGTTTGTCATGGAGCGGGGCGGCAATCCCCTGGCCGGGCCGCATGGCGGTGACAGTTCCGAGCGTCGCGGCCACCGCGCCCCGTTAGGCGTAAGCGACGGCAAGGGGATCATGTTCGTCAGCCACACCGGCGAGATCCTGCCGGCCGGTTTCCTGCCGATCCGTTGCGGCAAGTTTCCCCAGGACAACGTGGTTGAAGTCTATCAGAAAAGTCCCGTCTTTCTCAGTCTCCGCACGCCGAGCGGTTTCAAGGGGAAGTGCGGCGTCTGCGAGTACAACACGATCTGCGGCGGTAGTCGTTCCCGGGCCTACGGCGTGACCGGCGACCCGTTGGAATCCGAGCCTGACTGTCTCCACATACCGGAGAAACTCCGCACGATGGGGGGTTAATCCGAGGGCATTACTTGGAGACAATGACGGCCACACCCCATGCATATCCTCACGATCGAAACAACTTGCGACGAGACGGCGGCGGCGATCGTTACGGATCAGCTTGAAGTCAAAGCATCGGTGGTGGCCTCGCAAGATGACCTGCACCGACGGTTCGGCGGCGTCGTGCCGGAGATCGCCTCGCGGGCACACCTCGAACGCATCTTGCCGGTAATCCACGAGACGCTGCAACGGGCCAATCTGACGCTGGCCGACATCGACGCCGTGGCCGTGGCCAACACGCCAGGGCTGGCAGGCTCATTGTTGGTTGGGCTTGCAGCGGCCAAGGCACTGTGCCTGGCAATCAACAAGCCGCTGCTGGCCGTGAATCATTTGCAGGCCCATATCTACGCCTGCCGCATCGCCGCGGGCAGCGACGACGTATTCCCCTGCGTGGGTCTGATCATCAGCGGCGGGCATACGAGTCTCTATCGCTGCCAGGGACCATTGGACTTCACGCTACTGGGCGCGACAATCGACGACGCAGCCGGCGAGGCGTTCGACAAAGTGGCCGCCATGCTGGGCCTATCCTATCCCGGCGGTCCCTCGATCCAGAAGGCGGCCGAAGGCGGAAATCGAATGGCTCATATTTTTCCCCGCTCATTCCTGGGTGAAGATGATCGACTCGATTTCAGCTTCAGCGGACTGAAGACGGCCGTTCGCTATCGCATTGCCGGGCCGGGACGGCCGGACTTTTCGCGGATCGAGCTTGTCCCGCAGCAGGTCGCGGACCTGGCGGCCAGTTTTCAGGAAGCCGTGGTCGATGTCTTGCTGGACAAGACATTCGCTGCATTGCGGCTCACGGGCTTGCAGAAGCTCTGCGTGGGCGGCGGCGTGGCGGCCAACGCCCGCTTCCGGATGCGATTGCAGGATGAATCGTCCGCTCGCGACGTGCAACTCCACATTGCTCCCCTGAACCTCTGTACCGACAATGCCGTGATGGGCGCGATTGCCATCGAGCGCTACAAGGCCGGGTTATTCGAGGATCTCAGCCTGGAGATTTTTCCCGGGCTGGTGCGGAAGCAGGATTCAATCCAGCCGGGGCGAAGCCAAGGATTTGGGCAGCAATAACTTCCCAAAATCAATCCACCGGCTTGCCCGGCAGCCATCCATTCCGCGAAACTGGCACGGCACGATTTTAGTGGATTTGTCATGAAAGGGAAATGGACGAGGCTGAACGACTGAAACAGGATGTTCGCGAGGGATGCATTGATCTCGATCGGTTGGTCGGACTGGGTGATCCTATTCTCACTATTCGCATCTCAAGTGCGGCACGGGACTATTGAAGGGCATGGAGCGCATGCCCAGCCCGCCAGCGGTTGACCAAGGCCAAGGCCCGCGGGTCGAGCTTCAGCAGCCGGACCAACTGCGACGGCGTGCAGCCCAGCACGCCAGCCGCGGGCTTTGGCTCGGCATCCAAGGCAGCCAGTATATCCAAAGCCTCGGCGAGCAGGATGGGGAAGTCGTCGTGCGAGGCGCTTATCTTTAGCCCGCCGCCGCAGCGCGATTGCCATAGCAGGCTGGGCACATAGTCCGGGCCGCCGGATCGCCGAACTTCCAAGGCCAGATTCACCCTGAGCCGGAAGAGGGCCACGGAATGGTTTTGCGACTGGCTGCGGCGCTCGCTGGCCTCGGCGCGCACGCCCGTCGGCAAATGGTGCAGACTAATTGCCGTCTCCACCTTGTTGCGGTGCTGTCCCCCCGGTCCCGACCGGCGCAATCGGCGGACCTCGCACGCGGCAATCAACTGCTCAGTATTGGCGGCAGCGGGGTGGTCGATTGGCTGGGACATCAAATGGGCTTACGCGAACTGGCCGAAGACCTCCCGGGCGTACTGGCAGCTCCGTCGATGCGACTCCACGGCATCCATGGTCTTGGGCGTGCCCTTCTCCGGGGCTTGCTCCAGCACCAAGTGTGGTTTGACGCCCATCTCCAGCAGACACTTGGCTAGAAGGCGGTAGTCGATGTCGCCATCGCAGAGGAATTCCGTCCAGACGCCTTTGATCGACTGCCGCAGGTGCAATTCGCGGATGCGTGAACCATGGAGCCGCACCACATCGAACAGCGCGACCGATGAATTGCCCGAACCGCGGTAGACCCAATGCACGTCGAGGCAGAAACTGACATTCTTCGGATCGGTGCCCAGTAACATGTGATGGAACTCGCGGGCGGCGTTGCGCAACTCGGCGTCATGGTTGTGATAGGCGAGCACCATGCCCATTTCGCGGAGTAGGCCGCCAAGTCGATCGAGGGCCGCCGCCTGGATCATTAATTGGGCGTCGTCTTTGCCTTCCTGGCCGCCCCAGCGAATGGGACTGGGATTGGTCACGACGATCCGCGCGCCGGCGGCCTTGGCCCGTTGGGCAACAGCAACAATCTGGGCGATGCTCTTCTCCACGTCAGCCGCGCGGCACAGGTCGCTATTGACGTAAAAAGACCGCATCTCCAGGCCGTGCTTCTTCAGCAACATTCCCACCTTTTCCACGTACTGGATCGAGTACATCGACGGCTCGAAGCCGTTGACTCCGCTGCGGGCCACCTCGGCGAAGGCGGTCTCTAACATGCTGCCAAAGTCGCGATGATCGCGGTCATAAAACACCGCCCACGGGTACTCTTGGCAAGCCAAGTGCAACTTGCTGCCTGACTCGGCATCGGCTGCCCGGCCCAGGCGGCCGGCAAGCAGGGCGGAGCCGCTCAATACGGCCGCATGGTTCAGAAACTGTCGACGGGTCTGATGTGGGAAAGACACGCTGCTCTCCTTTCCTACTGTGAAAAAAAAGGGTGGGACGAGTTAAACGAGCCACACCATGAATCTAAAATACCCTGTTGTGACCGGTCCGACGTTTCGGCGGGGTCAGGAGACCCGCGCTGAACCTGCTCTTCTGTTGTGGCCGGTCTCTAACCGAACTGTTGTGGCCGGTCTCTGACCGAGCCACACCGCCGACTGAAGGTCTCCCATTCACGAGGAGACCTTCGGTCCGATGTTTCGGCGGGGTCAGGAGACCCGCGCCGAACCTGCTCTTCTGTTGTGGCCGGTCTCTGACCGAGCTGTTGTGGCAGGTCTCTGACCGAGCCACACCGCCGACTGAAGGTCTCCCATTCACGAGGAGACCTTCGGTCCGACGTTTCGGCGGGGTCAGGAGACCCGCGCCGAACCTATTTTCCTACGGCCAGCGATTCGGTTTCCCGGCTCTTGCTTCTACTTCGCGTCCTTTTCCGGCGCGAGGATAACTTGCGGCTGGGGCGAGAGCTTTGCGCTGGGAGTGGCATCGGCCTTCAGGTCGCCCAGGGCGAATTGCACCCCGTCGCAATAGAACTGGAGAAACGTGGGGTTCCAGAAGATGTCGTGGACATGGCCCAGCGAGCAATAGAAGGCGTGGCCCTTGCCCACGTCTTGAATCCAAGCTACGGCATTGTCGCCGTCGGGACGGCTCTGATTGTTATTTATACGGGTCATGTCCATGCTGAGCAGGACATGCAAGCGATCGCGGGAGTACGGCTCCTTGAAACGGTAGATCTCGTCTTTAACCCAGAAAGCCTTGCCGTCGAATGCCTTCGACAGCGGGCTCTTGGGATCGTCAAGCTTTACCGGGATATGACCCCAGGGATGGCCGGAGAACACGGCGCCGATCATATCCTGTCCTTCCTTCCAAGTGGGGAAGTTGTCGCAGGCAGAATGGATGCCGACGATGCCGCCGCCATTACGGACGAATTCCAGCAGGGCCTCGCGATGCTTGGGATCCTTGAACTTCAATTGCGTGGTGTTGTTGAAGACCACGGCATCGTACTTCTTGAGCGAATCGGCATCGAAGGCGCTCATGTCGACGCTGACGTCCGACTTCCACGCACCGGTCTTCTCGCCCATCAACTCCAGCGCCTTGGCGCCGATCGGGATCGAATCGTGGGGGAAACCTTCGGTACGGCAGAAGATCAGGATCCGGCGCGGCTTTGCCGGTTCCGCCGTGGCCTTGGCCGGCAAGGCATCCTTGACCTTCTTCAATTCATTCTCGGGAACCTGCTTCAGGACGTCGGCCGCCAACGCGGCCTGCCCTGCCAGTAATGCGGCGGTCAGGGCAACCATCAGGGAAACAACAAACTTCGCTTTCATCGAAACTCTCCTTGTAAAACGGACACAAAACAATAAATCAATCCAAGCAGCATAGCATGATTCTGGGGCGCATGACACTCATGCAGGGAACGTGTCATTGTGGCTCCAGTTTGATCAGATCCTTGGCCCGCGACTCAGGCGTGACTTTGAGTTGCTCCAGTTTGCCGTCGCGGTAAATACCCTCGACGACCGTCTGCTTCGGCGCGTGGAGCTTGAATTCGACGTTCCACTGCTTCGGCCAGGCGGGAAAGAGCAGGAACTTGTCGCCCAGCGGCTGCAGAATCATGTATTGCAGAGCCATTTGCCCGACGCCGCCATGGTCCATATCGGGGATTTCGTCGTTGCCGGGGCCCCACATGGCCGGGAAGCGGAAACTGCCGTTGATGCTGGCAAATCGGCCGGCCACGTTCTGCCGCGCCTGGGCCGCCAGACCGAGGCAGGCCATGTCGATGTCATCCTGCCACCAACAGGTGTTGTGCCGGTTCTCGCGACGATTGAATGTTTCGCGGGCTATCTCCAAACCGTCGCGGCCCGCGCCGAACAGACGATAAGGGAATACCGCATACAACTCGGGGTTTTCCACGTTGGCATGGTTGGTGAAGGTTTCAGCGGGCAAGAGGAATGTTTTGCCACCGACGGTCTTTGAAGGTACTTCAGGCAATTCACCGAGCAGTCGCTTCCAGTCGGTGCGCTGGCGCTCGGTGGTCAGGTCGGCGGGTAATTCCAAGAGGCGGCCGACGATGAACTTCAGGCCGGCAACTTCCGGCAGCGGGTTGACTGCCACATGCCATGTCTCCAGCGAGGCGGCCGGCTCAAAGCGGATCTTGCCTTTCGCATCGCGTTTGTAGCGCTGGTCGTAAAATTGGACGATCGCCGAGGCCAGCGGCAACAACGTATCGGCGGCGAATTGCCGGTCTTCAGTGTTGGCGTAGTAGTCCAACATCATCGTGGATAGCTCGATGCCGCCCGACCAGTAATAGCGGATGTACGAATTCGTGGCTAGCCCGACGGGATTGCCGCCGCGATTCCAACCGTAATCGGGATTGGCGTAGGCGCCCCAGGAGTAGAGGGTTTCCGGGAAGAACGCGCCTTCGTGGCCGTAGTAGATCCGCGTCCGCTGCTTGGCCAGGGGCAAAGCGGCCAGGTAAGTGCGGAACATTGGCTGTAGCACGTCGTAGTCGCCTGAGGCAATCATTGGCCAATAAACCAGGCGGAAGTTTTGGAACCAATTCGCGCCGGCCCAGCGGCGGTAATCGGGATCGCGCTCATAAGGGAGCGTGAAAATCGAGCCGTTGAACTTGATCCAGGGGTTGCCGCGCCCGCCGCAAGCGGTCAAATATCGTTGCAACACGTACCCGCGAGTTGTCGGTTGGGCGTCCGACGGGCCGCTGAGGCGAATCCAACTCCGATTCCAGAAGCCTCGCCACCATTGCCGATGCGCCTCGCGGGCGGTCTCCAGGTTCACGGCAGCAAGCCTCGCGATGTTCGCCTCCAGTGCAGCCAGCCATTGCTCGGGCTTGGCCGGATGTTGGCTGAGCACGTGGACGGCGATGGCCTGCTTGTCGCGCGGCTGGGCCGATTTGATCGCCGCAGCGCCGTAACTGACCATGCCTTCGCCCACGATGGCTCCGCCGAACGTGCGCTCCAATAACGGATCGACCGCGCCCTGCATCGCACTCTCCAAGCCCTGCAACTTCATGGTCGCCGGCCACACGGAATGTGCGTTGTGATGATACCAGACCACGCGATCCTTCTGATTGTCAAGGATCGTGTCGGGATATTGGATGGTCGGCTTCCCGCTGCCGTTCAAGGGATCGCTGTGCGACAGATCATGGCCGGCGAGCGTGCGCTGTTGGGTTCGCCACGATTCCAACGCGGCGCGGACCTCGAAGGGTCTCTTGCCCTGGGCCTCCAGGTGAATGATGGGCTGCTGGGCGTCGACCCATAGCCGCAACGTCACGGCCGAATCGTCCTTGCCGGTTTGGACGACCAACTCGCCGTTGCCGAGATTGAGTTCCTGGCGATAAGGCGCGCCTTTGGCGACCGGATTGGGCGTGAGCGTGACTCGCACCCGCCCGAGCTTGAGTAGCCGGTTGTTGTCGTCGTAGGCATCGGTCTTACCGATGTAGAAGAGCAAATCGCCGTTTTCCTCGACCCACGCGCTGATCCCCACCTCGCCGTTGCCCAGCGGCATGGCGCCGTGGAAGTCCTTGCTGGGCGAATCAAAGACGACGTTGTAGCGGTCGATGGGCTGCGCGGCCGAATCGTCGGCTATCGCCCGCTGATTGGCGATCATCATGCTCAAAAGAAGGGGCCATGCAAGGGTGGCGATTTTCATGGTTTTCTCGGCTCTGGGTTGTGGTGTGCGGTCATGGTAGAAGCTGGATCCTCGACAGGCGTTCAGAATCCCAATCTGGCGGCAAGAACATGAGTATTACTTGCCAGGACGCAAAATGCAAGTAACAATAGTAGCCATGAAATCAATAAACCTCACTCCTCATCTTGCCGCATTGGCCGTTTTCCTCTGCGTCTGCCCAACTGCTGCAGCAGAGGCGGTCCTGCGGCCGGACAAACTCCAGGCCTACGTCGCAAAGTTCAACGCCACCGACAACGACCTTTACCGGCAGTATATCCCCAACGCCAAGGCGGCTGAGTTTTTGGCCGCTAATGTGCCGCTGCTAGACTGCCCTGGCCTCGATATTGAGAAGACCTACTATTTTCGCTGGTGGACCTACCGCAAGCACATCAAGGAAACCCGCGACGGATTTGTCGTCACCGAGTTCCTGCCCCCGGTTGGCTGGGCGGGCAAGCACAACACGATCAGTTGCGCGGTCGGTCATCATCTTTACGAAGGCCGCTGGCTCCGCGATCCGAAGTTCCTGGACAACGACTCCGTCTTCTGGCTCCGAAAAACCGACAACCTGCATCACTACAGTAACTGGCTGGCCGATGCCATCTGGGCGCGCTATTGCGTCAACGGCAACGTCGCCTTGGCGAAAGAGCTGCTGCCCGATCTCGTGAAAAACTTCCGCCGCTGGGAAACGGAACGCCGCGACGCCAACGGTCTATTCTGGCAAGAAGACGGCGCAGACGGCATGGAGGTGGCCATCGGCGGAACCGGCTATCGGGCGACCATCAACAGTTACATGTTCGGTGACGCTAGAGCGATCCACGAGATCGCCTCTCTGGCCGGGCAACTCGACACGGCGAGAGATTTTTGCGCCAAAGCGCACGTCATCAGGACACTTGTGCTTGGCAAACTCTGGGACGCCGACGCGCAGTTCTTCAAGATGCGGAAACGGCAACCCCGCCCGGATAATCCGCTGCTGCCGTTGGCCGACGTCCGCGAGTTGTACGGCTACACTCCCTGGTATTTCAACCTGCCGTCGGTGAACTCACGCAGCGCCGACCATGCCGCAGCTTGGAAGCAGATCAGCGACCCCAAGGGTTTTGCCGCGCCCTTCGGGCCGACGACGGCCGAGCAGCGGCATCCGAAGTTCGCGATCTCCTACCAGGGCCATGAGTGCCAGTGGAACGGACCGAGTTGGCCCTACTCGACCTCGGTGACTTTAACGGCCATGGCGAATCTGCTCAACAACTATCAGCAAGACGTCGTGACCAACGGCGACTATTTCAATTTGCTATGGACTTACACCGACTCGCACCGCTTGAAACGCGACGACGGCTCGATTGTGCCGTGGATCGACGAGAATCTCAACCCACTGACCGGCGATTGGATCGCCCGTACGCGGCTGAAGGGTTGGAAGAACGGAACTTGGGACGCCGGCAAGGGGGGCGTGGAGCGCGGCAAGGACTACAATCACTCGACCTACTGCGACCTCATCATCACCGGCCTGATTGGCCTTCGTCCCCGCGCCGACGACACGGTGGAAGTCAACCCGCTCGCGCCCGGCTGCTGGGCCTACTTCTGCCTCGACAACATTGCCTATCACGGCCGGACGCTGACGATCCTTTGGGACAAGACTGGCCAACGATACCATCGGGGCCAGGGCCTGCGCGTCCTGGCCGACGGGCGAGAAATCGCCGCCGCCGAAAAACTCCAGCGCGTCACTGGCCAACTGCCGGCAAAGTGAACGTCGGCAAGCCGGGGAGAAGCTTCTTATTCTGGAGCGCGTTTTGTTAAAACGACAAATCGAGGCACGTTTTCCGCCCTCCAGACGCCCTCACCACCCGCGCACCAAATCGGTAGCAGGTCGAAAATCAGTCCTACTTTGCCGCGGCCATCACCAATTCGCCCTTCATAATCCCTTTCAGCCCCTTGAGCTTTGAGGCGATCTGTTGCAAGTTGGCTGCGGGGCCGCGCAGGACGATCACCTCCAGACAGAGATCGTGAGTCAGGTGGGTGTGAAGCGTGGAAACGACCATTTCCGCATGGTCGTGCTGCAGGGCCGTAAGATGGTCGCGAAGCTGTGGGCGATGATGGTCATAGACCAACGTGAGCGTGCCGGCCACGTCCTGGGCGTCAGAGGCCCAAGCGTGGGCCGTCAACTTGTCCCGGATCAATTGTCGTATGGCCTCGCTTCTCGTGGCAAGGTGTTGCTCCGTGCAGAAACGGTCGAACTGTGCCAGCAGGTCGTCTTCTAAGGAAATGGAAAAACGTACGATTTCTGACATGGGCAGCCCGCCCTAAAGTTAAAGCCAAAGGTGCAATCGGCCACCGAGCATGTCGGGTACGGCGCGCTCGACGTGCTGACGAACCTGGTTGGGATGATACCGTGTACTGAAATGCGTGGCCAGGATCTGCTCGTTCTGAAAGCGATCGATCCGCTCCATGAAATCGTCGAGGTGCATGTGTCCAAATTTGTGGATCTTGTCCTTGCGATGGCTGGGGGCAACAAAGGTCATCTCCATGATCAGCACCTCGGCTTGGTACATGGCCTCACAGGCGTCGAGCCCCGCCGGTGCGCTATCGCCGAGATAGGCAACACGCGGCACGCGAACTTCGGCCGTGACTTCGGTTCCGCCTAGACGCAGATCGCGAATCTGATCGCCGGGCAAGCCCTGAAACTCCGGCTTCAACTTCCGCCGCCGCTGCCAAACCACGAAGCCTAACGAAGGAACCGTGTGGACCGTGGCCGAAACCGTCACGACCAACTCCCGCGAAAGCTCAATTTCATCGCCCGGCCGGGCTGGCAGGAGTTCGCACGGCAGCCGCCCCCGATCGAGCTTGCTGTAGAGTTTCAGGATCTTTTGCACGGGATCGATCGCGGTCTCGGGCAGGTAAATCACCGGCGGGGCCATCTTCATCATCCGCCGCCGGGCAACATAGACCGGCAAGCCGACGATGTGGTCCAGATGCGAGTGCGAGACAAACCACGTCGGCGTGCCCATGAATGCCCAAGGCTGGGCGCCGAGATCAAAGCCGAGATTGAACTCGGGGATGCGCCAATAGGTTTGCACGGCAGCCCGCGAATAACCCTCAATTGTCAGATCCTTGTGGGCAAGCGTTTTTACGGGCAGATTATTAACCATTGGCAGGATGCTCGTAGTTGTCAATCACGGACGGGTCCAAAGGCTCCGTCGTGTCCGAACCGGGCAGGATCCAGATTTCGCCGAAGAGGTCGTTTTGTTCCGCTCGAACGCGGTGGTGCCGCACAAGTTCCAGGATGGCCAGAAACATACCGACCAAGACCGACTTGCACAAGCGAACGTCGAATAGTTCGCTGAGCGCCAATCGGCCGCGCGCATTCAACTGGGCGAGGATCCGCGAAATATGTACATGGATCGGCGTGTCATCGTAGACAATGCTCGATGGCTTTACCGCCACGTTTTCGCGAATGATCCGGCCGAACGCGCTCACGAGGTCCCAGAGTTCCACCTCCTGGATCGGCTCCTCGGCCAGATTCCGCTGCCGCGGCGGCAGATCGCTGGCCACCCGCGGATAGTGCTGCTGCCACGATCGGCTGCGCTCATCGAGAATACTGGCGGCGTCGCGATACTGCTTGTATTCCAAAAGCCGCCGCACCAGTTCCTGCCGGGGGTCTTCCAGTTCTTCCTCGACCTCATCGGCGCGAGGCAGAACCTGCTGCGACTTAAGCTCGATGAGCAGGCTGGCCATGGCCAAGAAATCGCCGACTGCGCCTACGTCCAGTTGCTCCAATACCGTCATGTATTCCAGGTATTGATCCGTGATCAGCGAGATCGGAATGTCGATAATTTCCACCTCGTGCTTGCGCACCAAGTAGAGGAGCAAGTCCAGCGGGCCACGGAAGATGTTTAGGTCGACGTTAAAATCCATCGCTTGGCCATCATCCTATCTTTCCTTGCTCAAAAAGGCAATCCCCGGTATAGTCTAGGGAGGTTCTAAAGTTGCTTCCCTATCTAAACCAATCCACATGAAGAAATATCCTAAGTCGTTTCTGCTATTGGTGTTAGTGCTTTTCGTGCCGTTTGCCATGCCGGGGTTTGCGGCGGCAAAGGAAGATGCAAAAACCGCTGAAAGTGTGGGAAAAAAGTCTCTCCACCCCAAGGATGACTACTACGAGCTTTATAAGTTGCTGGCTGACACGGTCGATCAGGTCGATCGAAACTATGTGAAAGAGGTCGATCGCCGCGAGCTGATCGAGGCGGCAATCCGCGGCGTGATGAACAAGCTCGATCCTTACTCGTCGTACATTGGCCCGGAGGAATTGGCCCAATTTCATAGCTCCGTGGACAACGAATTCGGTGGAATCGGCATTCATGTCTCGATCGAGGACGGCGATCTGAAAGTTCTCAGCCCCATCTATGGCACGCCAGCCTACCGAGCGGGCATCCAGGCCGGCGATCGGATCGTGGAAATCGAAGGCAGGAGCACCGAAGGGATTCAGCCCGACGACGCGATTCGCTGGATGAAAGGGGCCGAAGGCACCAAAGTCTCGATTAGCGTTATTCATTCGGGCAAGACGAATCGCGAAAAATTCACACTCATGCGCGAGCGCGTCCATGTGGAAACCGTGCTGGGCGATCGCCGCAAGGCCGACGACCACTGGGAGTTCATGTACGACGAAAAGAGTCAGATCGGCTTCATCCGCATCAGTGCCTTCAGCCAGGAAACTGCCAAGGAACTGCGTACCGCCTTGGAAGACCTCAAACAGCGCAGGGTACGCGGCTTGGTCCTCGACTTGCGATTCAATCCGGGTGGGTTGCTTCGTGCGGCGATCGAGGTCAGCAACCTCTTCATCTCCTCTGGCCGGATCGTTAGCACCAAGGGCCGCAACACGCCGGAACGCGTCTGGGATGCTCACGGCAACGCCGTTTTTGAAGGTATTCCCATGGTGATCCTCGTGAATCACTATAGCGCCAGCGCGAGCGAAATCGTGTCGGCTTGCCTTCAAGACCACAAGCGGACCGTGGTCATGGGCGAGCGAACTTGGGGCAAAGGCAGCGTACAGAATATCATCGAATTGGAGAACGGCCGCAGCGCACTGAAACTGACCACGGCCGCCTACAAGCGGCCTAGCGGCAAGAATATTCACCGCTTCCCAAATTCCAAGGATAAAGACGAATGGGGCGTCATGCCCGACTTGGGATACGAATTGGGCCTGAATGAGCGTGAAACCCACGAACTGCTGGTCGATCGCCGCAATCGCGACATCATCCTCGCCCACGCGACCGACGAGAAGTCGGCGACGGCGCCCGCTGCGTCCGGCCGCGTGCGCGACAAGCCGTCCGTCGTGCCGAGTGACTCACCCTCTTCCCTTGGGCCTGCAATACAGGGTGAGCCGCTCGCCCGACGTAGCGGATTCACGAAGCCTGACGCGGGCAAGCGATCCACGGAAACCGAGTCCAAGCCCGCAGCCGAGAAGAAGTCTTTTGTCGACCGGCAGTTGGAGATGGCGGTAAAGTATCTGCGCGATGAATTGGCGAGGAAGCCGGGGAATCAGTAGGGCGGGGACGGAGAGCTTCTCAATCTCCTCCAACTCCGGTATTCTCTGTTAGGCTGGGCGAAGCAAGCAAAAGCCAACCCAGGGGGCGTTGCTCATAAAGTGAATACGTGTATACTTCTGTGGTTTGACACAAGGTAGGATGCTGTAATGCTGAACCACGCACTGGAACTCCAACACCGATTCGAGAATAGCGTTGGCGTTGAACACCGGAAAGAACGCGGGCAAGTCTTTACTCCGCCCGAAGTCGCCAGGTTCATGGCCAATCTTTTCGATGCGATTCCCCTCGAATATGTCTTGCTTGACCCTGGGGCAGGTATCGGCACGTTGTCCGCCGCATTCTGCGAGAGAATCAGCAAGCTATGTTCTCCGCGAACCGTTACCGCCCATGTTTTCGAGAATGACCCCCAGCTAATTCCCCTGCTCAAGCAGAACCTTGACAACTGCCAGCGTGTTATGTCCGAAGTCGGTCATACCTTCAACTACGTTCTACACGCTCAAGATTTCATTCTCGCAACGTCTCCTGCGCTGAATGGTGGGCAACTGTTTGATGAAACCGGCTTCAGCGTGGATTGCAACGGCGTGATTATGAATCCGCCCTACTTCAAACTACGCAAGGATTCAGTACACGCAAAGCTGATGGAGAGGATTGTACACGGTCAACCGAATATCTACGCCTTTTTCATGGCATTGGCTGCAAGGCTGCTCAAGCAAAACGGGGAAATTGTAGCCATTACGCCCCGTAGCTTCTGTAATGGCCTCTACTTTCGTGGCTTTCGCCATTGGTATTTTGACCGCGTTGCCCTTGACCATATCCATATTTTTGAATCCCGAACGGAAACCTTTAAGCATTCCAATGTTTTGCAAGAGAGCATCATTACCAAGGTTCACCGGCTTGGCTCCCCAACATCCACAATAGCAGTTACAACCAGTTTTGGAGCAGTCCCAACCAACGGCTTGCAGCGATCTGAGATACCGGCAAGCGACATTATCGACAACTCTTCGGGTGACTATGTTATCCGGATCCCCGACGGTGACGATGATCGGGAAATAATGCAATTCGTTGAATCCTTCCCGCTGCGCTTCGCCGAAACTGGCCTAGGTATCTCAACTGGCCCCGTTGTCCTGTTTCGTGCTACCGAATACCTTCTCGCTGACACAACCGACAAGCTTGCTGTTCCCCTAATTCACTCGCACAACGTCAAGCCATTCGCAACGCACTGGCCGTTGGCAAAGAACGGGAAGCCTAAATCCTTCAATTGTTGCGAAAACTCGCTACGCCTGTTGATTCCTACAAAGAATTATGTCTTAATCAAACGCTTCAGTTCAAAGGAAGAAAAACGAAGGTTAACCGCCGCTTGCCTTTTGAAAACTGACTTTCCTTTTCCTTATATTGGAATTGAAAACCACGTCAACTACATTTACCACATTGAACGCGACTTGACCGAAGATGAAGTATACGGGATTGCTGCTCTGTTCAACTCCACTCTGATTGACCGATATTTCCGAACCATTAGTGGGAATACTCAGGTCAATGCAACCGAGATACGGGCAATGAACTTTCCGGAACTAAAACTATTACGTCGAATCGGGAAGCAAGTTAAACACAACACAAAGGAAGCCGAAGCCGTTGTGCTGAAAGAGTTGGGTGTTGCGGGTTCACTGTATAATTGCCTGGTTGGAACGTGAAAAATGACCAAACAAGACGAAGCCCTGGAGATTCTTCGAGCGTTTGGCCTTCCGCAGGCTCAACAAAACGAGCGTTCGGCGTTGACGTTGCTTGCCCTAGCCGGTCTTGGTCCAAGAGGTTCTTGGGCCAACACTAAGAAGCCGTTGCTCCGTATCTGGGATATCATGAGTTTTATGCGTGACAAGTATGGCAAAGACTATGCTGCTAACTCACGCGAGACGATCAGACGTCAGACAATCCATCAGTTTGAGCAGGCTAGGCTTGTTGACCGAAATTCCGATGATCCATCCCGCCCGACCAACAGTGGGAACAATTGTTATAGCTTGACCGATGCTGCAACAGAGGTCTTGAAGACCTATGGAACGGCTGAATTTGAAGGCTCCGTTGAAAAATTCGTTCGCGAGTTCGGCCAACTCGAAAGGGCTTACAACAAACAGCGTGACTTGCAGAAAGTCAAGCTAGAGTTGCCAACAGGGGCGACGATTCAACTTTCACCTGGAAAGCACAACGCGTTACAGATTGCCGTGGTTGAAGAGTTGGGCCCACGATTCGCCCCCGGTGCTAAGTTGCTGTACCTTGGCGACACGGCAAAAAAACACGTTGTCTATGTGACTGATGAATTGGCAAAGCTGAACATCGGCATAACGGAGCATGACAAGCTACCGGACATCGTCTTGTGTGACGCCAAGAAGAATTGGTTATTCCTCATTGAAGCTGTAACCAGTCACGGCCCTGTTAATTCAAAGCGACATGCCGAAATCGAAGCCATGCTTGCAGAATGCCCGGCTGAACGTGTCTATGTTACGGCCTTCCTTGACAAGGGCGACTTCCGCAAGTATGCGGCTGATATCGCATGGGAAACAGAAGTATGGATTGCCGAAACTCCCGACCACATGATTCATTTCAATGGGCCGAAGTTCCTGGGGCCTTACAAACCAAGCGAGCAACGACGGTCAAACTCCATGCATATCTCGTGATCGAGACAACTTGCGACGAAACGGCGAGGCAATCGTTATGGATCAGCTTGAGGTCGAAGCCTCGGTAGTGGCCTCGCAATTCGAGCATGTCGAGCGGGCACTGACGGTTGTTGCGTGTCTTGGGTGTAAACGGGCGGTAAGAGATGTAGCCTTGAGATGGCCTCTGCCGGTCCGGTCTGGAAGACGCGACTGTCCTTATTTATTCAAATAGCGGCCCAACTGACTGACAGAATTCTGCGGTGGCCTCTGCAATAATTTCCGATCCTGGCCGTTTAGTCGATAGAGTGCTCGGTCATGTGGGCAAATGGCACTCATGCGCAAGGTAAATAGTTGGCTTCCATTTGCACGGAGGTCAACAGTGTGCGAAGATATGTGCTTGATGGCGGGTCCAGATCTCTTCTCCCTACAACCCTCTAGCCAGGAGTTCACCGTGAGACGTATTCACATTATTGCCTTGACATTTGCGGCGCTCGTCTTTGTCGCGGGCGTCATGTCGGTATTCGCACAAGGTAGGCCAGGCGGCGGTCCGCCACCACAGGGTGGCCGCGGCAGAGGAGACGTGGGAATGCAAGGCGGCCCCGGGATGCAAGGTGGCCCCGGGATGCAAGGTGGCCCCGGTGGCCAGCGCGGACCCGATGGCCAGGGGCCTGGCCCCGGCGGTCCGCAAAATGGTCCGGGTGCGCAAGGTGGTCAGGGCCTAGGGCAGGGAGGCGATTTCCATGTCCTACCGCAGCATCTTGCCAGCCAAATGAATCTTTCCGACAAGCAACTCAAGTTGATTGCCAAGCTGGAAAAGGACACCAAAGCCCGCCTCTACCGGATACTTACGCCCGAGCAGAGGCAGACCCTTGAGCAAGGCGGTTCAGTACCGGCCAGCGTCGGTGGAAATGCCGACGCGGACGGCACGAAAGGTCATGGCAAGAAGGGCCCCGGCCCGCAGGGTCGAAAGGGACCGGGCCCTGGGCCAAACGGCGGTGCATAGTATCGACGTTGTCACCGCTGGATTGGCGGCGAAGGGCAGATGTAACGACGGGCGACATAGTTGGCCGCCGACACCACGCCTCGCTTCTCGGGCGATCCGCCCACGATGACCGGCTTGCCGACCAGTTCCGGCCGGTCACGTCGTCAGAGGTCTTGCATGGTCGCTACGAACCAACTACTGCTTCTGTGGCGTAGTTGCGGGTACGCGAACGATCAGGTCATCCCAGAGTTCTCCATCCTCCTTCCGATCATCCATGCCTCTGCCGCCATCATCTTTGCCGTTTTGACCAACACTGTATAACAGGTAGCCGCCGGGTTCCTGCCGATAGTGTAACTCTGATTCACTGAAGATGTCCTGGGGAATTTCCACTGCGTACTTGGGAACCAAGTCCGCGAGCTTTGTTGGGTAGGTGCCGTGGTCGGCGCGATGTGCGGCCAGGGTGAAGGCAAGCTTGATCAGGTCGAACTGCATTGCCCCGCGGTCGTCGGCGTTGAAACACGGTCTGGTCACTGGCAGAAACAGGGATACAAGCATCTGGCCGATCCGATCGGAAATGGCGGATCGCGGGCCGCCAAGAAGCAGCAAGAAGTCCAGCGATTTCCAGTCCTTGGCCGACGCCGCCAGCTTGCGAATGTCGTCGTCGATCTTACGAAACGCCTTTTCGCGCTCGGCCCGCGTGGGCTTGCCGGCAGCGTCAGCCTCTCGATCGTACCATGAGTTGCCCATGCGAAGCACACGGTCCCAATCGATCGCCGCCGTGGCTGTCGAGTCGATCAGCGAATCGAACATGCCCTTGGGTTTGCTGCCGCCAATGCCGCCAGTCAATCCAGTTATCGAGCCGATCCCGTCCCGGGCGATCATTCCTACGCAATCAAGGTAGATGAACCGCTCGCCGACGTTGACTTTGTCAACCATCTTGGGCGAGGGCGGCAGTTTGTCGAATTCGGCCCGCATCCTGGCAATCTGGGCCGTGGTGAGCCGCGCATGCTGCAACAAACCCTGGTCGCCGGCACATGCGATTCCGTCCACGGCAAAGCCGACCAATCCCTCGACCAACGTCGGCCCCTGACCGGCCAGTCTGGCCAAACGGTGGCAGGCCAGCAGATCCGCCCATGCCTCGCTCACCTTGCCTTCCTCCGCACGGAACATTGCCCGTGCAGTCAAGGCCCGTGCCGCATTTCGGTACTGATGCACGGTCGGCAAGAGTGCTTCGATTGCGCAGCCATTCTCGGGGTAAAGCGGATCGAATCGCCGTGGACGCTGCGAGGCCACGACCAGCAGCGCTAGCGGTTTCTCATTGGCGGCCAGCCATCCGGCCAACAAGGGGAACTCCTTCTTCGACCAGGGCCGCTTCATGGCCGGAGTCAGTTGCTTTTGATAGATGACTTGCCATTTCTCCTCATCTTCCTTAGCGACACGCTGCTCCATATCCTTTAACCCCTGCGCGTAATTTTCGAGCGTGACGAAGTAGTCGCCCCTTTCCGGTAGCGGTGGAATCCCAAGCAGCTTGAAATACTCGTCGCGATGCTTCGGATCGATCTCGCTTGGCCCCATGGCGTGCAAAAAAAGCACTGAGGCATTATTCTCGGGTGTCGCGCCCGCGCGAAAACGCTGATTCAAGGCGGCGACGTAGTTGACATAGCCATCTTTGCGCAAAGGTTCGGTGATGTACGTCGTCTCCTTGGATATCGTGAGGCGAATCTTGCGTTCCTTCGGAGGCTGCCCTTGCACGTTATCCGCGGGCCGATCCTTGCCGAGGTGCTTGGCAAAGAAGTCTTCGATGAGCTTGCGGTTCTGGGGGCAGTTGAACCCCGGACCACCATGCCCGTTGCCTTTGACGACGACGAGCATGACCTCGACGCCAGCCTTCTTCAGTGCCTCGGCCAGCACTTCACTTTGATTCAAGGGAACCGTGTTGTCCTGGTCGCCGTGCATGATGAGGAAGGGGGCCGAGTCCTTGCTGACGTAGGTCAGCGGGCTGGCCTTGCGGGCCTTCATCTGGTTTTCCTGGAGCGGGCCGCCGATGAGACGAGCCACGGGGGTATCCGGCTTGTTGGCCTGTCTGCCCATCGTCGTCATATCCGTGGGGCCGAACCAGTCGACGACACACTGCACGCGGCTGGACTGGTCGAGGTTCCCGCTCTTGCCCTCCAACTCCTTCACGTTGGCGGTAGTGCCGAGCATCGCGACCAAATGGCCGCCGGCCGATGAACCCCAGGCGCCGATATGGTCTGGGTCGAGGTGGTACTTGGCGGCGTTGGCCCGCAGCCAGCGGATGGCCGCCTTGCAGTCCTCGATCTGGGCCGGGAAGACCGCGTGCTGGCTGAGGCGGTAGTTGATACTGGCCAGGGCGTAGCCTTTTGCGGTCAGAAAGACCGCAGGGCAGTTGTCCTTGCTGCCCGCCTGCCAGGCACCGCCATGAATCCAAACGACCAGCGGCAACCGCCCCTCGACCTTCTCGGGCAGGTAGAGATCCAGGCGGTTTCGCTCGTGCCCTCCCGCGACGTACTGGAGATCCCGAAGAATCTCGACGCCCGCTGAAATGGTCGCAACCGGTCGCTTGGGCCGCTCCTGGGACACCGCCAGATTCACCCACGCCAGTGTGGCAGCAGACCCGATCACCCAAGTCCACGTCCGCTTCACCATTTCCTCCGTGACCGGTTACCCGGCCAAAACCAAGTCATCCACGGGGCAAAATACGTCTGCCACCAAGATACGCGATGGAAAACCCTTTCGCAAGCAGGGCTAGGTGCGCACCTTGTCACGGATTAAGACTGGTCTCAATTTGGCCGTGCGGAATTTGTGAATTGGTGACCGGTTAAATCTGGGTAAACGCGAGAATAGACAGATCTCCTGGCCGAATCCCGGGAGCTGGCGCGACATCGGCGGGTTCCGCCAGACCGACCGGAATCCGCAGTTCCTTTCTCGGGGCCAGCCTTCCGTAGATTACACCATCGCCTCGGCAACCAACTCGGTCAAGAGTGAGTAGTGCAGCGATTTGACCATGCCGACGAACCGCTCGGCGTCCAATGGTTTGGGCATGAATTCCAGTACGGCGTGGCATTCGCCGTCGAGGATCGCTGGGCAGGTCTCGATCGTGCTCATGACGACGACGGGAATCGTCTTCAGTGCTTCGTCGGCCTGAAGTTCCATGAGAACTTCGCAGCCGCTCTTCTTCGGTAAATATATGTCCATCAGGATCAGATCCGGCCGCGGTGCTTTGGTGAAGATCCCTCGTCGCCGGATAAACGCCAATGCCTCTTCACCATCGCGGACCAAGCTCACACGACAGCGGACATGCCCCTCATCGAGAACCCGCAAGGCCGCCCTGGCGTCAACCAAGTCGTCCTCGATCAAAAGGATTTCCATGGCCCTGCCAACGATTGATCTGCCAAAAATGTTTTGCCGCATAAGCTCACTTGGGTTTTGTTAATGGTCGTCAGGCTTTCTAGTCTGACAGGCGTGAGGTGGGCCGAGCGCAGCAAGTCCCACCTCTTTCCTTGATATTCTGGCGAGCGGTTGATTCTTTACGACTACCGAGCGCAACAAGAACCCCGCCGGGAAGGCGGGGTTCTCGCGGTAAAGGGTTATGTGGTCTTGTCATAACAACACGACTGGAGAAGCAGCCCTTGCCACTTCTCCCCGCAAAGCACTGGGTGGATCTTGCATGATCTGCCCTCCGTTAGTCGTTCACGAAACAAACAACATCAAACAACTTTTCGAGCCTTCCGGGCGTCCTCACCGTCCGGCTCGGGTCTCTTCGTCCATGCCCGTGAGATTATGCATATAGCGTGCCAAGCTCCGGGAGAGATCGAGCAAGATGAGCATTACCGTAAGTAACTCCCTAACGGATCGAGACTTGCGCGGGAAGGGCAGGCAGTAGAGCTATGCGAGACCGCACTGGGCGACCAGATGCGCAGCAGGCGGTGCCTAGAACTTAGGCAAAAACGGTGCAAAGGGAGCTAGTCGACTGCCACATCGCCAACTTCCCGCCGCAAGGCAGCAAATTGCGACTGCCAGGCTCACCAATGCCCCAGGTTCCGGGACCGACGTAACGGTTTGCGTTAAGGAGCTCGGATCGGCTGCGGTGCTGGGCACGATCATCGACATCGTAAACGACGGGTCAAAGATCAATGTGCCGCCCGCCCCGACTGTTAAGCTCGCCCTATCGGCCAGGGCTTGGCTGGAGGTCAGGATCAACATCCCGGAACTGATTGTCGTGCCGCCCGTGTAGCTGCCCGTACCGGCCAGGATCAGTTGGCCGCCGCCGGCCAAGGTCAATCGCTTTCCCGGACTGCCGCTCTCGCTCATGCTTCCGGAAAGCGTGAGGCTGCCGCTATCGTTGATCGTCAGATTGCCGGCCAGAACGATAGGAGCGGAGATCGTCTGGCTTCCGCTGAACACCGTCACCACCGCCGGGTTGCCGCCGGTGTTGCTCAACGTCAAGGCGGCGCCGGCCAGTTTGTAGCCACTCGTTGTGCTGGATCCCGCAAGGCTCAATTGGCCCACGGTCCGCGGTGCATCCAAGGTCACCGTGACGGCGTGCACCGCGTCGAAAACCGCCTGCGCTCCGACGGCATTGGGCACCGGGCCGGTCCAGTTGCCGGAGGTACTCCAACTGCTGCTGAAGGACGAAACCCACATGGACGGAACCGACGCGAACGAGTAGTCGGCGACAACCGGCAAGTGGTCGGTGACCATGGTCAAGGCACTGAGCACAACGGACCGGTTGGAGAGATCGCTCAAGGCCGTGTTGCTGCTCAGATTCACCGACGTATTGTAGGCCGTGCTTCCGTTATTGCCAAACACCGTGTAGGTTCCCGGCACGAGTTGCAAGCCGCTCGGGTCCAGCATCGGCGCGGTGACGAACTGGAAGTCATCCCGATATTTCAGGCTCGTGGCGGACTCCGTGAGCAAGTTTTTGAAGGCCGAAGACGCGGTCCAGTTTCCCGTGGCGTTCACCGGGTCGATGGCCTGTCCAACGCCGGAAGCGGTCATCGTCTGATACATCGATTCCGTGCTGCCGGTGAGGTTGAAATCGCCGGCATAGATGATATGCGCGGAGGAACCCAAGCCGTTCGCATTGCTGCGAAGCGCGGCGGCCTCGGCGTTTCTGCGGGTAATGTCGCTCGAGGCGGTGCCCGACTTGGCATGGCTGACATAGAGATAGAACGCGGCCGCGCTGCCTCCGCCTATCGGCTGCAAATTGTACCGTACCGGTGCCCGGGCTGCTCCGCTGCCGCTGGCCGTACCGATCACCAGGCTGCCGAGATCCTGCACGGTCTTAGTGTTGTAGATCAGGCCGCTGGGTCCGCCGCCGGTCCCACCGGTGGTGGGGTCGTAGATTGGATCGTAGGTGTAGGCACCGGAACCGTAGATGTTGTTCAAAGAGGCCACCACGGCCGGCAAGGTCGGCGAAGCCCCGGAGCTGACGCTGGACAATTCCTCCAGGGCGAGCACGTCGATCGGCTGGGCATGGTTGCTGAGAGACTCGTTGCCGATCGCCTGGAGCACGGTGGGCAGGTCGGCGCTCGGGGCGCCAGTACCGGCACTGATGTTATAGGTCGCGATGCGAAGCGTATTGGCCGACGCGACGGCGGACCAGATGATGCAAAGACCGAGTGCCGCAGTCGCATAAATCCGTGCAGAGAATGGCGTTTTTGCGAGTTGCATGCTTCTTCAGCAAATGTACTTATTTCGATTGCAGATCATAATTGATCTCATTTTCGCCCGGCTTCACCTCCGCCGTCAGCGTCGTTTTCCGGTTGTACTTTTCCGGCAGCGTTTCCGTCTTGGGATCATTATTCCGCTGGGTGGTTATCCGCACGGCATTCTTGCCGACTGCGCCACCCATCTCTTCGCGAATGTATCGCAGAATGTACTCGCCGTTGGCGTCGGTCACGCCCATCGACTCCCGGGCGCCGATTTCCGGCCTGAAAGCGATTCCAGCGTTCCCCAGGGGCTTGCCGTCAAGCGTCACGTGGCCATGAACCTGTCCCAAGGTTGGCCGATCTCCGTTGCCACAGCCAGCGGAGATTAGCGCAACCATTGCCGCGAGCATGGCCAGCGCCACTTTCCTTGGTCCGTGAAACAAACTTTGTTCACAACCAGAATCACCACTGCCCAAGCGGCAGGACATGGCAACCGATCGAAAGTTCGTGATGTAGTAGAGCATTGCAGATTACCTCGGAGTAAGGGAACTAGTCGGGAAGCTTGGCATTGGAAATGCCGGCGGCGTTCACTCCATCCGCCATACTGCCTAGATAGGCAAAGGCTTGAGAATCGATATTTTCGCTGAAAAAATGCACGGTGCCGTCAACATAGCCAAAATTCGCCCCGCCCGGATGCTTGCTTCCAGCACCTTCAAAGAAGTTGGTATTGATCCCTCCGGGCTGTCCCTTGTCGCCACCTTCAAGGGCCACGGCACAATCAAAGAGGGTTCCTACGCCACCCATCGCCCAGCCATCGTTGCTCGTCATGCTGGCGCCATAATACTGCGGATCCTGGCCTGCGGGGACATAGCCCGGATCGTGCAGTCGCTGAAGTTCGCCGATCATGATGGTGTGTGAAATGCCGTCGGTAATCTGGTTGAGCGTTACATTGCTGTTGGGGTAAAACACGCCCGCCTTGGCATCTGCATCGCAGTTAACGATCGCATGCGGAACTATGTAAATCGCGGGGCAGAATTGATGGGCACCGGTACTCGTCAACGTATTCACCCATGCATTGGTTCGACCGATGCACCCACCGTAGTCCGTTCCGCCGGTGGTCATTTTCGCATACATGAGGGTTTCATCCTTGGGCCGCATTCCGCTCCGTCGCGAGGGGCAGTAGAACTCCCTTATGTCCCTCTTGGCGCACTCAAGATTGGTACTGAAGCCGGCGCTCTTGTTGAAAGTCCACCTGTCGTGGATATCCTTATACTCCATGAACGGCAGGATGTAGAGCATCCAACTCCAACCACACATTCCCTTTTGCGTGGACTGAGCTTCTTGCCAGGGGTCGTAGGAGACGTTGACGGGAGCATAATTCGGTCTGAGTTTTGCCCCCGGCGGCAGATAGCCATAGCTCGAAATATGCGCGTTCAGCGCCAAGCCGATCTGCTTAAGGTTATTCATGCACGCCGCACGCCGCCCCGTCTCACGTGCCGCATTGATGGCCGGCAACAAGAGGCCGATGAGAATGCCGATGATGGCGATCACCACCAGCAGCTCGACGAGCGTAAACCCTGTTCTTCTTTGACGTTTCAATTTACACCTCCACTTGTGTTTTATCGGAGCTTCAATCTCTTGCCTGGCGATGCTGAAACTACTCGGGCGACCGCCTGCCGCGCCTGCCACCCCGCAACAACCCAGTGCCCTGATAAGCGTTTATAAACTTTGATGATTAGGATACGATGAGGATAATGCTAAGATTCCGTTTGTTTTCCATTAGCCATCATTTATTAAGATTGGTTTACGCAATTGTGGGTAATTGAAGGAGTTACCAGCGAGCCTTTACCGTGCTAACCTGCGGTCTCCAAAAGAAAACCGCCATCGCCGACGGTCAAGCTCTACCCGTCGGCTCTGGCGGTTGGGAGTGGGATTAATATGCCGGCAGCAAACGTGTCGGCAAAACAGATCCTCGTGCGAGGATCATCAAGCTCGTTTTACTCGCCGCCGCAACCAGATTCCCCCGCCGCAACCGGCCAAGACCAGCAGCAGCGTCAGAGAAGCCGGTTCCGGCACGGCCGCGGTGGCAGTGCCCGCAAAGGTAACGGACTCGGACACCAGCGGTGAAAAACTCAACGAGGGATCGAAGATCAACGTGCCGCCGGCGCCGACGGTGAGGCGATAGCCGGATGGCAATGCGCTGGCCGAGGTGATCGCGAGCGTGCCGCTGCTGACCGTGGTCCCGCCCGTGTAGTTATTGTTTCCCGACAAGACCAGCAGGCCGCTGCCGCTTTGCTTGAGATCTAAGCCGCCACCGATATTGCCGCTATAGTTCAGGCTGGCCGAGCGCGCGAAGACGAGATGCGTGCCCGTGTCGCCGCTGAAATTCACACTGTTCGTTCCGCCGGTTTCATCATAGAGCGAGGCGTACTTCTCCGTGCCGCCCACCTTGACCGTTGCGCCGTTGAGCAGGTTGATCTTCGCGCCGCTGGCCACGGTCACCGTTCCGCCCGTATCGCGGTAGAGGTCGAATTCACCAACATGGTTCGGTCCGCCGTCAACATTCAGCGTTCCATTCCAGCTCGTATTGTATTTGAGCGTGGTGCCTGCTGCAAAGGCCGCAGTTGTGGTGGTTATGGAGTGGCTTCCACTAAGAAGTTGCACCGTACGAGTACCATTGCCACCGATGGGATCGTAGGTCGCGATCGTCGATGTGCCGGACGAGTTGGTTGGGTTAACGCTGAAGTCGCCGCCCAGTTTCGCCGTCACGGCAGTGGTTGAAATGGTTCCCGTAACAAAGTTCATCTCATACCCGGTAGCCGCCAGTGTGCCGCCGCTGAGCGCGATCGGATTGCGGAGGTAAGCAGGCGTAATGTCTACTGCGTTCGTGGCATTGGTAGCCGTCGTGCCGCCAGTGGGATTCACTTGATCGACGGCCACGGCAAACATTCCGCCGGAATTCACGGTCAGACCGTTGGGAATGTCCGAATCGCCCTGGACAACGGCACCCTGGCCGTTGATCGTTTTGAAACCCAAGGCGTTGAGCAACTGGCCTTGCTGAGTCCAGCCGCCGGTGGGTGACTGATAGGGTCCGACCTGGAGCACGCCGGAATCGACGACCCAATCACCGCCGAAGGAGTTGTCCGAATAGGAGTTATAAACACCACCATCCCGGAGTTGGACCCGCCCAGGCCCCGCAACATGCATTTCGGTCAGCTTTTGGGGATCGCTATTATACCTCCCTGTGCTGATGTTCCAGAGGGCGTTCCCCGCGCGGTTGTTGGTGAAATTGGGGTCGTACTGCTGGATCGAATCCAGAATGTTGAGCACATCGCTGGAACTAGCGGTTTGAATAGTCGCAATGCCACTACCGGTAATGCTCAAAACGTCAGAAATAGCTCCGTGGGCATAGCTGGAACTGCCGCTCCCTTTGAGTGTTGCACCGTTGGAGAGTTCGACATAACCTACTGCACCGGTGACGCCCGTGCCAGCGGAGCTCTGGTAACCCAAGGCCACGCCGTCGAGTTGTAGCACTGCTCCCGAGGAGACCTGAATGGGGCCGCTGCTAAGTTCACTGTAGCCAAGGTAGGCAGCCGAAATCTTCAGGGTTCCTTGCTGGATGTACGTCGTGCCGAAGGTGCCGTAGGGGGTACCGGTGGTGCCGGTGAGGGTCAATGTTCCGGTGCCGGACTTATCGAACGAGACCGACGCGGAAGTGCCGTTGACCAGAAGTTGCCCACTAAGCGTGACATTGTTGCCTTGCGTGTCGAGGTAACAGTAACTGCTGCCACTGAGGGGGAAGTGAATATTGTTTGGCAGAGTCATCGGGCTGGTAAACTGTAGAGTTGTATTGTAGCCGTTGCCCGTGAATGTGACATCGCCGCTTCCGATGTTGGCGGAGGAACCGATGGAGAGTACTCCGGCATCGAGTACGGTGTTACCTTGATAGTTGTTATTGGTGTTAGAGAGGAGCAAAGTGCCCTGCCCTTTTTTGGTCAGGGCGCCAGGGCCGGTGACCTGACCGCTGAGTGTCAACACATAAGGAGTTGTCGTTAAGGAGTTGGCAACATACAGGATGCCAGTATCATTGCCATTGCTACCGAGCGTGACGGTTCGACTGCTGCTGAGCGTAGCGGTGGCACCGAGTGCTCCACCGTTCGTGAGGTTGAGGGCGTTGGAAGAGTTACCCAGGTTGACGTCCTTGGAAACTTGCAACTCGCCCGCGTTGACGTTGATGGGGGCGATAAACGTGTTCGTGCCCGAAAGCGTCTGCCAGCCGGCGCCGGTCTTGGTCAAGATACCGGTGCCCTGGATCACGCCGGCGAAATTGGCGTCGTTCGCGTCGCCGATGGTCAGCGATCCACCGTTCAGGGAGAGGGTGCCGCCCGTGGTGCCGCCACCGTTCAGGGCGCCGACCGCCGCCGTTTTCCCGTTGATGTTGAATAGCACCCCCGCCGAGTTCGCGAGCCTCAGCGGCGCGACGGGAAGAAGATTGTCGTCCAAGAGCATGAGGCCGCCGCCATTGATGATCGTTCCACCTTGATAGGAGACCGGTACGGTTTTCAAGGCAAGTGTTCCGCTGCCCGCCTTGGTCAAGGAGGATACGAGGCCGCCTGTCGTGCTGGTGTCGCTGATTCCGCCGCTGGCGGTGAGGGTTCCGCTGGCGATGTTCCAAACCTGATTACTAGACTGGCTGCCCAGCTCTACGTTACTGGCGATCTCGGTCGACTGACTGGCAGTACCGCCGCTCATCACCATCAGCGTCCCGCCGGTCAGCTTGTATTTGGCCGAATTCCCCAGGAAGTTGAAGCTATTGGCCGTTGCCGTTCCGGAGAGGTTTACGGTGACATCGGCTCCCGTCGTGCCGCCGCTGGTGCCGAAGATGGCGTTGTCGGGACGCGTCGAGTCAAACACGATTGAATTCGAGCCGCCGCCAAGTGACCAATTGGCCGTGGAGGCATCCCATGTGCCGCTAAAGTCCGTCGGCGGATTGCCGGCGATTCCAGCCCATGTCAGGTTGCGCGGGCCTAGCGCGGTAGGCGTGTAGCGCAACACGACATCGCCGGCGGTGACCGAAGTGGTAAAACTGCCGTCGGCCCAGGAGGGATTCGTAATCGAGTTGAAGAGGCTCTTGATTCCTGCTCCCGAGGTGATTGTCCAGGAATGGATTGCTGATGTCCAGTAAGTCTCTGAAGCGTTGTTGGGGGTGTTGATGCCGTTGACGAAGTTCAAGCTGAGGCTCGAACTGCCGCCCAGGGCGAGAGTTCCACCGTTGATGAAGGTCAATTGATCCCAATCGGTGCCCGGATTCGATGTCGACAAGGCGCCTAGTTTCCAGGCATAAGTCGATCCAGCCGCGAGGCTGGAACCGCCGGTGCCGTTGATCGTCAGGTTGCCCGGCGTGGTCAAGCTTCCCGGCGTGACGGTGGTGAAGGATCCGGCGATCAATCCGCCGATTGTACCCGAGCCGCTCAGCGTTACACTGCTCGCCGATCCGCCGGTGAGCGTCACCGGGTTCTGGACCGTACCATTGACGACGAGCGTGCCAGCGGTAGCGGTCACCGGCATTTGCAGCGTATTGTTGACGACGAGCGTACCAGCACCAGTTTTGCTCAGCCGACCGGCAGAGACGGAGTCGCCATTAAACGTGTAGGTGCCGGAAGAATTCGATACCGTAACCACTCCCACGCTCTGTGGTCCTGAGATGTTCACGGTCTTGCCGTCGGGCACGCCGGTATTATCGAACAACACATTAAGGCCCGTTACGTCGGCTGTGGGAGAGCCTGTTATCCTCCAGCTTTGAGTCGTGCCATCCCAAGTGCTGCTGTTTGAAGATGATGGCAGCCAAGTTGCTGGAACACTTGGACTTATCGACAGCGGCACGAATTCGGGAGTAGGAACACCACCACCGTTGTAGACACTGGCGAAGCCGGTTATAGTCACCCAGTCGGTCGGAATACTCGTGCCATAGAGATTCCTATTCGCCGTGGAATAGGAAGTTGGCCAGTAATAGAGCGTCATGCTATTGCCGCTAGCATCGGTGATCGTTCCCGTTAGGCTACCAGTACCGAAAGTGCCGCCGGTTGGATTGAGCCCGCTGACCATCACGTTCTTCACTTGGAGCGCGTAGCCGAGCTGGGTAAAATCAGGGCCGAATCCCGGACCCGAGTTAGCGACCACCTGCAAGGTCGGAATCGTAGTGGTTGTTGGTGCGGCCACTAGATTGCCCGAACTGATTTTGGTGATCGACGTGAGGGAACTGGCGCCGCTGCCGCCAATTTCGGGAATGTCGTTGTAGAGACTATAAGGCCCGGTAAGATTAACTGCATCGCCGACAGTCGGAGTGTACCCGTTAAATGCACTAGCGGCGCTAAAAATTTCCGCCGAGCCAGTACCATCATTGACCAAGAATGCCCAGTAAGCAGTCGTTTTGCCGTTAACAGTTTCCGGCTTGCTGAGGATGGTGGTGATGACCGCATTGCTATCGAGTATGGCGGGAGTGCCGCTTATCTGTCCCTCGATTTGTGCAATGGTCGCTGCCCCCGCATTGCCTGCCAAGGCGCACACCAAGGCCAAGAATAGACTTGGCGCGATCCACTTTCTCGTTCGACTTCCTGTCGTCACCGCGGCCCAAAATCCCTTTGAGTCCGATCGTCCGAAAATGTCCCGACTACAACGCATCGCAATTCTCCTCCACAAGGTTATCGAAAATAACAGACAACAAGAGGCTTCTTGCCCTCCACGGGCATGTCAGCAAAGTGCTGTAGTGAAGACTCTCCTGCAAACACTAAACGCGATTGTAGAGGGTAGTCGTTAGCGGAAAATAAGACGGCTGTTAGAAACTGGTTACAATTCCGGAATTTCTAAATTTTACGATTCTTGCCGCAGGAAAAAGAATTATTGGAAATTTAACAAACGGCTCATTATCGCCTAACGTGTCTCCTTTAGATTGGGAGTTATTCGAGCGGCGAGGGTAGTGTACCCAAGCTGGATCGCGACTAGAGAAACTCGCGATGATTTATTAACTCTGATAAATGAGGCAGCGTTAGCACCTGAAGTGGGAATACCGATCCGGATCGGGGAACGATCGCGTTGCCGCATCCCTTCGCCCACTTCTCGAAAGGTCACAAGCGGGATTCAAGGGGTCTCTGTTCCCTCCGCTTGAGGTGCGCTCTTGCTGGCCTATTCCCTTGGGCATGGGATACCGTTGCGCCCCGGCACGTCGGTCGAAACCCGACAGGTCGTGATCTTCACCCTTTTGCATTTCCATTTGTGAATCACATTAAGGATCAATTCAATGAGACAGACGAAATTTTCGATTTTGGCCTTAACGGCCGCGGTAACGCTGGCCCTCAGCGGCTCGGCTTGGGCCGACACCATCGCCTATTGGAACTTCAACAACAACACTCAGGGAACCCCATCCTCAAACTTGGGAACGTTCAACACGTCGATGTCGGGAGGAACTCTCGGTAACGAGGTTTATAACTCGACGGACAAAACGCTCTCGTCCGCCTACGGGGTGAACTCGAGCTGTTCATTTGTGGATCTTTCCCATCTTTCGGGTTCGATGGGCTTAGCAGGAGGCAGCAACAACTGGGGTACTTTCGCCGGTGATGCGACAGTAAACGCGAACGCGCTTAATGGCGATGTTAGCGGCGGGGCGCTTTCGGTGGTCGGCACTGCTAACAACTACGTTACCAACTCCAGTTATGTGGAGTTCAAGCTCCCCACCACAGGATACCAGGGCATTGTGCTCAGCTATGCCACACGCGGAACAGCTACGGGCTTCGCTACACAGGAATGGGATTACTCAACGGACGGCACAAATTGGACCAATTATTCTACAATCAGTGGAAGAAACGTGACCGCATGGTCCCTACAGACTGTTAGTTTCCCCTCAGCATTGGATAACCTTGCGAATGCTTACTTCCGTGTGGCACTGGGCGGAGCAACCAGCTCTTCCGGCAACAATCGCTTCGATAACGTGCAATTTAATGCTTCTGCCATACCTGCCGTTCCCGAGCCGGGCACCTTGGCCCTGCTTGGCGCCGGCCTTGCCGTGGCGGCCGTGGCGTTTGCACGCCGCAAGGTCAGCAAGTAAACTGACCGATTCCTAGAGATCGCCCTGGCAGCGGACGGGCTCGGTTGCAGAAACCGCGCCCGTCCTTTCTTTTCTTGGCCGCATCCGATGAGGAAGGAACCATGCAGAGTTATCGGGCGTGGATCCGTTACAGGCAAGAGCAACGCCTTCACGGCGGAGCGCGATGAGTAGAGTGGAGAACGCGACGCGATTGATTCGCCCGATCCTTAGTTGCTCGTCCAAAACAACTTCTGGTGCGGCCGCACCACAAAAAGGCGGAGCTAATGTTGGGCAGGTACTTACTCAAAGATGCCCGCGCCAAAGCCGTCGCTGGCGCGGGTATCGCCGGGGCGGGGGCTGTGTTGTGGCGCGGTGGGTGGGCGATGTGGGCCGCGCGGCTTCTCGGCCGCCTCGATCTTCGCCGACTGGACCTTCGGTGTCGCGGCGGGAACGGGCATCGCGTGTGGCGGCACCCACGGTGAGTCGTCGTTGAGATCGTCGTAGGTCGGCACGTAACCGGGAAGTTTCGAGCGGGACTTCTCCGCCTCGTAGGCTTCGATTACCCGCTGCTGGATCATCTCCCGGCAGGCCGAGTTGATGGGGTGGGCGATGTCGGCATAGAGCTTGGTCCGGCCTTCATCGTCTTTTGAGGCGTGCTGTTCCTTTAATCGCGCGCCGCATTGATTGCAGAAGGCGGCCCGCAAGTGGTTCTTGCTGCCGCATTGGGGGCAGTGAACCGTGAGCTTGCGACTGGGCATGGCCACGAACGGCCCCGTCCCTCCTTCAATAATCTTCAGATCGCGGATGACGAAGGCATCGTCGAACGTGATCGAGCAGAAGGCATGCAGTCGCTCTCCTGCTTCTTCCATGAGCTTTACGCGCACCTCGGTGATTTCCACGGTGGACCTCCACATTGAAAGCCTGTTCGGACGCCGAATTTTCCGGAATCTTTCCGCAGGTTCCTAACAGCAACTTCGCACGGCAACTACACACCCAACATTGCGAGCCAACAACCGCCGAGCCACCCGTCGCGCCTGGAGGGCACTGCGGAATAGTCCGAAATAGGCGGTTCCACTACCACTCATGCCATGTCCGAGGCAGTCCTCGCCAGCCAGCAGCCGGCCGAGCCTGGCAATCCACGGCGACAACTGTTCGGCGGCTGCCTGTAGTCGGTTAAAAAACAGGCAACCGGCCCGTCGAGCATTCCCCTGGCGGAGTGCATCGAGTAACGGTTCTAAAGGTCGCGGCGACAGGGCCGGACGGCAGACTCCATACACGGCGGCAGTTGCCAAGCCTTCCGGTGGTCGCACGACCACAAAGTTCATCAATCCCAGCCCGGGTGTCGGTTCAATCCGTTCACCGCGGCCACGGCAAACCGCCGGACCACGGCTGAGGAAAAACGGCACGTCGCTGCCAAGTTCCGCCGCCATCGCGGCAAGTTCGGGCAACGACAGACCAAGTTTCCAACCGAGGTTCGCGGCTACCAATGCAGCAGCCGCATCGCTGGAACCACCACCCAAACCCGCGGCGGTGGGAATCCGCTTGATCAGCCGGATCCGCGCACCGCGTTTCATTCCCGTCCGCCGGCGAACCAACTCCACCGCTTGCAAGACGAGATTCTTGCCATCATGCGGCACTTCTTCAAAACCACTGCCGCCGTTGGCCACCGAACCCCACTGGCACTCCAATTCCAACTCTTCGCTCGACGTTTTTTGAAAGCAGAGGGTATCGTACCAACCGATCGGGCACATGAGCGTTTCAATCTCATGGTATCCGTCGCTACGCTTCCCCAGCACCTCGAAGAACAAGTTGAGCTTCGCAGGCGTCTGGATCACGACCTCCACCGCGTTCCGGTGGATCTGCATGTCCTGGCACTCCTTTGAAGTTGCTAAAAAACATGTGCGCAGGCGAGATGCCTGCGCTGCACCTAGTTTTGAAACAGCTTCTCGTTCTCGGTTGCTCCGGGTTCAGGAGGCGGGAACCCGCATCAATAATTCCCGAATTGCAACCCAATACCGCACTCTAGACCGGGTCCATTCTATCTTCCGCCAAAGGTCTCGTCAATCTAACTTTGGGGGGTTTCAGAAAATGCGATGTCAATTTCAACAAAAGTGCATGGCGATTGTTTGCCACGGTTGGGTTTGGGTAAAATACAGATTCTAGGAAAGATAGCGAATTGAAACGGCGGCATTGATCATAAGATCAGAGCGGGGAAACTATTTGCGACCGTTTCCTAATCTGGCGATGTTCGTTCGGTTCCTTGGCCCTTTTTTTTGTTGTCATGGCGGGCACGGAGGTATTCCACGACCATCGGAAGAATGGAGATGACGATGATCACGGGAATGACCAGCTCAAAGTGCTTCTTCACGAAATCGTACTGGCCGAACCAGGCGCCGCCAAACACGAAGATGCCCACCCAGGCCAAGCCGCCAGGAATATCGTAAGCCAGGAACTTGGCGTAGCTCATGCGTCCTATGCCGGCGACAAATGGCATGAAAGTCCGCACGATGGGGACGAAACGGGCCAACACCACGGCCTTACCCCCGTACGTCTCAAAGAAACGGTGCGTGCGGTCCAGATACTCCTTCTTCAGGAAGCGGGTATTGCCTGTAAAGGCCCGCGGCCCAACGTAGGCGCCGATCCAGTAGTTGACGTTGTCGCCGACAATGGCGGCCGTCGAAAGCAGCAAGAAGAGTGTCGTGATGCTGAGGTGGCAGTCGTCTCTGGCGGCCACCGCACCGGCGGCAAACAGGAGCGAATCACCCGGTAGGAAAGGCGTTATCACTAGACCTGTCTCGCAGAAGATCACGCCGAAGAGGATCAGATAGGTCCATGTGCCGTAGGTTCTGATGATCTGAGCAAGCGTGTCGATGTTCAGATGCAGGATCAGGTTCTTGATCGTTTCCATTACTTTACTCTCGCGTCAGTTTATGGAACCGCTCGATCAAATCGCGGGTGATCGGACCCGGCAAGCCGGTGCCGATCTGGCGACTGTCAACCTTCACGACGGGAATCACTTCCGCTGCCGTGCCGGTGAGGAAACACTCGTCGGCAACGTAGACATCGTGCTTGGTCAAGGGGATTTCACGAACCACGATGCCCGTCGCGGAGGCGATCTCGATCACGGCGTCGCGGGTGATCCCTTCCAGGATGCCGGATTCCATCGACGGCGTGAGCAGCGTGCCGTTCCGCACCAGGAAGATGTTGTCGCCGGTGCATTCGGCCACCTCGCCCTTGTGGTTGAGCATCAGGGCCTCGACACAACCGGCCTGCTGCCCCTCGATCTTGGCCAAAATGTTGTTGAGGTAATTGAGTGACTTGATCCGCGGACTCAAGGCCGCGGGATGGTTCCGGGCAACGCTCACCGTGACAATCTCCAGTCCTTTGCGGTAAAGCTCTTCCGGATAGAGCGAGATGTAGTCGGTGATGACGATCACCTGCGGCTTCTCGCAGCGATTGGGGTCCAGCCCCAGCGTGCCCGCCCCGCGGGTGACGACGACGCGGATGTAGCCGTCCTGGATGCCGTTGACCGCCAGGGTATCTTCGATGGCTTGGGCCATCTGCTGCTTGGTCATGGGGATGGTCAAGAGGATGGCCTTGGCCGAGTCCCAAAGCCGATCGAGGTGGGCCTGCATGCGGAAGACCTTGCCGCTGTAACTGCGAATACCTTCAAACACGCCGTCGCCGTAAAGCAGACCGTGATCGTAGACGCTAATCTTGGCGTCCTCTTTGGCGTAAAGCTTACCGTCGATGTAGATCTTCATTCTGCGGACTCCGCGACCTTTCTCAAGGTTAGAAATGCCTCCTTAAGGGATTGACGAACCGCACTCGCAGGTTCGCTCAACAACAATTTCTGATAGGCGTTCAAGAACTCCATCCGGAGGCGGTAGAAGAAATGCACGAAGTGACGAAGGAATTCAATACAATCGAGAATCGCGACCTCCGTGCCGGTCTTGTCGTACATTCCGTTTGCGAATTCACGGACTTCCTCCAAGACGGGTTCGGTCGTAATAAAGACATAATGTTGGACACGAGGTGTCTTGTCGACAATCTTCTGTATAGCACATTCGATATCGTCAAGAGTAACTCGCTTCATTTTCATCTCATAGCTGGTCACAACATCGTCATCGGTAACGAGACACACCTCAACGTCGCCCAAGGCACCCGTCTGCTTGTCCGCCGCGTTGTGTGACTGAAGTGGCCGTGCAAGCTCGCCTATTCGCTCGCCGGCAGCTTCATAGGCTGCCGCAACGATGAGAACCGGCAGGCGGCTCGCGTTTTTGCAGGCTAGATGTTGCGCGAAAAGACGCACAATTTCTTCACCCGAAAGCGCGCCGGAATGCGACGATGTTGCGCCTTGAAGTAGTGTATCCAGTCGCTCTGCGTTACTCGCTTTTTGGAGCAGCAGGATGTGAATGGTATCCGCAAGAACATCGGATGCCTCAACGCGCCCTTGTGCAACGTCGTCCAATATGGCTAGCAAATCTATATACATTTGCCTTGGACGTCCGATAATCTGAACGTCCTTCGTCAACGCCCTTTCGATGTTCCGGAAGGCGGGCGTCAAAAACGCTGTCGTGGAGTTACATGGCAGTCTCTGTTCCGCGATGAATCGACCAACGTATTGTTCGTCATAACCACGCCCTGAAAAACAAGTATCACTGCCAATCTCGGTGTAGGGTTCGCGAGGATCAACCGCTGAGTCGGCAATCTTTGCAAGCATGCAAGACATCAAGAGACGAATACCTGCGCGATTGCTGGCACACTCACACACCGCCGTGACCTTTTCGGCAATTTCACGATCATGAATCAGAGCATTGCTGCCGCTCGCCAAGGCTCTACAAAGGGCTGATTCAAGAATCTCGCTCGGACTTCCCACTACTCAAACTCCATTTTAGACTGCTGTTTTCGCCGACTTTCCTTGCGTTTTATGTTGGCTGGATCATAGTTCGTCCACAGTAGCTCGGTTCGTTTTCCTTTGGTTGCGTGGTTGGTCCGCTCCTCGCCAACATACTTATGCCATTTTGGCGAAGGATATAGGCTGTCCATGAGGGCGCAGTCGTAATTCGATAATGCCACCATTCCTTTGACGCGGTTAAGCGTCGCAGCCAACTCGCGGTGTTCGCCGTCGGTCATTTCATAGCCGTATGCCTTTGCATCGCCCCGAGTCTCATGCACATAAGGAGGGTCGCAATAGAACAACGTGTCTTCACTGTCGTAAAGATTGATTACGTCGATTGCCGGGCGATTTTCGATCTGCACGCGAAGCAATCGTTCTGCAATCTCCGGCAATGCTTCAACACCCCCTAGCCACCTGCTTACAACGCCGCTCATCCCCGCACGACTTGTAAGCTTACAATTCGCCCAACGTCCCAAGCTGGCAGTCTGCGCCAATCCAGTACGCACCTGCCGGGCTCGGACATAGAATCTTCGTGCATGTTCGACGGGATCCAAGCCCTCGCTGAGCGTACAGGCGATACTGAATTCCTCTCTCGAAAAAGGCGTTAAACCAATCGCGCGGACTAGCTCGTCTTTACGCTCCCGAAGTGTCCGAAAGAAATTACAGACATCTCCATCGAGGTCATTATAGGTCTCGATGGGCGATGGCTCACGATTTAATAGGACTGCCGCGGAACCCGCGAAGGGTTCACAATAGTGCTCACACTCTGGCAGCAATCTCAACAACCATGCGAGGTGCGAGAACTTGCCACCATACCATCCAAATGCAATCAGCTTTTTTCCATGAAACGTACTGATAGCTGGTGGAACGCTACGGCCGTTCCGAGGCAAGGCGATCGTCTGGGTCGTCTTGGCGTCCTGATTATCCATTTGTTCTTCCATGCGGATTCTTGCTCTAGCTTATGCCGGCGAGCCACCTTGGAAACATGCGGTCTCGCACCTCGTCCATCGGAAGGGCTGGTCGGCCGCGGGAATATCCCAACTTTATGTAACGGTCACGCTACCCTCACGCTACCCGGCCATCCACCAACCGGATCGTGCGGTCGGCCGTCGCGGCGATGGCCGGGTCGTGCGTAACCATTACTATAGTCAGCAGTTGCCGCTCATTCAAGGTGCGGAGGATCCTGATGATCTCCCGTCCGCTCTCTTGGTCGAGATTGCCTGTCGGCTCGTCGGCCAGCAAGAGGCTGGGCCGGGCGATCAGTGAGCGGGCGATGGCCACACGTTGCATTTCGCCGCCGGAAAGCTCGCGGGGGCGGTGTTTCAGCCGATGGTCGAGGCCCAGCATGGCCAGAAGATCGGCAGCCAGGGCACGGAATTGCCGCCGCTGCCGCCAGTAGCTCCAAACCCCATGGCTAATCATCAGGGGGGCGAGCACGTTTTCCAGCGTCGTTAACTCCGGCAGCAGGTGGTAGAACTGGAAAATCATGCCGAAGCGGCGGTTCCGAAGCCCGTCGCGCTCGCTGGACGAAAGGTTGTCGATCCGCCGGCCTTCAAACAGGATCTCTCCCTGATCGGGAACGTCGAGCGTGCCCAGCATGTGCAGGAGTGTGGTCTTGCCACAACCGCTCTGGCCGACAATGGCCAGGAACTCGCCTTGCCGCACGGCCAGACTGACGCCGCGGAGCACCGGCACTTCGACCTGGCCCTTGCGATAGTTTTTCTTTAGACCCGTGGCCAGCAATTGCGGCACTCCGCCGGCTGGATGTCTGGGCACGACAAAGCTGGCCGGCGCGATGGCGTCGGGGAGTTGAGTCAAAACTTCACTCATAGCGCAATGCCTCCACGGGATGTAGTCGGGCCGCACGCAGCGCAGGCAGCACGCTCGCCATCATGGCGATACCCAACGCTCCAGCGACAATCCAGGCTACCGTCTCCGGAAAGACGATTGTCGGAATGCGGTAGAGATAGTAGATTTCCGGGTTGAACAGCGGGCGCCCCATCATCCAGCCCAGGCAGTCGGCGATCGGATTGATGTAGTGTACGAACAAAAGCCCCAGGGTTAACCCCGCGCCCGAGCCGACCAGGCCCAGCGAGAGTCCGTAGGTGAGGAAGATACCCATCACGCCGCGGCCCGAGGCGCCCAACGACTTGAGGATGCCGATATCGCGGGTTTTTTCCACGACAATCATATAAAAGATCGCCAGGATGCCGAACCCGGCCACGGCGATGATCAGAAAGAGCAGGATATTGAGAATGGTCGTCTCCATCTGCACGGCGGAGAGCAACGCGCCTTGCTTATCGCGCCAGGTTTCGACGCGGTAGATCCCTGGGGCAAACGCGGCTTTCAGCTTGTCGCGAACTGCGTTGCCATCGGCCCCCGGTCGCAACTTGATCTCGATGGCATTCACATAGCCGACGCCGGTGGAAGGATCGATCATGCCGCGCTGCCGCTGCAACTCTTTGATCGGCATGAAAATGAACATGCTATCGTATTCGAGCATCTTGCTTTCGTAGAAATCGACGATTGTGAATTTATCGCTCACGGCCTTGGGCGGCGCGCCGGCGGTGGGGAAGGTGAGCTGGACGTCCTCGCCCGGCAAGACGCGGAAGTGTTCTTCGCCGTCGGCCTTCCGATAGTTGGACATGGCGATGCCCATCACGACACCCGCGTTCTGCTCCTTCGACGGGTCAAACATCTTGACCTGCTCCGGGAAGGGTTGACGTGCGAAAGGGTCGGACGGCGTTTGACGCGGTGCAAACGGTTCGGGGGGCGGAACCGTCGAACCGATGGGAGTGACGGCGGGGGCAGTGCTTTTCAACATTCTCTCCTGCTCCGCCAGTTCCCGGGCCATGCGGCGGCGATTGCCCCAGCCGGCCCTCCGCATGTCCTCGCGTTCCTTCGTCGGACCGTCAGCCAGGTGATCGCGGGTATCGAAGCCGTCTTCGCGGAGGTCAAAACTCATATCCTGGCGATTGGCCGGGTGTTGCAGATACTTGGCGAAATCGCTCACCCGGCTCTGTGACTTCTCTTCGATGCCGATCACCTGGACCTGATTGGTCACCCAGGTGCCGCGCCATTGGTAGCTGAGCATGGCCGGCACGACGCAAATCGGCGTCATGCCTTCGATGTCGTCGCCGGCGATCCGCTTGATCTGCTCGATATGCCAGTCGGGGTCGCGCATCCCCTCCAGGGTTCCGCTTTCAAAGACCACGTCGCATATAATGCCGCGGATACGCCCCTGCATCTCGCTGCTAAAGCCCGACATGACGCTATTGACGATGATCATCGTCATCACCCCCAGCGTGACGCTGATGATCGAAGCGAAGGCTATGTAGCGCGTGCAGAGGTAACGCCAGCAGAGAACGAGTTTGTACATGGGGGGAGAGGGATTAGGGATTAGGGATTTCTTTCCATCACACTTCCGGTCTTAGCAGCGGAAACAAAATCACGTCTCGTATGGTCTGCGTGTTCGTCAATAACATCACGAGCCGGTCGATGCCGATTCCTAGCCCGCCCGCGGGCGGCATCCCGTGCCGCATGGCGCGGATGAAGTCGCGGTCCATCTTGGCCATCGACTCTTCTGCCGGCATCCCGGCAAGCTGCTGGGTGAAAAGCTGCTCTTGCAAGTCCGGGTCGTTCAGTTCGGTATAGGCGTTGGCCAACTCCATGCCGTGAATGAAAAGCTCGAACCGTTCGGCGACTGCCGGGTTCGACGCCTTCCGCTTCGTCAGGGGGCAAATGCTGGCCGGATAGTCGATCACGAAAATTGGCCCCGTGAGAGCGTCTTCCACCTTGGCCTCGAAGACCTGGCTTTTGATCACGTCGGGATGGCGATTTGCCGTCTCAAAACCGATCTTCTTGGCCAGCGCGGCGATGCCCTCCGCATCGTCGCCCGCCACGCCGGTCTGCTCGAGGAACAACTCGTCGTAGGTTTTCCTCGCAAAGGGTGGCGTGAAGTCGATTTCCTGGTCGCCCCATTGCAGCTTCAACGGCTGGCCCGTGGCCGCAATGGCCTCGACGATGAGCTTCTCGGTCAGGTCCATCATGGCGCGGTAGTCGCCGTAGGCCTGATAGAGTTCCAGCATCGTGAATTCCGGGTTGTGCTTGGTGTCGATCCCTTCATTGCGATAGACGCGGCCTAACTCATACACCCGCTCGACGCCGCCGACCAGCAGCCGCTTCAAATGCAACTCGAGGGCGATGCGCAAGAACAGGTCGAAGTTTAACGCATTGTGATGGGTGGTGAACGGCCGCGCGGCGGCACCGCCGGCGATGGCGTGCAGCGTCGGCCCTTCGACCTCGACAAAACCTTCGCCCGCGAGCGTGTTGCGGATCGACTGCACGATCTTCGTCCGCCGCAGGAAACGCTCCCATTGGCCATCCGTATGGATCAAATCGAGATAGCGCATCCGCTGCCGCAGTTCGGGGTCGGTCAGGCCCTTGTGCTTTTCCGGCGGAGTTTCAATGCACTTGGTGAGAAAGTGGACGTCCGTGGCAAAAATGGTCAGTTCGCCCATCTTCGTGCGGATCAACTCGCCGTCAATGCCGATCAGGTCGCCCAGGTCGAACTGCTGAGTCAGTTCCCAGTTCTTCTCGCCCACCTGGTTCATGCCAATCGCCACCTGGATCCGTCCGGTCCAGTCGTGCAGGTCGAGGAAGACCAGCTTCCCTGCCCGGCGCATGAGCACGATCCGACCCGCCGCGCGGACCTTCGGTCCATGCAGCTTCGGCGGCTTGCCCGGCTCGGCGGCGGGCTCGGCGACGATCTCGTTCTCTCGGGGACGAATCTTGCCGATGGCGGTATGATTGTCGAATCGCTGCCCCCAAGGGTCGATTCCCATCTCCTGTATTTTGCGCAGCTTCACGCGCCGTGCGGCTTCAAGGGCTGCGGCACCGTGTTGTGGTTCGTTGGTTTCTAGGTCACTCATGGCTTTAGGTGGTTTCGCTACTCGCCAGGATTATTCAAGAACGGTAGGGTGTGTGGAGCAAACTCCCAGGGAAATGGTGGATTACGCACGAAGTCCAACCCGCGAAAACACATTCCGCTATTCTGGATCTCTTTCTCGCAACGCACCATTGTGTCGGGACTTCCATGCCCCAACCAAATAATCCGAGCTAGGGGATGGGGTGGCGAGATTGTAGTGGAATGGCCGCCTGGGTCAATGTCAAAGTATTCTCGAATTCTTCCCGTCCAGCGAGAAAATCGATTCCCACGCGGATCGCCCACAGCGGCCGATCGCCAAGCCGATCGACGCCGACCTTGACCAGGTCTTTCTGCGTGCAAACCAGGGCTTCCGCCGCAGTTCGCCGCACGGCCGCCGCCAGGGCATTCAGATCGCCTGGGCGGTAGGCGTGATGATCGGGAAACTCGTGGAACTCGGCCACATTGTAGCCGCAAACTTCGAGCGTATGCCGGAAACCGGCCGGATTCCCCAATCCACAGAACGCGAGTACCCGCCGCCCACGAAGCACGTCCAGCGGCTGCTGCCTCGTAGACACCCCGCCTGCGTTCCCCGTTCCTTGCTCCACCGCCACCAATGCTAGCGGAGCATGCACGACCTCAACCCACACTGCCTGTGGCGACAACCTCGCCACACGATCCCGGATTACTCCACGCTGCTCCGCCGTCAGCAGATCGGCCCGCGACAAGGCGACGATATTCGCGCGGGCTAGCCCTTCCACCGGTTCGCGGAGCGTGCCGCGGGGAAAGACGTGTTCATGGCCCAGCGGCTCCAAGGCATCCAAGAGCACGATATCCAGGTCGCGAGCGATGCGGCGATGCTGGAAGGCATCATCCAGCACGAGTACCTGACATCCCTGCTCCTCAATCGCCCGGTGGGCCGCGGCTACACGATCGAGGTTCTGCACATGCGGTACGTCCGGCAGTTTCCAGGCTAGCTCCAATGCCTCATCGTTCAGCCCGTCATGGGCGCCATATCCGCGGCTGATGATTCCAACTTTTTTACCTTGTGCAAGGAACTGGCGGACGATCCATTCCACCATCGGCGTCTTGCCCGTGCCGCCCAGCGTGAGGTTGCCGACACTGATCACGGGCACCTCGACGCGGTACACGGCACTCAACCCGCGATCGTAGCCCCGATTCCGCCAGAGGACGGCCCAGGTATACGGCACTTCCACAGCCGCAAGAATACCTCTCAGCACCCTTGGCACGGCCCCCCGTCGCCGACCGCTTACCAGTTCGCGGAAACCCGTGGGAGAGAAGAAGGCGGCGGATTTTGCACTATGAGTTTCGTTCATCCACTAACACGGAGCTGGTGCCTGGACGGGGTTCTGATCGCGGTTGGCAAGACAATACTCAGATCGTAATTGCTCCACCGAGAAAAACCCGGTGGTGGCATTTAGCATTTGAAGTAGTATACCGGGGAGACCGGATCGAGCAACATCCCCTTCACCGTACTCGCTCCGCTTCGCCCGCCACTTACCCCAGGGCCGCGATCGCACTCTGGTAGACCCCGGCCGTCTCCTGCGTATTGGTAATCGTTGCATCCAGATCCCGCAGCAAGCCGTCGTCGAGCGCGTATATCCAGCCGTGGACGGCCAACTCCTGCCTGCGCTGCCATGCGTCTTGGACAATCGTCGTTTGGCAGACGTTGAGGACTTGCTCAATGATGTTCAGTTCGCAAAGCCGGCGGCCGATGGCCGAGGCGCCACCCAATAGATTCAATTGGTTTTCGTGCTTTTGATAGACGTCCTGGATGTGTCGCAGCCAGTTGTCGATCAGACCGAGGCGGTCGCGCCGCAGCGCGGCCATTACGCCGCCGCAGCCGTAATGGCCGCAAACGATGATATGTTGGACCTTCAGCACGTCAACGGCGAATTGCATCACGCTCAGGCAGTTGAGATCCGTATGCACAACGAGGTTCGCCACGTTGCGATGCACGAACAGTTCGCCCGGCGGAAGGCCAACGATCTCGTTGGCCGGCACGCGACTGTCGGCACACCCGATCCAGAGATAATTTGGCGATTGCTGCCGAGAAAGTGCGCGGAAAAAATCCGGATCTCGCTGCAGAATTTGGCCAGCCCAAACTCGGTTATTGTCAAAGAGATGGCGGAGCGTTCGCATGGGGCGGATTTCCCTCGTCGCAAGATGGTTTCAAAGAATGAATGCCTCAGTTACAATAGACGCTTTGTCGCACAGACACAATCCCCGGAATAAGGCCACCCTCATGCGGCCGAAATGGAAGAATGAAAATGGCCACTGATTCCCGTCCACGGCCCACTATCATCAGTTCGGCGGTGGATGATCGTCTTCTACGTCGCGATGTGCGACTGCTCTGCTGGGAACTTGCCCGAATGGTCCGCGAGCATGGAACAGGCGATCTGCTCGATCTTTCGGAGTCTCTGCTGCACCTAGCCCAACGGCGGCGCGAAGGGGATCGGCAGGCAGCCTCGTCCATGGAAAAACGATTGGCCAGCCTGGATATCGACCATCTACAGCAACTCGTCCGCATGGGTGCATGTTACCTGGAACTCACGAACCTGGCCGAAGACCGCCATCGCGCGCGAGTGCTCCGGGATCGCGACGACGCGGCCTTCCCGGCTCCTCGTGGTGAATCGATCGGCGCGGCCGTCGACGCACTATGTGCTGCCGGCTGGTCGGCCGAACAAGTTCAGGACTTGCTGGACAAGCTGGACGTCTGCCCTGTGTTCACGGCTCACCCCACGGAAGCCAAGCGAGTCACCCTCCGCCGGTTGTTTGGCCGGATGCGCGAGTCGCTACAAACGCTCGACCGCCGTGACCTGCTCCGTCGGCAGCGGGAAGATGCACTGAAGCGTTTACAGGCCGATCTGATGTGCTTTTGGGAAACCGAGACCGTGCGGCCGCTGAAGCCAAGCGTGCTCGACGAAGTCGGGCGGAATCTCTATGTCGCCGGCACGCTGTGGGAAGTCGTTCCGCAGCTCTTTCGCGATCTCCGCACGGGATTGGTTCGCAATTACGGTGATCATCCCTTCCGTGTCGGCCGCTTTCTGCGTTTTGGCACATGGATCGGCGGCGATCGCGATGGGAATCCATTCGTGACTGCTGAAGTGACACGGCAGACGATCGAGCTGCTCCGTGGCGACGCATTGCGACGGCATCTGCAAGCGTGCCGCGACATGGAAAACCGCTTGAGTCTTTCAGACCGCTACCACAACGCCGAAACGCCCGTTGCCGCAGCCGTGCGGAAGTGCCGCGAGCAATGGCCCGACGTCGATAAAGCCGTGGCTCGCTGCCATCCCCGCGAGTCCTATCGTCAGTGGCTCGTCGCGATCCGATTTCGCTTGGAAGCAACCCGCGCGGAGAAGGTTGGGATTACGGGCAGCGGCGAGATTCCTTCCGATTCGATGGCCTATCGCAATGCCGGTGAACTTCAAGCCAACGTGCAACTCGTTGCCGACACGCTGCGCGAAAGCGGCCACAAGACCTTGGCCGTCGGTATTGTCCAGGAGTGGCTCGACTACATCGCCGTGTTCGGTTTCCATACGGCAGAACTCGACATTCGCGAGGAATCTGGCCGACTGACAAGCACGGTTCAAGAATTGGCGGCAGAACTCGGTTTATGCATCGACTTCCAGGGCCTGCGCGAGGAAAGGAAGCAAGCATTTCTGCTGGTACCGCCACCGCTTGGAGTTGTGCGCCGGCTTGCCCCGGAACGCCTCAGTCCGTCGGCCCGCGAGACGCTCGATCTGTTCCGCTTGCTGGCGAGGACAGTGGCCAACCATGGGGCGCAGTCGATTGGTGCCTTGATCGTGAGCATGACGCATCACGCCAGCGATCTTCTGACCATGGTCTGGCTCAGCCGGCTGGGCGCGGCGTGTGAAGGGGTTGCACACGTGCCGTTGCCGACGATGCCCTTGTTGGAAACCATCGATGACTTGCAGCGTTCCGAGGGCATTCTTCGCGATATGCTCGAAAACGTGGGCTACCAATCTTATCTGGAAGAACTCGGTTCCAACCAGGCATGCATGATCGGGTACTCCGACAGCGTCAAGGATGGCGGATACATCGCGGCTAACTGGCAACTCTACAATTGCCAGCAGCGTTTGGCGCGGCTGGCCGAGGAGTTCAAGATCTCGATCAGTTTCTTCCACGGTCGCGGCGGCGCCCTAGGGCGCGGCGGTGGTCCGGCGGCCCAGGCCGTCCTTTCGTTGCCCTCGGCATCGGTTCGCGGTCGGCTACGTGTAACCGAGCAAGGCGAAGTCGTGGCCGAGCGCTACGGCGACCCTCTGGTGGCCCATCGCCATCTCGAGCAACTTACCTGGGCCACGGTGCTTGTAAGCGCCGATATGGAGTCCTCGCCGGACTCGCAGTGGATTCTCCGTTTGGCCAAGGCGGCGGATGAAGGTTACAGGGCCTATCGGCGATTGGTGGAAGATCCGGCCTTTCCGCAGTATTTCAATCGCGCGACGCCCATCGAAGCCATCGAGTCGCTGCGAATTGGATCGCGGCCCAGCCGACGGAACCCGCGGGCGACGCTCGATCAGCTTCGAGCCATTCCTTACACGTTTGCTTGGACGCAAAGCCGTCACCTGGTGACGGGCTACTACGGCCTGGGCAGCGGCCTGGCCGGATCGACTGAAGCCGATTGGCAAGCCCTCAGTGAGATGTATCGCGGCTGGTCGTTCTTTCGCGCCCTTATCGACAACGCCGAACTGGCCCTTTCCAAGGCGGATCCAGGCATCGTGCGGCATTATGCGTCGATGGTCTCCGAGAGCGATGCCGTCCAGCGTATTCTGGGGCAGATTGAAGAGGAGCACGCGCGGACGCGGCAGGCCATACTTCGCATTAAACAGATTGACGAACTGCTTGATACCACGCCTTGGCTGAAAAGTTCGGTGGCCGCCCGCAACCCGCGGGTGGATATGCTTAACTTTATCCAAGTTGAACTATTGCGACGGCGACTTTGTTTGGCCGACCAGCCCAGCGAAGACGGCGAAGCCCTGGGCGAGACCTTGCGTTCCAGCGTGCATGCCATCTCAACTGGCCTCCGCACCACCGGTTGACAAGGTGTCATGCATCGTGACCGCAGTCCAGCCGTGGAACTGGCAATACGCTCATAGAACTGAATACATCCAATTTGGGTTCAGTCTGAGTTCAGTTGCCCAATCGGCCAAGAAAGAGGGGGCGGCCGGAAAGGCGAGACGAGATGCCTCGGCACGGGGCGGTCGCAGGAGGAACGTGTTGACAGGTTGGTTGGTTCCGCTAGGATAGAATCACCTGGGTGCTGCCCCTCTAAGCCAATATCGAAGTCTTTCTCGCTCTCGACAAACTTTCAAGCACAAGATGAGACCCTGTAGAAGCGGGATTCCTGATGGCAGATGAAATACCGGCGTTTCGGTCGGACGGATACCTTCCGATAGGACTGTATGTCTGTTCGGAGGCCGAAGCAGTTGCCCGGTTCGGCAACCTGAATCGCAAACGCCGTCGGCTGACGTTCCGAGTTCGGCGGTGGTGTGAATTGGGTAGGGCGATCGGGGCCAAGCGACTGCTGCTGGACGGGAGCTTTGTAACGGCGAAAGCGGAGCCCGAAGATGTTGATGCCGTGATGCTGTTGCCTGCTACTTTCACTCACCAGGCGGAGCAGGGCTTGGAGGCAGCAATCGAATTGGAGGAGATGTTCTTGACAAGACAACCAGAAGAAATTTTCGCGGCGGAAGACGACGCCGACTGGCAGGCGTGGTATGATTTCTTTAGCCGAACACGCGAAACAGACAATCGCCGCAAGGGACTCGTGGAGGTGTTATTATGATTTCCGATCCGAATCAGTATGAAAAGGCGCAGGCGGAGTTGGAGCATTTGGAAGACTGGTTGGCGCGACTTCGGCAAGAGCATCCCAATCCCAGCAAGGGCCTCACCAAGGCTGGGATTCGGAAGATGATTTCTCGCCTCCATGAAGAACTCGCCGAGTATGAGGGAAGTCAGGAAGTGACGGCGGCGATACAATAGTCAATCGTGTGCAGCGGGCCTCTACGACATGCACGCCCGTTTACGGGCGTTTCCGCCGCAGGCGGTCTGAGGTCTACCTCTTCGGCAACCCTGCGGCCAGTCTGGCCAGTAAATTCGGCAAGTTGCTGCTCACTCTGGATCGCAATTCCCTCTCCCCGGTCCAACGCGTGGAACGCATCCGATGCCATCGAGCGGAGCAGGGCCAGCTTTTCGTCGTCCTCGCGGGCCTGCTGCTCCAGCAGGCGAAGTCCGGCCCGCATGACCTCGCTGGCACTGGAGAACTCTACCGATGTCACTAGTTCGTTCACGAACTCGTCGTGGTAGTCGGTCAGGTTGACATTGCGCGACGGCACATTGGCATTCCTCCAAAACCCACTCTAATTGAAGTATACCGTGACTGGCAAAAATTCCAATGCAACAACATGCGAGAATTGCTAACACCCATAGGCAGCACCACACACCTGCGTCTCTCGCTCGATTCTATCGGTGGGGCAGTCCCTTTTACCCATGCTGAAGCACGGGCCGAAGACCGCCTGCAGCGGGAAAGAGCGAAACCCCCTCATAATTCAAACGCAAAGGGACACCGCAACCGATGCCCCTTGCGTTTGCTGCACCGCGTGGCGATTGTCCTGTTCGTGCCTCGCCTCCTGCCGACTTATTTGCCCTTTGAACGGAATAAATTCCGTATTACGGATTTTGCGAACAGATCCTTAGTACACGTCCAAAAAAACTTGTGGTGCGGGCGTCTCGCCTGCACGTGCAGCCGGGACGGCCGCACCACAAAAACACGGAGTTAATGTTGGACAGGTACTTACTCAATCCTGCCAAAACGGCAGACAGAAGACCACTTGGTGCCCTTCCTCGGCCAGCCACAAACCGATTTCGGCAGCCGTTGTTTTTCGCTAGTTCGCGCAAGACATTATTCCATAAGGACTTGCGTTACAGACGCTGGTATTGGCGCGCGACTTGCTTCCACTCCCAATGCCAGCGCAGCGATGCGCAAGTTTGGCAGCACTATTGACCCCCGTCCGTGAGGGTTTCGCGGTCGGTCGAACAAATGATTCATCCTTGAGGAATTGCGGAGGCGACGCATGGCGAAAAAAGACAAGAAAGAGACCTGTTCCTGTGAAGAAAAAGTTCAACTCCAACCCCTGGGCGACCGGGTTGTGATCGAGCGCGAGGAATCGGAAGCCGTGACGGCTGGCGGCATCGTCCTGCCCGACTCCGCCAAGGACAAGCCGACCCGCGGCAGCGTGATCAGCGTCGGCGAAGGAAAGCTCAACAAGGATGGCAAGCGGACGGTCCTACAGGTCAAGGCCGGTGATCGCGTCCTCTTTACTTCCTATGCGGGCGAGCAGTTCAAGCTCGGCGACCGCGAACTGCTGTTGATGCGCGAAGACGACATTCTCGCAGTGCTCGGCTAAGTCGAACCAGACAAAACTAAAATCAGAATCCGCGGCGAGAGCCATCGCCCAAGAGACTTGAAGGAGAACTAATAGCCATGTCCAAATTGATTGCATTCGATCAGGAAGCCCGTGACGCCCTGCGGCGCGGCGTTTCCAAGTTAGCCCAGGCGGTCCGAGTCACTCTCGGTCCCCGAGGGCGCAACGTCATCCTCCAGAAGAGCTTTGGCTCGCCGACCGTCACCAAAGACGGTGTCACGGTCGCCAAGGAAATCGACCTGGAAGACGTCTATGAAAATATGGGTGCCCGCATGGTCCGCGAGGTTGCCTCAAAGACCAGCGATAAGGCTGGCGACGGCACCACCACCGCCACCATCCTCGCCGAGGCCCTCTTCAACGAAGGCCTCCGGGCCGTCGTTGCAGGCGTGAATCCCGTGCAACTCAAGTCGGGCATGGAGAAAGCGGTTGCCGACATCACCGACAAGCTCAAGAGCATGTCGATCTCGGTCAAGAACAAGAAAGAAGAGATCGCCCAGGTCGGCACCATCGCCGCCAATAACGATCCCGAAATCGGCAAGCTTCTGGCCGACGCCATGGAGAAGGTCGGCAAGGACGGTGTAATCACTGTCGACGAAGGCAAGAGCCTGGCCACCGAGGTCGAGTGGGTCGAAGGCATGCAGTTCGATCGCGGCTATCTCTCACCCTACTTCGTCACCGATCCGCAGGCCATGGAAGCGGTGCTCGAGGACGCTTACATCCTCATCCACGAGAAGAAAATTTCCAACATCAAGGAACTCGTGCCGGTCCTGGAGAAGGTGGTCGGTTCCGGTAAGCCGCTGCTGATCATCGCCGAAGACGTTGACGGCGAGGCCCTTGCCACGCTGGTCATCAACCGCCTCCGCGGTACGATCAAGGTGGCTGCCATCAAGGCGCCGGGCTACGGTGATCGCCGCAAGGCCATGCTCGAGGACATTGGCATCCTGACCGACGGTTTTGCCATCTTCGAGAGCCTCGGCAAGAAGCTCGAGAACATCACCCTGGCCGAACTAGGCCGGGCGAAGAAGATTATCATCGACAAGGATAACACCACGGTCATCGAAGGCGCGGGCAAGAGCGCGAGCATCAAGGGCCGCATCGAGCAGATCCGCCGCGAGATCGAGAACACCACCAGCGACTATGATCGCGAGAAGTTGGAAGAGCGTTTGGCCAAACTGGCGGGCGGCGTGGCAAAAATCAACGTCGGAGCCGCAACCGAGTGTGAGATGAAGGAGAAGAAAGCCCGTGTCGAGGACGCCCTGCACGCCACCCGCGCTGCGGTCGAGGAAGGCATCCTGCCTGGCGGTGGCGTGGCCTTGCTGCGTGCCGCGGCCAACGTCAAGCCTATTGGCTTGGTGCAGGAAGAGGAAATCGGCTACAAGATCGTGCTGCGGGCCTGCCGTGCTCCGGTGACCCAGATCGCCGACAATGCCGGCCAGGACGGCGGCATCGTGGCCGAAAAGGTTTCTGAAGGCAAGGGAAACTTTGGCTATAACGCCGCGACGAACGTCTATGAAGATCTCGTCAAGGCTGGCGTGGTCGACCCAACCAAGGTTACTCGCACCGCATTGCAGAATGCGGCCAGCGTGGCGACCTTGATGTTGACCAGTGATGCTTTGGTGGCCGACAAGCCCAAGGAAGACAAGGGCGCACCGCCCCAGGGCGGCGGCGAAGACATGTATTAAGCCGCCTCGCCCGCAATAGACACTAATTTAATGAACTCTCCGCCGGTCCTGTGGATGCAGGACCGGCGGTTTTTTTCATCTCTGCAATCAGCGCATCCAACTCCTGTTTCAGCCGCGGCAGAATCTCGTCATAGGTGAACGATCCGAGCGTCGCTTCACCGCGCTTCAGATTGACATACTTTGGCCCGCACCAAAGACCAAGATCGGTCATGTCGGTCTCGCCGGGTCCGTTCACGCGGCAGCCCATCACGGCAATCGAAATCGCATGCTCGGACGCATAACGCGTCGTCTCGCGAACCTTCACGGCCAGATCGACGAAGGCCGAGTTCTCGACCCGTGAACAACTCGGGCAGGAGATGATATCCAACCCCCGCGAACCTTCGGCCTGCATCCCGACGAACCGTCCGGCGGCAATGTCGTTGAGAATCTTGCGGCCAGCCAGAATCTCTTGTTTCTTCTCAAAGGCCGGCACGGTGAGCGAGACGCGGATCGTGTCGCCGATGCCCGCGGCAATGAGTTGTTCGAAGGCCCGCTGGGTCTTCAGCACGCCCTCGGGCGGCATGCCGGCCTCGGTCACGCCAAGGTGTAACGGCACGTCGGGACGCCTCGCGGCGAAAGCCCGATTGGCCTCGACCACCGCTGCCGGATCGGAGTTCTTCAGCGAGACCACGTAACGGGTGAAACCGAGCTTATCCAAAAGTTCGCAGTGCTCCAAAGCACTGTCGAGCATGGGGTTGATGCGATCTTCCTTGGGATATTTTTCCCGCTGGGCCGGGTCGATCGAGCCGCAGTTCACGCCCACGCGGATGGCACAGTTGTTCGCGCCAGCCACATCGACGAGAAATTTCACCTTGTCCTGCCACGGCTTGGTCCGCTCGTGATGGTACAAGTGACCCGGATTGTAACGGATTTTGTCAACCACGGGCGCGATGTCGGCAGCCAAGCGATAGCTCTCCTGGAGATCACAGGAGAGATTGGCCTTGGTCCGCTGGCGAATCTCGGCCAGAGCCAGGGCATCGGCTTTGGTATCGACCGCCACGCGAATGATGTCAGCCCCGGCCTCGACCAGGTGCTCAATCTGGGCGACCGTTGTGTTGACATCGGCCGTCTTCGTGGCACACATGCTTTGAATGGCAATCGGATTGCCGGCACCGATCGTGAGGAAGCCAATCTGGACAGGGCGAGTGGGATTGCGGGGAGATTGCACCATGGCGTGTACTGCTTTCCGATCTGGATTTTTGATTTCGACCACTTATTTTACGCGATTGCGTACGGGAGCGTATCCCCAAAGGCCGTTAAAACCACTGGCTCATTCATCGGCAGGCTGAAAAGCCTGATGTACGACCCTCTCGCCGTCCGCATTGACATTCATTGTCAGGCTGGAAAGCCTGACGTACGAACACTCCAAGATTCAAACTAGAGAAGAGACGCAGGCTTTGCCGATAAAACGGATATTAACGACTTTCGTTGTTGTGTGCTTGGAGCCGCGGCCATCTCGCGAGAGCTTGGCTGGTCGGAAGTTCGCCCCAGAAACATTGTCGTAAGTGTATTGAATAAAGCATGTTACGTTGGTTCACATTGATCGGCTGCCTGCTCGCTTCTGGCTGTGCCATGTTGCCAGAAGTCGTGCACCAACCGACCTTGCACAACCCCTATCCCCAGATTTCCAAAGTCGCCGTAGCCTCTTTCTTTAATCTTAGTTCGGAGCCGACTCTCGATGGCCGCAAGGTTGCCGAGGCATACTCGGCCGAGCTGTCCGAAGTGCCCGGCTACATCGTGATTCCCGTTTCTCGTGTCGATACGGAAATCCGTGCCCACGGGTTTCAGTTGGACAAGGACGAAGATGCCACACGACTTGCCCAGATTTTGGAGGTCGATGCGGTCGTCGTCGGAGTGGTTACGGAATACACACCCTACTACCCCCCCCGAATGACGCTCAAGGTCGCTTGGTTCTCGGCCAATCCAAACTTTCATCCCATTCCGGCTGGTTATGGCTTGCCGTGGGGAACGGCGGGCGAGAAAGACATTCCTGGTCCGCTGGTGTTCCAATCCGAGTTCGCGCTGGCGAAAGAACAACTTAAAACACAAACTCCGCCTTATCAGAAACTACCCCTCAATCCACCAACTTCCGATGGATCCAGCGGAGCGAGTTCGCCAGGCTCTCCGCCCGCAGTTCCAGGACAGCCACTACAAGGCACCACGGTGGGCGGCAAGCATGGCATTCGCACGGTGTCGCATGAGGCGGCAAATTCAACCGCGCCAGCAAAACCGCCGGCAAATGCTACACCAACCGCGCCGGCGACTTTACCGTTTGGCGAAACAGGTCCGGAGGTTTTGCCGAGTTGGCCCGACCCGCAAGGATTCATTCCCAGGCCACCCTCCGCGCACCCGGTGTCCGGCGTGCCCAGCAACGAACCGGTGATGCAATACATGAAGAGTTATCGCGGAAATGACGTGGAGTTCACTACCGCACTGGAAGACTACTACTACTCCCGCGACGATGCTCGTCTGGGAGGTTGGCAAAGCTATTTGCGGCGCAGCGACGACTTCGTCCGGTTCTGTTGTCACCTGCACATCTGGGAGATGCTCAGTGCCCGTGGAGGAGCCGGAGAAACGCGAGTAGTGTGGCGATGGTCTCCTATCCGATAAGAGAACTAGACCCACCACGGGATGCTCGCCAGACATGTAAAGCTGTACCGTTGGCAACGATGCTTTCTCAGGGGAAGAATGGAGCGGCAATGAGTCAGGACATCAATGTGTTGGCCCTGGCCAAGGGCGAAGAGCGTTACGTTTTCCTGTACGATGACGCTAGCCGGGCGGAGACCTTGCGTACCTTGGGCCGCTACGCGTCCAACCCCGAGTTGAGCTTCACCTGGTACGACGCGGCTGTGCTCAGCCAAAAGATCCGCCAGGAAAGCCAGCGCTACCGATCGCACTCGCGTTTTGGCCTGCCGCTACCCACGGATTCGGAAGCGGAAGAAGCGTAGAGCCGGCGGATAGATAAGTTACACAGGTTTCAGCCAGGGTGGCACCCAACTCACGAACCGCTCTCGTATAGGTTTCAAGTGCGTACCGCGACTGCTCGTTTTCTGCAATACCTGAACGCAGAGCGGAACGCATCCGCGCTTACGATCAAGAGCTATCGCGAAGACCTCACGGCCCTGGCCGACTATCTGACCGAAGCCCGTGGCGGCAACTGCCCCAAGCCAGAGGCCATCGCGGTACTGGAACTTCGCGGCTACGTAGCGGCCTTGCACGAGGCTGGTTATGCCAAGACCTCGATTGCCAGGCGACTGGCGTCGCTACGGAGTTTTTTCAAGTTCGGGCAGCGTGAAGGCTGGACAAAAACCAATCCCGCCAAGCCGCTCCGCAATCCGCGGAAAGGCCGCTCGCTGCCGCACTTCCTTTCCGCCGAGGACATTGGCCGCTTGCTTTTGGCTCCGCCAGCCAACACGTCGATGGGGCTTCGCGACCGCGCGATCCTGGAAACGATATATTCGGCCGGGCTGCGCGTGAGCGAAACCGTTGGTCTCAACCGCGGTGACCTTGATTTTGAGGACAGCATCTTGCGGGTTCGCGGCAAAGGCCGTAAGGAGCGCCTCGCCCCGATCGGCTCCTACGCCACCGCGGCCCTACAAAATTGGCTGGCCAAGGCCCGTCTGAATCCTTGTGAGCCAGCGGGCGGGACGGCACCCGTATTTCTCAATAAATTCGGCCACCGGCTGACGACGCGGAGCGTCGCCCGGATGTTGGAGAAGTACCTACAGCTTACTTCGCTCGACAGTCGTACCACGCCGCACTCTTTGCGGCACAGTTTTGCCACGCACCTTTTGGATCGCGGAGCCGACATCCGCAGCGTGCAGGAGCTTTTGGGCCACAAGAGTCTTGTGACCACGCAGATCTACACGCACGTCAGCACCACGGCGCTCCGCGCGGTTTATGAAAAGGCGCACCCGCGAGCGCGGTAACCTCTCTTAGTACCTGTCCAACATTAACTCCGTGATTTTGTGGTGCGGCCGTCCCGGCTGCATGTGCAGGCGAGACGCCCGCACCACAAGACTGAAGTCTGCTCCACGAAGAAACCGTGGAGCTGTTCCTGGACGGATCCTACGGTTTTCCTTGAATTTGAAGCGAAAACAGAAAAATCAGTGCAATCGTCCTGTGTGCTCTGCCGATAGCACGTGTGAGCGCCCATGCCCCGATAATGCGACGGAGGCTCTCGATTCCAGCAATTGGGGGGCGACGGTCATTTTTCGCAGGAGCCAACCCACAATGCAAGTCAAAATCTACGTTCCGAAAATTATTGAAATTCCCAGCGAATTCCTTCCCGCCTTGGCAAAACGGGCCGCCGATAGCCTCGGCGAAAAGGCCAGTGAAGTCTCCGCCACCCGCGGCCACCTGGTGCGTCAGGCAGTTCAAGACGGACTGTTGCGGGAAATGGACGAACTGATTGGTCAGGACGGCACGGTCGATCTGGTCTGCGACCCTGGCATGGAGATTCCGCTGGAACTGGAAAATCGCACGCTGACACTGTCTGAATTACTCGAGGCACTGCAGTACAAGCGAAGCTGGTCTGAGATGAAGGGCAAGTCAGAGGCCGCCTGACGCCCAGAGCACTTCAAAGCCGTGGAGAGTAGGATATGAACAGCCCTGGGATTAGTCCGCCGAGCAATAAACCGGCCGCCAACCCTGGCAGCAAGAGGGAATCGCGGCAGCCTTTGCGCGTGCTGTTGGAGGATGGCGCCGCACGGGCAGCGGCACCGAGCATTGCCATGCCCAGGGCAAAGACGGAACTCTCGGAACTGCTGGCTGGTGACGACTTGCTGTGCGCGCGATGGCGAGCGCCAGCAACCGCACTGCGACACAATGTTGCCCCCCTGCCTCAGGCCGAATCACCGGGCGCGATCTCCGCCCAGCGGATTGCGGATAGCTGCGATTCGTCACCGCGATCACGGAGCCTCGACGGTGGCCTAGGCCGCGTGATCGAAGTCTGGCCCAATTTGCCGCGCAATGTCCGCGCGGCCATCTTAGCCATGATTCGCGAGACCTCCATCAGCGACGCGTGAGAGGCTGACGATAGCGGTTAGGAGGAGTGTAGCGGCCGAGCCTGATTTTCCGACGTTCGTGGGGGCCGTGGGCCGATGTCTGGAACGTGGAAGGAGATGCGAGATTCTTTTCTCGCGGAGGCCAGACATGAAAACGTCGGCGCGCAACGAACCGAACGATCGCGAAGCCCCCAAACCGGTTTCCCAGCACGGGGCGGTTGAGGAAAAGGCCAATATGGCCGTCCGCTGCCGCTTATGCCGGGAAATGATCGTGGTCGAGACCAACTTCCGTCCTACCGAGGCCACCTGTCCCCAATGTGGGCTAAAGTTCGTCTTCGTTCCACAGCGAGAGCCACTGCCGGTAAACGGGTTGCGTTTGCGCTACTCCGAGGTGCTTGAGGCCCAGCGTCGTCCTGGAACGGTGCAACACAAGCGGCACGATGCGCATCTGCAACCCACAATGCAACAATATTCTCAGCCGAAGACGAACTATTTGGCCTGGGCCGGCGGTTTGGCCCTCTCGCTTACTTCGGTTCTTGTTTCCATCGGCCGCTGGTTCCAACGGCTCCTGGCGCGGTAATTAGGGCTTCCCCCGCTTGCGGATCACCTTCCAGGCCAGCCCGACTTTTTCCAGGGCAAGGATTGCCAGATAGGTCACGTCAATCTCCCACCAGTGGTGACCGTGGGCGGCACGGCCCGGGAAGGCATGATGGTTGTTGTGCCATCCTTCACCGAAGGCCAGCAGACCGACCCACCAGAGATTGCGGCTGTTGTCGCGGGTTTCATAGTTGCGGTAACCCCATATATGCGAGGCTGAATTGACCAGCCAAGTGATGTGGAGCACGTAAACCAGCCGCAGGAACATACCCCAGACCAGCAGCGAAATGCCGGTCCGCAGATCCCAGCAGAGCCAGCCGCCGCTCAGTAGAATTATTCCCAGCCCGATGTGCCAGAGCAGAAACGTCTTGTCGAGGAAGCGGAAAAACGGCTCCTTGAGCAGGTCTTTTCCATAGGTCCGCAGCATCTTTTGCCACTTCGGATCATTCGGTCGGGGGAACATCCAGAGCACGTGGCTCCACCATCCGCCGTCGTGCGGCGAGTGTGGATCGCCCTCCTGGTCACTGAAGCGGTGGTGCTTGCGATGTACCGAGACCCAAGTAATGGGGGGGCCTTCTCCGGCCAGGGTTCCTAATAAACCGAACAAGCGTCGGACCCACGGGAATGTCTGAAAACTGCTATGGGTCAGAAGGCGGTGGTAGCCCAGGCAGACCCCCAAGCTGCCGCTGACCCAGGAAAGAAGGCAAAACGTCAAGAAGCCGACCCACGTGAAGCAAAACGGCGCGGCCAAGGCGCCTAGATGCAGTACGCCAATCCAGCCAACCACCGGCCAATCGAGTCCATTGGACCAAACGCGAATCATCTCGCGTTCGGCAGCGAGGTCTTTATCGGGCAGCCGCGCGGCCACTACCGTGTTGATGGAGGTTTCCGCTTCGTTTTCATCAAACGTCGCTAGACTGGCATCGGTCGTTGTTTTCATGTCGTCAAGAAGTTTCGTCATAACCTTCGGCTCTTCCGGTTCTCGGTACTAAAGTTGTGAAACGCGCGCTTGTGGTCTCGCCTTGAGGCGAAACCACGGGCACCGCCGTAATTAATGTCATATTTCATTGTCAATAATCGGCACAAGCCGTCAAGCGAGAATAGGGACGGAGAGATGGCAGCGAGGCCGGAAGAGGGCTAGAGGCCGAGCGCAAAACCGTACTATTTGCGGGAAATACAGCGGTTTCTTAACGCTGCGTTGTACCGTGTAATAGTTACGTAATACTTACTGGAGATCTCACTTACCGACCATCCGCTTGGGAATGGTAAAGGAATAGAGGCAGACCACGGCACCGCTGGAGAGGAGGCTCCAAGGAACCCACGGAGCAGGGGGGAAGTCCTTTGGCTTCTGGGCCGCCGGTTTTGAAAAGGGAATCATCGTCGGCGCGGGATCAGGCGTCGTTCGCCAGATAACTCGGTCCACCGCCAAGCACTCCGCGCCGGCAATCATCAGATAAACGCCAATCCCCAGGAAAAATGCCCGCCACATGTCTTGACTCCCGATGCTCCGTGGACGACTCCAGTATGTGAACCGCCCACTGCAACTCCTCATGCTTCCATCGTCGCGAGGCTCGCAATACCTGGAGACGTGAAGTGGCTTGGCGAACGGTTTCCATGGAATTCACCCCATTTCATTCTGCATTTTCGGCTTAGGGAAATGCTTCTGGTCGTTCGCGGGGGTCGTTCTTTGCCGTTCGTAACAAACGTGTTTTAGTAGAATATCGAAAACGGGGGATTTGGGTAGTTGGCAGTCAATTTGTCGTTAACCTTGGGTCGATGCAACTCTCTAGGAGTTCGCTCCACGCACCCTAGTTTATGAATAATCCGGGCTAAAGGCGGGATTGCGAGAACTAATAGTTCTCGTGCGGGGGTGTTGACCCGGTTGTTTGGTCCGGCGCTGCTTCGTATAATCGACTGTCAGGCGAAATATTTCACTTTTGATTCCGCCGGAGCATGAAGACATTGCCGGAAAAGCCCAAGATCCTACTGGTGGGTGACTCTCGCGAGAGCATCGAGCAGACGCTCTCTACCGCGTCCCAATCGCACGAAGTGGTTGTCGTGCAAAATCCGATGCGAGCGCTGGCCCTACTGACCCGCGAGCGGTTCGACGGTGTTTTCGTCACTGCCCAATACTTCCGCGAGGTTTTCGAGATCGGCAAGCTCCTGCAGAATGAACAGATCCTCGAGGGGATGCCCGACGGGGTTGCACTGCTGGAGAGCGACAACACGATCACCTGGGGCAACGGCCGGATGCGCGAGTGGAGCGGCCGCGATTCGGTCGCAGGAGTCAATTTTTACGCGGCACTTGGCAGCCCGGAGATTTTGGGGCCAGACTTTTGTCCATTCCACACGGCTTTGGCGACCGGTCAGGGGACGAGTTCCACACTGCGCAGCCAGGACAATCGTTATTTCCAGGTGCAAGCTGCCCCGGTCCGTGAGTTGGAAGGTCCGGCCCGTCACCTGATTATTACGATCCGCGACGTGACCCTTGAGGTCCAGCAACAGCAGAAACTGGCTGCGATCCATCAGGCCGGCATGGAATTGGCCGACCTGACACCCGATGAAGTCTTCCACATGCCGATCCGCGACAGGATCGAGCTTCTCAAATCCAACATCATCCACTTCACCAAAGACCTGCTGCACTTTGAGGTGGCCGAGATTCGTCTCTTGGATCGCAAGACAAATCGCCTGGAACCACTCTTGGCCGTGGCCATGGATCCCGACGCGGCGACGCGCGACCTGCACGCCCTGCCCCAGGGCAACGGCGTGACCGGTTTTGTCGCGGCGACCGGCAAGAGCTACCTTTGCGAAGACACGACCGAAGACCCACTCTTCCTGGAAGGTGTCCGCGGAGCGAAAAGTTCGCTCACCGTGCCGCTGTTGCTGCACGACGAAGTGATCGGCACCTTCAACGTGGAAAGCATGGAGTCGCGGGCGTTCAGCGAGAGCGACCTTCAATTCCTGGAAATTTTTAGCCGCGACGTGGCCGCCGCGCTGAATACCCTGGAACTGCTCGTGGCCGAAAAGGCGAACACGGCCGCCGAGAGCGTTGAGGCGATCCACAGCGCGGTGGCGATGCCGGTCGATGAGATTCTCAACGAGGCGGTCAACGTGATGGAACGCTACATCGGCCACGAACCCGAGGTGGTCGAGCGTTTGCAGCGAATCCTGCGCAATGCCCGCGACATCAAGCAGGTCATCCAGAAGGTCGGCCAGACCATGTCGCCCGGGCAGGCCCATCCGGTCGCCATGCAGGTCGAGGAGCATCTGTTATTGCGCGACCGGCGAGTGCTGGTCGTCGATGCTGATGGAAACGTGCGCGGCGCAGCCCACGGCTTGCTCGACCGCTACAGGGTCACGGTGGAAACGGCCCATGACGGGGCCGAGGCAGTGTACATGGTTCGCGCCATGGCCGATACGCCTTATGATGTCATCATCGCCGATATCCGCCTGCCCGACATGAACGGCTACGAACTGATGCTCAAGCTACAGGAAGTGCTCGACCCGGTGCCGCTGGTGTTGATGACCGGCTTTGGTTATGATCCTGGCCACTCGATCGTCAACGCCCGCAAGATAGGGTTGCCAGCCTGGGCTATTCTTTACAAGCCGTTCCGTTTGGATCAGCTCCTGACTGCCGTGGAACACATTCTTCAAGAGCCAAGCCCGGTGCCGCAGACGTGATCGCCGCGGTTCTTCTCCTTGTTGTCGCGGCAGCCGGACATGCCGCAATCTGGATTGCGGCCATCAATCGCACGCACGCCACGGACTGGCCGCACTCGGTTATCAAGCAGCTTAGCAGGCTCTTGTTTCTCGTTCTCCTGGTGCCGCCTGGGGTGGCTGCTTGTGGGTTATGGTGGGTCGATCCGCAATTGCTCATGCCATGGCGGGTGTTTTCAACGAATGCGACTAACAGCACTGGCATTCTGGCTTTCGAGGGCTACCTTGGCGGATGCTGGATTTGCGCGGCAGTAGCTATCGGGCAGCGACTGCGATGGATGGCCCTGCAAAACGGCTCATCGATCCTCCGCTTTCACCGCAGCCGTAGTTTAGCCACGAGCCATGTCTTGCATTCTCCCGATCATCCGCACCACACACTCGTCCATCTGCCGGGGAACGAGAGCCTGGAATTGGACCTGACGGAGCGCGGTCTCGACGTACCCCGCCTACCGCCCGCCTTGGAAGGATTGTCGATTGTCCATCTTTCCGATTTTCACTTTACGGGCCGGATCGGCAGGCCGTTTTTCGAGGAGATCGTGCGGATGAGCAACGCCCTGGAGCCGGAGATCGTGGCTCTTACGGGCGACCTCGTCGACAAGCCGCAGTGCATTGATTGGATCCCCGACACACTCGGCCGATTGAAGGCCCGTTATGGTGTCTATTACATCTTCGGCAATCACGATCTCCGCGTCGATTATCGGCGGTTGCAGCGAGTGATGGGCGATTGCGGGCTGGTCTATCTGGGCGGCTGTTGGAAGGTGATTGAGGTCCGCGGTCAGCCGCTGCTTTTGGCCGGCAATGAGTTGCCCTGGTTCAAGCCGGCCGCCGACCTGACGATGTGCCCACCGCGCAGCGAGGTTCCTTTTCGACTCCTTCTGGCCCATTCACCCGATCAGCTTCCTTGGGCGCGCAAGGGCGACGGTGACCTGCTTTTGGCCGGCCACACCCATGGCGGACAGATTCGTCTCCCGTTGATCGGCCCGATCTTCGCCCCCAGTTATAACGGCGTGCAATATGCCTCGGGGCTGTTTCACGCCCCGCCGACGATTCTCAACGTCAGCCGCGGTCTTTCCGCCGAATTGCCGCTGCGGATGAATTGCACACCCGAGATCATTCATCTTACGTTGCACACGGGATGCGGCTAGGCCGGATTATTCATGAATTGTTAAGTCCTAAGTTCTTCTTTCTCCACGCTCCCAACCCTACCACCAGCCCTGCAATCAGCAGAACCAAGGTGCTCGGCTCGGGAACGGGACTGACCGCGGACGAAGCAGCGGAGATCGGGGTAGCGATGATCGTGGATGCACTGTAGGAAGGATCGAAGATCAACGAAGCCCAGCGCGTTTGCAGAAATCTCATTCAAGTTCGCAACCGACCACGATCCGAGCAGGTTGACTTGTGCAGACGTTACCGTCGACGCATATTGAGTGGCGTACAACTTCACGTTTCTGTAACAAAGCAGTGTTACAATGGAATCTCGGCTGATCGGTCGTGCCGGCGCGATTGCCGGCCAAGCGATCGATCTCTGCACGATTTCTAACCGGAGTTACGAACTTGACGACTTCCTCGAGACGCAAGCCTTTGACACTTGTCTGTTCCCTCTTTCTGACCGTCGCCACGCTTTCCCTGGTGGATGGCGCGGAGCTCCGGCGAGGGCCCTATCTCCAATCGCAGCGCCCCGACGGCATCACCGTTCGCTGGCGGACCGATGCTTCGGTCCGTTACACGTCCGTACTGCGGTATGGGAAGGATTTCGACCACTTGGACCGCGCGCTGGCGGCGGAGGAAATCGACGGGCACTACCCGGGCGTGCTGGACTGGCAGGTGAAGCTTGCTGGCCTGGAACCCGACACGGCCTACTACTACGCCTTGGAAGCCGATCGGGCGAACCTCTGTGGCGCTGATGCGAATCATTGCTTCCGCACGGCGCCGGCAAGCAAGGCCCCCCACAAGCTGCGGTTGTGGGCGATAGGTGATTTCGGCGCGAATCGCCCTCGGGCTGACAGCCCCGCCACGGTGATGGCCGCCAAGGGGCCGATGGACCCGGCGCTGGTCCGTAACGGATTTCGCAAGTTCAATCGAGGGCAGGCACTGGACGGGTTCATCCTGCTGGGCGACAACGCCTATCCCACCGGCAGCGACGAGATGTACCAGGCGGCCTTTTTCAATGTCTACGCCGACGAACTCCGCTGCACTCCCCTCTGGCCCTGCACCGGCAACCACGACATTGACGACGCCTATGTCCACCTCTTCGGCGCCAGCGACGGCGGGAGGGGATTGGGAATTCCGATGCCTTCACACGGCAACTTGTACTATTCGGTCGACCTGGCCAACTTGCACCTTGTCGTGCTCGATCCGTGGAAGGACTGGTTGCAGGAGACTTCCGAGGTCGATCACGCCCCTTGGCAGCGACAACTCGCCTGGCTGAAGAAAGACCTGGCGGCCACTGACCAGGAGTGGATCGTGGTCCTCGATCACTTCCCCGTTTATTGCGACGGCAATTATCAGAGCGATCAGGGTCCGCTGGCGACCCTGAGGCAGTGCATCGTCCCGCTCTTGGACCGGTACGGCGTCGATGCGTTCCTCTCGGGCCACGACCACACGTACCAGCGGTCGTACCTTCTGCACGGATTCACCGGCAAGGCCGACAGCTTCGATCCCGCGCGGCACCTCAAGGCCAAGGGCGACGGCCGCGACGCCCCACTGCGGAAGCGTCCCGGACCCGACAGCGGCACGCTGTATGTCGTCTCCGGAACCGGCGGTGGCAGCCGGCCCAACGGCAGCTTCGCCCACCCGGCCATGATTCCGTTCCAGACCCCACAGGGCACGCGCCGGGGCCTGACCGTCCCCGGCAGTCTGGTCCTTGAGATCGATGGACTGGTGCTCCGCGGCTGGCAGGTGGGGGTCGATGGGCAGGTGCTCGATCATTTCGTGTTGGAACACGAGAGTCCCCGCGAGTGTGCCCGGCATTGAGATTGCGGTTCCCTTTCCCTCTGGGAGACGGTTAGGGCGAGGACACGCTATTCAGTCCTCTTATCGAGTCCCTGGGCGCCGACTGTAGTTAGAAATCGGTCAAATCCGGAAATGCGGAGCGATAGGCTACTTCAAAGGCGCCGTGGGTGTGAAGCCTCGGCTTACGGGAAGAGCAGCAGTTGCCCGCCCGCCTTCTCCAGCTTGAAGGAGATCGTACCGTCGCCCACGGGAAGATCATCGTACTTGCCGCTCTGGCGATTGAAGATCTGGGGGTGTGCCGCCTTGGAGAGTTTCAGCTTGACGTCCTGCTCGGCGTAAGCATTGTGGTTGGCCACGTACACCGCGTCTTTCGAGCCTTCGTATTTGCACACCCCGATGACGAACTCTCCGCTGAGGGGCTGGAGCCAGAAGTCCGTGGGGAAGGCGCGCGTCTCCAGCCCCGGCGGCATCCTGGGCTTGCCGTCCTCGGCGGGCACATCCTTGTTGTTGCTGTCTTTGGTAATCGCAGTCGAGTAGATGGCCTCCGGCAGGCCCAGTTTGGGAATCTCGCCCCACAACGGCTTGGTCCAGGCATTCGCCCTGGCGTCGTCCTTGCCCACCTGATTGAATTCCAACGTGTTCATGTCCATGATCCGCGAGCCGATGAACCACAGGCAGCACTTCATCCCGCAGGCGATCGAGGTGTTCTGTAGATAGAGCGAGCGGAGGTAGTTGCCCTCGCCAGGTTGGCCGGGGTCGGTTTCGACATAGCGGCCGATGCGGTTGTCGTGGGTCTTGGCCACGGCCCAGGCCGCGAGCAAGTTGGAGAAGTTCTTATGCGGACCGCGGCGCCAGGAGAAATCGTAGTAGGCGACGAAATCGGCCTTAGCCAGGTGGTTCATGCCACCGGTCTGGTAGGTGCCACTGTAATTGGCATGGGTCGGATCCCATCGATGCACGTTATCGATGTCCCGCGCCCTGCCCGGCCCCGACTTGCCGAAACGGTCGGACCACAAGTGATAAGCGGCGACGGCGGAATTGCCGCGGAGCTGCGTACATAGTTCTTCGCACTCTTTCGGATTTCGGAATACGTGGTAGCCATCGGCCAGCAGATCGACGACCATCAACACGTTGTGCTTTCTACAGAGCGCCTCGCGCTCGGCCGAATAGCGGCACATGACCGCATTGAAGTTGCCTTCCGCGGAAATCGCCTTGAGGAGCTTTTCAAACTTCTCTGCTTCTTTGGGCAGGGGGTCACCGGCATAGCCGTTGTTGAACACCGTGAGGTAGATCTTGGGCCTGCGCATGGCCTGGGCCTCCTTGTCGATCGTCCGATCGTCGCCCTCTTCGGTTCCGGCCAACGATGGGTAGGATAGCAAGGTAGCGGCAACAAGGAGGATAATACGGGGCAATATCACATAAAACGCTAACGCAATTCTCATGCTATTCTTTCTTCAATGGTTTACGGCTGGCACAGAGCGGATTAAAATATCTCGACGAGAGGCCGTTGTCAATCGGCGTCAAGGATCTTGAGGCCAAAGGGCACTATCCCAGCGAGCAAGTTCTGGCACAAACACTACGAGGCCGGGGCCATTCCCTGCGATTTGCAGCTTGAGACCATTCCGATCGATCGGGCAGTCCTCGATCGCCTGCCGGAGTTGCCAAGAGCTACGGTCCCTACGAGGCGAGGATCCCCCAAGGTGGCATCGGCTTCCGCTTCATGGCCGGCGGCGGCACGGCCATCTACAGCCGTTCCCCCGCCGAAGTGGAGCGTTTTCTTGCCAAGGTGCAGGAGCTTAAGCCCGACGTTTTCATTCATACCGGCAACTATCAGAACTGCAACGCCTGGGACTTCATCTGGAACGAGGATTTTCTCCGTCTGGCCCAGCCGACCTTTGCCGGCATCCCCATGTTCGCCACCGCAATCCAAACAACGACGAGGGTAGAGCGAAGCGGATTCGGCAACCGAAGCTCGGCCCACGCTACTTGTGTCCTGCTTCCTCCGCCGGCTTCTCGCCGCCCGGCACGACCTGTACCTGGTGTACGCTCACCGGCAATAACTTCGGCGGTTTTCCGGCCGCGAACGCCTTGACCAGCGTCTGGGCCTTCTCCTTGGTACTGGAGTCCGGATAGACAATCGGCTGCGTGTAGCCATGCCGGGCGATGATCCGAGCGGAGTCCAAGCGGGCTTGGCCGGCCAGATCGACCGACCCGGCGAGGATCCGCAGGGCCTCCGCCGGCGAATGAAAACCCATGCCGTTGGAGGCGGCGATATAGTCCCACTTCAATTGGGCACGGCGAATCTGTTGCCGGGCGGCGGCCAGTTCTTCGTCCTTGGCCCCGGCCTCCATCGCCGCGGCAACGTCCAGGTGGGCCTTGGCCAGGGCGTCTTCCGCTCGGCTGCGGGCCTCGCGGACCTTGTCCTGGATCGATTCCACGCGGCTCCGGATTTCCTGCTCGCTCCAGCGGTGGCATACGGCACACGAATTAGAAATGTTGTGCAGCGGGCTTTGCAGGTGGTGATCCGTGAATTTTACGCCCCCTTCCGTGCGATAGGGCATGTGGCAATCGGCGCAGGCCACGTTACGATAAGCGTGTATGCCCGTGCTGTAAAGTTCATAGTCCGGGTGGCGGATCTTAACGATTTTGGTCTTACTTACCGCGTTCGTGAAGTCGGCAAATTCCTGGCCGTCAAAGTTTTTTTCGTCGAAATACTCTTCCATCTTGTCGGGCGTGAATCCCCTGTCCCAAGGGAAGGTCAGATAGTTGCCCTTGCCTTTGAAATAATACTCGACATGGCACTGCGCGCAGACGAGGCTCCGCATCTCTTGGTGGGAGACTTTTTCGATGTCAAAATTCGGATCGCGCCGCTTGAGGGCTTCGAGGAGAGCTGGCCGCGTGATCTGTAGCTTCATCGTGTTCGCCTCGTGGCAATCGTAGCAGCCGATAGGGTGCTTGATATCATCCTTTAGGTCCATGAACTTGGCTGCGTAGAATTTTTCAGGACCACCCATCTTCTTCATCATTCGCGGCACGTCGGGGCTTTTGCAGGTCCAGCAGGTGGCCGGTTTCTTGGCATCGAGCACCAGGTTGTGATTGGCGTCCTCGGCCTTCATGCGCAAGGTGTTGGTAACGTCTTCGATGGCATGCGTATGTCCGCGGGCCTGGCGATAGTCCTTGCCAAAGCCAAAGCCGGCGAAAAGAATCACGTTGGCCGGTGTTTCTTCGAGGTAATCGCGCTGCGTGGCTCCGCCATATTTGGTCTTCGTGGCCGACGAACTGTCTTGCATCCGTTTGTAGCTGTCATATTCCCGCGGGTAGTTTTCACCCCAGCGCGCGGCATCCATTTCCATCTCATCGATGGGCCGTAAAGGAACCTTCTGCGCCGCCTCCTCGCGGCGGTGCAGGATCGACGCGGCCATGATTCCCAGGCCAAACGTCGCGCCGGAGGCAACCAACAGGAGTAACCAGCCGAGCCACGCGCGTGTTGAAACAGGCTGAGGGGTATCGGGTGAGACATGAGGGGATGTCGTCATAATAGGTTCCTTTTAGGTTTATTCTCCGGCCGTGGCGGTCGACCACCGACGGCGGGGTCTTGGTTGAATTGGGCGGCGTCGGGCAAGCGCGGCTGAAAGACCGTGGGGGCCGCCGACAAGCTGCGGACTGCGCCATGCGGTGTTTCCCTGTGACAGTCCCAGCAGTGGCGATTGGGATCGGCGCCGTGGGCTGAAACCGCCACCTCTTCCACCACGTGACTGTGACATCGTTGGCAATTGCCCTGCACGACCGGCTTGGCCCGCTCGGAAAGCCGGATGGCCTGCGGTTCCCATCCTGCGGTGAAAACCGTGGAATGCCACAGGCCGTCTTGAGCCTTGAAGCCGAACTTGTGGAAGACGTTGTCGTGCGGTACGTGGCAATCGTTGCAGGTCGCCACCCGGGCGTGGCTGCTGTGCTGCCAGGTGAGATATTGCGTCGTCATTACGTGGCAGTTCATGCAGGTCTCCGGCTCGTCGCTCATGTAGGACGCCGCGCGGGAGATATGAAACACAAAGAACGCCATGCCGGCGGTGATGCCCAGCATGAGAAAGCAGGGCAACCGCCAGCACGGCGCTAGGAATCGCAGAGAAAGCAACGCGGCGACAGTCTTCAACACTCCACCCCTCACACCGCGGTTCCCAAAATTGCCGCGATGTCCGCATCGGCCGTGGTGATCGGCTTGATGTTGAACTTCTCGATCAGCACATTCAGCACGCTGGGCGTGACGAACGCCGGCAGGCTGGGGCCGAGGCGGATGTTCTTGATGCCCAGGTAAAGCAATGTCAGTAAAATAGCAACCGCCTTCTGTTCGTACCAACTCAGCACCATCGACAGCGGCAGGTCATTCACGCCGCAATCGAACGCCCCGGCTAAAGCCACGGCAATCTGGATCGCGGAATAGGCGTCGTTGCACTGGCCGATATCCAGCAAGCGGGGAATGCCGCCGATGTCGCCGAATTCCAGCTTGTTAAAACGATACTTGCCGCAGGCCAGCGTGAGGATCACGCAATCGTTGGGCAGCTTCTGCGTCAGTTCCGTAAAGTAGTTCCGCCCGGACTTCGCCCCATCGCAACCGCCGACGAGGAAGAAATGGCGGATCTTTCCTGCCTTGACGGCGTCGATGACCTTGTCGGCCACGCCCAGCACGGCATTGCGGCCGAAACCGATGGTGATCGTCTTCGGCGGGGCGTCGGCCATGAAGCCGGGGGCGGCCAGTGCCGATTCGATGACCGGCGAAAAATCGCGACTGCGGCCCACATGCTGCACGCCCGGCCAGGCGACCAAGCCACTGGTGAAGATCCGGCCTTTATAGGTTTCCCGCGGATTCTGGATGCAGTTGGTCGTCATCAGGATCGAACCGGGGAAGGCCTCGAACTCGGCCGCCTGGTTCTGCCATGCACCGCCGTAGTTGCCCACCAGGTGCTTGTACTTCTTCAGGCCCGGATAGGCAAGGCAGGGAAGCATCTCGCCGTGCGTATAAACATTCACTCCCTTCCCTTCGCTCTGCTTGAGCAGGTCTTCCAGATCCTTCAAGTCGTGGCCGGAGACGAGAATCGCCTTCCCCTTGATGGGGCGAACATTGACCACGGTCGGTTCGGGATGGCCATAGGTCTCCGTGTTCGCCTTGTCGAGCAACTCCATGACCTTCAAATTCAAGGCACCGGTTTTCAAGACCCAGCCAAGGATCGCGTCAACATCGGTCGGCTGCCCGGCGAGGAAATTGAGAACCTCGTGGAATTGGGCATAAAGGCCGACATCTTCGTAGTCCAGTGCCCGGGCGTGATCGGCGTAGGCGGCGGCCCCTTTCAGTCCATAAAGCGCCAGCTCCAGCAGGCCGGCAATGTCGGTTCCGAGGGTCGCCTGAAACCTGGGAACTCCCACTTCTTCGCCCTGTCGGACCAAACCCGCGCGGTCGGCCGCAGGCTGCCAAGCGGCGGGGCCTGACAGTTTCTCCGGTGTTTTGCCCGCTCGGGCAGAGGCTGCTTCGTAGAGTCCGCGGGCCTTGTCGCGAGCCGTCGCGGCCCGGACCAAGTGCTCCTCAATTCGGGCAGGGTCGAAATCGACGTTGGTTACCGTGGCAAACAGGCCCTCGAGCATCGTACGATCAACCTCTGCGTCACGAACGCCAAGCTGGGCCGCTCGGTGGGCGTACATCGACAACCCCTTGGTGGCGTGGACCAAGAGATCCTGTAAGGCGGCGGTCTCCGGCTCCTTGCCGCAAACGCCGATCTGCTGGCACCCGGTACCCTTGGAGGTCTGTTCGCATTGGTAACAAAACATAATAGAAAATCCTTGTTCGTAGAACGGAATATATTCCGTTACAAATATAATTGGACGGAAAGAAGCTATGGGTTCATCAATCGCTACCTTATAATACCAGAAGACCCTACCGGCAGAATTGATCCAGATCAACCCTTGGAAAGATTTTTCGCAAATGCTGAGTGTCATAGAAATCCTTGCCGATTGCCGATTATTTACGGCCGTTCCCGCGAAGAGCTTTCAGAAGCTGGCGGCGATGGCCCGGCTGGCAAAGTTCCGTAAAGGCCAGATGATCTTCCGGGAAAATGAGGACTGTCCGGGCGTTTACGTGGTCGGCAAGGGGATGGTTCGCGTGTTCAAGACCGCGGCAAGAGGAAAAGAGCATGTGTTGCACATCGTCGAAGCGGGCGGCACTTTCGCCGAGGTGGCGGCCCTGGGCGGATTCAAAGTGCCGGCCGCGGCCGAAGCGGTCGAGGCGACCCTCTGTGCCCTGCTGCCCCAGCCGTTGTTTCGCAAGGCACTCGAAGAAGACCACCCGCTCTGCCTGGGAATGCTTTCTGGTTTGTCGCTGTGGGTCAAGCACCTCGTCGGGCTATTGGAAGATGTCGTACTTCGCGACGCCGCCGGTCGGATCGCCAACTACCTGCTTGATGCGCCGCGGGCTGAGGACGGCAACGTGGCCTTACCCAGTCTCAAGCGATATGTCGCCAACCATCTCAATTTGACCAGCGAAACTTTCTCACGGACCTTTCGCCGTCTGATCGATGCTGGCTTGATCTCGATCGGCAAAAAGAACCACGTGCGGATTGTCGCCCCCGAGCGGTTGCGCAGCGTTGCCCAAGGCATCCTGCCAAAGGAATAGTAGCGTAGGCATCCTGCCTGCATCAAAGCATTATGTTCACCATCAAAATCTGCGGCATCACGCGGCCAGAAGACGCTCGGACAACCGTCGAAGCAGGCGCCGATGCCATCGGGCTGAATTTCTATCCGCAAAGTCCGCGGGTGATCGATCGTGATTGCGCGCGCGCAATTATCGCTGAGCTGCCCGCCGAGATCATCAAGGTTGGGTTGTTTGTCAACGCCACGCCCGGTGAGATTTGTCAGACCTACGATGACTTGGATCTCGATCTGATTCAACTTCACGGCGACGAGCCGCCCGAGTTGCTAGCGGCCCTCGGCGGCCGGCCGGTGATGAAGGCATTTCGAGCCGCTGGCACGGAAGGTCTGCGCACCGTTGTCAACTATCTCGAAACCTGCCGGACACTCGGTTGCCTGCCGCGGATGATTCTCTTCGACGCACACCTGACCAGCGGCTTCGGCGGTAGCGGCAAGCTGGCCGACTGGTCTCTTGCCAAAATGTTCCGTGAAAGTCACGAAACCCCCGGATTGGCGCTCGCTGGCGGGCTGAAGGTGGAAAACATTGCCAATGCGATACAAGCCACCGGCGTTCGCGCCGTCGATACAGCCAGCGGCGTGGAATCGGAACCGGGAATCAAAAACTCGGTCGCCTTGGAAGCATTTGTTCGTGCCGCACGGACTGCAATGGAACGGCAAACCAATCCTGTTTAAAGTATAATCGAGGAATCAAGGAGCAAACACGATGAAACCCACAACTGAAGGAGCCGCCATGACCGCAACCCCACCAAGAACAAGGCCTCACCTTGAGAGGAGAATCCGCAAGCATTTCGCCGCAGGAGCGCTTTTGATGATTGCACTTTCAACGTTGACTTCCGGCACTGCTGCGTTTGCCGCTCCCGATGCTGCCAAGAAAGCCGAATGGAACGGCTATGAAATGCACCAATTCGCCGTCGGTGGCCGCTCGGCGCTGCTGGTCGTGCCCAAGACGCCTGCGCTGGGCAATCCGTGGATATGGCGCACGGAGTTCTTCGGGGTCGATCCGCAGGCCGACATTGCCCTGCTCGGCAAGGGGCTGCATGTGGCCTACATCGACGTGGGGGGCCTCTTCGGCGCGCCGGTCGCGCTCGATGCGATGGACAAATTCTACGCGCAGGTCTGCAAAACCTACCGGCTCAGCGCCAAACCAGCGCTGGAGGGCTTCAGCCGAGGCGGCTTGTACGCATTCAACTGGGCCGTCCGACACCCGGATCAGGTGGCGTGCCTTTACGTCGATGCACCGGTCTGCGATTTCAAGAGTTGGCCCGGCGGCAAGGGCCGGTCCAGGTTTGCGGGCAAAGAGTGGCGGCAGGTGCTGCAAGCCTACCAGATGACGGATGAGCAGGCGCGGGCTTACAAGCTCAATCCCGTGGATAACCTCGCGCCGCTGGCCAAGGCGAAGATTCCGATCCTGAGCGTCATCGGCGACGTCCACGACTGGATCGTGCCGATCGAGGAGAACACGCTTCTCGTTGAGAAGCGTTACAAGGAGCTTGGAGGCGAAATCCAAGTCATCAAGAAGCCCAAAGGCGGCCATCGCCCGCACAGCCTCAAAGATCCGACGCCGATCGTGGAGTTCGTGTTGAAGCATACCGCGGGAGGGAAAGCAACGGCGGAAGCTCTACCGCAGCCATGAAAGCTGAAATATGTTATGCATCGATCGCTGGGCTCTGTTCGCCCTTGTGGGATTGGTCTGCGTACCCAGCACATGGGCACTGGATCAAAATGCCGCCGTCAAGCTCTGCCGGGTTTACCTGACAAGCGAAAGTCGAGCAGAACGCCAGAACCTTTTGGCGCGGCTGGTCGGTTACGAAGGCGAGATTGATCCAGTGCTTCAGTCGCTTGGCAAGCAGACTTACCGTTCTGTCAAGCCCGGCTACCACGGCGAGGAACATTTCGCTTTAGCGGATTTTCGCAAGAAGCATCCCGAGGATCTGCTCTACTTCGTTGTGCCGAAAGATTACCGGGCGGATCGACCTACCGGGCTCATCGTGTTCCTGCACGGCGGCGGGGCCGCCACCTCGCAGCGGGCCCCGCAAGCGACTCTGCGGTTTCCCGATAGCGACACGCCGAGCCACAGCAGTGCTTCGGGCGATATGTTGGCGGCGACGGGTATGATTACCGTTGGACCTTCGGCTCCTTGGAATCGCAAATCCTATTACCGCTGGTGCCTCCGGGATGCGGACGAATACCTGGCCGATGTGATCGTGGAGTGCAAGAACCGCTTCAACATTGACGCGAACCGTGTGTTCCTACTCGGCCATTCGATGGGTGGATTTGGGGCGTACCACCATGCTCTGCGGCAACCCGACCGTTTTGCGGCCATAGTTGTCAACTCCGGCTCCTGGTCGCTTGGCTATTGGCCCGTAATACGCGGTACGCCGCTATGCATCGTCCAGGGCACCCACGACGCCGCGCGTGGCGTACGCTGGCACTATACCGACGTGGAATACGGTCGCTGGACGGATAAGATTCTTAGCCGCGAGAAACTCGACCACGTTTACCTGGAACATCGCGGGAACCACGGGTTCGGCTATGGCCGGGAGAAGGTCGCCGAGTACTTTGCCTCGACCCGAGACCTGCGTCGTGACCCGTATTACTCCCACGTGACCTTGGCTTCGCCTGAGGGGTTCAAGGAGTTCTGCTGTTTTTCCGTCAGCCACAACCGCTGGTTGACCCTCAACGAGACCACCAAGGGAGATCTGGAATACGACGAACTGGTCTCCCGCGGCAATGATGACTTCGATAGTTGGCGATTGGAGCATCGGCAGAACAACCACCGTGGGGCGATGATCGACGCCGTTAATCATGGCGACAACACAATTGCCATCACTACGCGGAACGTGGCCCGTTTCACCCTCTGGCTTCACCCGCGGATGGTGAACATCTTGAAACGTGTCGTGGTCAGGGTTGACGGCAAGGTACGGTTTGACGACCGGGTCAAACCATCCTTGGCTACGGCCCTGGAATCGTACGAGCGGAGGCGGGACTGGGGGATGATCTACCCTATCAAGATCGAAGTAGAAATGCGGCGCTGATGGTAGTCATCGTCAACCTTCTGAAGAGGACACAGATCATGCTCCAACGGTCCGCGCTTCTGTGCGTGGTGATCACCTTGGTATTGGGCGTGCTGGGCGCGGCTAACGCTCAGACATCGCCTGCCAAGAACGACAGTGACAAGAAGATCCTCGCGGATTCTGAAGCCGTTTTTCCGATGGATGACAACCTGGTTCTGCGGGGCTACAGCAACCGCCACAGGATCGCTTATCCCGTAACGGTGACGCATGCGGTCGTCATGATTCACGGAGTCTTGCGGAACCCGGACAACTATTATCTGCCGGCGCAGCGCGTCCTTGAGCGGAAGGCCCTCTTCACCAAGGTCGCCCTGATTTCCGTGGGCTTTGACGATCATGATTCCGCCCCCAAAAAAGTGCAACGACTGGCGCTGTTCTGCTCTCGTTGGAAGCATGGTGACTTTGGCGGGCTGAATCCTGACGACCCGAACAACAAGCTCAGCTCCTTTGGGGCAATGGATCGCATCCTCCTTGACCTGACCGAGACTTACCCGCGACTCAAGAGAATCACGCTGATAGGCCACTCGGCGGGCGCACAATTTGTGGATCGTTATTCGGTACTGAGTTCGATCGCTGCCAAAGTGCCAGGAGTACGCTTCCGGTTCGTTGCGCTCGCGCCCTCGTCGGTTTTGTATCCCAGCGAACTGCGTCCGGAAATCGGCAAGGAAGGAAGGCTTTCTTTCTCGATACCTTCCGGTGCTCACGGGTACAATGAGTATCCCTACGGATTAAGTCTTACGCCCCTTCTCGAACGGATGGTTGGACATCCCGTGGCAGATCATCATACCCAGATGGTCAACAAGTTTCTTGACCGCAACATCGTCTTCGCAGTAGGCACCAAGGACACGACATCGGACTATCTGGACCAAGGTCGTTCCGCCAACACCCAAGGACCGAATCGCTACACGAGACTGAAATACTTCGTTGAGTTCCTGAAGGCCAGGTATCATTCGTCAAACACTCGCCTGTTGCCGATTGCCGGCGTTGGTCACAGTTCCCAAAGGTTAATAAGATCCCGGGAAATGAGCGAGTTCTTCTCGGATCACTGAGCGGTTGCAGCAATTGGAAGCCTGCCGCGACTGTTTCAGCCTGGCCAGGAAAATGCAACGGAATGAGACGCTTAACGCCGACATGCGCCGAGTATAGTGGTAGAATGAGTGGCTCTTGAGAGAGGAGATCAGCGGATTTGAAAGTAGAGAACCGACAACAGGCATCCCGTGGCGCCGATGCAGCCATCAATCTCCTGATCGTGCTCGCACTGGGCGTGGTGCTGGCCTCGATCTATGCCCCGCTGCTGTATTGGCTCAGCCGCGCTGCGCTCAGTGTTGAACAGTTGCACAACGGCGGGCTGATCGTGCTCTTTGCCCTGATTCTCAGTCTGCGGCGAGCCATCCGCACGTGGCGGGTTGCGCCCCAGGCAACACCGCTTGGTCTCGTGCTCATCGGGGCCGGAATCGCCTGCCTCGCTCTGGTACAGGGTCTTCCGGGGCTGGCAATTCCCTTGGCGCTGCTCTCCTTTTGCCTCTCCTTCGCCGGCGTCTCGGCATTCCTCTTCGGCGCTGCTGGGGTCCGCGCAATGCTGCCGGCAATGGCCGGAATCCTCCTCTTGGGCATTCTAGCTGCCATCGTCCCAACGCTCGATTGGCCGCTGCGCTCGATTGCCGCCAAGGGTAGCGCCAGCCTGCTCGGCAAGCTGGGGATGGATGTGAAAGTGGCGCTGCACGCGGGCCGGCCGCCACAATTATTGTTGGCGGTGGCGGGCAAGCCTTTTCTCGTCGCGGCGGAGTGCAACGGCTTTGGGCTGCTGACTTCGTCGCTCTTGGCGGCCGCGATCCTCGGCTTCCACTACCGACTTCGCTGGCTGGACAAGCTCCTCCTCTTGTTGCTCGCGGTGCCCTGGGCCATTCTGTCGAACACCTTGCGGATCGTGGGAATTTGCCTGGCCGCCACGCACCTCCCCTTGCCCTACGTCTTCGTCCATGAAGGCATCGGGGTGGTTTCCTATGCCGTCGCCTTGTGGGCGTTGTGGCGGCTAGCTCGCTGCCACGCTACCCCCGAACCTTAGCGGCGCTGGCGCTTCCACGAAGCGTGCTCCGATGCTGAAGCAGTGCTTATCGACCCGCTCGCAGCGGATGATTTCGATTAGACTCAGCTTTCCGTCGGGAAGTACGACTCGCAACCGCTCCTTGGGGTACAGAGGCTCGCCATGCAGGAGTCCGACTCCATCCCGTCCGACGTCGGTGAGGTACACAGCAAACCATGCTTGAGCGCGAGGCAGGCTGGGCAGCGTCTGCCGGTGCTCCAGGGCGACAAGACTGCTCTTGCCACGGCAGCGAAGGCGCGCAAAACGGCGTTTGCAGCCGGGGAGCGAGGGGGTTATGCCCTGCAACTCGAAGTCGTCCTCCCAGGCAGCCGGCAGACTTACGGAACAAGGCAGCCGTTCGATCTGAGCTACCGTGGGCACTGTTTCATCGCGGCAATCCAACATTGGCAGATCTCCTCGTCAAAGCTCCGTCCCGACTCGCGGTCCAGGTATTCCAGTACGTCCTTGGTAGCGGCGCCCCTGCGGTACGAGCGGTCGCGCGTCAGCGCATCGTACACGTCGGCCACGACGCAAAGCCGCGCCCATTCGTGGGTCTCTTTGCCTATCAGACCGCAAGGATAGCCCCGTCCGTCGTAACGCTCGTGGAGCTGATAGACCATCATGAGCTGTCCCCAGCCGAGATCTGGTCGCAAGCAGAGCTCCTCGAAACCGCGCGCGGGGTGCCGGCGGATCACCTCCTGTTCTTCTGGGGTGAGTTGCGTCGCCTTGTTCAATAATTTGGCGGGAATGAAGCATTTGCCGATATCGTGAAGCAACGCCCCTTGGGCGATCTCCATGAGTTGCGTGCGGTCGCGGATGCCGTAGGCCTCGGCCAGCACGACGCAGTAGGTACAGACATTGGTCATGTGTGTGAACGTATAATAGTCGTGCGTCATCACCGAAATCAGATCCTGGAAGACATTCTTTCGGTCGCAGACCAAGGCGACCATGTCCCGCCCGAGATCGGCCGTGACCTGTAGTGTGCCTTCAACGTCCCCCTTCTTCAGCGAATCCATAAGCACGGTGCGCGTGGCGTCTTTAAGGACGCAATACCGCTCGGCCGCCGGAATCGTCTCGTCGGCCAGCACGTTGCTCCGCACGTGGTCGCAATATTGCTGGGCTTCGGAGGATCGCGTGTAGAGCGTGGTAACGCTCTCGGCCAACAGCCGCTGGAGATCCGCCGGTTTCATGGGAACGTGCTTTTCCCGGTACAGACGCGGCGGTAGGTTTTTCGATGGCCAAAGATACAAGTCAAAGGATATTTCCTTTTGTGCTTGCAGCGTCTTGACCGCCACGGGCACAAGCCCGCGGGCATCGACCACCGCTTCCATGCTGGTTTGGTGCATGAGCCTAGACCATTGAAAAATAATTGCTGGCGGACGCCTCGATCGCCTCGCGGCTCAATCGTGGCGGTTCGCCGAGAAAGTCGTAGTAGATTTCGATCTGGTGAAGCAGGTCGCGGGCATGGCAGAAGCGCATGGCGCGGCCCGTCGAGCGATAACAATGCTCGATCAGGTAATTATAATCTTCGGGCGCATACGCTACCCGGGCTTTAGCCGCCAGAGCCGCGGACAATTTGCGGAACTCGTCTTCCGACGGGTCGGAGACGTCGATCTTGTAGGGAATCCGCCGCAGGAAGGCTTCGTCCACCAGGTCGCGGGGCTCGAGGTTGGTGGAAAAAATCACGAACTGATCGAAAGGCACCTGGATCTTGCGGCCGCTGGTCAAGGCAAGAAAATCGTATTGCTTTTCGAGCGGCACGATCCAGCGGTTGAGCAGTTTCGCCGGCGCGATTCGCTGGCGGCCGAAATCGTCGATTACGAGCGTGCCGCAGTTGCTCTTCAGTTGCAGGGGAGCTTCGCTGATGCCCGTATGGCGTTCGGTGCGGATTTCCAGGCTGTCCATCGTAAGCTCGCCCCCGACGATGATCGTGGGCCGCTGGATGCGCACCCACCGCTGGTCGATTTTTTCGTTCGCCAGAAGGCTGTTTCCTTCGCTGATGGGCAGCGGAATGTGGTTGGACGGATCGAAAAGACGAATGACCTCGCCAAAGGCGTTGAGCGCCCGCGGAATCCAAACGCTCAGCCCGTAGGCTTTGGTGATCCGTTCGGCGATGCAGGTCTTGCCGTTGCCGGGCGCGCCGTAGAGAAACAGGCCTTTTCCCGAGCAGACCGCCCGGCCGACTCTTTGCAGCATGGCGTCGCTCAAGGTGAGGTCGCTGAAGGCATTTCTGACGTCGGCGGGCTGCACCTTCAGGCGGTGAATGGACTGAGCTGCCACCGCGGCGGCATAGTCCGCAAGACTCACCGGTGCGGCTCCGAAATAGGTGCAGCGTTCCGCGCAGTGGCGGCCGAGTGCGCTGCCGTGCTCGGTAAGCTCGTACACATAGTCGTGCAGTGATGCAATGCTCTTGTAAACCACGAGCCGATTCTGCTTCATCTGGCTTAAAAGCTTTTCAAGGACGGGAAATGGCAAGGCCACCTGCTGGGCAATCTCCGTCCCCGATGCCGTTCGGGCCTGAAGCAGATATTTCAGAATCAATGCTTCGACTTCGCTCTCGGTCAGCCCCGCCTCTTCCAGCGAGCGCGGCGCCATGGGTAGAAATTTTTCTTGCGGCGCCGATTGCGGGTCGGCGGCGGCGCCTGGAGCAAGGTTTGCTCGCCGCTGCCCCAGTTCCTGGCCCCGAGAGAGTGGTGCGAGGTGTGTTTCCCGAGGGCCGGTCCTTGCCGGCAGATCACAAGGGCTACAGTCCCGGAAGGGATCGACACTCAGAATTTCGGCTAACTGTTGCCGAAAATTATGCCGCACGCCTTCTTCGGAGCCGTTGGTTGCAGAGGACATAATCTTTCCAATTCCTTCATGCCACTTTGCGGATTCATTTTGTTCTTTTGGAAAAGATAGCTTACGTTTGACATGCGGTGAATCGAGTAAGGGTTGTAACGATTCTTTCGTAAAAGCCTTCCTCACCCTTCCACGTTTCAAGGTCTCGATCGCTATTTTTGATTTACCCATGCAAATTGTGTCTTACCCTAGAACATCGCACTATTGCGAGCCAATAGCAATGAGCTTCTTGTTTCCCTACCTTTCCGCCGGCGAGGATCATGCTGACAACCGTCCTTGAACTCTTGTTTGCCTTCGCCGCAGGTCTTCTCGGCGCGGCCGCCGCGTCGTGGTTGTGGTATTCCCATATTTGCCGTCAGGCCGCTGGGGCAAGCCACCGCCACAGCTCTCCTGCCGCCGATGCCGCAGTTCGGCTGCATAAGATGGCGGCACAGGTGGCTGTCGATTTTACGGTTCGGCTGCATGAGCTGGCGGCGCAAGTGGCTTTCGATGTTGGCGAGCATAGCAGCCAGGTCGAGAAAATCAATGAGGATCTGACCTCTTCCAAGAGTCACGATCCGACCAAGATCCTGGACATGGTGATGAAGCTGGTTGAAGCGAACCATCAAATGCAAAATAAGCTCGCTTCAACCAAACAAAAGCTCCGCGCACAGACCGATCAGATGCAAACGCTACTGGTCGAGTCTCGCACCGATGCCCTCACCTTGCTGGCCAATCGTCGGGCCTTCGACGACGAACTGGCGAAACGCTTCGCGGAGTTCCGCCGCCACAACCGTCCTTTCTCGCTGACCGTCGTCGACGTGGACCGTTTCAAGAACGTGAATGATACCTACGGACATCAAACTGGCGACGAGGTGTTGCGGATCGTGGCGGAACTGCTCCGCCGCGAGTTCCGGGAAACGGACCTGGTGGCTCGGTATGGCGGCGAGGAGTTTGCGATCATCCATCCGAGCACGAGCCTAACCGATGCCTGCAAGTCGGCCCAGCGAGTTTGCGAAGCGATTGAGATGCACCAGTTTGCCATCGACGGCAAGAATCCTCGGGTTACCGTCAGTCTTGGAGTAGCCGAGGTGCTGGGCAATGAGAACGCCGTCGAGGTTTTTAAGCGAGCCGACAGTGCCATGTATGCCTCCAAAAAGGCTGGCCGCAACTGCGTTCACTTTCAAGACGGGGAGGTTTTTCGTCGCGTTGTCACGTACCAAGAAGCGGTCCACCCGTCAGCCAATCCGCCGCCGCCGAGTAAACCCGTACCGTACTGGTGCAAAGAAGACGAACCGGCAAGTCCCGCCCAGGAGGCCAATGGCAAATCCCAATCGGAGGGCCTTGCCGAGCCAGAGACCTTGCTGGACATTCCCGGACGCACCCGCTTCTGTCAGCAGGTCCGAAAACGGATGGCCGAGTGGAATCGCGGTGGCCCGGCCTTCTCGCTTGCTTTGATCGAAGTCAGCCATTACGATGAAGGCGGGGAAAACAGCGATCAACAAGCACGGGAGTTGGCGTCCCGCGTGACCGCCAGGTTTCTCGTGGCCACAATCCGTGAAATGGATGTTCTGGGAAGTTATGCCCCTGGCTGCTTCGCCCTGATGATGCCCACCGTGGGGCTTGCCGACGCAATCCGAGTGGCGGACCGGCTCTTGGAAGTGTTGTTGCGACACATCTTTCTGGCGTTTGGCGAGCAACCGACGTTCTCATTAAGCGTCGGTGTCGTGCAGGCCATCGAGAGCGATGATGCGACTTCCGTATTGAAGCGGGCAGAAATAGCCTTGGATGCCGCGGGGCGCGGACGAGGTAATCGGGTCTATTGCCACGATGGCAAGCGCGTCGTGCCGATCGCCGTGATCTTGGAAATGGAAGCGACGGGTTGCCGCTCCTAGAGTCGGTAGAGCCGGTGTTATGTACATTTCCGGCCTCGCTTTCCGCACAACCGTCGCATCCGGCAGCGGTGTCACGTTTACCGCAAAGGTCGCGGACCTCTCGAAAGGAAATGTGACCTATACTTGTCATGCAGGGAGTCCCAGAAGTTTTGCTGGCGGAGAGAGACGGATGCACGGAATTGTTAACATGCCAAACATGCCAAACATGCTAAACGAGCAAAGCACATCCCGAGGCGGTTCGTCCGCGCGGCGTAATCGCCATGCTCGTGGCCGCTGCGGCGCGGTGGCCGTCGAGGCGGCGGTGTGCATGCCGATCATCGTCGCATTGATGTTTGGCATGTGGGAGGTCGGGCGTATCGCCCAGATGTCGCGGATCCTCAAAGACGCCGTCCGCGAAGGCGCACGAGTGGCCGCTGGTGGAAGCAACAACGGCACCACGGTCACCGTGGCCAACGTGCAAACCGCCGTGCAGAACTATCTTACAGCGGCCGGTTTGCCCACTGCGGCCATCAACGGGGCCACGATCGCGGTCACAAATCTCAGTTCCAATTCCTGGACCGACCCCGGCAACGCCACGCCCCTGGATCACTTCCGTGTATCGGTGACCATTCCGGCGGGCACGGCATATAACAGCCTACAGCTTATTGGAACTTCGCTGTCGGGCGTCACGCAGTTACAGGAGGCGGTCGATTGGTATTCGGCCAACGATACCCAGGTCACCGTGGACACCACTCTACCCTATTAAGATGCGGGTACACGCACCAACATACGATCATGCGTAATTGTCACGAAAGAGATCTTCCGGTTCTAAGTGCGGTAGACCATTACCCGCATTTTGCACCGCAACTCGGAAGAACTGCCAAAAGCAGGCGCACGGGCGCTGCGCTGGTGGAAGCGGCGTTCGTGCTGCCGATTGTGCTCTTGTTCATCATGGGGTTGTTTGAATACGGCCGCTATTTTCTCATGGTCCATATCTGCAATAACGCCGTCTCGTCGGCGGCCTCCTATGCCTGCAAGCACACGTCGCCGATCGTCATCAGCGGCGGCACCTGCGGCAGCGCCACCAGCGACGTCACCAGCATCATCAACGCCAATCTGGGTTCGCAGCAACTTGCCAACGCGACGCCCACCGTCTACTTGTCCGACAGTTCGGGCACAAGCAACCTCGGAGCCTTTACCAACGCGGGTCCCGGGCAGTACGTCTGCGTCAAACTGACCGGAACCTATACCTTCGTGCCGACCAGTTTTCTGGGACTGCCATCAACGTCCACGCAAACATTCACCGCCGTGCGTCGAAGTGAGGGAAACTAGCCATGCATCGGCCAACCGTTCAATCTCGCCTCAGTGACCTTGCACGCTTTTGGGAGACTCTCTGCCGTCGTGATTCGCGCCCCCGGAAACGCGCGGCAGGTAGGCCCCGCCGCGGTGCGGTACTGGTGCTCTTCGTGGTAGCCCTGATCCCCATCATCGCCTTCATGGCCTTTGCCATCGATGTGGGCATGTTGACCGTGGCACAAACCCAGTTGCGCGACGCGGCCGACGCGGCAGCGTTGGCCGGCTGCCGTGCCCTCAACGGCGACACGACGAACAACAATAATTATTCGGGGGCTGTTCCGGCGGCAAATTCCGCGATCACCAACAACGATATCCTGGGGTCCACGCTCCAGGTCTCGCAAGGCACCGTGAGCATCGGACGCTATGCCTACAACTCGACGACTCAGCAATTTGAAGGGAGCTTTCCCGGCAGTTCGGGTAATTGGAATATGGTCCAGGCCACGATAGCCACGAATCTCACGAATAGCCTCGGTTTCGGCAAGATTTTCAGCTTCACCCTGCCGAAATTCCAGGCCACGGCGACGGCGGCGCACCGCGCGCGGGATATCTGCGTGATCCTCGATTACTCCGGGTCGATGCGATTCTCCAGTCTGCTGGGAACGCCCTATTCGGGCGATCGGTCGTGCAACAATCAGGACTCGGTGATACCAGTCTTCGGGCACTATTCTGCCGGCTACAATAGCACCGGGATGCCTGCGGCCGCGGCCGCGACCCCCTATGGCAACGCAAATATTTCCATCACCACGACCGACGGGCGTCCGCCGATCGCGCAAGATTTTTACATCAGCAGCAGCGGCACGGCAGCCTTTTCGGCAGCCTCGTCGAGCTACGCCACGACGCCGGCCGGCGACGTTCCCCCCAAGACCAATAAGGGGGCCGGCGCGTCCTATGCCCAGACCGCTGCCCAAGTTCTGAACATTGCCAGCCCAGGAAATTCGACCCGCGACGCCACCTTTGAAACCCAGGGTTATGCCGGCTACGGGATGACTTCCGGCACCGGCGGATTCAAAGGCTATACGCAGGGACCGGGGTATTGGGGAAAGACATTCTACTATTGGCCACCCGACCCATTGCCAGCGAATGACTGGCGCTCCTTGTACTTCAATTTCCCCACGGCCAGCCCTGACAACTCCAAGCTTTGGGATAGCAGCGGCAATTGGCAGTCGCCCAGTGCCGCCGGCTATCAAATTGACTACGCGGCAATTTTGAACTTCATCAAGAACGTAGGCCCCAGCGCATTTCCCACGCGGCTGCAATCGGGCCGAATTCTTTATTATGATGCGATTCCCAGCACGATCGACACTTCCTCATGGCCGCCAGCGGACATGAATCAGCGGTTCTGGAAAGACTATATCGATTATGTTCTGGGCGTGATGCAAGTCGGTTCCAACTCGTATGTCGTCATCAATAACGGCTACAACAACAACAATACCGGCAACACCGGGTATGGCCCGGATTTTCAATGGGGAACCGTGAAGATCACGGCCCTGGGCACCCTCTCGGGAAACCCCAAGCCTTACATGCACTATGGCGACAATCCCATGCGGCCCCTCCTCAGCTTCTGGTTTGGCCCCATGACCATGGTCGATTTCCTCGGAAACTACAACCTTTGGTATACGGGCTATGGCAACGATGCCTCGCGCTATTGCTGGTGGCCGGGCACTTGCCATGAATCGCCGATGTACGCCTGCAAGCTGGGGATCCAGGCGGCGCTGAACGACATGAAGAACAACCACCCCAACGACATGGTCTCGCTGATCATGTTCAGTACCCCAAGAACCAGCAGCAACGATACCAGCGCGACTCGCTTCAATCGCGTCCGCGTCGGGTTGAGCCAGGACTATGTGAGCCTCACGGAATCACTCTGGTATCCGCCGGCAACCGTGGGTAATTCCTCGGCCACGGTACGGCCCTATGACGCCAATAATCTCGAAGTGCCCCGGGCCATGGGCGGCACCTGCTATGCCATGGGCCTGATGCTGGCTTACAACCAATTCAGCGGCAATTCCACGCTGGTGAACTACAACGCGGGAAAGACCGCCGGCGACGCGGGCGGCAACGGCCGCAGGGGTGCGCAGAAGATCGTCATTTTTGAGACCGACGGCGCCCCCAACACCGCTGCGTCAGCCAATTTCGTCAACGGCGGATCGTATAACTCCTATTATCAGATCCGCTACAACAGCAGCAGCCCGTCGGCCAGCGAGTATCCCAACAATGTTAGCGGTTATGGCGACAATGACTCCACGGTGGTCAATCAAATCTTGACGCTTTGCAACCAGTTGGCCGCGCTGGATACGGCCCAGGGGTACAGTACGGCAGCCAAGCCGCTGCTGCTGCATTGCCTGGCGTTCGGGCCGCAGATCACTGCGGCGGGCCTCAGTACGCTAAGCCAGATGCAGACGGCTTGTCACGTCACCGACAACATGCCGAGCTACAAGGTCATCACCGGAAATACCAGCACCTATGTCACGAGTTTGCAAACCGCGATTGCCAAAATCCTCCAGGATGGAGTCCAAGTCTCGCTGATCCAGTAAGGACGGACTCGGAGGTCCATCCTACAGCAAGGAAGCCCCACCATGACACAACCGATCGTTGAATTCCAGAACGTCAGCAAGTCATACCACTTGGGCCTGCTGCGACGCCGCACGATCCATGCCCTCCGCAATGTAAGCTTCCTTGTGCCCAGCGGTTGTGTATTTGGCTTGCTCGGCCCCAACCGCGCCGGCAAGACGACGCTTGTCAAGTCGCTGTTGTCGATCTGCCGTCCGACTTCCGGGACCATCTTGCGGCTTGGTTGGAACGCGGCCCAGCGCAGAACGCTGGCCCGGGTCGGCTATCTGCACGAAAGCCCGTCATTTCCCCGGTACTTGACGGCTCGGGCGTTCCTCGATTATTACGGTGCCCTGTCGCTGCTGACACGGCGAGAGTTGGCGGCGCGAATTCCGCGGCTTCTCGACGAAGTCGGGTTGAACGATCGCGCTGACGAGGCCATCGCGGCCTACAGCAAGGGCATGCTCCAACGGCTGGCCCTAGCCCAGGCCCTGGTCAATGATCCGGAGTTGCTAGTGCTCGATGAGCCGACCGAAGGGATGGATCTCTCGGCGCGCAAACTGCTCCACGAAATCATTCTTTGCCGCCAGGCCGAGGGCAAAACGGCGATCCTGGTTTCGCACAGCATGGCCGATGTTGGCCGGCTTTGCGACGAGTTGGCCGTGCTGCGCGGCGGCCAGGTCGTCTTTCACGGATCCTTGGCCGACCTCACGGGCGAAGGGCCGAGCGAGGGCGATATCGATTCCTTGCAGGAAGCCCTTGAACCAATCTATGCCGGAGCCGCATCATGAACGCGAGCGCCACCATCTCCGTCATCTTGCGACTGGTCAAGGATACCTTCCGCCAGTCGATGGCCAGTGGGATCTGCTGGCTGCTGATGGGACTGAGCACGATTTGCATCCTGGGCTGTTTGAGCATGAGCATCAGCGGCCCGCAATCGCTGGCCGCAGCGGGCCAGAATGCCGACTTCCTGCCTCGTTTTGATCGCGATGCCCAGGATCCGCACAAGCTACAGCAGTCGGGCGTATCGGTAGCCGATGGCACGTTGAGTCTGGCCTTCGGGGCCGTACGCGTGGCCGTGGCGAGAGATGTCCGCACGGCAGTCCACTTCTTTCAATTGATCCTGGCGGCCGGTGTGGCCGACACGCTCGGTCTGCTGCTGACGCTCGTCTGGACGGCCGGCTTTCTTCCCGGTTTCCTCACGCCGCAGTCGATCGCCGTATTGCTGGCCAAGCCGGTGCCGCGCTGGGGACTGCTGGCCGGCAAGTACCTCGGCGTGTTGGTCTTCGTTTTGGCCCAGGCCGTCTATTTCGTCGGTGGAACGTGGCTCGCGCTGGCCTTGCGGACCGGGGTCTGGGACACGGCCTACCTGTTAAGCATTCCGCTCTTGCTCTTGCAGTTTGCCATCTTTTTTGGATTTTCGCTTTTGCTGGCTGTCTGCTTCCGCAGTACCGTGGTCTGCGTATTCGGCTCGATTGCCTTCTGGGGCATTTGCTGGGCCATCAACTTTGGCCGGCACGCCGTCATGGCCGCCACCGCCGTGGCAGGCTGCGGAAAGTTCTCGACCGTGGCGATCCGCATGGCCGACATCGGTTATTGGATCTTGCCCAAGCCGGTCGATCTAGGCTGCCTGGCCTTCGACGCCTTGGGGGCACAGACGCATTTCAGGCCGATCCTCGAACACGGCGCCGGAATGTCGCTGGGCCTTTCCGTGCTGACATCGCTGCTCTTCACCGTCTACATCCTTGTCGCGGCCGAACGGCAATTCGCGAAGATGGATTATTAGGCTAATTCGGCTCTCTGCCAAGTTTGTGGTGCGGGCGTCTCGTCTGCCTCGTTTTCCCACAACATCTTCGGGCAGGCGGGACGCCCGCACCACAATCTTCAGCAAATCCGGCGGTGAGCCACTAATTCTTTCCAATATCCTCCGCTCCGCGGCGAATCACTTTTAGGAGACTTAACCCCCGCTTTATCCCACAGTACCCCTAAATGGAGGATCCCGGTCATGATCAAAAAAACCATCATCACCACCGCAGCCATTTTTCTGGCTGGAGTCATGTTTTTCGGGCGGAATACCATCGGCTATATCCGCACTTCGTTGGGCTATGTCCACGATTCCGTGCAGAACAGCGTGCCCGTCGGCTTTGAAATCGATCACGCTCGGCAAATGGTCCAGGATCTCGTGCCCGAGGTTCGCAAAAACCTGCACGTGATTGCCAAGGAAGAAGTCGAAGTGCAACGCCTGGAAGAACAGATTGCCAACTCTGAGTCGAAGCTGGCGAAGGACAAAGAACAAATCTTACGGCTGAAGACCGATCTGGCCACGGCCAAGGAAACGTATTCGTATGGCGGCCGAAACTACACGGCGGCGGAGGTCAAGGCCGATCTGGCCAATCGCTTCGAGCGTTACAAGACGACCGAAGCCACGCTGACCAGCCTCAAGCAGGTTCACGACGCCCGAGGGAAGAGCCTCGCTGCCGCCCGGCAGAAGCTGGAAGGCATGCTGGCCCAGAAACGGCAGTTGCAGGTCGAGGTCGAGAACCTGGAAGCCCGCAACCAGATGGTCGCGGCCGCGCAGACGACCAGCAACTACCAGTTCGACGACAGCCATCTCGGCCGCGTCAAGGAATTGGTCCAGAACCTGAAGACTCGGTTGCAGGTCTCCGAGAAACTGGTCAACGCGGAAAGCGAGTTCCAGGGCGAAATTCCACTGGAAAAGGCCACTCCGCAGAACATCGTCGACCAGGTCGGCGACTATTTTGGCGAAAAGAGGCCAGACTCCAAGGCAGTGGCCACTGTGGAAAAGAAGTAGAATGAGGAATTGCAATTCACGGTGAAATTCGTCATTCGTCATTCCTTCGAGGATTCCCGACCATGGCTCTTAGCGACGTCAAACCGGCGGATCGGTTCATGCTTTGGGTCGACGCGGTGGGCGGGTACTGGGTCTGCCTGGCCGACGAACTGATCGTGGGCCAGCCGGGCGGGCGCGGCGGGGTGGATATTCCAATCCTGGCCGACATTTCCGCGCGGCACGCCCGCATCCGCCGCGATGGCGAAGGCTATCTGATCGATGCCTTTCGCGAGGTCCGCGTGGGCGGCCGACCGGTCGATCCGACGGAGCTGCTGACCGACGGCAGCCGCATCGAGATCGGCCCAAGTGTAAAGCTGCAAATGCGTCGCGGGCATCCCCTGAGCCTCACGGCCCGCTTGGATTTCCTCAGCCGGCATCGCACGCAGCCGCCGGCCGACGCGGTGTTGCTGCTGGCCGATACCTGCCTGCTTGGTCCCAAGCCACAGAGCCATATCGTCTGTCGCGACTGGACTCGTGAAGTCATCCTCTTCCGCCACGATGAGAAGTTCTATTGTCACGCCGCCGGCCACTTTGAAATCGACGGCGTAGCATGTAAGAATCGCGGCCAGTTGCAGGCAAATTCCCGCGTTAGCGGGGAGGGGTTTTCCTTTAGTTTGGAAGCGGTGGAAAGATAGTTCCGTATCCCTAGAAAAAACTGAATGTCAGGCTGGAAAGCCTGACATACGACCGGTGGAAAGATAAATCCGTTATCGACTAGAATAGAAGGTCGGCTGAAAGATCATGTCCTCACAGGGAATTGCCGTGCAAGACCGATTGGGCGATACAACCGATCATGCCATGCCGCCCGGCGAGAAGCCAGTGCTGCGGGGTGGTGGTCCGTTTCTGTATGCCAGCGGGACACGGCCGCTTGCCGGCTATGTCATCAAGCGCGGCGTGGGTAGTGGTGGTTTCGGCGAAGTTTACTATGCCACCAGCGACGCCGGCAAGGAGGTCGCCCTGAAGCTCATCCGCCGCAATCTCGATACCGAACTTCGCGGCATGCGGCAGTGTCTCAATCTCAAGCATCCCAACCTGCTTAGTCTCCACGACATCCGCCAGGACGATAGCGGCGATACCTGGGTGGTGATGGAGTATATGTCGGGCAAGTGTCTGGAGACCGAACTGGCCGAACACCCTCAGGGGTTGCCTCTGCAAGATGCCTTGGTCTGGTTCCAGGGCATCGCGGCTGGCGTGGCCTATCTGCACGACCACGGTATCGTTCACCGCGACCTGAAGCCGGGTAATATCTTTTGCGATGAAGGCGTGGTGAAAGTGGGCGACTACGGCCTTTCAAAGTTCATCTCGTGCAGCCGTCGCAGTGGGCACACGGAAAGCATCGGCACCGTACACTACATGGCGCCCGAGGTGGCCCACGGCCGCTACGGCAAGGAACTCGATATCTATGCCCTGGGCGCGATCCTCTACGAACTGCTCACCGGCCGCGTGCCTTTCGATGGCGAAAGCGTGGGCGAAGTCCTCATGAAGCATCTCACGGCCCAGCCCGACCTATCGAAAATCGCCGAGCCTTATCGCAGCGTGGTGGCTCGCGCCTTGGAGAAGGATCCTGCCCGACGGTATGCTACGGTGGGGGAAATGGCGGCTGCCGTGGGGATCAGGGAGCAGGGAGCAGGGAGCGAGCGTGGCACCCGCGCAAAGGGGCGGGAAGCAGAGAGCTTTGACGGCCAGGATGGCCGTGCCTCGAGCGGTCAGAATAACAACGACGAATATACCGACCAGGAGCCGATCGCCCAGTTGGTCGTGCAGCAGTTGCAGAAGCTCAGGCTGCGCTGGCAGCGGTCTAGCCTGCACCTTGGGGCCAAGCGGTTGATCGTGGCGGGCTGCATCCTGTTGTTTCTGGTCACGGCCGAGGTCTGGTTGCCGATGGCCATGCTCCTCCTGGTTGCCTACGGGGGATATCGCCTTGTCCGCTTCGTCTATCGGCTCTGTTTTTACCCCACTCCCCTTGCACCGCCGTCGGCTGCGGTTCCCGTGGCGGTGGCCAAGGTTTCAAGGCGGTCGGCGTCGAGCGAGGCGGCCATGCCGGCCTTTGTCATCAAGCCGCTGGTAGTGCGAGTGACAGATCTGATCGGCTCGCTGCTGGTAGCCGCGGCAGTCACGTCCGCGATGTGTGTTGTAACGCTGCTGATCCTGGGCTATCGCGGCATGCCGCTGCAAATCGAACAATCCGCGTGGCTTTTTCTGGTAAGTCTCGCCGGCGCCTGGTCCGTGCTCGCGGCCGCGAAGTTTTGGGAAGGCTCGCGCGGCGAACGAATGCTGCGGCACTTCATCCTTATGACCGTCGGGCTTGGCCTGGGCCTGGTGGCCTTTGGCGTGGCCGAGGTTCTTTTGGTTCGGCTGCCGATCGACCACGATCTGACCAATCGAGCTGCAACCCATTGGGTTCCGCCTGCTTTCTATCAAGACGGCCGACCGATGGCGATGGCCTACATGGCGGCCTTTGCCACGCTCCTGGCCGTTCTGCGGTGGTGGCTCGACGCCGATCCCCTCCGCGGCACGCGACTGAGCCTCTGGTCGCTCTTGGTGACCGTCGTGTTCGCGCATATCATCGCCACGGCATGGCAGTTCCCCGAGCCGTGGCTGATGATGGTTGCCGGGTGCATGTCGGTTTCCGTGCAACTCTCCAGCCCCTGGGTGCCGACTTGCGCCCGCCTGCGTCCCCAACGGAAAACCATAATTTAGCGGAGTAACGCAATGAGTGTTTCGGTAATCTGGCTTGCCGTGGTGGTGGTGGCGGTGGTGGCCTTGCTCTACGTGCTTATCAGCGGACTGGCCAACCCCCGCACGCGCCCTTTTGTAATCGGCCTGGGAGTGCTCGTCGGCGCGGGGTTCTGTCTTCTCTCCTTTTATCATCGGTTTCATGTCCGGGAACAGCCGCAGCACTCGATCGCGACCCATCAATTTCCGCCCCAAGTGATCGCGCCGCCGCCTGCGCTATCGCCGCCTAAGAGTTCCGCTACCGATAGCAAGGGGGCGAAGGTGACGGTGATCGCCGCTTTGCGTCAGGCCATCGTTCAGGCTTGGACGGCCCGCGATTCAGCACTGGTTGCCGAGGCCCCAGAGAAACCGGCGAACACGAGCCAACCCAACGTGCCGGCCAAGCCGCAGCCGCCCACTTGGGTCAATGCCGCGGCGAAGATGCAAGATAATTGTTATAGGATGAGCGTGCGGGTAGGTCCCTATACGACGCCCTTGGAATGCGAGCGGGAGTTGGTCAAATCACTGCAAGGGGCCGTGAGCGAATATGCCGAATTATCGCTCGGCCGCGAGACCGCCGCAGTCCGCCTGCCGGACGATGCTTTACAGCAACTCGTTCAAGAGCGATGGACCGAGGTCCGGCCGATGGAAATCGGCGGCGGCAGCCAGGAGATGGTTTCGTTGCATGCCTTGGTCGTTTTCGATATTCCCATGCAGCAGCGGATTAAGTCCGAGGCCCAGCGGCTCGCGATCGGTCAGCGGGTGCAAGGCGCGGCCCTGGTTTGCGGCGGAGTATTAGGGTTTTTGGCCCTGACCTGGGGCGGTTTGAGGTTGGCGACGAGGCGGCGGGCGATGTCCCCGGTTGATTCCCCTGTCCTGCCGAGATAAGCTGATGAGACCATGTCCGCCAGCAGTTCCGAAACTCTGTTGATCTCTCGCATCCGCGCCGGCGAGTCTGACGCATGGAATGAATTCATCGCGCGCTATGAAGGCCGACTGCTGGGCTTCGTCGTCTGCCGCCTCGTCAGTCGGGCCACGGCCGAGGACGTGGTCCAAGAGACCTTCATCGGCTTCCTCAACAGCTTGCCGAACTACGACCCCGATCAATCGCTGGAGGGCTATTTGTTTTCCATCGCGGCCCACAAGCTGACTGACCTCCTCCGTCATGAAGGCCGCCGGCCCACGCTGCCGCTGGTAACCGAGGAAAGCAGTGACGGCTGGCAACCCGTCGACCGCAGCCGCCGCGCCAGCAGTATCGTCCGCAGTCGCGAGCAGCACGGCCTGGAAGAAACCGCGCTAGTCAATGCCCTTGGCGAGATGATCGCCCATTGGCGCCGTCGAGGGCAATGGGAGCGACTGCAATGCATCGAGCTGCTTTGGGTCCGCGGTTGGTCGAACCAGGATGTCGCCACGCGGTTGGGCATTTCCGAGCAGACCGTGGCGAACTACAAGTTTGAAACAATCGCCCGGCTCCGCTCCGCCGTTCGCGGTCAAGGGTTGCCGGAGGAAGTTTTTCCCGAACTGTACCAGTAGATATCGTGCCCGATCCATTCCCCCAACCCGATTTTGAAGCCTACCTGGACGAGGCGTTGCCCGTCGAGGAGATGACGCGCATCGAGAAAGCCATCCGCGACGATCCGTCATTGGTCCGGCAACTGGCGGCCATCCTTGCGCGGCGCGACTCGGGCGTCATTTCGCTAGGCGAGATCTGGCGTCGGCATCGGCTGAGTTGCCCCTCGCGACAGGAACTGGGCAGCTTTCTCTTGGGGGTGTCGCCCGACGATGCCGTGCAGTATGTGAGGTTTCACCTTGAAGTTGTCGGCTGCCGCTATTGCCAGGCGAATGTGGCCGACTTGAAGAATCAGCAGGCCGAGGCTCAAACCAGCGTACTGGACCGCCGCCGCAAATATTTTCAGTCCAGTGCCGGCCATCTGCGGCGAGGATCATAAACGGATCTTTTAAACACGTTTAGTAGGTCAGGCTTTCCAGCCTGACCTACCGGTTCGTTGTCAGGCTAGAAAGCCTGACCTACGACAGTTCTGACTTTTGGCGGGTGGTTGGATACCCTATCTTCCCTCACCTGGGGGCGGCGCACCCAAGGGCACGCTGAACTGATAGTCCTGTGTCTGCAAGCGAATTTGGGGCTGGCCGGCGGGTTGACCGCTCGGCTGCACGGAAATCGGCCCCAAACTCAGCCCCGGCGCCAATAACGGCTGTCCCGATAGTGGGGCTGGTGTGCTGCTTTGCGGTTGGTTGTTGATGTCCTGAATCCGCTTAGCCACATTCTGCTCGAACTTTTGTAGGTCGGAACCCACCTTCTTCTTATCCACCGAGACGTTGATATTCACCTTGTTCGACTGGGGGTCGGGAGGCGACTGGCTGAAGGAAAACCAGCCGAGATAGAATCCAACGGCTAGAATACAGATTAACAAAGTAAATGCCGCTCGCAGCATGCCGAACATCGCAAACTCCCTTTCTTCAGGGGAAACGGTCACAGTTCAGGCGAATCGTGCCACAAAAAGGTGGTGGTTTCAAGGGCAGTTTCCGAATGGAGCATTGGAGGATGGCTTTCAGAGGCTATCTGGAAACCCCATTAACCCCTCTGTGAGGTGACTCTGCAAGGGCTTTTCTGCATGGAAGTGGCTCTTTTTAGGACCGGAAGAGCAAGTTTCTTCCCGGAAAATTGCCAATAACCATTGGTTGCTTGCGCTAGAGTAAATTGTTATGATACGTGTGGGGCGAGGTGCGAGCTATTCACGAATGGGAGAAATTACCATGCCTACGATTTCCTCGGATGTCAAGCGAAGCCAGGCTAACCGTCTCGGCGGTTTTACGCTGGTGGAACTGCTTGTCGTGATTTCCATCATCGGAGTGCTCATGGCCCTAATCATGCCGGCAATCAACTCCGCACGCGAGGCGGGACGCCGGGCAACTTGTGAAGGCAACCTCCACCAATTGACAGCAGCTTGCGTGTCGTATGAAGCGAAGTGGCAGGCATTTCCCTCGGGCGGCTGGGGCAAGTGGTTTGCCGGCAGCCCGGATCACGACGGACCGGGAACCATGCAGCCGGGCGGTTGGCACTACAACATCCTTCCCTTTATCGATTTGAACGACCTGCACGAAATGGGTCGCAACGGCGACATGGAGCAGGGGCGGTTGCGGGCACAGACAGTTGTCTCGATCTTTCTCTGCCCAACGCGGCATCGGGTCCAGGCATTTTCCTTTTCCAGCGGTTCTTACGCAAACATTAACAATCCGCAGTCGATCATCGGTCGCAGCGACTACGCCGGCAATGCCGGAAGCAATTTTGCCGATCCAGGCTCTGGCACGAGCTATAGCCAGAGCACGAACTGGGCTACTGTCCCGGGCACGATCGGTTCAATCGCCACTTCCTGCAACGGCGCGATCTGCCGGGCCAGCGGCGTCAGGACGGCCCAAATCAAGGATGGCCTTTCCTACACCTATTTGATTGGCGAGCGGTTCATGACCGTCGGCGCCTACAACCAAGGCACCACGGAGAATGATGCGGGCTGGGATTCGGGCTACGACTACAATACGATTCGCTGGACCGGTACTGGACCATCGGCCCCGTTGGCGCCGTTTCAGGATCGCGACATGCCCGTATCGACCAACGTGGCCTCGCTCTTCGGTAGCGCCCACCCGGCCGGCTTCCACATGGCGTTCTGCGACGGCTCGGTGCGGAAGATGAATTACAACGTCAAACCCACCGTCCACGCCTCGCTGGGCGCTCGCGCCGACGGCCAGCCGACGCAGTTGCAGGACATCGAAGGCGACAAATAGGAATTAAATTCAACCATCCGCCAAGATCTCAATAATGCTGTAGGTCAGGCTTTCCAGCCTGACAGTACACCGGGCAACGTTAGGCTGGAAAGCCTGACCTACTTGGTATTCTGGCGGGTGGTTGATTAAATTCCTTCGCCGTGACCGAATACGCCTTGCTCCTGACCGAAGACTTTCACGCTTCGCGGTGAGACGAAGACCTGGCTCTCAGCACCGATTCCTAAAGCCCGATAGCGATCCTGTGGCATCTCGGCCTGTAGCAGTTCGCCGGTATTGGCCCGCAATTCCATTCGTACATTGGGGCCTGCCGAATGGACCCGCGTGATGACGGCCGGGAAAGCCGGGTGGCCGTTCCGCTGCGTCTCGATCTCCAGGTCGTGTGGACGGACAAAAACCCGCACCCGCTGTGACGGCGAAACTGCTGGATGGGGCGCATCCAAGGAAAGCGTGGCAAAGTGAATCTTTCCACCCTCGACCCGGCCGTGGAATTGATTCACCTGGCCGAGGAAATTCATCACAAACTCGGTGCTGGGATTGTGGAACACTTCGTCGGGCGTACCAATCTGCTCGATGCGGCCTTCATTCATCACCAGCACGCGGTCGGCCAGTTCCATGGCTTCGTCCTGGTCGTGGGTCACAAAGACGCTGGTCAGATGGATCTCGTCGTGCAAGCGACGGAGCCATTGCCGCAACTCCTGCCGCACGCGGGCGTCGAGAGCGCCGAACGGCTCATCCAACAGCAGCACCTTCGGTTCGATGGCCAGTGCCCTGGCCAGGGCCACGCGCTGCCGCTGGCCCCCGGATAGCTGGTGCGGATAGCGATTGGCTTGGACATCCAACTGGACGAGTTTAAGCAGTTCCATGACCTTGGCACGGATATCGTCTTTTGAAGGCCGCCTCGCCCTGGGGCGCACCCGCAGGCCAAAGGCCACGTTTTCAAAAACGGACAAGTGGCGGAACAAAGCATAGTGCTGGAAGACAAATCCCACCTGGCGACTGCCTACGTCGCGTTTGGCCACGTCTTCATCGTGGAACTTGATCGGCCCGCTGCCAACGTCCGGTTGCTCTAGTCCGGCGATGATCCGCAGGAATGTCGTCTTGCCCGAGCCGGATGGGCCGAGCAGCGCCACCAACTCGCCCGCTTTCACGGTTAGGCTGACGTCATTGAGGGCCTGGAAGTTGCCGAAGGTCTTGCTGATGCGTTGGGCTTCGATGCTCATATTGCTGCTTTCTGTGCTAGAGCCATTTGCTGCGCCACGCGCCATTCGATAAACGTCTTCGCCACCAGCGTCACCAACCCCAGCATGGCCAGCAGCGAAGCGACGGCGAAGGCCGCTGAATAACATCCGGAATCGTTGTACAAGGTAGCCACTTCCAAAGGCATCGTATTGGTCACGCCGCTGACCCGCGCCGTGACCACGGAAACCGCGCCGAACTCGCCCATCGCCCGGGCATTGCAAAGAATAATGCCGTATAGCAATCCCCACTTGGCATTGGGCAGCGTGATCCGCCAAAAAATCTGCCAACCGCTGGCGCCGAGCACCCGGGCCGCCTGCTCTTCTTCTGTCCCCTGCGATTCCATGAGCGGGATCAATTCGCGGGCGACAAACGGAAAGGTCACGAACATCGTGGCAATGATAATCCCCGGGATGGCAAAGATGATGCGAATGCCATGCTCGGCCAGCCACGGTCCGAAGTAACCGTGGGTCGGACTGAACAGGACTACGAACAATAACCCGGCAATGACCGGCGAAACGGAAAATGGCAGGTCGATCAGCGTGACCAGCAGGTTCTTGCCCACGAATTGGAATTTTGCAATCGACCAAGCCGCGGCCAAGCCGAAGAGCGTGCCCATCGGCACCGAAACTGCCGCGGCAACACCCGTCAAATAGATCGCGTGCAGCGCGTCGGATGAAACCAGGGCGGCAAAGTAGGCGTTCACGCCTTTTTCCAACGCCGCGCTGAAAACTAGGATTAGCGGCACGAGCAGGAACAAGGAAAGAAAGACCAACGCCGCGCCGATGAGCAGTCCGCGGAGCCAAAAAGGCTCGGTGACGCGAACGTTTCCATTTCCATGAGTGGCGGCAGAAACAGGTGATCCAGCGGCAGCAGGCATGTTCAGGTTCCCGGAGGAAAAAAGGAGATAATCCGAATCACGAAGGGGATTTTTCGTCATTCGTTATTCGTTATTCGTCATTTGGATTGTCATTAGGCTGCATATCTTCGGCTCCACCATTGAACCACGTTGACCGTCAACAACAACACGAATGATGCCAGGAGCATCATCACGCCCAGGGCCGTGGCCCCGGCGTAATCGTACTGTTCCAATTTGGAGATGATGTGCATCGGAACGATCTGCGCATCGCCGGCCGAACTGCTCGCGATGAACACCACCGAACCGTATTCGCCCAAAGCCCGCGCGAACGCCAGCGAAAAGCCGGTCAACAGGGCGGGCAATACCGACGGCAAGATCACGCGAAAGAAGGTTTGCAACCGGCCGGCGCCGAGGCTGGCGGCCGCTTCTTCGATCTGCGGGTCAAGATCCTCCAATGCCGGCTGCAAGGTCCGTACGACGAAGGGTAGACCGATGAAGGTCAGCACGACCACCACGCCCCAATACGAATAAGAAATCTCCACCCCCTGGGGAAGCAGGCGGCCGATCCAACCATCGCGGGTGTACAGCGCGCTGAGGGCGATTCCCGAGACCGCGGTGGGTAAGGCAAAGGGCAGATCGACGATGGCGTCGAGCAACTTCTTGCCCGGAAACGAATACCGCACCAGCACCCAGGCCACAAGGAAGCCGAAGACGATATTCACCAGCGCACCGACCAGCGAAGCCCCCAGGCTCAGGCGATAGGAAGCCAGGAGCTCCGGCTGCGTGACCGTCTCGACGAACCGCGACCAGCCCATCGCCGTGGTTTGCAGTACCAGTCCACCCAACGGAATGAGCACCAGCAACGATAGGTAAAGAAGCGTGAAACCCATCGTCAGGCCGAAGCCGGGCAACACGCTCGGTTTTTTCAGTTGGAATACCATGGGATCGTTCCAAAGTAGCAGGCACACTCCGTGTGCCGTCCGTCAAAACTTATGGCCGAGTGGTCATGCCCTACTTTTTCGTATAAATCTCGTCGAACACGCCCTTGTCGGCGAAGTGGGTCTTTTGCGCGTTTTGCCAACCACCGAAGACCTCATCCACGGTGAACAACTTCAGATCGGCAAATGGCTTGAGTAACGCGGCATCAACCGCCTTGCGATCGCTGGGCCGATAGAAATTCTTCGCGGCGATATTCTGGCCTTCGGCCGAATAGAGATACTTCAGATATTCCTCGGCCACTTTGCGAGTCCCCAGGCGATCGACATTCTTATCGACCACGGCCACGGGCGGCTCCGCCAAGATGCTGATGCTCGGAGCGACCACGTCAAACTTAGCTTCGCCTTCCCCTCGCGTCTCTTGCAATGCCTCGTTCTCCCATGCGATCAACACATCGCCCTGGTTCTTCCGCACGAAGGTAATCGTGGCGTCGCGAGCGCCGGAGTCGAGGATCTTGACATGCTGATAGAGATCCCTGACAAACTCCTTCGCCTTCTTCTGGGCCGCCTCCACCGCCTCCGCCTGCTTGGGATCGTGAAGCTTGCTGAGATCACCCAATTCGCGATTCAACGCATAGCCCCATGCGGCCAGATAATTCCAGCGGGCACCGCCCGACGTCTTGGGGTGTGGCGTAATAATCTCGATGCCAGGCTTGACCAGGTCGTCCCAGTTGTGGATCTCCTTAGGATTGCCCTTGCGAACCAGGAAGAGAATCGTCGAGGTATATGGACTGTTGTTGTTGGGCAACTTCTTCGCGCCGGTCTGCCAATCCTTGTCCAGCAAACCCCTTTCGGCAATGGCATCGATGTCATAGGCCAAGGCCAGGGTAACTACCGATGCCTCCGAACCATCGATCACGCTACGGGCCTGCTTGCCCGATCCACCGTGCGATGGATGGACGTTTACATTCTCACCGGTCGTTTCCTTCCAGTGCTTGGTAAAAGCGACGTTGTACTCCTTGTACAACTCGCGAGTCGGATCGTAGGAGACATTCAGGATCTCCTTGCCACCGTTTGCTCCGGTTGAAGAACCGCAGCCCGACAGAAGGGCGACGCCGCTGAACAAGAAAAGAACGACCGCGAATGGACGATAAAATGCCATAAACAACATCATCTTAGTGATCTATAGTTCCGTGAGTAAGCGTAGTATCGGTTGTTCCTTCAACGCAAGCCCTATGCCAAGTCAGAATTTGGGGGTTATTGCGGGAAAGGCAGACCTTCCGGACAAAAAATCATGAAAACTATCATATTTACCAGGAGATGTCCGTGTGATATGATAGGATGCCGTTCTATTTAACGGAAAATGTAATGAACCAATTTCCCACAATCATCGGCATCGGTTCTGGGCTCCGCGCGGTCATGGAGCGCGTCGAGTTGGTTTCCAAGTCCGACGTGCCGGTGCTTATCTTTGGTGAGACCGGCTCCGGTAAGGAGGTCGTCGCCCGGCAGATCCATAACGGCTCGCCGCGTGCGCAGCGGCCGTTCATTCGCGTGAACTGTGGCGCAATCCCGCATGAATTGATCGATTCGCAACTCTTCGGCCACGAGAAGGGCGCATTCACCGGCGCGATCGAGATGCGGCAAGGTTGGTTCGAGAGGGCCGACGGCGGCACGCTCCTGCTGGACGAGCTTGGCGAACTGCCGCTGGCTGCGCAAGTCCGCCTGCTTCGGATCCTGCAAGACGGCTGGCTGGATCGTGTCGGCAGTCAGCAGCCGATCAGTGTTGACGTGCGAATCGTAGCCGCTACCCATCGCGACCTGCCGGGTATGGTTGCGGCGGGCCAATTCCGCGAGGATCTTTGGTATCGCCTGGCCGTGTTTCCCATTGTCATTCCGCCGCTCCGCGAACGTCTCGAGGACATTTCCGAGTTGGCCCGGCATTTTGCCCTGCGTGCAGCCACGCGGTTTGGGCTTTTTCCGGCCGAGCCGACCCCAGCGGACATTGAGCTATTGATCTCCTATTCCTGGCCCGGCAACGTGCGCGAGTTGGCCACGGTGATCGATCGCGCGGCAATCCTCGGTGATGGCAAGCAATTAGAAGTGGCCAAATCGCTTGGCGTGCCGACGCATCCCGCGGTGCCGCTGGCACCCATGGTTATTGCACCGCAGCCACCCGTGCGGCCCCTGTCAGCGCAAGAGATCGTGCCGCTAGACGACGTTATCCGCCGACACATCGAGTCCGCGTTAGCGGCCACTAACGGCCGGATTGAAGGTCCCCGCGGTGCTGCAAAAGCCTTGAAAATCAACCCGCACACCTTACGCGGGCGAATGCGAAAGCTCAAAATTGATTGGAAGGATTATAGGGAGTAAAGGGATCTCACCGCAGTGGGTTTGCCCGCCCGGCCGACTCCGCCGAGTCACCTCGCGAAGCGGCCAAGTCGCGCTGCTTGGCAATCTGTTCGGCCAATGCCTGAATCTGCGGATCGCGGTCGTTGCGCACCAATGCCCCAACTCGATCCAACAATGCCGGATCGCCGGTCGTCGCCAGCGTTGTCACGGCCGCCAATCGCACATCCGGCTGAGGATCCAGTGCAAGCCACATCAGCCACTGTGCGGCATCCACGCTCGATAACCGCAGCACTGCCCGAGCAAGTTGCTTGCGGGTTTCCGCATCGGGACTGAAAAGCTGCCGGGCAAGTTCCAGATCGACCTCGCTGAAACCACGCCGCACCAACTCGCGCCGGGCATCGGCCCGTTGGTCGCCATCGTCCGTACGCAATCGCCGCATCAAGTCGAGCACATCGACGGACTTCAGTGTATCGCGAATATCATTCCGCGGAATCGAGTCCTCGGCGCGGTCCGGCAAAGACCCCGTCCGGGATTGCAGCGCGGTTCGTGGATTGGTCATCGACTGAACTTCCGGCTCAACCCATTCTGCCGACTGCACTTGCTGGATCGGATGCGCCGTGGCATCGCGCCCCATTGCCGCCGGGAATGAGGATTCCGCGACTTGGATCTGCATCGCGGCCTGATTCGAGCCACTACCCGGCTGCACTACGTTATCGCCAACGGACGGCGATGGTTTGCCGAGTGTCGCTTTTGCCACGACCTTTAGCCTTTCCGGTCGCGGATCCATGGCGGTCGCCGGTGGCCCCATCGTCGAAAGCTCTTCTAGGCACTCTGCGGGCAAGTCGTCCGCGGCAGAGTCGGGCAGATCGGGTTTGCGTTGGGCCTGCTCGACCAATGGCGAGATGTAAAGCCTCTCCCAGGCGACGCCCGCGGCAATCATCCCGATGGCCAGAACCACCACCAACAGAATTCGTTGATAGAAACGCATCGCATGACACCTCGCAGAAAAGTTCCGCATTGTTCCGCTTTGCCAGCCACACCGCAAGACCACTGCAACGCACAAAATACACCCTAGATCACTCAGTATACCCACCTTGTGCCGGTCCATGAATTACGGCCTTGAGTAATTTACTGCTTTGAAGCGGTTCCTCAATATCTATAACTTGCCCGCAAACTTTGACTGTCCGCTACGGTCTTCCTTTGCCGAATAATCCCTAGACGTGTAACTCAGAGGCTATCCAGAAGCTCCCCCTATTCCTTTTGGAAGAGGGGCAGGCGGCACCCTAACCCTCTCCCGTAGGGAGAGGGGATCTGGATTTTGACTTTCAGGATAGTCTCTCGGTCGATTGGGACTGGCTTACGCGAAGATGCAATATTTTTTTGGGGGGGGCATGAACGACCGAAATCAAGGTGGCGGAGGAGCAGACTGCCATATGCGGCATCGTCTGCGACTGAACAGAATTCGGATCTGCCTGGGCCTAGCCGGGCTGGTGATAGTACTGCTGGTTAGCTTTGCATCCGCGGCATCGCCCTCGACCGGTGAACCCGATGCGAATCAAGGAACGTCCAGCGCCGCGCTGCGAAAAAGTGCGGTCCAGTCGATACCGTTTGATAAATTGGACGCCGACTCCCGCGCAAAGGTCAATTCGGTGCTTTCTAATGTGAGCGTCTATCGTCGGCTTCCGATCCGAGTGGTCAACTGCGATCCGGACCTATATCTATTCCTTGTGCGCCATCCGGATGTAGTGGTCAACATCTGGGAGATTCTTGGCGTTGCGCAAATTCAACTGCGGCAGATCGACATCGACACCTTTCGCATCATCGAGACAGAAGGCACCGTGGCAACGCTGGAATTCCTCTATCACAGTCGCGACACGCAAATTGTCTACGGCAAGTGGACCTATACCGGCCCGCTCCTATCCCGCAAGATTACCGGCACTTGCCTCGCCATTTTGAAAACCGGCTACGCGAAAGGTTCGGACGGCAAGTATTACATTACCTCGCGCGTGGACGGTTTTTTGAGCGTTGACTCGGGCGGTGCCGAGATGTTGGTTCGGACCCTGCAACCGCTCGTGGTGAAGAATGTTGATAACAACTTCATCCAGACTGTCGCGTTTCTGGGCAGCATGTCCAAGACGGCGGAGGTGAACTTAGGGGGAATGCAGCGTCTGGCGGGACGGCTCACTCACGTGCAGTCAGAGACGCGGCAGCAGCTTTCTGATGTTGTCGCTTCGGTGGCCCAGCGGGCGGTGGCCAATGCGGCGGCGAAGAATAACGAGCCACCCCAACGCTTGGCTAGCCGACCGCAGGACGAAGTACCGCGGAAATAGCGGTAAATCCAGGAACAGAACTGACCCTTCGACCGGACCAGCCGTGTGAAGAATCGCCGAGTTCGGATCCCTGTTTTCCCGAGAAATGAGCGGAAAATAACACTTTGCTTGTCGCCATTAGCCGTTGACGCTCCGGCTCGCACTCAGTATTCTTAATGTTCCATTATGACGGGGCGTAGCTCAGCCTGGTAGAGCGCTTGGTTCGGGACCAAGAGGCCGCTGGTTCGAATCCAGTCGCCCCGACTATACGGTGTAAGGATTTACGACGATTTCTAATAGTGCTTTCGGGAACGCAAAACACATGACTGGGAACGCAAATGCCCATCAGAATCCCGAAATATCGCAAACGGCCCGACCGAAACGTCGCATTCGCTGAGTATCCCCGTGGCAATCGGGTCTATTTTCCTGGTCGCCACGATTCGCCGGAATCCAAGGCCGCTTACAACCGCTGGCTGATCGGCGTCCTGGGGGAGCCGGAAGCCGTTGTTCAGCCCCAGCCACCTGCCGGCCGCGTCCAGGTGATCGATTTGGTAAAAGCTTTCTTGGACTGGGCAAAGCTTTATTACCTTAGCGACGGAAAACCTGGCTCGGAATACCATTGCCTCAAATCGGCCGCGACCCCTCTTCTTAAGGTCGCCGATACGCAGCTCGTCAATCATTTCGGCCCCAAGGATTTGAAGGCCGCGCGGGCGGACATGGTTCTGCGACAATGGAAGCGGGACACGGTGAACGATCAGGTGGGGCGGATCCGAAGGATCTTCAAGTGGGGCGTCGAGCATGAGCTGGTCCCCGAGCACATTTGGCGAACCTTGCAGGCCGTCTCGCCGCTGGGGAAAGGCCGCACGGCAGCCCCGGAATCCGAGGAAGTTCGCCCGGTCGATCCGGCCCATGTTCAGGCCGTCCTGAAAAAGGTCAGCCCGGTCGTTGCCGCCATGATCGAACTGCAACAGGTATCTGGAATGCGCCCCCAGGATGTATGCCAGATCCGGCCGATCGACGTCGATCGGTCGGACGATGTTTGGACCTACCGGCCGCCTTCCCATAAAGGCGATTGGCGAGAAGGCGAAGTCGGGATTCGGATCGTGCCCCTTGGACCGCGAGCGCAAGCGATCTTGGCCCCCTGGCTCGATCGCGATCCCCAGGCGTACTGTTTTTCACCGGCCGAAAGTGAATCCCTGCGGCGTAAACCTCGCGGCCGTGGCAAACCACGACAGCACGCACTACGCACGTATTACGTTACTGCCAGCTACCGTCGGGCCATTCATCGCGGCTGCGAGCTGGCGTTCAACATGCCTAAGGAACTGCGAAAAATCTGGTCAAAACTGCCTGACGATCAACGTGATAAACCGAAAATTACTGCGCAGCGAAAAGAACTCCAAGCAAAAGCTGCCACATGGCGG